>ERZ1643251.1539-NODE-1539-length-26022-cov-16.965264_pt1 | contig 26022 bp, 33 predicted proteins | sample MGYA00579261_ERZ1643251 | MGnify/ENA primary metagenome ERZ1643251 (study PRJEB29033, sample SAMEA4952267) | chicken gut metagenome | biome: Broiler Chicken; feature: Gastrointestinal Tract; material: Caecum | place: Ireland | collected 2018 | study: Broiler... | reverse complement strand
TTATAAATAGAGTCTAATTCTTTTGCTCCATATTTTTTCTGTAATTTATCATATTCTACTTTTAAATCTTCTAATGTCATTTTTTCTCCTTATTTTTTGTAATTATTATAAATTTATTTGTTTATTCATTTTATATACATTAATTTCTATTTAATATTTCATTATCATCTCTACCTTGTCTTATTTTATAATCTCTATTCTTCAAAGTTTCTACTAACTGCTTAATATCTTTTATTTCTACATTTGTGATAATGCCAACCTTATTTTTTCTTTCCAAAATATTTACCTAACCTGTCTAAATTATATTTTCCGCATACTCTTTTGGAATAATATGATACATATCAAAAGCCAACCTATAGGGTAATTTATCATAATTACTCGTTGAAGAAATTTTCTTTATAAATTTTATCCATTGTTTACTTGTTGATATAAATTTCCAACAATCTGTAGGCTTTACTCCTGTTTCTGGAAATGCTACTTCTAACCCCATAACAATGGCATCCATTGCTAAAAATGTTAATATTTAAGTGACTGTGCAAGATAAGAGCATAGAGTAGTTTTTCATGCTCTTGGTACTCCTGCTATAATTATATGTTTTCTACTGTTATTCAATTATTTTCTCCCCTTTAATCTTTCATAATTATGTATTAGTATTTTTTTATAAATCTTTATAATGAACCATATATGTTTCTATGCTACTAGTATTATTTTCATCTATTTCAAAAATTCTTCCGCCTCTTAGTTCATCTGTACCATATGGACTATATCCAGTACACGCATCTAGGCACATTTTTATTCCGCAAAATTTTCCTTCAAAACAGTCATTATGACTGTGCCCACATGCAATACATTTTATATCTTTTCTTTGTAATATTACAGAAAAAATTCCTGAATTAAACATTCCTATTTTCATAGTTTCTTTCATGCTTCCTTTTGCTTTTGTATATTCTGGATTATCTACAATATATTGAAATTCCCATGGAGGTATGTGCATAAATAATATCCCATTAATTTTTTTATTGCAATAATTTTCTATCTCTATAGAACTATTCCAGTACCACATTAATTGTTCAAAATGTAATATATCCCATTTGCATGACATAGATGGTCTTTTCAACATATCTATATTTTTATCTATCTCCATATTTGTATTTTCTATTAAATTATTAGTATCTAATCCCCAAATATTAAATACGATTTCATCTTTATTTGAATATCGAATTGGTAAAACATAATTCGTAGTACCATAGATATTTTCTGTGTGTTTTGAAACACAATATTGATAATTTTCATATATCTTTGTCTTCTCAATATCATCTATATTAATATCGTGATCATGATTTCCAAAAACGTGCATCCATGGAATTTTTCTCTTCTCCATAGGTTCTGAAAAGATATTTAAATATGATTTTAGTTCTTCTTTTGTTTGTAATATTGTACCGTCGCAGTTGTCTCCTCCTAGTACTACTAAATTTGGCTTTGTATATTCTATTATTTTATTCATAGAGTCCAATGTTCTTTTATCATAATTTAGTGTTTCTTGTATGTCTGATAACATTAATATCTTAAATTTACCATTTTGGTTAAATCTTAATGGAATTTTGGTATATAAATTATTATCTAGATTACTCATTTTCTCTCCTTTACTAGTTTCGTTTTGTCCATAGATGCAATATAACTTCTTTTACACCAAAGTTATAAGTATATTATTTTATTAAAGCTAAAATAAATACACATATGAATATACCTAATATCATCAAATACTTTTTCCAGCTTATTTTCTCTTTTAGAATATATCTTGAAGCTAAAATTGTAATAACAATAGAACTTGTACTGATTACCGAAATGGCTGAAATATTGCCATTTAATAGAGCAAATCTATCAAATATTGATGATGATGCATCTAATATTGATTGTAATAGAAAATATTTCTTACTATTGACTTTACGAATATCAATATATTCCCACTGCTTAGTTACCAGACAGTATACTAGTATTCCTATTATAATAATTACTGCATAATTAAAAATTACATACAAAGGGCTTTGATATTCTGTAACATATATTTTATTTATAAAATTAGAAATACCATTAAAAAATACAAATCCCCAAGAATACCTAATAGCCCTTTTTTCTATCTTTTTGTCAATATTATTATCAGGTTTGTTTTTAGCTACCATGTTAGATAATATAACTAATATTACTGAAACTATTAGTTGTAATACTGTGTATTGCTCATTTAGTATAATAACTCCTAACAAAAACGTTACAACTACTTTAGCTTTTTGTATTGAAGAAGTTATTGCAACTTGACCATATTTTGTTGCAGAAATTGCACAATAAAATCCTATTGATTGAATGATAATTCCCGGTAACATTTTCAGCACATCAATAATATTTAATTTTATTATAAACTCTGGATAAGCAATTAAGCTGACCACAATCATAATAGAGTGATAGGATAATAAACCAATTATAGCAATTCTTTTTGGTTCATTATTTGAACATTTTTTTTGTGCTATTGATGTAAAGCCACCAATAACTGTTGATAGTAGGCACCAATATAACCACATTTATTTTTTCTCCTAATTTTCATATATATTATCATTTATTTTTAGTATCATTCTTCTATAATGTGTTTTGAAACCTAATCTTTCATATAAATCTCTTGCAATATTTTCACCAATTACTTCTAATGACATATCTTTATTCTGTTCTTTTGCCATGTCAATAATTTTGTTTAGCGCTATGGTACCAATTCCATTATTTCTATATTTATCGTCAATAAAAAATCTATATAAATATATTTCTTTTTCATAATTTTTTATTCCTATAAATCCCACCATCTGGTTTTTATACATAATTTTAAAATATTCTTCATTTTCTTGGAATATCAGTTCTTCAGGTTTTATTATCCTTAATTGATATATCGGATCAACAGTATTATGATGTTTCCATTCTTCTATAATCCATTTTCTAAAATAATCGTTATTTTCTTTTTCTATTTTTACATCTACATTTTCCATCTTTATTTTTCATCTCTCCTATTTTCCATTATTGATGTATTTGAACACATCATTTTATATACTTTTTAAAATATCATCTAAAATTTTATTTAATGTTTCCTTCCTATCTTTTGAAGTATCAATATATTTTATTCCATATTTAGGACATTCTATTTTCAACATTTCATTACAATTATACCAATCTTGTGCATACTCTAATAAGTACTCTCTAGATAAGCCATACGTCCAACTTTCTTCTGTATCATATGTAATACACTGATTCACTATATCCTCTGGTTTAAAATTTCCTAATCCTAAATATAGTACTATTGTATTATCAAAATCTACCGTTTCTTTAACAATTTTAGGATGTTCTTTCTGAATAAAATAAATTTCTTATTAAATTTGGTATGACGTTTTCATTTTCTAATATAACTCCATCCAATGCATATTGAATAAACATTGGTATATATACTAAAAGCCTTGAATATATTCCGCTTAATAATAATGTTAATATAATATATAATTTTGTTCCTTGTAATGTTTTGTTTAAAAAACTATTTTTCATGTGTATTGTTCCTTTGCCTTAGTGAATTTATTTTCCATAAACATTTGTATTTTTACAATTTTTTAATGCTCGCAGTCCAATATAATTTTGATATATTAAGAATGGTATGCTTACCTCAAATATCATTTGATAATTATAACTTATCAAGTAATAAAAAAGAATATTACGCACGCCTTCATGTCTTATATCAAATAATTCTTACATACACTTATAAATTTTTCAAAAATATTATTCATGTTTTCATCATTTTTATATAGACTTTCTGGATGAAATCTAACTCCTATATAAAATTTTTTGTTTTTAGCTTCAATAACATCTGGGTAACCATCTTCACAAAAAGCTACCTTGTTAAGCATTGGGCAATCTTTTATTGTTCTTTGATGCCTAGAGTTTACCATCATTTCGGTTGTTTTTACTATATTATAAAATTTTGAATTTTTATCTATTTTGATTTTATGTACATATTCGTCAAATGGCTTATCATGTTTTTCTGGATTAGGAATTTTATAAGTTGTTCCACCAAGAGCTCTAGCAATATTATTTTGACCTGCACAAATTCCCAATATAGGTATATCATTATCATAACAATATTTTGATATTATATTTTCATAATTATCTGTTTCAATACCGCCTTGTAATATAATCCCATCACATAATTTAATTTGAGCAATTAAATTTTCTTTTTCCTCTATTGATAAGTTGTCCTTCCAGTTGTCTCCGCAATAATTAATTTGTGTTTCAGTAGGTAAAATGCCGATTGCTATACCGCCATTGTCAAAAACGGCTTGCTTTACCTCGTCTCTTATAAAAGTGTCTATCTTATTTGATTTATATGTAGCATAATGTTTTGATACTATACCTATAATAGGTTTATTCATATTAACTCTCCTTTTTTCCCATATTTAATAATTAGTATTTCTTGTTAAATGATATGGTTTCAATTTAATATTTTGATTTCTTGCTTGTCCCCAAATATAGTCATTAATATCTATCGCACAAAATTTATTATTTAATTTTTCTTTTATTATATCAATTACTACTATCATGCTTGCTCTTATTTTTACTTCATATTCTGAGTTTTCTTTTATCTCTTCTTTATTATCAACAAGACTAGATAATTCTTTATTATACTCTAATATTTCTAATCCTCTCATAACCTGTGGAATTTTATAATCTGTACAACCTACTAAATGAGAATAGTCTACTTTGATATTTTCTTTTAGTTCTTTTATATGTAATATGTCTGAAGTTAACAGTTGAGCTAACTTATAAAAATAAATTGTTTGTCCTTTATAGTTTCTTTCATCTTTAAAACTTGGAAAATAATTAATAACTGTATTAAATAATTCAATATCATTATTAATATTTTTTATAAAATTATAAAAATTACCGTTCATCTTTTCATCTACAATTTTACTAACGCTTTTTAGTATATTATATCTCTCTTCAAATAATGGAATTTCTATATTTCCTTTTAGAATTGCACCGAATTTATCTTTGGTTATATTAGAAAAATCTGTAGTATCATTTGCTTTTACATATTTCAAAATCGTATATAATAAAGCCATTGAGCCATCTTCTTTTTTATCTTTAACTTCTATAGTCCATTTTGGATTACCCCAAAATGAAAAGTTTATTGACTCATATACTAATAAAAAATTTATAATTTTATCTATTGGTATTTCTAATAGTCCATATGGAGACGAACTTAACCAATGAGTAAGTTGTATTTGTTTTATAGAACTTATAAATTCGTTCAAGCTTTTTTCATTTATTTTTACATATTTTGAATTATTTGATACATATTTACAACTTTCTATTACTTTTTCTAACATTAATTTTTATCCCTTCATCACTATTATTTTTTCTCTATCTCATTTTTTATAATCTCTCTTATGAATTTCTACTCCTTATTTTTCAATTACTATTTATCTAACATTTCATAATATTTTTTCAAAAAATTCCATGCTCCTGTTTTTTCCGTTATTCCTTCATAATTATTATTTATCCTATCTAAAATTTCTTGCTTAGTAAACCATTTAATATCGGAAACTTCTTCCTTTTGTAGCTTTATTTGTGATATATCTATATTCTTTGTTATTATATATGCCTCATTAAAATGCTTATTTATTATATTTCCTTTTTCATTAATTGATGTAGAGCCCACTAAATATTTCACTTCATTTTCATTCACATTAATATTTAATTCTTCTTTTATTTCTCTAATTATTGCTTGCAATCCAAATTCTCCTGCTAAAACATGTCCTCCTGCTGTTACATCCCAAAGATTTGGCCACAACTTTTTGGCTGCACTTCTTTTTTGTAATAATACATCTCCATTCTTGTTAAATACGAAACCATAAACAGCTCTATGCCATAAACCTAATTCGTGGCATTTTTCCCTTGTTTCAACTTTTCCAGTAAATTCTCCCCATTCATTTAGTACATCAAAATATTCCATAAATACCTCCTTATAAATCTATCTCTCTATTTATCCATGTCATTATAACATTTACTATATAATCTTTTTGCTCTTCATTAAGTTTTGTTCCTGGTTTTATCTTATGCCATTTATATAAACAACCTCTACAGCAAGTTGCAGTAGCATGTTGAACTATAAATACTGGATGTCCTTTAAATCACCTTTTATCATATAAATTTGTTATTTTTATTTTAGAAATGTTTCTGGATTATTTTTTAATGTTTCGATTTCTTTTCTATATTCATCCAATTCTTCTTCAGTAAAATATTTAAGAAAATATGTTATATCCTTCTCTATTAAATGTTGCTTAATATAAATATAATATTCTCTTAGAAGATTTATGTAAAAGGCTTTATTTTTTATTTCATTAATTTTTTCTATTCGTAAAAATCTTTTAAATCTGTCTTGATAAACTGAATCAATTGTTTTTATAAATGTATAGTTATGTAAATATCCAACCTCTACCCATAATTTCATGATACCTAGCATTTTATCAATTATCTCTGATACATATCCTTCAGCACCTTTTTTATATTCATAAATAATAGAACATAAATTTTCTCCAATTTTATCTTCTAGTTCTTTTTCGTCATTTGCTTCAATTTCTGCAAACATTTTCTTTGTTGTCTCATTATAATTTTTAAATTGTGTAATTATTTCAGTTCCTTTATATTCACTAAAGTCATGAAATAAAGATTTTACTATAATTGTGTAAATATCAATATTTTCTTTTAATTCTTTATTGCTATATTCTGCAAGTAATATACTCATTAATGTTACTGTATATTGATGAAATAATACATTTTCTGGTAATTGAGTAGTTATTTGCGAATATCTATATACATCTCTTAAATTTAAAGCCACATACATTAAATTTCCATATTGACTTTCATCAAATTTATCATCTATTATTAAATCTACAATTTTCTTTTTTTCATTATAAAAATAATCATTATTATTTAATTCTTCTGCAACAATTTTTTCTCTGGTATGTTCCAAAAGTGAAATTATTTCTTTATTTCCTTTTAAATTCATTCTTCTGAATATAGCATATTCAGCAATATTTTCTAAAAACATTAGTAATTCATTGTATTTGTTTAATTCAAGCATAGTGTAACTATATTTCAATTTTTTCATAATTCTATTTTTATAGTTAAATTTCTCTATTATTAATTTTTCTAATATTTCGTGATAAAGTTCAGCCTTAGATTTATCGGAAATTTCAAATGCTAAATTACCTGTTTCTGAATATATAATTTGTTTTAATATGTAGTTACGCAAAACTTCTGTAACCTCTTGATTTTTTTCATTTCTATCTTCAATAATTTTTACAAATAAATATACTGCAAGCATTGCTTTGTCTATAATTGTATATTTATCATTTTTTGTTTGATAAATTTTTGAATTATAACTATCCATGCTAGATAAATATATTTTAAATAAATCTTCTATTATATCATTCATTCTTTCTTTTCCTCCCTATTTATCTTTCTTCATTTTCTGTTAAATCTCCATGAAATCCATAAATTTGCTTACATAATGGAGCTTGTCTTTTTCCTCCTGGTACTACTACTCTTTCTAAATCTTCATATATACTATGGAATTCTATTCCGTATTTTTTCATTGTTTCTGCACTTATCTCTTTAAATGCTGGGCAAGGTAATACTACTCCATCATATCTAATATCCAGTTTTTCTGTTCCTGCTGTACATAAATGTGCTATTCTTCCGTTTAAAGGAATTCCAATTCTTACATTTCCGCTAAATTTCTCTTTTGCTTCGTTTAATATTGTTGAAAATTCTCTTAATTCTTCATCACTTAACATTAATTCTTCTTTGTTTACTCTTCCTCTTCCTTGAGGAACAAAATTTAGTATACTAATATTTTCTACTCCTGCTATCTCTAAGCATTCCATTATATCTGGAAGCTCTCTATAATTTGGCTTCATTGGAATAAAGTGTACATCTACATTTAGCCCTCTTCCTTTTACTCTTATTAAAGAATCTATTAAATATGTGTATAAGCCTTTTCTTCCCATTAATGTAGAATCTGTTTTTTCTTCAAATGCTTGCCAGTCAAATACTATTTTATCTAGTCCTAATTGTTTTAGTTTTTCGCATTCTTGTCTTGTTATCGCTCCATATGGTTCTGGAGTTATAGCTCTATCATAATAAGCTCTTACATTTCTTTTTAGCCTATCGTTCCATGGTTCATGTTTTTCTATTTCTTGTAAATCTTTTGCACATTTTTCTTTCATATATTCTATTACTTCTGGCGGAATATCTTCGGCTCTTTTTATTCCGCTAGTGAAAATAACAGTCCTAATTCCTTGCTTCTTACAAAACTGAACCATTTCAAATAAATCTGGATGCAAAAAAGGTTCCCCTCCAGAAATAGATATTTCTCCTATTCCTCCATTTTTCATAAAATGCATTACTGTTCTTTTAAAATCCTCTAATGTAATTATCGTTTTTGCTTCTTGTGAAGAATTAGATGAACAGAACTGGCATTTATTTGGACAAGTTTGTATTACTTCAAAGCATAAGTCTTTTAGCATATTGGATCACCTATATTCTTTCTATCTTTTTTACGAAAAAATCATCATCATTTGCAAAGTGCATTTCGATATCTAATTTATCTATTTGCTTAAATTCATTTTTTAAATAAAAATTATGAGCTGACTTTAGTATTCTTCCACAGGCTAAATATATCTTATTTATATTAGTTTTCTCTCTGATATAAAATTCCAATGTATTATATAATTTTCTTCCTATCCCATTTCTTTGATAATCTTCCCTGACATAAAACCTTTTTAGAATTCCATATTGCCCTCTATTTTCTATAGCAATCGTTCCAATTATCTCTTTTTCTTTAACATCATATGCCATTAAAAATTGTCCATTATTTTTCAAGTAATAATCTTCTATATTCATAACATCCGTTCTATCTTTATAAGGTCTTCCAATGAAGTCATGCATACATTCACTTATAAAATTATTTACATCAAATTTAAATTTGCATTCATCAAATCGTACTATTTTAAATATTTTTTCTCTAGAAATAAAATTATATATTTCTTTCCAATCTTTCAATGATATTATGTTAGTATACTTTTTATCATCATCAGATATTCTGATTGTTTGTATTCCTTCTTTTTCTACATCAATACAATTATTTAGTTGATCATCTATCAATAAGTCTATATTTTTATTCTTACATATTGTTCCTTTTTCTCTTGCATTTACTATAATTTGGTCATACTCTATGTTATTTTTATCTAACCAATTTTTACTTAAAAGATATGGGTTATCATGAAATTCACTATCTCTTGCTGTGATTATAATTATTTTATGTCCTTCTTTTCTTAATCTATTAATTATTTCTACTGCATTATCTCTAGGTTTTGCCTTATTAATAATTTCTTCTTGAATATTCTTTAGAAAATATTTTAGTTCATCAGAAGAAAATTGAAATTTCTTCTGATATGTATCTGTATTGTTTTTTATACCTTCAAAAGAGTTATCAGCATTTTTGATGTTCTTGCCTAGTTTTATTGCATATTGATAAGCTGCGTTATTTAGTTCTTCTTGAACTTTTGTTATTGTATTATCTATGTCAATTCCTATATTCACTTTTTTTACTCCTGTTTCCTACAAAATCTGCTATTAATACTTTCATTTTTATTATTTATGTTTATAGTATATTTTTTACAATTTTTTATATAATTATATATTGTTTACTATAAAATCCACAACTTTATCTTTATTATCTTCTTCTTTGCTTTTTATTTTCTCTTCATCTGTAAGTTCTAGCCAATACTTATTATTGCCTGGCATAACTGATATAGAATCTAAAGGATATCCTGGGTTTCTCTCTTTACATGGTTTATCTACAAGATAAAAATCACTCTTACTCCAACTATATTCTTTTGTTTCTTTTCCGTTGCATATTACCATTCCATATACCCACTTTGCAGTTAGCTTTCCTCCATATTGCTTTATCAGATTTGTATAGTATTCAATCATTTCGTCATCTTTTAATTCTTTTCCGTTTATTCTTCTGACATGTGTACCTGGTTGTTTTTCCTCTGGTAAACCTTCTATAAATAAGCAGTTATCCATTCCGATAGTTGGAATTTTTACTACATCATAATATGTTTTTGCCTTTATGTAAGCATTCTCTAAAGCGTCTTTTCCATTTTCGTCTACATCTAGTTTAAAATCCAAGTCGTTTATTGTAATTAATTCTATACCTTTTTCTTTTAATTCTTCCTTATATTTTCTTACTTTTGCTAAATTAGTTGTTGCAAATAATACTTTCATTAATATTTTTCCTCTCTACAATATCATCTTATTATTCTATATCTTCATCTTTATTTATTCATCTCAATATATCTTTCTAAAATTTTTCTATCCCTTAATACAACAAATTTTGTACTATATACTGAAGAATATTTTGATGCAGTCAATTGATTAAAACAGCCTGCTATCAGCTCTAATGCTTTTTCGGGAGTTTCCCATATTAATTTAGCACCTTCATTCTTTTCTTTTTCTGTTATATTCAATTGTTTGGTATCATTTATAACTTTACCTACAAATATGTAAGAAATCTGTTTAAAGTTATTTAATGACTTATATTCTTCTGTTGCTCCTAAAGTATTTATAATTTCTACTTCGCAGCCAGTTTCTTCTAGTACTTCTCTTTTAAATGCATCTTCTGGCTTTTCTTCTCCTTCTAATCCTCCACCTGGCAATTTATACTCATTTTTATTACTTTTATTAAATACTGCTATTTTTCCATCTTCTCTTATAACTATTCCTCTTGCTCCTAATCTTAATTTAGGATTTTCCATATTGATAACTTTTTCTCCAATATCTTCATCTGTTATTTTGCATATTACTTCCATATTACTCTCCCTTAAATGATATTTACTAATATTCTCTGCTGTTGCAAATCCATTAGGCTCTTTTAATTTTTCTAAAAATACTATTCCATCTAGATGGTCACATTCATGTTGTACTAGCTTTTTATATTAAGAATCGCTTCTTCTGATTTTCCTTCTATTTCCATATAAGCTGGTATCATTGGCCATGAGTCTATATCTATTTCTACATCGTTTAAAATGTAATCCTTATAAATTCCAAATGATTTATGAAAGTTTACAGTATTTCATAATTTTCAATTGCTTTTTATTTTATTTTGCATTTTTAGTCCATCTTCCATATTTATTTTTGTAGGTATAATATATTTAGCATTAATTTTATGCGATACTAAATTAGTAATTACCTTCATTGCTCTTGAGCCATCAAACCATTTAGGATTATCGCTATTTTGTCTAATTCTATCTAAAGAGGTTGCTAAAGCATCTTTATCATAATTGTCACTCATTTCAGTTGTTAACATATATTTTTGTTCTTCATTTTTATACAAAGTATTATTTATTAGTTTATATCTTGCATTATTATACCAATATAAATGATCTCCTCCGGCTAATATTAAAACATCTGCATTAATGTTTATATCATTAATTAATCCATTAACATAGTTATAAACATCACTAAAAGAGCAATTTGGAACATCGTTTTTTAAACTATCAAATTTATTTGTAATATCTACAACTCCAAAATCGTAATATTTTTTATCAATAATTTTTTTATTATTTACAAATATAAGCTCTATAGAGCCACCTCCACCTATAAAAATGCAAATGTTTCCATTATAATCTATATTATTATAACAACCTAAAGCAGTATAATTTGCTTCATCTTCTTGAGATACAACTTGAATTTGTAAACTAAATTTGTTGTATAATTTTTCATTAATTTCATTTAGTTCTTCTTTAGATATATTTCTAAATATACTACATCCATAAATACTTATATTTTTTGTATAGTTCGTAGCATTGTTTATTACTTCATACAATCTATCCAAATCATTTTCATTAATTTTATTTTCATTTTTATAGTTCTTCTTAAATTCAATCGTGGTAGTATTTTCATATATTACATCTTCACCTTTGTATATATGCGTTTTTGTATTACTACTTCCTATTTCAATAATAGTAAACATATTATTCATTTTTTGTAACCTCTCTTTTTTATTATTCACATATTAAAGATTATATCATAACCTTTTACCACTATGTTGCTAAATTACAGAAAATATATAAAATAATTTTATCCTTCAACTGTTGGCTTTTTATTATTTTTAGTAAGATCTATTAGAGAATTAACTATTTCCTTGCAGTGCTCATCTGTTATATTTTCAATACTTCTTTTAAAACTAGAAGTATCTAAGCCATATGCTGCTGATTGTAATATAAACTCTAATTCGTCTAAATTTTTAACAAATTTTGCTTCTTTTGTTTCTCTTTTTTCAAATTCTTCCCATAGTTCTAAGAAATCATTATCAAAATCTAAAGATTTTAAAACTTTTTGAATTGCTCCTTTTTCTTTTAAATGTTTTTCTTCTTTAGTTATTTTATCATATGGAGTATAATCTCCAGCATATATTTCTCCTAACTCATGTATAATGCACATTTTTATACATTTTAAAGTATCATATGATAAGTTATATTTTTCTATCATCGTAATTGCCAATAAAGCCATTGAAAATGAATGGTCTGCAACTGATTCACATTTTTCTTTATGTTCTAATCCTATTCTTACCTTTAACCAACCTTGTCTATATATGTTTTTCAAATGATTATACTGCATATAAAACGAAACTACATCGTTATCTATCTTTTTATATTTTTCAAATGGATTTATGTCTTTTATATAATTTCCATTATTTTTATCTTTCAATATCTCCATATTTTTTACCCCTATTCTTCTTCCATCTCAATTATCTTCATATAATTATTTTTTATAGCATTCTATCATAAAAGCCTAAAAAAAGGAAGTGCTTTTTCCAGCACTTCTAATCAAGTTTTACCTCAAAACATTTATATTTTCATTTCCATATCTATCAATGATATTAAGGTATATATGCATACTCTTTAATTTTTTTCATTTTTCCTTCTCAATACATTTTTTCTAATTATTATGTAAAATATAATTATTAAAATGCCTACTCCTAAAATTATTATTAAAATAATATTACTAGATTCTGTTCTTTGTGATGTTTCTTTCACTATAGTATTATCTTCCTCTTTTTCATTAAATGCTTGATTCAAATTTTGTGTTGATATTTCTTCTAATTCTTGTTCTTCATTTGACACTATTTCTTCTGCTAGTTTTTCTTCTTCATCCAGAGTTATCGTTTCTTCTAGTACTTCCTCTGTTTTTTCTTCTTCGTTTGGTTTTGTTTTTTCTTCTGGCGTATCATCTGGTTTCTCCTCTTCATCTGGTGTCGGCGTTTCATCTGGCGTGTCTTATGGCTTTTCTTCTTCATCTGGTGTTGGTATTTCTTCTGGTATATCCTCTGGCGTTTCAACTTCTCCCTTAGTTATATCTTCAAATAAGTTAATCATAGCTGCTGTGATAAAATCTCTACCATCTCCATAATTTTCTGTTGCAACTAGTTTTACATATAATGATTTTACAGGTTCGTCAAATTCCATCATTTTTGGTTCAGAAGTATCTGCCCAATTCGTTATCGTAGCAATTTCATCCCAACTACTTCCATCCATACTTACAAGTATTTGCCCGTCTTTAATTCTACCATTGTTTCCAATTTGTCTTGGCACAAATTGTATTAATATTACCATCTATTGCATTTTGTGCCCCTTCATTAGCTCCTAATGCTTCACTAGATACTTCATAAATAGATAAATTATCAATTGTAATATATTTTTGTGTATCTAGTTGGTTATCTTCTGTAAAGCTGAAAGTTAGCTCATCACTTTGTAAATATACTCCTGTTGCTTTTGTCCTTATACTAATTGTCTTATCTCCTGTTAGGTCAGGTACTTCGTCTTTAAAAGATATCCAACTATCCATGTCGCTATATTTCCATTCCATCGTATCATTTGCGCCAATTACTTTATTTTCTAAGTCATTGTTATATAGGTTTTTTGGCGTGTTTCCTTGAAGAATATCGATTCTATAAATATTTCCATCATCATAGCCTGCCCCTACAATATGTACTAAAATGTCATTTTCAGCTGTAATACTTTCTAGTTCTTCGTCTGTTAATTGTAATATATGTTCATGTGTTTGAATCCATGTGTTTTGATTGTCTAAACTATATTCCCAAGCAACGCCTACTCCATCAAATTGGCTACCTAGTACAATCGCTCCTGCATTTTCTCCATCAAATGAGAAACTCGCAATTTCTGATTTTGTGTTACCTAATAAATAATTGGCAACCGCTCTTACAGCTGTTTCTTGTATTGTTTCATTGCTTGTAGCTTTTGTTCCATCTGTTAAAGATTTTGTTAATAATACATTTAATGATACTTTATATTCTGTAGTTTCTATTGATGGTTCTATTAAATTCAATAAGTCATACATTGGAAGTGGATAGTATTTTAAAGTTGTAGCTATTTCTTGTGCAAGCACATATTTTTCTTCATCTGTTTTTGTATTGTCAGATTGATATAAATTTACTAATCCAAGCCAAGCGTCGAAGTTTAATGGTTGAACTTCAATAGCTTTTCTATATATGTTATATAGCTCTTCTTCATTGTCTTTATACGTATTTGCAAGTAGCAATATTTTCTCTGATTTTTCATAATTATCAAAATCATTTAAAGCCCCTTGTGCTAGCAAGATATATGGTACAGAATATTTGCTTGTATAACTACCATTTCCCCAGCCATTTGGCATTCTATTTCTAAGCTTTTCTGCTCTAGAAGACTGTTGCCATCCAAAAATGTCATTATATAAATTCCAAACTCCATTTCCGTTGCTATCTAAAGAATAGTATATATAAGCAGCATGACCTGGTTGGCCTACTACACTAGATGGCACTCCATATGATCCCCATATATTTGAGCCTGTTTTTGAAAGTGCTCCGCATACTCCACCTTCTTCAAACACAATCCATAATTTAGGATAACCTGTTTGATATGTTATGTTGTATTTTGATAGATTATATTTTTTATTCCATTTTTCGAAATTGGCAGGATCGTAATATTCGCTTATAGAATAATCATAGTCAAAAGTATAATTTATATAACTATATGGATTTCTACTGGCATTTTGGTTAGTGTAGTCATTTAGCCATTCAATTTCTTCGTCATCTATAATATTGTTCATAACAAAACGCATTTCTTCAATTGTTAAAGATTCAAATATTTCATTATCTAATTTGCCTGCTTGATACAGTTTCTTATAAATTTCATAACGAGTAACTGCATTAGAGTTGTTTGGATCATTTGGGTTATTCGTCATTCCACCTGCCCATAACCCCACATCAGTTGAATGTGTTAACGATAATGTAATCATCATTTTACGATATAGAGTATTGCTTAAGTCTTCTTTATATGTGCTATATAGTTGTGAAAGAATTTTTAATGAATCTATATATCTTCCATCTGGCTCTCCTCCAATTATATAAAGACGAAGATTATTTACATCATTCATTAGCCACGAAATAGCATTATAATTTTCATCGCTATATTTTACAAACTGTTGTAAGATGTCATATCCTACATTTTTTACAAATTCTCTTTGTAGTAATGCTAATTCATATTCACCTGTTATTTCGTCTTCAACAGAATATGCTTTTATCTTTTCATCATATTCTTCCACAGTTTTTATAAAATCTGCTTCTAGTTTATCATCCACATAATCTTCTTTTATCAATTTTGCATCTGCAAAAACAGCTTCATCATACCAGCTAGACCAAAAATCTCCTGGATACTCTTGGTTTTCGTCAGCAACTAATTTCAAATAGTTTACATCTTTAATATTTATTTTTATAAATGGTGCTTCACTCCAACCATATAAAATATCTGACTGGTATTCTTCTTCCCAATATGCTCCATCTTTTGATGTATAAATATAAAATTTTGCTCCTGTATTAAAGTAGTCGCTTTGCTCGCTTGTATCAATGCCAATATAAGAAGTAAAGTAATCATAATCGTACTCACTTAAATCGTAAACGATTTCTGATGTAGCCCAAGCGCATATTCCTTTTAGAAATGGCATTACTTTACCATTAACATTTAGTGTGATAAAATTACTATCTTTGTTTTCATCTAAAAGAATGGAATAACCACTTTGAGCAAATGATTTATCAGTTAGATAGGAAATATCTGATAAATAAATATAATTAGGATTTGCAGTTGTCTGTGATGTTGCTGCATTACTAATAGTTGTGACTGCAAAAATCATCACTATCACTATTCCTAATATCAATAATACTTTTCTTTTTGCTTTTAACATATTGTTCATGGTACACCTCCTAATGAATATGTATCACATTTATATGTTAACATGTTTACATAATTGTTTCAATATGTTAAAGCACTTTTCCTATATGTAAATTTTGCCACATTGTTTTCATCTCTGTGCAAACATTTATGTTGTATTATATGTTTTAAATAAGTTTAAACCATTTTGGCAAAATTTGTAATAAAAAAAGATTAGACTTTTTTATCTAATCTTCTATGTAACTTGTAATTTATAATTTAAATTTTTTAATATTTTTAGTCTTTCTTTCTAGTTAAGAAAATCCCAATGATTAATCCGATAATGATAATCGGTGCTATTCTGATAAATAACCATTCAAAAGAATGAAAAGCAACTCCTAAAACAGCATTTTCTGGATTACTATAGTCCCAATTTAAGTATGGACTATTTAATAAAATTAAAGATATGAAAATAATTATTATAATTATACATAATGAAATTAGCAACCAATGAGCTATTTTTCTTCTCTCATTCTTTCTTTGTGATAGTTGTAAATTTATTATCTCCAATTTTTCAGAAATTGCTTTTATATCATCAACTTTAGATTCAGAAATATTTTCTCCAAGTAGAGTACTTACCGGTGTTTCAAGAACTTCTGATATTTTGATTAACATTTCTGAATCAGGAACAGATAATCCTTGTTCCCATTTAGAAATTGTTTGTCTAACCACATTTAATTTTATAGCAAGTTCTTCTTGAGAAAGTCCTTTTGATTTTCTTATTGACTTAATGTTTTCTTTTAACATTTTACAACAACTCCTTTATTTATTAAAACTATTATATAAAGAACAGTCCGTTGCTACAAGCAATGTTTATTAACATTTTAAATTTATCTCTATAAATAGGCATTTTAATTTTTACTTATATATTGTTTTTTATTCACTTATATGTTCATATTCGCTTAAATATGGCCATATTTTTATTCCATAGATATTATAATAAAAATTCTCACTATATCCAAACGATATTAAATCTTTGTTGTACCAAACTTCTTTTTCTTCTTGCATATTATCTAATAATATCTTCGCTGAATTATCTTCTCCTTCAAAACCTGCAATTAATATTTTCATTTCGTTACCTCATTTTTCCTTACACAATACAATTACATGTTCCTCGATTTTATTTATATAGGTACATAACTATTTAATTACTGCCAAAACTAAAGCACATTTTTTTAATCTATCAGAATTTGTCATTCATTTAAAAATTGCTCAATTATTTCAACGTTTTCATTATCGCTATCTATATTAATATCTACACCTATTGGTATTGTACTATTTATTATCTTATGTCCAAAATCATTACATTTAACAATAGGAAAATTATATTCTTTTGTATATTCTAATAAAATATCTTCCATTTGAGGATAAATATCACCATTTTTTTGTAAATCATAATTGTAACCTACAATAACACCTTTAATTTGGTCAAACATTCCGAATTGCTTTAACTGTGCAAATCTTCTTTGACATTGATTAGGAGATGTTGTATAACTTTCTATTAATAAAATTTTATCTTTCATATCTGGTAAATATTCTGTACCTAATAAGTGCATCATACAACCTAGATTAGTTCCTATAATCTTTCCCTCAGCATTGCCTTTTCTTATAATTTTCTTTTCTCCATCTGCAAACTTTCTTATTTTTCTGTTTATAAACACACTTTCAAATTCTTTAAAACATTCTTCTGCATTTTCTCTTCCAAAATCTTTGAATGAAGATCCATGAAATGTTACTAATCCTGTTTTTTTATAAATTGTTTGCAATAATACAGTTACATCACTATAACCTGTTATTATTTTCGGATTTTGTTTAATAATTTCGTAGTCAAGCAAATCTATAAAAGTATTACAAGTTTCTCCTCCTGTAAGGCATATGATTGCTTTTACCTCTTTATCTTTAAACATATTCATCATATCTTCTGCTTTTTGTTCTCTAGTTCCTGCTGAACCATAGTAATTTTCTAATACATATTTCCCTCTTTTTACTTTAAATCCTTTTTGGATAAAAAATTCTTCTGCTTTACTAAAAACTTCATATCCATTTTCATCTAAATCTATACTATTAGAAACTCCTACTACTCCTATTGTATCTCCATAATTTAATTTATCTGCTAACATAATATCCACCTTTCTTTTCTTTAAATATATATTTTTTCTAAATCTAAATTTTCCACCTTTTATTCCTTTATTTCTATTTTCCTTATTAAAATAAATCATCACTATATTTCTAATATATCGCTATCTTTTGGGAATTCAACATTGCTAATTCCTTCCACATCATAGTCTGCTCTATGTATTGCATAAAATTTACAGTTTGGATATTTTTTATATAATTCTTTATAATCTTTTAAACCCATATGCATATCTGTTGTCTCTAACCCTGTTACATCGGAAAACATATAATTTGATTTACTACACATTTTATTATAATTATCGCAAAAACTTGTATCACATGCATATGATAAAATTTTGTTATCTTTCTCTAAAATATATCCATTTGTTGGTACACATTTTCCATGCTTTAATGTTAAAGCAGTTATTTTGAATTGTTCTGTTTTATATTGTTCATCATTTTTTAATTCAATAAATTCAACATTATACTTTTCTTCTATATTATCATATTTATGTTCATCGCCATCCGCATGAGTAAAACTCATTAATTTTATTGTCTTCTCTCTTGTTCCTGTTGGTCCTATGATGATAAGTTTATTTTTAGTTTCTTTTCTTATCCCCCTACCAATTAATAAATTAGGAATATCTAAAAAATGATCTGCATGAAAATGTGATATTACTAAATAATTAATTGATTTTGTATAAATTTTTAGTCTTTCTATTTGTTTGACTGTTCCCATACCAATATCAAACAATATATCATCTACTAATACACTAGTATTACATCTTGTTGTACATCCCATTGTTCCTGTACCTATAAAAGTTACTTTCATTTATTATTCAACTCCTTTTTAAGTTATATTTTTATAATTTCTCAATATAAATTTCACAACTACATCTATTTTTCCAAATTTATTTGTGATTTCTTGTAGCATACTATAGTTTTCGCTTACCTCGTATGCTACCTATTGATTTTTGTCATTTTTTATCGTCTTTGCATTTGAATAGTATTCTTTTGTATTTTCATTTAATTGTTCCATATTCTTTTTATATTTTCTTCTTCCTTATCTTTCAACGCCTTATATAAATCAATGTCTAGTTTATTACATACACTACATAATACAATAAAAACATCTGCCACTTCACTTTCTATTGTATCATAATGATTAATTTTATTTTTATCAATCCCCATATTGGTGGCACTTTTTCTTATAGATTTTGCTAATTCCCCAACTTCCTCTAAAAGTAATAACATCGTTTTCTCTATTTCTTGATTTGCAAAACCCCTTATTTCTATCACATCTTTTATATATTGCTGTACTTCTTGTAATGTGTTTTTTTCATTTAACTTATTCCATAAATCTAATTGACTATTCAATTTATTAATCCCCTCTCTAATTCAATTTCTTTTTGTATTTTATGACATCTTTATTTTCTGTCAAAAGAAGGCTTTATTATATTAAACTATAAATAGCTTACTATATCTTCAAAAGTATCATATCCACTTTCACTATTGATATGTCCTGCATTTGGTATAAAAACTTGCTCTGTTGCAATTTTGTCTGCAAAATCTTTTTCTACTTCATATTTTACATATGGATCATTATCTGAATAGAAACAAATTATTTCATTAGAACATTGTTTCACATCTTCTAAATTATCAAAATACATAGATTTATTAACATTATCATATTCTTCATTTATTCCTAGGTAGTTGTTAAATCCACATACAAATATTAATTTTTTAACTTTTACTTTATTTTCAACTAAAAATTTTGATATGAATATTGGTGCTATACTATGTCCTATAATTATTGACATTATATTTTCTTATTTTTATATTTTTATTAAAATATTCATAATTCATTTTCATATTTACACCTCCATATACCATTGTTTTAAAAATATACATTTGTCGTTCTCATTTAATTTTATTTGATATATCATGTCATATGATACTGTGTCTTTCAAAACAAAATTAACTATACAACATTCATTATTTTTACATAGTATATTAAACTCAATATTATTTGTATTTTGTTTTTTTATCTCTTCCCACACTTTTCTAATTTCTTTCATGTCCTCTATTTTCTCTGTAGGACTCTCATAATACTCCACACTTTTATCAAATAGATTAACTATGTTTTCTATATTTTTTTGTTTCCAATTATTTAATAATTCCTCACACCATTTATGATAATCTCTCATATTCTACTCTCCTAATATTTACTGCATATAATCTAGCACTGCCACACATTCCACATGTATCATACAATCATTTTCTTCTGTTAAAAATATCGGTTCTTCTATTAAATAATTCATCTATTTATCTCTCTATAGATTTGTCTTTTATGGCATTAACTATTTCTTCCAGCACTTTCATTGTATCTTCATAACTAATATCTTCTGCATAACCAAATTTACTTTGATAGTTTTTCCAATGTTCTTTAAGTGCATCACTATCTTTTATAACTTCCATTATTTCATCTATATTATCAAATTTATCAATAGATTCTCTATACTCAAATTTCTTTATAATCGCTTGTTTTAACAATTTCTTATCAAAATTCTTCTGTTGTGTTGTCCATAAAATATAAATGTCATAAAAATCCCTTGCTCTTGTAGTATCAACATTTCTAGATATGATTGTTTCAAATTTATCTGCAATTACAGTTTCCATATTATAAGCAAGTATCTCTATAGAACGTTCTTCAAACATTAAATCAAATTTATATTTTACTTCTTTAGGAATAATAACATCTCCTGTTGTTATATCTAGTTTCATAGGCACAGCTAACTTATCAAATTTTGCATCTAATGATACTCTATATCCACCATATTCATCTTCTTGCCTTATTTCTTTTATTCCTCCAAATTCAAAAATCACCCCATCATCTAAATCTATCTTAAATATATCATCTAAAATCTTTTCAAGATTTTCTTTTTCTAAATCAAAACCTTTTATTGTTGCGTCCATATCGAGTGTATTTCTCATGTCTATTCCAACTATAGCTGTTATTAGCATTCCACCTTTTAATATGAATTTATATTTATACTTTGACACTGAAATTCTTTCTAATAGTCTCTCTAGCATATAGTTTTGTAAGATAATATTTTCATTCACATCAACTTTGGATGACATATTTTTTATCCATGCTTTTAGTTGTGCTCTATTTTTAGCTATCATAGCAAAACCTCCAGATATTTTCTTAGTTCATCTTCAATATTAAACATTTTTGCATATTTATGTAATTTAATAGAATTTCTATCTTTTCTATCAGCATATCTTTTCATTGCATCTGTAAATAAAGCTATTTCAATTTTCTTTTTATTTCTTATAATGTCACATATTGTTCTTTCCAAATCATAAACTTTTACTTTATTTCCATATGGTGTTTTCATTTCTGTTATCCCTATTTCATACAACTCTTCTTTTAAATAAAAAAATTGATAGTTTTTATCTTTTAACAATTTTGTATTATAGTAACTTGGTATTGTTAATTGATATCTTATAGGTGTTCTATCGCATAAATCATGAAAGTACAAAGCTGTTTCATGAGAGAATATTCCTTTTTTACAAATTGCTTGAGTAATAAAGTATTTATCTTCAAATGTATCTGCACCTATATATGTTCCTCTTGCTACTCTTTCTATTAATCCTCTCTCTATCATTCTCGTTAAAACCTTATTGTTAATTCCTAAATCTTCTACTTGGTATGTTTCAATTACTCCGTTATTCTTTTTTAATAATTTTTTTACCTTTTGTATATCATCCATCACTATTTCTCCTTTGCCGTTTTCATTCGTAAATATTGTATCATTTACGAATGAAAACGGCAAGTATTTCTTATAAATTTTTTAAAAAAATAAAGCACTTATTAAAGTACTTTATTTAGAGTTGCTACACACTCCACATGTGTGGCCGCTCATCTGTAGATTTTTTTCGTGAATATCGTTGCTTGCCTGTAGATAATCTTCATAATTTATTTTACTTTCATTTTTTAGTACAAAAGTTACTTGTTTTGGATCTGCTTTATCTTTTTCATCATATCCACCAATTATAACTTGTTTTACTAAAATTTCAAAAGCATCTTTATCAAATTCTGTTATAATTTCTCCATTTTCAAGGTATTGTTTTAGTTTATTTAGACTAAGTTTTCTGTTTGTTTTGTTTCTTTCTTCTACAGCTAATTTTTCTTGCTTTAAATTTAATTCTTCGATTTGATTTTGCATTTTTTCTTTTCTCTCTAAGAATGTATCTCTATCAATGGCATTTTCTAAACTTAAATCAATTAATTTATTTATTTTTGATTTTAGCTTATCCTTTTCTGTTTCAATATTTTCTATTAACTTACTTGATGAGTTCTCAGTAATAATGCTGTTTATTCTTGTTATAAATTTATTTACAATATTACCTTTGTTGCTACATAATATTTTGTATGCATCTACAAAACAATTTTCTATTACTGTTTCTCTCATTGCTTTACATTTAGGACATTCTTGTTTTCCTCTTTTAACAAAGTTCATGCAATGCCATACTGGTGTCTCATTTTTAGTTCTTGAATTCCAGTTTCTTCTTGTTAAAACAGTTCCACAAAACCCACAATAAATTCTACTACTAAATGGATATTTTCTACTATAGTTACCTCTCCTTTTTCCTTTACTTCTTGAACCTGCTCTTCTTTCTAATATTTGTTGTACTTTGTCAAATAGTTCTGCCTCAATTATTGCTGTATGGTGTTCTTTAATATAATACTGATTTTCTTCTCCCATATTGATTACTCGTTTATGTGTTATAGGGTCTGTTGTATAAGTTTTTCCTTGCAAGACATCACCTTTGTATTTTTCGTTTTTCAGTATTCTTCTAACTGTTGAATCACTCCATCTTGTTAGTCCTTTTGGTGTTAGATATTTCATGTTTGTTAGTTCTCTTGCAATTATACTTGAACCAACACCTTGTGCATATCTATTAAAAATATATTTTACTATTTCCGCTTCTTCTTGATTAATAGATATACTCTTGCTTTCTTTATCATAAGTATAACCCAAACAGCCATTATATCCAATTAGTTCTCCTCTTTGTTGTTTCATTTTTAGACCCAGTTTTACATGTGATGATATTGTTTCACTTTCTTGTTGTGCTACTGAACTTAATATTGTTAATAGTAATTCTCCTGCCATTTCTAGAGTATTAATATTTTCTTCTTCAAATAGAATTGCTACATTTTTCTCTTTTAGCATTCTTACATATTTTAGAGTATCTAATGTATTTCTCGCAAATCTTGATATCGATTTTGTTAGTATTAAATCAATTTTTCCATTCATACTATCTTGTATCATTCTCATAAAATTACTTCGTTTGTAATCTTGTGTTCCTGATATTGATTCATCAGCATATACTTCTACAAAAGACCATTCTATATTTTTTGATATTTTTTCATTGTAGTATTTTACTTGTGATTCAAAACTGTTTAATTGGTCTTCTGAATCTGTGCTTACTCTTGCATATGCTGCTACTTTTAGTTTTCTATTTATTTGTAGTCCTGTAGTTCTATCTATCCTTCCTTGCACTTTCTCTATAACTTGAACTTCCATTAATCCTCCATTCTGTTAGCGAGAACCCTGTTTGGATTATACACTATTTAAAAATTAAAATCAATCTCGCATTTTTCTAGTTTATATTCCTTTATGATGTTCTCTTTTGCTCGTTTGTATATTTTCTCATCTATTAGTTTGTCTTTGTATATCCTATTTAAAAGTGTTATTTCGATACTTCCATTTAATAAATTAACATCTATCTTTTCTTGTAATAGTTTAGTGTTTATCTTTTGTTTTTCAATATTATCCATAAACTGTACCTCATACATCTTTTGTATTTTCTAAAATATTTATAATGTATTCTTTTATTTTTTTGTTTGGTATATCATTAAAATATTTTTCTATTTCCTCTTGTGTGAAAATTATTTTCAAACTTTTTTCATTTTTATAACTTTCTAATTTTTCCTTACTTAGAATATAGTTTTCACCTAATTTTTTGCTTTTTCTAAAATCTCTTTTTATTTTTTTAGCTATGCTATCTGTAATTTCGTAATTATAATTTTGTATTATTTCTGCTATCTTAAATTGATTTTTCTCATCTAAAAAACTTATATGTTCTGCTGGATTTATTCCTAACTTTTTATTATTTACAAGTTCTTGTAATTTTGGTATTAAATAATTTAATCTTAAGTATTTTTGAAATGTTCCATTGCTAATATTCTTATTTTTGCAAATTTCTTTTCTATTTTGGTTATATTCTTTAAAATATTTCTTATATTTTTTTGCTATTTCCATTGGTGTATTTCGTGTTACACTAGCTGTATTAAGTATATTTTGGTCTTTATGTTCTTCTGCCACCTTAATTCCTTTTATGACTGGCTCATAATCCTCTCCTAATACGTTTAAAACTTCTTCTTTGCTAATCCATTCCATATTAACACTTTCTAAAATTTTTTCCACTTCAAATTTTTCTTCCATCATTTTTTTAACTTTTTTCATTTCCTCTTTCTTGTAATAATTTATTAGTAATTGGTTTGTTTCTGTCATAATCAAAACCTCCATTTAATTTATTTAAAAAACAAAAAGCAAGAAAAAAAGCTAGATTTCTCTAACTTAGTTTCTTGCTTTCAATTTTTCATATTAAGATAATATCATCTTGTTTTTTATACGTCAATGAATATTTTTTGAAACAATTTTGAAATTTTATTTTAAACTTAAACAATATTCTTATATAACCTATAAAATACAATAAGTGTATCTTTAATACATTTATTGTATTTTATAATATTTACAATGTATTTCATTTATGAATATTCTGTTTATTTTTTATTATATCTCAGTTATATCAAGCATTTTATTATCTTTTTATTACTCTGCATTTTCTCTGTATATTTTGGTTGATTACAGAGGACTAGAAAACTTGTTTTTCTATGTGTTTACGAGATACACTCTGTATCTCTTTCCTGCCTTTTAGTAGTATTATTTAATTTATTTTTGATTTTTAATTTTATAAGTCAAATTTTTTAATTTTTTTGCCCCAAAATAATTTATAGGACGAATTTTTTTGTTTTTTCGTCCTATGGATTTTTATAAGCCGGATTTTTTTGTTTTTTCGTCCTATAAATTTTTATAGGTCAATTTTTTTGATTTTTTCGTCTTATAAATTTTATTTTAAAAATAAATCTATGTATTTTTGAAAAGCAAAAACTTGATTTCTACTATATCCTGTTGTTTCCACTATTATATTATTTTCTAATAAAACATTTACTGTATCTTTTAATGTTGATGGTCTTATATTTGTTATTTCCATCAATTTTTTTCTATTAATTATTGGTTCATTATATAATACATCTATTACTTTCTTTACATTATCAGATTTTACTGGTAAGTTCACTATAATTTTATCCATTTCCATTGTAAGCTCAACTACATTTCTAAATTTTTCTTTTGCTGTT
>ERZ1643251.1532-NODE-1532-length-26147-cov-8.670742_pt1 | contig 26147 bp, 24 predicted proteins | sample MGYA00579261_ERZ1643251 | MGnify/ENA primary metagenome ERZ1643251 (study PRJEB29033, sample SAMEA4952267) | chicken gut metagenome | biome: Broiler Chicken; feature: Gastrointestinal Tract; material: Caecum | place: Ireland | collected 2018 | study: Broiler... | reverse complement strand
ACAGCCATTTTTGTCTGTTTATGAAATTTTATTTATTGCGTGGCGAACGGATGTTAGCCTGAGCGGCCGCAAGTCTTGCGATCGGGACGCGGAAAGGCGAGCAGGAGACATAGTTCAAACCGATGTCATGGCAGAATTCAATGGAGGAAGGATCGCCGCCGTGCTCACCGCAGATACCGCAGCTGAGTTCGGGACGGGTCTGACGTCCGAGTTCGACCGCCATCTTCATCAGCTTGCCGACGCCGACGGTGTCCAGACGAGCGAAGGGATCGGACTCGTAGATCTTGTTCGCATAGTATGCAGGAAGGAACTTGCCGGCATCGTCACGGGAGAAGCCAAACGTCATCTGCGTGAGGTCGTTGGTGCCGAAGCAGAAGAACTCCGCTTCCTTCGCGATCTCGTCTGCGGTGAGCGCAGCGCGAGGGATCTCGATCATCGTACCAACTTCATAGTGAAGCTCGACGTTCGCCTCTTTGATGACCTCGTCCGCCGTCTTGACGACGATGTCCTTGACGAACTTCATTTCCTTTGCCTCGCCCGTCAGAGGGATCATGATCTCGGGAACGATGTTCCAGTCGGGATGATTGCGCTTGACGTTGATCGCAGCCTTGATGACGGCCTTGGTCTGCATGACGGCGATTTCGGGATAGGTGACAGTGAGACGGCAGCCGCGGTGACCCATCATGGGGTTGAACTCGTGCAGGTCGGAGATGATCTGCTTGATCTGAGCAACCGTCTTGCCCTGTGCCTTTGCAAGCGCCTTGATATCAGCCTCGTCCGTGGGAACGAACTCATGAAGCGGGGGATCAAGGAAGCGGATGGTGACAGGATAGCCGCCGAGCGCCTCGAACAGGCCCTCAAAGTCTGCCTGCTGCATGGGCTCGATCTTTTCAAGAGCTGCTTCGCGCTCTTCGACCGTCTCGGAGCAGATCATTTCACGGAACTTATCGATTCTGCCCTCGCCGAAGAACATGTGCTCGGTACGGCAAAGACCGATACCCTGCGCACCGAATGCAGCTGCCTGTTTTGCATCCTTGGGCGTATCAGCATTGGTACGGACGCCGAGTGCCTTGTACTTGTCGGCAAGCTCCATGATGCGTCCGAAGTAACCGGAGTTGGGATCAGCGGGAACGGTAGGGATGAGGCAGTCATAGATGTTACCCGTGGAGCCGTCGAGCGAAAGCGCGTCGCCTTCCTTGAACACCTTGCCTGCGAGCGTGAACTGCTTGTTCTCCTCGTCCATCTTGATGTCGCCGCAGCCGGAGACGCAGCAGGTACCCATGCCGCGCGCAACGACCGCCGCGTGGGAGGTCTGACCGCCGCGAACCGTCAGGATCCCCTGAGCGTACTTCATACCTTCGATATCCTCGGGAGAGGTCTCGAGGCGGACAAGGACGACCTTCTTGCCCTTCTTGCCTTCCACAACGGCATCCTCAGCCGTGAAGACGATGGAACCTGCAGCTGCGCCGGGGGACGCCGCGATGCCCTTGCCGACCACGTTCTTCTTGTCCGCTTCCTTGAGCGCCTTGGGGTCAAACTGCGGGTGAAGGAGCATATCCAGCGACTTCGCGTCGATCTGCATGAGCGCTTCCTGCTCGGTGATCATGCCCTCGTCGATGAGGTCGCATGCGATCTTGATGGCGGCAGCAGCCGTGCGCTTGCCGTTACGCGTCTGGAGCATATAGAGCTTCTCGTTCTCGACGGTGAACTCCATATCCTGCATATCGCGGTAGTGATTTTCAAGGATCTTGCAGACTTCCTGGAACTGCTCGTAGACCTTGGGGAAGACTTCCGCCATCTTGGCGATGGGCATAGGCGTGCGGACGCCTGCAACGACGTCTTCGCCCTGTGCGTTGGTGAGGAACTCGCCCATGAGGCCCTTCTCGCCCGTAGCGGGGTTACGCGTGAAGGCAACGCCCGTACCGCAGTTGTCGCCCATGTTGCCGAACGCCATCATCTGCACGTTGACCGCGGTACCCCAGCTGTAAGGGATGTCGTGGTCCATACGATAGACGTTCGCGCGGGGGTTGTCCCACGAACGGAAGACCGCCTTGATCGCCTCGAAAAGCTGCTCCTTGGGATCGGAGGGGAAGTCCTTGCCGAGCTGCTTCTTGTACTCGGCCTTGAACTGGTTGGCGAGCTCTTTCAGATCGTCCGCCGTCAGCTCGACGTCCTGCGTGACGCCCTTCTTCTCCTTCATCTCGTCGATGAGCTTCTCGAAGTACTTCTTGCCGACTTCCATGACGACGTCGGAGAACATCTGAATGAATCTTCTGTAGCAGTCATATGCCCAACGGGGATTGCCGGACTTCTTGGCAAGCGTCTCCACCACTTCCTCGTTGAGGCCGAGGTTGAGGATCGTGTCCATCATGCCGGGCATGGAAGCGCGCGCACCCGAACGAACGGAGACGAGCAGAGGATTCTCCTTGTCGCCGAACTTCTTGCCGCAGATCTTCTCCATCTTGTCGATGTACTCCATGATCTCAGCCTGGATCTCGGGGTTGATCTGTCTGCCGTCCTCATAGTACTGTGTGCAGGCTTCCGTCGTGATCGTGAAGCCCTGAGGGACAGGCAGTCCGATGTTCGTCATCTCCGCAAGGTTGGCGCCCTTGCCGCCGAGAAGCTCGCGCATCTTTGCATTACCTTCGGTAAAAAGGTAACAATACTTTTTAGCCATGAATACCATTCCTCCTGATTGATTTCATCATTGCTGCTTGTTATTGTACAACATTTACCTCTAAATTTCAAGCCTTTCCGCGAAAAATTTACGCCAAATCGCAAAGATTTTATCCTCTTTCCGCAAATATTCCCCCCTACGTTTGTTCCCTTCGCAAACGGGCGATACTTCCCCGCATGAAGACCTTATTCGAACATTGCCGCCTCCCCCTTTCGGGCGGCGACCGCTTCTGTACGGACGGCGCCCTCTTTGTGCCGCCCGAGCCGCCCTTCGACGCGCGGCGCGACCTCGGCGGTGCCTGCGTCCTGCCCGCCTTTCCCGACGCGCACTCCCATCTGCTCGCCTATGCGCTCTCCCTGCTGCAGGCGGACGGAGAATGCTGCCGCACGGGGGAGGAGTTCGTCTCCGCCGCGGAGGCATTCGCCGCACGGCGCCGCCTTGCAGACGACGCGCTCGTCACCGTGAAAAACGCGCATACGCTCCCCGAAGGCGGCGCGTTCGAGACACATCCCCGCCCCGTCCACGTCCAGATGCGTTCGGGACACGCGGGCGCCTTCAACGCCGTCGCCCGCAAGCGGCTCGGCCTTGCGGGCGGCGGCGTCCTGGAGGAGAGCGCCTATCTCGCGGCGACGGGCCGTGTTCCCCTTCCGCCCTTCTCCGACGTCCTCTCCGCCTTTTCCGACGCGCAGGAGGACTACCTCGCCCACGGCATGACCACCGCGCAGGAGGGCTTCCTCTCCCGCGAAATGTTCCCTCTCTATGAAATGCTCCTTCGCGAAAACGCCCTGCGCACGGACGTGATCGCCTATGCCTCTCCCGCCGACTACTCTCAGGCAAGGGCGCGCTTCTCGGGCGCCTTCCGCTTCCGCGTGGGCGGCATGAAGATCTTCCTGGACGGATCCCCCCAGCAAAAGACGGCTTATCTGCGCGAACCCTATGTCGGCGGCGGCTTCGGAATGCTCGAAATGAACGAGGACGCCGTCCTCCTTGCCTGCCGCGCCGCCGCCGACGAGCGGACACAGCTTCTGGCACACGGCAACGGCGACGGCGCGGCCGAAGTGTTCCTGAACGCCCTGTCCCGCCTCTCCGAACAAGAGCGCCGCATCATCCGCCCCGTCCTCATCCATGCGCAGATCCTGGGAGAAGATCAGCTCGGGCGCATGAAACGCCTCGGCGTCATTCCCTCCTTCTTCCCCGCGCACGTTCTCTACTGGGGAGACGTCCACCGCAAGAACCTCGGGCGGGCGCGCGCAGAGCACATTTCTCCCGCCCGTTCCGCCGTCGCGCACGGCCTTGCGTTCACCCTGCATCAGGACACGCCCGTCTGCCCTCCCGACCCGCTGGAAGCGGCGCGCTGTGCCGTTTTGCGCGTGACGTCTTCGGGAAAACATTTCCCCGCCGAGGCGATCGACGCACGGCAGGCGCTTCGCGCCCTGACGGAAAACGCCGCCGCACAATACGGGTTCCGCGACCGCGGCCGCATCGCCCCGCAGCTTCGCGCCGACTTTGTCGTGCTCGACGGCGACCCCGTCCGCGACATCGGCACGGCGCGGGTGCGCGAGACGTGGATGCGCGGAAAGTGCGTGTTCAGAGCAGGAGCGTGACGAGAAAATCGGCCGAAAGCGCGATGGCGAGCACCGCGTTGACGGCGGGAAGCCACTCCCCGCGCACGGTGCAGAGCCGCTCCTCGAGGGGCATCCAGATGCCGTACATGACGACGGGCAGCATGAGCCCCCAACCGACGCTCACGGGCAGGCACACATACCCGAGGTAGTCCCCGGGCGCGCCCGCATACGACCACAGCCGCACGCCCGCGAGCCGTTCAAACAGCACGCCCGTCACGAGCTCCGCCGCCGTACACAAAAACGCCGCAAGCGCAATATATCCCGCAAGCTGTAAAAAATTCAGCGGATAGCGCGCCGAAATGCGCGGCGCCCCCAGCAACAGCCGCGCAAGCACCAGCCCGAATCCGTAAACCGTGCAGAAGGGAAGCGTCAGAAATCCGCGGTCGGCGTTGACGCCCGTCGTGAAAAACGTAAACGCCTTTTCCATCGCCCAGCCGAGAAAGGAAAAGAGAAAGAACAAAAACATGACCGCCGCCGTGCGCCGCAGCGGAATATCGCGGGTACGCATACCTCTATTGTGCGTCTCTTTCCCGTTTTTACCCCAGATCGCCTGAAATCCCCTCACCGCTCTTGTACTTCTCTGCACGCCCTTGCTTTTTTGCACGTCCTTGTATTGTTCCGCGCTCCACGCCCCGCCGACGCTTTGCCCCTCTCTGCGTTCGCGGCGGCTTTCGGACATGGTTCCGTGCGCCCCGTTTTGCACCCTTTCCCGTTCCGCCTTTCCCCGCCCAACCGTTTTCTTTCCCCGCGCGGCCGTTTTTTGGGCAGAAAAAAAACTTCCCCGCGCAGGGGGAAGTTCCGTGTAAGACTTGTTATGACGCCTTCTTTTCGAGGAGCGCGCGGCGGTGCAGACGCAAACGGCGGCGGGGCTTGTCGCCCGAGTGTTCGGCGACCTTTTCGCGGTGCATGCAGATCGTGTAGGTGACCAGGAAGATGACGGCGGCGATCCATGCGGCGACGTTGGACGTGCAGATGCCCGTAAAGCCCCAGAAGCGCACGAAGAGCAGCGAGGCGACGACGCGTCCGACGAGCTCGGTGGCGCCTGCAAAGGTGGTGACGAAGCTCCTGCCGATTCCCTGCAAGGCGTTGCGGTAGACGTAGATCGCGCCGAGGAAGATGTAGAACGAGCTCTGCCAGAGCAGATACTGTCTGCCGTAGGCGAGCACTTCGTCGTAGTGCGCGGCGACGTTAGAGCTGAGGTCGGTATTGAGGAAGAGCCGCATGAGCGGGCCGCACAGGCCGATATCGAAGGCAAATCCGATGCCCACGCTGACGGCGGAGTAGATCATTCCGACGAGCACGCCCTTGCGGATGCGGTCAAATTTCCGTGCGCCGTAGTTCTGGCCGGCATAGGTCGCCATGGCGGTGCCGAGGGAGACGAACGTCTGCGTGGCGATGTTGTCGATCTTGGCGGCGGCGGTATAGGCGGTGACCACGCCGGGGAGCGCCGCGTCGAGGCCGTTGAGCGCCGTCTGCTGGACCATACAGCCGATGGCCGTGATGGAGAACTGCAGCGCCATGGGCAGGCCCTGGGCGAGGTGTCCGCCTGCGAGACGGGAATTCCACTTGAAGTCGGACTTTGCAGGGCGCAGCAGGGGATAGCGGCGCAGGGCGACGATGAGGCAGAGCGCGCCCGACACGAGCTGCGAGAGCACGGTGGCAAACGCCGCGCCCGTGTAGAACATGCGGAACACCAGGATGAACAAGAAGTCCAGTCCGACGTTGAGCACGGCCGAGAACACGAGGAAATACAACGGCGTCTTGGAATCCCCCACCGCGCGCAGAAGTCCTGCCACGATGTTGTAGAAGACGGTGGCGGGAATGCCGCAGAAGATGACGAGCAGATAGTAATAGGCGTAGTCATAGTATGCGGCGGGCGTCTGCATGAGGCGGAGCAACGCGCCCGTGAGCGGAGCGGCGACCGCCGTGACGAGAACCGCGATGGCGATGCTCAGAAGATAGCTCATGCCGACGGCGCGGCGCACGCCGTTTTCGTCTCCCGCCCCGAACGCCTGCGCGACCTTGACGGAAAATCCCGACGTAAGTCCGTTCATCGAACCGACAACCAGGAAGGTGATGGAACCCGTAAGTCCCACGCCTGTGAAGGCGTCCGGCCCCACGGTGTTGCCGACGATGATGGTATCTACCATATTATAAAGTTGCTGGAACACGCACCCCACAAAGACGGGGAATGCAAAGAAGAGGATGAGCTTAAAGGGGTTGCCCGTCGTGAGGTCCTTCATTCCTTTTGCCGATTGCACGATGGATTTCCTTTGCGCGATATGGTGCGCGACCTGTACTTGTCGAGAATTTTTATGCAAGTATTATATCCGATCTCAAAAAAAACACAAGCGTTTTGCCATATCTTTTTTTTACTTTTTGTCAACAAATTTTTTTCCGCGGGATCAGGTTGCACAAAGGCGGTTGACAATTCCCCCCGTGCGTGGTACAATACCTTTGATTTATCCCAAAATAAGAGGTGAAACATGATCGAATATTCCATGAAAGCGCTGACCGCAGAAGAGCTTTCCTTCAAGGTCAATCCCATCAAGGCAGCGCCCGATACCAAGTTTGAAATCAAACCCCTGTTCTCCCGTCAGATCCGCCACGCGAACGAGAACCCGAAGATCAATATCGTCATTCTCGAATGCAAGATCGAGAGCACGCAGGAATCCCCCAAGCCCTTCAACCTCGTCGCCCGTTTCGTCGGCGTGTTTGAAGTGAACAACATGGAGACCGACGAGGACAGACGCTTCTTCGCGATCAACGCGACGGAGACGATGTTCCCCTACCTGCGCGCCGCGGTGTCCAACCTGACCGCAGACGCCCTCATCAATCCCCTGACCCTGCCCGTCGTCCCCGGCTCGACCATCTTCCCCGACGACCGCGGCGGCTCGCAGTACACCCTCAACCTTGACCCCAAGGTCGTGAACTGACATCGGATTCGCCGAAACGGAGCTTCCGCTCCTACGTATGTTAGGCGGCGCTCTTTGCGGCCCTTGCACAAGCGCGTGAAACGATCTTCGCGCAGACAATTTATTTTATGAATCAAACGCGCGCCCGCGGCACAAAGCCGCGGGCGCGCATTATTTCTTTGTTTTTTCTCGTTGCAGACGCTTTTCATTGCCGCGGTTTCACGCCGCACCATGCCATAATGCCTGCCGCCGAACCCTCCGCAGATCGGGAAGAGACGTCCGTCGCAGGGCTTGGCGGGGAGATTACTCGCGCGGCATGGGGGCTTCGCCGAGGGCAGATCTGAGGAAGGCGAGCACCGTTCCCCATTTTTCCGCACGGCCGTCCGTCTCGTTGAGAAACTCGTGACGGGAGTGCGCGAACAGACGCAGGGTGACGTTTTGCATCTTTGCCTTTGCGGTTAAGAAGGCGTACAGTTTTTTGACGCCCTTCCCCATGTCGCCGACGGGGTCTTCCGCGCCCGAGGCGATCAGGACGGGCAGATCCCGTCTGAGCCCCGCGATGTACGCGGGCGTATAGAGGCGGCGAAGGCCGCGGAAGAAGTCCGAATAGAAGCGGAACGAACAGGTGAATCCGCAATAGTGATCGGCGTGATAGGCCTTGTTGCTCCGCTCGTCCGTGCTCAGCCATTCGCCGTCCGCGAACTTTTTGGCATAGGCGCCGAAAGAGAGCCGTTCAATGAGTTTGGCGGGCTTCTTTTCGCCGCAGAAGGCACACCCGAGTGCCGCCACCGCGCTCCCGAGATACACCTCGAAATCCTTTTTGTAGTTGCTGCCTGCGATCACGGCGCCCGCGAGTTTGTCCGAATATCGGCCGAGATAGCTCTGCGCGACAAACGACCCGTAGGAGAACCCGAACAAAATGACGGGCAGACGGTACTTTTCCTTCAGATAGTCGGTGAGAACAGCCTCGTCCCGAACGGTATCCGCGAACATATCCCCCGCGCACCAGCCGAGCGTCTCCTTGTCCGTCTGGCCATGTCCGCGGTGGTCGTCCGCCGCCACCGTGAATCCCTGCGCGTTCAGCCACGCCGCAAACGCCGCATACCGCGCGGCATGCTCCGCCATGCCGTGGACGATCTGCACGACGGCGCGCGGCGACGCGGCCTCCCAGACGTGGACGGCGATGGGTTTTTTGTCAAAACTTTCCAACGTGATCATTTTCCGCTCCTTTTTCTATATTTTAACACGCGCGAAAGACGCTGTCAAGCCCTGCGATTTCCATTCTTTCCAGCCATCTCCCTGTATCATTTTCTTGTCAACGGTATGTTCATTCTGTTACAATGCAACTACAAATCCAACGACAGGAGAGAAGAATTATGAAAAAACATCGCATGACAGCGCTCTTTCTCGCCGCCCTCATGGTGACGGTGCCCGTCCTTGCCGCCTGCGATTCTGCCGCGGATAAGGTTCTGGAATCCCCCGTCCTCCCCGAGGACGAACCCCTTCTTCCCGAAACGCCCGAGGCGCCCGAAACGCCCGCGCTTCCCGAAGAACTGCCCGAAAATACACCCGAAACACCCGATACGCCGCAATCCCCCGTCCTTCCCGAGGCACCCGAAACGCCCGACGCGGACGAGGACGGTGAGACAGACGAACAGCCCGACGACGAGATCGACATTCCCGTGGTCAGTCTGCAGGCGCAGTATGTGCGCTCGCTCACCAACGGGCTCAACATCCGCTCGGGCGCAGGGACGGGATACGCGTCCCTCGGACAGGTGAACGCGGGCGACATGCTGCACTTCGTCCGCCGCGAAGGCGGCTGGTACGAGACCCGCTACCGCGGAAAAACGGCCTATGTCAGCGCCGAAACGGCGTACACGTCCATGACTTTTTTGGACAAGGCAAGCGACGGCATCGAGGCGATCATCACCGAGGGCCTCGACCTTCTGGGCGTCCCCTATGTGTACGGCGCGACCCGCCTGCACGACGGAAAAGGCAATTTTCTGAAGGGCTTTTCCAAAAACGCCTTCGACTGCTCCTCGCTCATGCAGTATATCTTCTACACGGGCGCGGGAATCCTGCTCGACGTGACCACGCGCACGCAGGTCAAACAGGGCGTCCCCGTCACCTGGCGCAACATCGAACGCGGCGATCTGCTTTTTTTCACCAACGCCCAGCGCTATAACAAGACGGGCGTGGAACGCATCGGACACGTCGCGCTCTACCTCGGCGAAAACTATATCCTGCACACCGCGAGCGACTATGCCGTCATCGAGGAGATGTCCGCCACCCGCCGCAACTACTTTGTCACCGCACGGCGATTTTTATAAATGCCGTTGCACATCGCGGCAAAACGTGCTATAATGCGGGTATGCTCACAGACGTCCATACCCACAGCACCTTCTCCGCCGACGGCCAAACGCCCCTTGCGGACATGCTCGACCGCGCGCGGGAGTTGGGAATTGCCTACTACGGCATCGCCGAACACTTCGACTACGACTATCTCACGGACGGCATCCTCGCAGAGGGAAAACCCGTCCCCATGATCGACGCCGCGGCCTATTTTTCGCAGGCACGGCGCCTTCAGACGGCCTATGCCCCGCAGATGCGCGTGCTCGCGGGCGGCGAGTTCGGCTATACCGCCAACCCCGACGCACACGCGCTCTATGCCCGCACGATCGCACAATTCTCGCCCGACTTCGTCGTCAACAGCGTGCATACCGTCAACGGCAAGGACGCCTGGTTTCCCGAATACTTCGCGGGAAAGACGCGCGAAAAGGCCTATCGCACCTACCTCGAGACGGTGCGCGAAAGTCTGGACGCGCCCTACCCCTATGACATCGTCGCGCACATCGGCTACGTCGCGCGCAACGCCCCTTACCCCGACAACCTTCTGCGCTATGCCGATTTTCCCGCCCTCTTTGACGATATCCTGTCCGCGATCGTCGCGCGCGGAAAAATTCTGGAGGTCAATTCCTCGGCGCGCGGCGCGGGGGACTTCCTCCCGGGACGCGACATCCTGGAGCGGTACTTCGCCCTCGGCGGGCGCATGGTCTCCTTCGGCTCGGACGCACACCGCATCGACCGCATCGCTCAGGGACGGGAGAAAGTCGTCGCCGCCCTGCAGGCGATCGGCTTTGAAGGCATCACCGTCCCCGACTGCGGAACGTACGTCCTCGTCCCCTTCGACTAGCGCGCCTTTACAGAGCTTTGTCCGCTGCCGCCTTTTTATAGGCGGACGGCTGGGCTCTTTCTTGCATGAAAGACACAAACGCCGCCCCGCGCCGAATGGCGCGGGGCGGCTTCTCTTGTCGCGGCAGCAATACAGGTGCGGTTTTTCCGAGCCGCATACGGGGCGGCTTCTTTTGTCGAGCCGATTATAAACCATGCGGCGGCTTTCCCGCACGGGAAAGCCGCCGCATGACGCTTTTTATCGGATGACGCCCTTTGCAAGAAGGACGTCGGCAAGGCGGGCGAACTGAACGGGCGAGAGCGTCTCGCCGCGGACCATGTCCGGAATTTCCGCTTCGGCGAGCGTCTCCTTCGCCTGCAGACGGGAAAGGCCGAACCCGCTCATGAGGTTGTTTTCCAGCGTCTTTCTGCGCCCCGCAAAGGCGCACCGCACGACGGCGCGATAGGCCGCCTCGCTCTGCACGGGGATGCGGCCGGGGCAAAAATCGACGCGCACGATGGCGGAGTCCACATTGGGACGTGGCGTGAACATCGTCCGCGGGACCTTGCGCATGATGCGGGCCTCGCCGCGGAGCGCAATGGCCGCGGTGACGGCGCCGTATTCCGCCGTGCCGGGCTGTGCCGTGAAGCGCAGGGCGACTTCCTCCTGCACCATGACAGTCAGGCCCGTGCAGGACGTCGCCTCTTCCAGAAAGCGCATCATGACGGGCGTCGTCACATAGTAAGGCAGATTTGCAACCACCCGATAGCTTCCCAGTTCGCGCTCGAGCGCGGGCAGGTCGGCGCGCAGGAAGTCGCCGAACGCCACCTCCGCATTTTCACAGCCCGCGAGCGTCTCGGCGAGCACGGGGCGGAGCGAAGCATCGATCTCGTAGGCGAGCACCTTCTTCGCCGCACGCGAGAGCGCCCGCGTGAGCGCACCCGCCCCCGCGCCGATCTCCAGAACGGTGGTCGACGCGTCCACGCCCGCGTCCCGCACGATGGCGTCCAGCAGATTGCTGTCCGTGAGAAAGTTCTGTCCGAACTTCTTCTTGAAGAAAAATCCGTGCTTTGCAAGAACGGTGCGGATCTCTTCCATATCTTCCCTCCGATAATCCCTGCCCGAGCGGCAGATACTGCGCAATGAGGGGAACGGCCCCTCCCCACAAAAGAAACAAGGGAGCCGGGTCATCCGGCTCTCTCGCATTTTAATCGATCATGGGACGCACGCGCAGCGGAATGCCCACGCGCTCCGCCACTTTGCGGCACTCCTCCACCTCGCCCGCACCCACGCAGTCCACGACGGAGAACCAGCAGTTCAGTCCGTTTTCGCGGCACGACTGCGCAAAGAAGAGCATGGAGTCGAACGCCATGTCGGGATAGAGCGGACGGCACAGCTTTTCGTACAGTTTGGGGTTGGACGCATTGAGCGAAATGTTGATGCCGTCCAGCTTCCCCACGAGTTCGGGCGCGATGTCGCGCTTGTTGATGATGCTGCCGTGTCCGTTGGTGTTGAGCCGCGTCTTCTTGCCGTGCAGATGCACATAGTCGCACACCTCCAGCATGACGTCCAGCCGATAGGTCGGCTCGCCGAAGCCGCAGAACACGACCTCGTCGCACGCACAGCTCCCGAGCGCCTCCTCCACCTGTGCGGCGGTGGGCTCGCCCTCTTTGAGCCACAGTTCATATCCCTCATACGTCTCCTTGCCGTTGCGCACACAGAAGGTGCAGCGGTTGGAACAGCGGTTGGTGAGGTTTACATACAGGTTTTTGCCGATCCGATAGACATATGTATCCATATCTTCCTTCCCGTTTGCGTTTTCTTCATCATTTTCCCAATTTTGAAAAGAGCGTATGCGCGTTTTTGCGCACCTGTTCCGCAAAAAGCGCCTCATCCGTTTCGCGCATCGCGGCGAGGCGGCGGGCGATGACGGGGATGTTGGCGGACGTGTTCTTCTGCCCGCGGAAGGGCGAAAGATAGGGACTGTCCGTCTCGGTGAGAATGCGGTCCGCGGGGCACGCCTTCACGCTCTCCCACACGTTGGCGGCGTTCTTGAAACACGCCACGCCCCCGAAGGAGAAATATGCCCCCAGCTCCGAAAAGGCGGGCAGGTTGGCCGCCCCGTGCGAATAGCAGTGCATGAGAAATCCGCGCTTCAAAAGCGCGCGGTGTTCGCGCAAAAGGGCGAGCATGTCCTGACAGCAGTCCCTGGAATGGATCTGCACGGGCAGTCCCGCCGCATCGGCGAGCACGAGCTGGCGCACGAAGAGCGCCTGCTGGGCCGCGCGCGAGGGGGTGTCCCAGTGATAGTCCAGTCCGATCTCCCCGAGCGCGACGCACTTTTTTTCGGAGAGCAGCGCGGCGATGCCCGCAAGCTCCTCCTCCGACGTGCGCTCTGCCTCGGACGGATGAATGCCCGCCGTGAAGTACATCCCCGCATACTGCGCGGCGATGTCGCGGTGCATACGGCTGTGAAGCAGCGTGTCCCCCGCCAGAATGACGGTGTCCACGCCCGCCGCCCGCACCCGTTCCCACTCGGCGGGAATGTCGTAGCCCTCCTCGGCGAGGTGCGCGTGTACGTCCAGATACATCCCGTACCTCGGCCGCGTCAGCGGATGTTCGCGCCCGACGGCATATCCTTTTCGGGCGAGAGCAGGGAGAGATTCCCCTCCGCGTCCTCGGCGCAGAGCACCATGCCCTCCGACAGCACGCCGCACAGCGTGGCGGGCTTCAAGTTGGTGACGAGGACGACCTTCTTGCCCACCATCTCCTCGGGCGTGTACCACTTGGCGATGCCCGAGACCACCGAGCGCACTTCTCCGCCCACACGGATGGTTTCATGCAGCAGTTTTTTGGACTTGGGAACGCGCTCGCAGGCGATCACTTCGCCCACGCGCAGCTCCACCCGCGCAAAGTCGTCGATGGAGATCTGCGCACTTTCCGCGCAGACGTCCTGCTCTTTTTGCGCCGCGGCGGCCGCGGGTGCGGCAGGCGCCGATGCGGACGCCGCGGCGTTCTCGCGCTCGTACTCCGCCTTCTGCGCCGCACGGATCGCCTCCACTCTGGGCGCGATCTCCTTCCAGTCGAAGCGCGCAAACAGCGCCTCGTCCTCTTCCGCCACATGGTTACCGCTCGGATATTTTCCGAATACGGCGCATTCCTCCAACGTCTTTAACGGCGCGTTGAGATAGCCCGCGATCTTCTCCGCTGTCGCGGGCAGGAAGGGCGCAAGCAGGCTCGCCCCCGTCAGAATGCTCTCCGTCAGGTTGTACAGCACCGTCGCAAGGCGCTCCTTTTTCGTCTCGTCCTTGCCGAGCGCCCAGGGCATCGTCTCGTCGATGTACTTGTTCGCGCGGCGGAAGATGAGGAAGAGCTCGTTGAGGGCGTCGGCGATGTGATAGGCGTCCATGCACGCGGCGACCTTTTCCGCCGCCCCCGTGACGACCGCCCTGAGGTCGTCGTCCACCGCCTCCGCGGCGCCTGCGTTGCGGACTTCTCCGCCGAAGTATTTTCTGGTCATGGCAAGGGTGCGGCGCACCAGATTGCCGAGCGTATTGGCGAGATCGGAGTTGACGCGCTCCGTCATGAGCTCCCAGGTGATGGTGCCGTCCCCTTCGTAGGGCATTTCATGCAGCACGAAGTAGCGCACGGCGTCCACGCCGAATACGGAGACAAGGTCGTCCGCATAGATGACGTTCCCGCGCGACTTGCTCATCTTTTCGCCGCCCTGCAGCAGCCAGGGGTGCGCAAAGACGTGATCGGGCAGCGGCTCGCCCAGCGCCATCAGGAAAATCGGCCAGTAGATGGTGTGGAAGCGGGCGATGTCCTTGCCGATGACGTGCAGCGTCTCGCCATCCTTCCAGTATTTTTCATACAATTCGCCGCTCGCGCCGTCGGGATCGTACCCGAGCCCCGTGATGTAGTTGGTGAGCGCGTCCAGCCAGACATAGACGACGTGCTTTTCGTCGAAGTCCACCGGGATCCCCCACTTGAACGAGGTGCGCGACACGCACAGATCCTGCAGTCCCTTTTTCAGGAAGTTGTTCATCATCTCGTTCTTGCGCGAGACGGGACGGATGAAGTCGGGATGGCTCTCGATGTGCGCGATGAGGCGGTCGGCATACTTGCCCATGCGGAAGAAGTACGCCTCTTCCTTCTCCTTCTTCACCTCGCGCCCGCAGTCGGGGCATTTTCCGTCCACGAGCTGGCTCTCCGTCCAGAAGCTCTCGCACGGCGTGCAGTACCAGCCCTCGTATTCGCCCTTGTAGATGTCGCCCTGCTCGTAGAACTTGCGGAAGATCTTCTGCACCGCGCGGACATGGTCGGCGTCCGTGGTGCGGATGAATTTGTCGTACCCGACATTGACGCCGTCCCAGATGGTCTTGATGACATTCGCCACTTTGTCCACATACGCCTGCGGCGAGACCGAAGCCGCTTTCGCCTTCTCTTCGATCTTCTGGCCGTGCTCGTCCGTTCCCGTCTGGAAGCGTACGTCATAGCCCTGCATCTTCTTGAACCGCACGATGGCGTCCGTCAGAATGGCTTCGTAGGTGTTTCCGATATGAGGCTTGCCCGAAGTATAGGCGATCGCCGTCGTCACATAATAGGGTTTTTTCATGGTGATTTCCCTGCCGTTTTCGTTTTCGCTGAATATTATACTCTATTTTTCGCCGCTTGTAAACTTATTTTGACGACCACGCCGCATTCACCCACCGCACCGCGCCGCCCGCCGTGCACCGCCATTCCTCGCGCAGAACGGCGCGAATCGCCACGTCCGTCCATTCGTCCGTCGAGAGCAGCCGGACATAGCGGCGCAGGATCCCCTCCTGTTTCATGCCGCATTTCTCCAACACCCTTCCCGACGCCGCGTTCGCCGTCGCATACTTCGCCTCCACGCGCGAAAAGCCCACTTCCCCGAAGAGAAAGGCAAGCACCGCCGTGAGCGCCTCCGTCATGACGCCCCGCCCCCAGAATGCCTGCGCGAGACAATACCCCAGCTCCGCCCGCTCCGAACGCATGTCCGCCGCCACGACCGAGAGATCTCCGATGACTTCCCCCGTCTCCCGCCACACAAGCGCCCAGTGATAGACTTCGGGCGAGGCGGACTGCTCCTCCCACTGCGCAAGAAGCGCGCGCGTGAAGGCGGGCGCGGCGTGCGGCGTCCAGGTGAGATACTTCGTCACCGACGGGTCGCTCATCCAGTTGTCGAACGCCTGCTGAAAGTCCGTCGCGCGAAAGGGCCGCAGATCGAGCCGCGCCGTCTGCAAGGGTTTGCTTCCGAGTTGCTTCATATGACACTCCTTTTCCGCCGCGGCAACGCCCCTTTCTCCATAAAAAAAGCCCGCCGTTCGGCGGGTTTTTTTCAAAGATTTTATGACACGCCAAACTACCGTATTTGCATTGCAAACACGGGATACATGGCGTTGTCAGCAAAAAAGTTTCGTCTCATGCCTTCATTGTATTGCATCCGCCGCCATTTGTCAAGGATTTTATGATAATTTTTCGGACGCCGTCATACAATACCCCATGAACGTCATCTTTGCCGTCGTCTTTCTGGGCGCAGCGCTCGTCTTTCTCCTCGCCGACCCCGAAGGATTCCTCCCCGCCATGCTCGCGGGCGGCGAAAAAGCCGCCTCCGTCTGCCTCGCCCTCCTCGCCTCCTACTGCGTGTGGCTGGGCTTTTTTCAGGTGCTCGAAAAATGCGGCCTCTCCCGCCGCCTCGCACGCGCGCTCTACCCCGCCGCCCGTCGGCTCTTCCGCTCCGAGGACAGACAGGCCCTCGCCCTCGCCTGCCAGAACATCGCCGCCAACCTCCTCGGCCTGCCCGGAGCGCCTACTCCGCTCGGCGTCGCCGCAACGCAGAAATTCCTCGCCGCGCAAAACGGCTACGCCGCCGATATGCTCTTCGTCCTCAACGCCACCGGCCTGCAGATCCTGCCCACGACCGTCCTCGCCCTGCGCGCCGCCGCAGGCTCCGCTTCCCCTGCCGACATCCTCCTGCCCACCTTCCTCGCGACCCTCCTCTCCACCCTCCTCGGCGCCGCTCTCGTCTGCTTCACCGCTCTCCCCCTGCGCAGAAAAAAGAGGCGCCCCGCATGAAATACCTCTCCCTTCTCCTTCCCCTCCTCTTCATCGCCCTCTTCGCCTTTGCCCTCGCGCGGCGCGTCCGCCTCTACGACTGCTTCACCGAGGGCGTCAAAGGCGCCATCCCCCTCCTCGTCTCCATCTTCCCCTACCTCGTGTCCGTGCTCATCCTGTCCGAACTCTTTGAACAAAGCGGCCTCTCCGCCGCCCTCACGCGGACGCTTTCCCCCCTCTTCTCCGCCCTCGGCATCCCGCCCGAAATCGGGAAACTCGTCCTCGTCAAACCCTTCTCGGGCAGCGGCTCCACCGCCCTCCTGACCGACCTCCTCGCCCGCTTCGGCCCCGACAGCTACATCGGCCGCTGCGCCTGCGTCGCTTACGGCTCCAGCGAGACCGTCTTCTTCATCTCTGCCGTCTATTTCGCAGGAAGCAAAAAGAATCTCGCACGCCCCGTCCTCATCGCCCTCTTTTCCAACTTCGTCAGTCTCCTCTTCGGTTGCCTCCTTTGCAGACTCCTATAATTTTTTGATATTTTTTATTCGCGACTTGACAATCTTTCTGCGCAGGATTATACTATATACGAAGAATCGGAAAAAAAGGAGAGAAACATGAAAGGAATCGGTCTTATCTTATTCAGCATCGCCATGTTTGTATTCGGCATCTTTTCCGCCGTGATGCTCTTTCAATCGGATTGGTATTTCTGGGTCGCCACCTTGCTGATCGCCCTCATCGCAGGCATCATTACCGCCATTCTCGGGCTCATCCTGGTCTGCCGACAAGATTCTTCCCACAAAACCCGCGAACAGGATGCTCCCGCCCTGCATTGGCAGGAAGAGCCGAAGAAATAACGATTTTTTCCGAACGCCTTTGCCTTCACGGCAAGGGCTTTTCCTTTTGAAATGTTCGTTATAAAATCCGCAGGCTCCCGCTTTTCCTCGCAACGGCCGCCCTCGCATCGCCCCCGTGACGCCCCCGTATTGCCCTCGCATCGGGGAAATTTGTGTGTTCGAATAATTTTTGAAGGAATTTCTGATCGAATTTTTTTTCATTTGCGACAAATTCACAGAAAAAAATTTTTTGATTTTTTTCGACGAAATATTTTACTTTTCGTATGCGGGCGGTTATAATATGGGTGTCAAAAGCGAGAGGGACATCGATTACCTCCGCCGAGACATTCAACCAGCTCATCATTTTTCCCCCTTATCATATAGTAATTCCCCGAGACGCAAGTCTCGGGGAATTACTATTTTTTCCTGTTTCGGCGCGCCTTCCGAATACCGATTTTTGTTTGTTGATTTTCGCCCACCGAATTTTGTCCGTTGATTTCCGTCCGCTGATTTCCGTCCGCCGATTTGCGCCCGCTGATTTCCGACCGTTGATTTCCGCCGCCCCGAGAGATACGCCTGCCGCCTGTCGACGGGCATACGGGGTCGGGCGGGAAGAAACTGAACGCACCCTTCGGACGGGCAAGCAGGCCATCGCGGCAAATGCGCACAGGCTTTGCGCCGAAATACAGAACGCCCCCTTCGGACGGGCATACCGTCCCCTTACGGCGGGCGCACGGAGCGAGGCCGAGAAAGAAAAACGGATTCGGCAAACGGAGGGGGCACAAATTCGGTCATAAAAAACGCGCGCCGCCGCGGCTTTTGCCGCGGCGGCGCGCTGATTTGTTTTCTGCGGGAACTGTCAGCGCGCTTCCGTGACGGCGGGAAGCGGCGCGTTTTCTTCCTTTTGGGGCTTTCCGGAGGCGGCTTTTTCCGCAAACACCAGCAGGACGGAGTACATAAGTCCCGGCCCCATGTTGAACATATGGCAGTCGGTGAGGCTGGTGAGCAGCAGCGCCGCGATGCAAAGGAGCGTGACGATCTTTTCCGCGTTGGGGCGGCGCAGGCAGAGGACGAGCGTCTGGATGCGATGGAAGGCGTATGCCGCGAGCGCGACCGTTCCGCCCGTGGCGATGAGCTGGAAGAAGGTATTGTGCGAGCGCAGGGCGAGGAACATGCCCTCGGGAGTGCCGTCAGTGAATTCGGTGAACATGCCGTTCTCCGTCATGACGGTGCCGGGGGTCTTGTAGAATCCGACGCCGAACACGGGATGTTCCAGGAAGCGCTGCCAGCAGGCGCGCCAGGTGTCGAAGCGGGCGGAGTCATTGAATCCCTGCGAAATGACCGAGGCGAACAGGTCGACGAACTGCTCGCGGAATACGAGGATTCCGACGACGGCCGCGGCGAGGAAGGCCGCATAGACGACGAAATGCCAGCGGCGTTCTCCCTTTTTCGCGCCGACGAGGGTGGCGATGACACAGCCGAGATAGACGATCGACCCGAAGAGCATGGCGCCGCGGCTCTGGGTGAGCAGCGTGCCGAGGTAGTACACGGTGCCGAGGATCGTGAACAGCCAGCCGTTCTTCTTTTTGACGGCGAACCAGACGGGCGCGGGCATGCACATTGCCATCATGCACCCGACGTTGTTGTAGATGCCCCACCCCGTGTACAGGTTTCCGCGGTTGATCCCGCCGCCCGCGCCGATCACGCCGGGGTTGAAGTACATTCCCGCGATCTCGGCGAGCAGACCCGCCCCGACGACGGTGACGACGAGCGGCAGATAGCCTTTCGGGACGTTGTCCCAGCGGACGGTGAAGTAAAAATAGAAGTAGAAGCCGCACAGCGCGGCGATCTGGACAAACCCCATCAGCACGGTCTTTGAGTCATAGTAGGGCGAGAGCAGACCGCTCAGAAGATAGGCGGCTCCGAGCGCGAGGTATCCCCAGAGCAGTTTGGGAACGCCGCGTTTTTCTCCCCGCATCTGGATCGAGATGAGCCGCCCCGCCAGGACGACCACGATCACGGCGACCGCATAGAAGAGCGCGAGCTGGCCCTCCGGCTGACCGAAGAGGGAATCGGGGAACTTCGCGGGATTGTTCTTCGCCGAAAAGGTCATGTACCCGCACACCACCATCGGCGTGATGGGCAGCATATCGTCGCAGAAGAGCACGATGAGCAGCCCGAAGAAGAGATAGAGGTAGATGACGGCGATTTCGACGCCGAAGAGTTCGGAACACGCCATCAGCAGTACGGCGACGCCGACAAACCATCCCGAGCGGAAAAACGTGCGCATCGCCGCAACGGCGCGCGCGCTATTCAGTTGAGGAAACGCCTCCGTAAGCATGTTCTCATTATACTCCCGCGCAACGCGCTTGACAAGTGCTTTTGAAAAGAAAAACGCCGTTCCCGCATTTTTCGCGGCGCAACCGCTTTTTTCGCACGGTCCCGCCGTCCTTGTGTGCAGGCCTTCCCCGCGCTTCTTCCCTATCCTCTTTTTCGTGTTTTTACGGCGCGCCCGTCTGCTTGCCGACGCAGACGGGCGCGCCGTTTACAGATCGAGCGCCTCGCGATAGACGTCGCTCTTGGACAGCCCGCGGTCGCGCGCCGTGCGTTTGAGCGCCTCTTTTTTGTCCAGTCCCTGCTCCATATAGGCGCGGACGTGTTCGCGCACGGAGAGGGCGTTGAGCGGATTTTGCGTCTCCGCCGCCCCTTCGACGACGAGGACGTACTCCCCCCGTTTCTCCCCCGGCAGGCCTTCGGAGAGGAGAAAGGCAAGGCTCTCCTCGTGGATCTTGGTGATCTCCCGCACGGCGCAGGCGCGGCGTTCGCCGAATACCTCGAACATGGTGCGCACGTCGCGGTCCACGTCCTGCGGCGCGCTGTGAAAGAGCAGCGTCTCGCGCGCGGCGGCATAGCGTTCCAAAAGCGCGCGGCGCTCCGCATTTTTCTCGGGCAGGAACCCGATAAAGGTGAAACGGTCGGCGGGAAACGCAGACAAAATGAGCGCACAGAGCGCGGCGTTCGCGCCCGGGAGAACGGTGTACGGCTCGCCCGCCTCCTTGAGGATCCGACATACCTCGCGCCCCGGATCGGAGACGACGGGCATGCCCGCGTCCGAGACGATACACACGCGCTTTCCCTCCCGCGAAAGGGCGAGAATGCGCTCCGCCGCCTCCCGCTCGTTGAACTTGTGACAGGCAAAGAGCGGTTTTTTGATCTCGTACGCGTTGAGCAGACGGATCGTGTGACGGGTGTCCTCGCAAAAGACGGCGTCCGCCGCCCGCAGCGATTCCAGCGCGCGCAGGGTGATGTCTTTCAGATTTCCGATGGGTGTGGCGACCAGTTCGATCATTGCTTCCTCCTCTCGTTGGACAAAGCCGGCAAAAGATCACAGCCAGGCTTGCCCCCCTTGACCGCCGCGACCAGCACGGCGTACGGCTTTGCTCCCGTTTTGCCCGCAACGGGCGCGACTTTTTTTGTCTCCAGCCCGTGCGCGTGCAGCGTATAGATGACCTCGGCAAGGCGGTCGGCACGGTGAATGAGCGCAAACCGTCCGCCGAATTTCAGACAGCGCGCGGCCGCCGCACACAGCTCTTCCAGCGTCAGGGAGAGCTCCTTGCGGCAGAGCGCCTTGCCCGCATCGGCATTTTCAAACCCGCCGCGCTCGTAGGGCGGATTGCACAGAATGAGCGAAAACGCCTCGACGTAGCGCGCGGGGATGTCCTGAACGCGCACGTTCTCCACCGTAAAGACGTCCTCCAGCCCGTTGAGCGCCACCGTGCGCGCACTCATCTTCGCGAGCGCCGTCTGCATCTCAAAGAGCGTCACGTGCTCCACGCCCGTGTTCTCCGCATAAAAATGCAGGCCGACAATCCCGCTCCCCGAACAAAAATCCGCGACACGCTCCCCCCGTTTTGCGCGCAGAAACCGCGCCAGCAACACCGCGTCCGACGTGAACCGATAGAGCGCGGTGTCCTGCAAAATACGATAGTCCCCGATGAGCAGCTTTTCCTCGACTTCCATGCCGTCCCCCGAAAAGAAAAACCCGTGGTCGGCTTTGAGCGTATCCACGGGTTTTTTCCTGCTTCTCACAGAATGTCACCGCGCCTTACGCGGGAATCCTGTGACCTCATTCACTCCGCCTTGATCGCGCCGACGGGGCAGCCGTCTTCGCAGGCGCCGCAGTCAATGCACACATCGGGATCGACGACATACTTGTTGTCGCCGGGAGCGATGGCGTTGACGGGGCAGGTATCTGCACATGCGCCGCAGGAGATGCATTCGTCCGAAATAACGTGAGCCATTGCGATAACCTCCGAAATAAATCTATGTGTATATTATAACACAACTTTGTCCGTTCGTAAAGTCTTTTGCCGAATTCGCTTCCGCTTTTTCAGGAATTTTTCTCCGTCGGCTCCGCGGGCGCCTGTACGGGCGCACGATCGGGCTGCGGGGCGCGCTCGTTCTGTACGAGTGCGCGGTCGGGTTGCGACGGCTTTCCCGCCTTCGGATTGTCGGACTCGGGACGGCGGGAAGGCTGACCCGAGGGCGCGGAAGAGCGGTGCGGACGCATGTTCTGCCCGCCGTGCCTGTCGCCGCGCGGGCCGCGTGCGTCGTTCGGTTCGCGGTCGGGCTTTCCGTGTCCGCCGCGGGACTTGTCCGTCCGCGGACGGGCGTTCTGTCCGCCGCGCTCCTTGGGACGGCCGCCGCGGTCGGGACGATCGGAGCGTTCGGGACGGTCGCCGCGCGGACGCGCGTCGCCTTCGGGGCGAGAACCGTCTGCCGCCGCAAGCTCGTCCTCCGCCGAGGGAAGGGGAGCCTGTTCCGCTTCCGCGCGCTCCTTCCCCTCTTTGTCCGCCTTGTCGGGCATCTGCTCGCCGCGGCGCACCTGGTCGGCGGGGAAATCGCGATAGACGTACACGCCGTCCTTTTCGATCCTGACGCGCACCTCCATCTTCAGCATATTGACGGAGACGACGCTGCCGCGGCCCTCCGGCGTGGAGACGTTCGCCCCGAGCTTTGGCACCTGCTTGCAGACCGAGGCATAGTACTCGTCCTCATAGGCAAGACAGCACATCAGTCTGCCGCACAGCCCGCTGATCTTGCCGGGGTTGAGGGAGAGGCCCTGATTTTTCGCCATCTTGATGCTGACCTTTTTGAAATCGGGCATACAGCCCGCACAGCAGACCTCCCGTCCGCAGGGGGCGATGCCGCCAAGAATGCGCGCTTCGTCGCGGATGCCCACCTGCCGCAACTCGATGCGCAGATGGAACACGCTCGCAAGGTCGCGGACGAGCTCGCGGAAATCGACGCGCCCCTCCGAGGTGAACGTGAACACCACCTTGCTGCCGTCGAAGGTAAATTCGCAGTCGATGAGCTTCATGGGAAGTTCGCGCGCGGCGATCTTCTCCTTGCAGATGCGCATCGCCTCGGGACGGCGCGCTTCCTGTTCGGCGAGCACCGCCTTGTCCCGCTCGGTCGCGACGCGGATGACGTTTTTGAGCGGCTGGACGACCGATTCGTCCGGCACCTCGCGCAGCGGATCGACGACGATGGCATATTCCAGGCCGCGCGCCGTCTCCACGATGACGCCCTGCCCCTGTTCGAGCGTAAGGCCGCCCGCGCCGAAATAGTAGGGCTTGCACCCCTTTTTGAATCTGACTACGACAACCTGTGCCATATTTATGACCTCCTGTCAAGTCGGGCGTTTTCCCGACGGATATGAAGGGTCTGCGCCGCGCGCCCCTTCGATGCGCAGAGCCAGCGTGAGCGCCGCCTGCGCGGGATTGGCATTGAATTGCAGTTCGCGCTCGGCGTCGGCCGCGTAACGGAGCGCATGAACGGCCGCGCCCGCCCCGTACCGCTCCGCAAGCGGTGCGATCTCTTTTTCGGGCAGGACGAGGTACTGCCGCTGTCCCGCCGCGCAGAACATGACGTCGCGCAGGACAAGGCGCACCGCCGCAAAGAAGGGCTTGCCCCGCTCCCCCGCCGTCCGACAGAGCGCTATGCGGTCCTCGCCCGCAAGAAAGCGCTCGGCAAGGCGGAAGTCCTCGCCGCCGCCCGCGAGCAGCTGTTCGGCGACGGACAAGATCCCGCCGCACGCGGCCGCCGCGGCGTCTGTGCCGGGCGATGCGGCGTGCATCCGCCTCAGCGCCCCCGCGATCGCCTGTTCGGAGAAGGGCTCCACCCGCCGCACGTTGGCGCGCGAGAGCACGGTCGGGAGCACGGTGTGTTCCGCCGTCGCCCCCGCGAGAAAGAACACGCCCTCGGGCGGTTCCTCGAGCAGTTTGAGCAGTTTGTTCTGCACGAGCGGCGTGACCGTCTGAAAGGCGTCCAGAACGAAGAGCTTCTTCGTCCCCTCGACGGGCCGCAAAAGGCTCTCGTCGGAGATCTCGCCCGCCAGGTCGGCCGACAGCTTTCCGCCCGCCGAAGGATAGATGAGACAGTCGGAATAGCTCTCCTCGTCGATGAGCCGCGCCGTGCGCGACCCGTCCTCCGCGCCGAAAAACGCCTTGGCGCACTCCTTCAAAAAGGCGCGCAGATAGACGGCGTCCGGAAAGAGCACGAGCGTAAAATGTGCCTCGCCCGTCCTTGCCCCCTCCGCGAGAGCGCGGTATGCCGTTGTCGTGCGAAAGAGCTGCTGCATATCATTCCTCTTCGTAGACCGTGATCCTGCCGTCCGTCAGCCCGAACGTGTGCCGCGCCTTTTTCAGCCGCGCCGCCTTCTCCGCGGTGATCACTTCCCCCGCGGCAATCAGCGGAACGCAGGGCGGCACGATGCCGCACGCCCGCGCACACGTCCGCCCCGCCGCCTTTTCAAGCTCAAGCAGGACGCACTTCCCCGAAGCCCTGCCCATGCGGGCGGGAGACGCCTCGGTCGGCGCGCGGGGAAGTCTGCGCGCAAGACGGACGAGCGTTTTCAGCTCCCGCACCTTCGTCGCGGGCGAGAGATAGAACATGAGAACGCTGCCGTCGTTGAATTCGGGATAGACGCCGTGCGCTTCCAGATAGGCCTCGGCGGCGTCCGCCGCCCCGCCGAAGGGCAGGACGATCTTGCTCCAGTCGTCGTTTTCCAGCGCGGAAAGCGCCGCCTTCGCCCGCGCCGCCGCCCGCTCGATGCGCGGATTGCGGGGGAACTTGACGGCATATTCGATGCTGGCGAGAATGGGATAGGAGGGCGAGGAGGTGCGGAAATACCCGACCGCCCTTTCAAGAAGGGACACCCATGCGCCCCGCGCGGAGACCACCGCCCCCTGCGTGAGTGCGGGAAGCGACTTATGCACGCCGTCCACCCAGAGATCGGCGTACCGCCCCGCATATTGCGCCGTGCCGTGCAGATGCGATCCGTGCGCGCCGTCCACGGCGAACGGCTTGCCCTGCGCGTCGCACAGCGCGCGCGCCGCCGCAAGCGGCGCAAAAAATCCGTAGTAATCGGGAGAGGTGAGCAGAAGCACGTCCGCCTGCGCAAGTCCCGCCGCGAGCGCGTCCGCCGTCGGCTGTGCGGGGAACCCCTGCGCGCTGTCCTGCGCGAGCAGAACGGGCGTCAGTCCCATCACTTCGCACGCGTGAAAGACACTTTTGTGCGCATACGTCGGCACGCAAATGCGACGGCACCCCGCAAGTCGCAGGGCATAGAGCATGGAAAAGACGCCGCAGGTCGACCCGTCCGTCAGGAAAAAACTCGCGTCCGCCCCCAGGACGGAGGCGACGTCCGCCTGCGCCGCGGCGATCACGCCCGTCGGGTCGGCAAGGTCGTCCGAATAGGGCAGCTCGGTGATGTCCGCACCCGCCCGCTTATGACCCGGCGTGTGAAAGGAGATGTGCCGCTTCTGCGTGCGCAGCATCTGCGCAATGTGACAGCGCATCACCGGTACGTTTCCACCAGATAGCGCAGGAAGGAGACCGTCTCGAAATTGAGATCCTCCCCGAAGAGATAGCTGTTGTAGAGCACCACGAGATTGATGTTCTCCGTCGTGCGCTTGCCCTCCGAATCGGTGTAGCAGACAAGGTCTTTCAGCCCGTTCAGCCCGCCGACGTCGATGCCCAGATGCAGCGTCCGCACGGAGCCGTCCTCCTCTTCAAAGTCATAGGCCGTGTGCGAAAGCGTGCCGTCTTCAAAGACCCCGCGCACGAAGAGATAGTCCTCGCGCAGCTTTTTCAGACGCGCCTTCTCCTCCTCCACGCCCATCGCCTTCTGCTCCGCCGCGCGATAGCGCTTGTCCTTGTCGTTGCGGCGGGTGAAGCTCTGCTCGGGCGACGTCGTTCCGTCAAACGCATCGTCCGTCTCCCAGTCCGCCCCGAAGAACTCCGCAAGATAGTCCTCGCAGAGCGCCAGATAGTATTCCGTGTCGTAGATCGCCGCAGGCGCCGACGCGTCCGCATGCACCGCGCTCCCGCCCGCAAAATTGTACAGCTGCGACTGCTCCGCAATCTTGGGCTGTCCGTTTTCGTCGAGAACGTATTCGCCGTTTTCGTCCGTCTCGTACGTCGGGTTGTCCGTCATGAACATGACCGTCCCCTGTCCCGCCGCCCGACGCGCCTGAAAGACCGAGTCCGCATAGCTGTTGCCCGCAAAACTCTCCGCCGTCGCCGTCAGAACGTCGTAGGAGAACACCTTCTTCTCCATGAGCGCGTCGCCAAGATCGGAGAAGTTCTCCCCCGCCTGCACGTCGGTGTATGCGTAGATCCCGTATTCCTGATCCTGCCGCGGACGGGTCGCCGTCATCGTGAACAGCAACACCAAAACCAGCACGAACGCAAGGATCGTGCCGAGCATCTTCAGCCAGTCATACGATATGAGATTGCCAAGCCTCTGCCTGGTAATGCGTGCGTCCCTCCGTCCCTCCTTCT
>ERZ1643251.1530-NODE-1530-length-26157-cov-8.065206_pt1 | contig 26157 bp, 30 predicted proteins | sample MGYA00579261_ERZ1643251 | MGnify/ENA primary metagenome ERZ1643251 (study PRJEB29033, sample SAMEA4952267) | chicken gut metagenome | biome: Broiler Chicken; feature: Gastrointestinal Tract; material: Caecum | place: Ireland | collected 2018 | study: Broiler... | reverse complement strand
TTATTCTCTTCTACCTGAGGAGCCGCTTCTTTCTTCGGAATCCTCAGTTTCAGTACGCCATGTTTGAATTCACCCTGGATATCCTCCTGAGTCAGATTGTCGCCTACATAAAAGCTTCTCTCACAGGCTCCGCTGAAACGTTCTTTCCGGATGAAACGTCCGTTCTTTGTCTCCTTTGGAGAATCCTTCTGTGCGGAAATGGTCATATAGCCATTTTCCAGAGTAACCTTTATATCTTCTTTCTTGAATCCGGGAAGATCAATATCCAGTTCATAGCCGTCCTTCTTCTCCCGGATATCTGTCTTCATCAGATTTTTCGCTCTCCGTCCATAGAGCTTTCTTTCCATTTTCCTATCTTCTCTATCATTAAAAAATGGGAAATCGTCAAAATCAAAGAAATCATCAAACCAGTCATCAGCAAATGTTCTCGGCAGTAACATAGGTCATTCCTCCTTTTTCACTTTTCCTACTCTTCTGCCCCAGGGCTGACTAAAATCTGTCATCCCTCAATAGCAATGTGATTATCCTGTTCAACTGCAGGTTTTTTCTCTTTTTTCGGAATGCTCAGTTTCAGGATACCGTCCTCATATTTAGCCTTGATATCCTCCTGGGTAACTTCATCGCCTACATAGAAGCTTCTGCTCATTGCCCCTGCATAACGCTCCTGGCGGATATATTTGCCGTCTTTGTCTTTCTCATCTTTATCCAATCCCTTTGCTGCGGAAATGGTAAGGTAACCATTTTCCAGGGAAGCCTTGATCTCGTCTTTCTTAAATCCCGGCAGGTCAACATCCAGTTCATAGGAACCCTCTGTCTCCCGGATATCGGTTTTCATCATTCTCTTGGCGTTCTTTCCATATAAAGGATTTTTCCTTCCCCAGAAATCATCGTTAAATGGGAAGTCCATAAAGTCATCAAACAAATTTTCTCCAAAAATACTAGGTACTAACATAAGTCATATCTCCTTTCAAAAGACATCATATTATTTATTTTAGCACTTTGGGAAAACCGAAGTGTTGTTGTCGGAACTTGGGAACCTTTCTTTTTCTCTCTTCCTTTGTTCTATTTGTAATATAACACACATTGTCAGCAAAGTCAACCCTCGAGTGCTAAAATTTTTTAAAAATTTCGTACCCGATTAATTTTGTTATAGCTTAGACTTCATATTGTGTACAGATAAAGCAGGATTGTTCTATTTCTTCAAATTTTCTATAACCCCAGAGATAGCGGATATAAGCCAACCCAAACCAATAATAATTAACGCAATTTTCCACCCAATACCATTATCAAAAACAAAGATAAATGTATATAGAGCGAATAAACTAACAGGAATAGCAATTCCATATAACACCAAATGAAACTTCCTCTTTTTTTCTTTATCCATTTATTCTCCCCTCATTAACTTCAAATTCGACAACTTAGGATTTGTCAATATAACTCTAACTCCTCTGAGCCTTCAAATGTGGGTTCCTGGGTATATGGCCTTAGTCTGTAGTCCACCACAAAGCTCTGATAGCCCCGCTGACTGAGCGCTTCCGCCACAGGAGTTCCCTCATACTGGTCGCTTCGGTATTGGAAAGCTCCCCCTGCGCAGATCAGTACAGCGCCTTTAACCTCTGTTTCCTCGGGCACAGGAAATGTTCTCACTGTAGGACGGAAGCCGGGGTCATCTGCATAACCGCCATTGTTTTCCGTATACTCTGTTTCTGAAGGCATATTGCCTTCCTCCCACAGATAGAAGATCTGGCGTGTCCCTGCATCCACCTGCCCATGAGCTGCTGTCTGGATCTCACTGTTTTCTCCGGTACTGCTTTTCAAGCATATAAGTCTTTGCCTCCGGATTGGAACGAGTGGCCTTCACAGTTCCAGGCGCTACAAGGTTAACGTCGGATTTCATGATTCCCAGATCCAGAATAGAAAATCGTATTCCATAGTTGCCCATCTTTCCTTCCTCCTGACCCTGCTGTTTTCAAATTTGTATAATTATTTACAAATCCCTTCTGACTTTGTAAATAATTATAGATTATTTACAAAGTCTTCAGAATATCCAGTTGGTTTTCTGGTATATACCCAAAGGTTTTATTCCTGGGATCAGCAAGCCAAACGGACATGTATCTGGGGTCAGCTATAGCCGGTATTGCAGGTGTGCCTCCCTCCCGGGGGATTTTTCTCCTACAGGGCAATCCCAAGGACTTTCTGTAGAGAATATAGAAAAAGCCGTCCATTACTGAACGGCTGGAAATAGAAAAGGAACGTCTATCTGGGCGTTCCATGATCTACTTGCGATATTCCATTTTTTGTAAAATGACGTTACGCGACTTTTCGTTGCTTTTTTAGAAAAAGCAGAAATAGTAATGTCAATGCTATATTTATGGTTAAAACGACTATGCTTCCTTCCATTTTAGGCATTCCACCAGATAGCAGTGTGTTTCCAGTAAAAACTGTTGTGAACAGATGTGGATAATCGTCTGCCAGCGAAACAGCGCCGAAAATAATTCCTCCAACACCATTCCAGATAAAATGCATCATCACGGGAGCAATCAGTGATTGGGTATATTCTAATACCGTAGTCATTAAAATGCTCATCGTAATAACATTTAATACTGGCACAATACCTGCTTCAAAGGCACCTCCATGCATAAAGGTAAACAATGCCGTAGTAACAACCATTGCCGCAACCACATTATAGTTACGCTTTATCATTTGATAAAGATAACCTCGCACCAATAATTCCTGCATGATTGTGTTTATAAGTGCAGAAAGTATCCATAGCCATAACATTGGAAAAGTGTCAGTGGCTGTAATTCTCATTACCCCCAGTCCAGCTAAAATTATGATGGCAGCACCCAGCCAAAGGACACCCGTCCCAAAGCCGATGCAAACACTTCTGAATGGCTTGGAGATGATATGCATTTCTATTTTTCGTTTCTCCATTAGCCAGAAGATCAGAGTTAAACCCACAACACATAGAAACGGAATAAGTTCAGCCCAAAATCTCCAAACTGCACCATTTGAGGAATCGGGAATAGGTAACAATCCGGCTAAAACAGCCCATCCAACAAAGAAAAAAATTGCTTTTGTTCCTGTAATAAATAACTTCTTCATATTACAACACCTCTATTATGATACGAATATTGAAAAAAATCTTCTTCAATATTTCTATTTATTTTTCGCCCTGCCTTTCTCCCTGTTCCGGAGTTTCTGTTCCCCATTATATTAAAATTCTTGAAAAGCGGTCAATCGTAAAGACTAACCGCTTGTATGTAATGCATATCAAATGGATAAAGCAGAACAGCCAGCCGGGAACAACAAAATAATTTATTTAAAAACAAAAATATCTTCTATGGGAGCTTTCACAGCTCTTGAAATATCAATGGCCAGTTTCAGGGAAGGATTATACTGGGCTTTTTCCAATCTCATAATGGTTTCCCGCCGGACCCCTACGATCTCGGCCAGCTGTTCCTGGGTAAGTCCCTGTGCCGTGCGATATACTTTTAAATTACAAACAAAATCTGCACCCATGATCTACTCTCCTTTTTCATAACGGTACAGGAAATAATTGCTGAGGAAAAGGACCAGGGCATAAATAAAGGAAACAGAAATCAGCATGAAGATGGCACACCATTCTACATTTCGGGAAAACATCCCAAGTCCCATAAGCCATATGACTATGAACAATAAACGGAATCCTGTCTTATATGCTTTTAATTGTGCTTTTCGCCTGTTTTCCTGAAAAAGCTCATCTTCTAAAGTGTGAGAGAGTTTTCCTTCAAAATTTCCATAATACTGGAACTTCTGACCAAAATCATGTATGCTTAAAGACAGAAACAACAGAAAGGAAGGTATATCATCTTATGGAAATCCGTGTTTTAAAATACTTTTTAATGGTTGCCAGGGAAGAAAATATTACAAAAGCTGCCAACCTGCTTCATATTACCCAGCCCACTCTTTCCCGGCAGCTTATACAGCTGGAAGAGGAACTGGGAACCACTCTTTTCCACAGGAGCAAGTATCGGATAGTCCTTACGGAAGATGGTATGCTGCTGAAGCGGCGGGCTCAGGAGATCATAGAACTTGCAGATAAGGCAAAAAAAGAATTATCCCATGAAGCAGAAGCCCTTTCCGGAGAAATCTTTTTCGGCTGTGCCGAAACCCGGAACATGACCTTTCTCTCCCGGAAAATGGCAGCTTTCCGGGAAAAATATCCCCTTGTCCATTATAATATTTACAGTGCAACGGCTGATGACCTGAAGGACCGGATAGAAAAAGGACTTCTTGATATCTGTCTGTTCACGGAGCCTGTGGATATTGGGAAATATGAGTTTCTCCGTCTGGAAAAGAAAGAGGTATGGGGCGTACTGGTACGGAAGGACTCTCCCCTTGCTTCTAAAGAAACTGTGACGCCGGAGGATCTGGCAAAAGTTCCGCTTCTGATGTCACGGAGAGAAATGGTACAAAACGAACTGGCCAACTGGTTCGGGGACTTTTACGATCAGCTTGACGTGGCAGCCAACTATAATCTGATCTTAAATGCCTCAGACATGGTGAAAAACCATATTGGAGTCGCTCTGTGCTTTTATATTGAAAATATCTCCAATGACCTGTGTTTTATTCCTTTTTCCCCAGCATTGGAGACCGGCGCCGTTCTGGCCTGGAAGAAAAATTTTGTCTTCTCCGCTGCTGCGACAAAATTTATTCATTACATAAAAGACTCCATTTTCTAACGGTTTCGTGTATAATCCACTTATATTTTGTATCCAGGCCTTTTTACCTTTGGTATTTTTCACAAAGAATTTTAAAAACCCACAAAAAATTATTCATAGTATTCCGATTCTCTGCTGGTCAGATATTTTTTAATATGTATAAAAATACTTTTTTCTCAATAAGGAAATAAGAACTTTTATTTGACATCTTTCTTCTCCCATGCTACTATCTCTCCCATAAAGGCAAAGACGCCGAAAGAAGCGTCTTTGCCTTTTTTTATTTTTATGCGCAAGGAGGAAGAAAGTATGAGACTGACACCTAAGGAACAGGAAAAACTCCTGCTTCATCTGGCCGGAAATCTGGCAAAAGAGCGGAAAGCCAGAGGACTGAAGCTGAACTACCCGGAAGCGGTAGCCTATATCAGTTCGGAATTAATGGAAATGGCCAGAGACGGTAAGGAAGTTACAGAACTTATGCATCTGGGAACAAAGCTTCTTTCCAGAGACGATGTAATGGAAGGAGTGGCCGATATGGTCTCAGAAGTACAGGTGGAAGCCACCTTCCCTGACGGAACCAAAATGGTCACCGTACACAACCCTATTCAGTAATGCGATCAGGAGGTAACGCAATGAAAATCGGAGAAATCATGCCCTTGGAAAGGGAAATCACATTAAATGAAGGGAAGCCTTCCCTTACGCTGATGGTCACAAATACCGGAGACCGTCCTGTGCAGGTAGGGTCTCATTTTCATTTCTTTGAAGTAAACCGCTGTCTGTCCTTTGACAGGGAAAAAGCCTATGGCTTCCATCTGGATATTCCTTCGGGAACTTCTGTCCGTTTTGAACCGGGAGAGGAAAAGGAAGTTGTCCTCACTGCCATGGGAGGCACCAAGCGGATCTTCGGACTGAACGATCTGACCTGCGCCCAGGCTGTGGAAGGGACAAAAGCCGCTTCCATGGAAAAGGCAAAGCAGAAAGGATTCCTTTAAAATACACAAACTAATCTTGGAGGTATGAATATGAGCGCAAAAATATCCGGAGAGAAATATGCCATGATGTACGGCCCTACCACAGGGGACAAAGTACGGCTGGCAGATACAGACCTGGTCATTGAAGTAGAAAAAGATTACACCACTTACGGGGACGAGTGTAAATTCGGCGGCGGCAAAACCCTTCGTGACGGCATGGGACAGTCTGTAAAGACTACCAGCGCCGACGGAGACCTGGATCTGGTGATCACCAACGCTTTGGTCCTGGATTATACAGGAATCTACAAAGCAGATATCGGAATTAAAGACGGAAAGATCGCAGGCATCGGCAAGGCCGGAAACCCTGCAGTTATGGACGGGGTAACTCCCGGAATGACCGTGGGCGCTTCCACAGAGGCCCTGGCTGGTGAAGGCCTGATCCTCACTGCCGGCGGACTGGATACCCATATCCATTTCATTTCCCCTCAGCAGGTAGAATGTGCCCTGTACAGCGGCGTCACCACTATGATCGGCGGCGGAACAGGACCTGCCGACGGCACCAACGCCACCACCTGTACTCCAGGCCCCTGGAACATGGAAATGATGTTAAAGGCCTGTGAAGAATACCCTATGAACATCGGTCTTCTTGGAAAAGGAAACTGTTCTGACGAGAAAGCTCTGGTGGAACAGATCAAAGCCGGCGCTATGGGACTGAAGCTTCATGAAGACTGGGGTTCTACTCCTGCTGCCATTGATCACTGCCTGAACGTGGCCGACGACTATGACGTGCAGGTAGCCATCCATACAGATACTCTTAATGAAGGGGGCTGTGTGGAAGATACTCTGGCAGCCATTGCAGGAAGAACTATCCATACATACCATACAGAAGGCGCCGGCGGCGGCCATGCCCCTGACATTATCCGGGCAGCGGCAGCTCCCAACGTACTTCCCTCTTCTACTAACCCTACCATGCCTTATACAGTAAATACTCTGGATGAGCATCTGGACATGCTGATGGTTTGCCACCATCTGGATAAGAGGATCCCAGAGGACGTAGCTTTTGCAGATTCCAGGATCCGTCCGGAAACCATTGCCGCAGAAGATGTTCTCCATGACATGGGCGTCTTCAGCATGATGAGCTCTGACTCTCAGGCTATGGGACGTGTGGGAGAAGTCATCACCCGTACCTGGCAGACTGCCAGCAAGATGAAAGGGGAGCGTGGAGCCCTTCCTGAGGATGAAGGCCACGGAAACGACAACTTCCGGGCAAAACGTTATATTTCCAAATATACCATCAACCCGGCTATTACCCATGGTGTGGCTGACTATGTAGGCTCAGTGGAAAAAGGAAAATTCGCCGATCTGGTATTGTGGAATCCTGCATTCTTCGGTATCAAACCTGACCTGATCATCAAAGGCGGCATGATCATTGCCGGAAAGATGGGGGACGCTAACGCTTCCATTCCCACCTGTGAACCGGTAATATACAAGCCTATGTTTGCCGCTCACGGAAAGGCTAAATATGCTTCCTGCCTTACCTTTGTATCCAAAGCGGCCATGGAGGAAGATGTAAAGGCCAAATATCACCTGGAAAAAACTGTGGTGCCCGTATCCGGCTGCCGCAACATCGGCAAAAAGGACATGAAATTCAACAGCGAGACACCCCAGATCACAGTAAACCCGGAAACCTATGAGGTAAAAGTAGACGGAGAACATATTACCTCCAAACCTGCTGACAAGCTTCCTCTGACACAGCTTTACAGCTTATTCTAAGGAGGTGCTCTATGTTAGGCGTATGTTTATTATTTGTAGGGATCGTCCTGATCAATAATGGTATGTGTACCTTATACAAGGTAGACGGAAGATCAGCGGCGGTGATGAATATCCTTACCGGAGGACTTTCCATTTTTATTAATGCGGTAAACCTGGTAATGGGAAATTATTATGCTGCGGGAACCGGACTGCTCTTCGGCTTCACTTATATTTTTGTAGCTTTTTCCAAACTGTGGAACTTAAGCCCTATTCCCTTTGCGTGGTTTTCCACCTTCGTTGCAGTAAATGCCGTAGTCTTCGGAACCATTGAAGGCGTTACAGGAAGCTCTGCCTTAAATGTAACCGCAGACTGGCGGTGGGCTGCTATCTGGTACCTCTGGGCCATTCTCTGGGGAACTTCCTTTGTGGAAGATATCTGCGGGAAAAAGCTGGGGAAATTCGTCCCCTGTCTCCAGGTATTTGAAGGGGTCGTCACCGCCTGGATACCGGGACTTCTTATGTTAATCGGTCAATGGTAGGAGAAAAACTTATGATTTGTGAAAAAATACTGGGAAAACTGGAAAATATAGATCTCCAGGGAAAAAAACTGGAATTTGTCAGCGTGGAGTGGCACGAGGCCTTTAAAAAAATCCACCGGAAGGTTACGGATGCCGGACGGGAAATAGGAATCCGTCTGGATGACTCAGTACTGAAAACCGGGCTGTTAGAGGGGGATGTACTCTACGCAGATCCCGAACTGGTCATTGCCGTCCATACCCCTCCCTGCGAGGTAGTCAAGGCAAAGGTTTCTCCCCATCACCCGGAGATGATCCCCAAGGTCTGCTATGAAATCGGAAACCGGCATGCGCCTCTTTTCTTTGGAGAGGATTCCAGCACCTTTGTAACTCCCTATAATGAGCCTATGCTTCGTCTCCTCTCTTCTCTTCATGGTGTAGAAGCCAGGAAAACCATAGAATCTCTGAACTTTAAAGGACAGATTTCCTCTCAGATCGGCCATTCCCATCACCACGATCATGGAAACCGGGAAGGAGCTCAGGCATGAACCGCCGGGATATGGAGGCCCGTTTTCTCCTCCTTCAGATAAATGATTCTCTCTTTCCCATAGGAGGTTATTCCCACTCCTATGGGCTGGAGACTTATATACAGAAAGGCCTGGTGAGCGATGGAAACACCGCCAGGCTTTACATAGAAAACCGGCTGCGCTGCAGCCTTCTCTATACAGATCTTCTGGCTGTCCGGCTGGCCTATGAAGCAGCAGCTAAAGAAGATCTGGAAAAGCTGGAGGAACTGGAGGACGTCCTGGACGCCTCCAAGATCCCCCTGGAACTGCGGGAAGCCTCCAGAAAGCTGGGCAGCCGTTTTGTGAAGACACTCCAGCACATGGAGATTTCCTGGAAGAAAAATATTTTTCAGGAATACCAGGAACTCCGCCGGGGAAAAGTAACCAGTCATCCCTGTGCTTACGGAGTTTTCTGCTGTGCCGCCGGGATCCCTTTAGAGGATTCTATGGCAGCCTTTCTTTATGCCCAGACCTCTGCTATGGTCACAAACTGTGTAAAGACCATCCCCCTTAGCCAGTCAGAGGGACAGAAAATCCTCCTCTCCCTCCATCAGGTCCTGGAAGAGGTGCTTTTTCTTTTGACCACAGCGGGAGAAGAAATGTTCTGCGCTTCCACTCCCGGCTTTGACCTGCGGGCTATCCAGCATGAAGGTCTGTACTCCCGGCTGTATATGTCCTGATACAGGTGCAGCCCTGTTTTTATATTTCTCTGTCTGCGAATGCAGACTCTACTATATATGAAAGAAGGAAGAATTATGTCTTATGTAAAAATCGGCGTAGCCGGCCCTGTAGGTTCCGGCAAGACTGCTCTCATAGAAGCCCTTACCCGGCGCATGGCCAAAGATTACAGTATCGGTGTTATCACCAATGATATCTATACCAAAGAGGACGCAGAATTCCTGGCGAAAAACAGTATCATGCCTCTGGAAAGAATCACCGGCGTGGAAACCGGCGGCTGCCCTCACACAGCCATCCGTGAAGACGCCTCCATGAATCTGGAGGCAGTAGAAGAAATGGCGGAAAAGTTTCCGGATATCGAGCTGTTTTTTATAGAAAGCGGCGGGGATAACCTTTCCGCTACCTTTTCACCGGAACTGGCCGACGCCACCATCTTTGTCATTGATGTGGCGGAAGGGGACAAGATCCCCAGAAAAGGCGGACCAGGAATCACCCGTTCTGACCTGCTGGTAATCAATAAGATCGACCTGGCTCCCTATGTAGGGGCAAGCCTGGAGGTTATGGAAAGAGATTCTAAGAAAATGCGGGGAGACCGTCCTTTCCTGTTCACCAATATCCGCAGCGGCGAACATGTGGAACAGGTAGTGGAATGGATCAAGAAAAACGTACTTTTGGAGGGAATGTAATGCCAGAAGAAAAAAATCCCTATGGAAAAGTCTCCCGCTTTTCCATTACCGCAGGTACCCGTGAAGGCCAGACCATATTGGAAGACTTTTCTTATACCTCTCCCTTTAAGATCATGCAGCCCTTTCCCCTGAAAGGCGGCGGGCTCCAGGTCATGCTGCTGGCTGCTTCCCCGGGAATCATGGCAGGAGACCTTCAGGAATTTTCTTTTCATATAAAAGAAGGCGCCAGGACAGAGTTCATCTCCCAGTCCTACGATAAGATCCACTGCATGACAGAGGGAAAGGCAGGCAGACATACCTCTGTCTTCGTAGAGAAAGGGGGAACCTTTTTCTTCCATCCCCAGCCTATGATCCCTTTTAAAGGCTCCGCCTTTGAGAACACTATGGAGATCCGGCTGGAAGATGAAAGCTCCCGGTTCTTTATGAGCGAGATCCTTTCCTGCGGACGATACGCCAGAGGAGAAGCTTTTGCCTATCGCTTCTACCACAATCTGGTCCGTATCTACAGAAATGGGAAGCTGATCTACCGGGATAATACCCGGTATGACCCTGTACTTTTCTCCATGGACAGTATGGGAATGTATGAGTCCTATACCCATCTGGCCTGTATCTTCCTTACCCCGCCGGAAAACTCCAAAGAGTTTATATCCCAGGTACAGGAGTTTCTGGATTCTACCCCTGATACAACAGGCGGAATCACCAGTCTTCCTCAGGGGGACCTGGCTATCCGTGTTCTGGGAAGACGGGGACAGGTACTGGAAGAATTATCTCAAAAAATCCTGCTGCGCAGCGGCCTGTAAAGGCTGAGGCACAGCAGGTTTTATTTTTTCATTTTCTCTTGACATCTCCCATATACTTTCCTATAATTATCTTAGATAATTACTAAAGATAATTATTTATGGTAACCATATTCAGAAAGGAGAAGTAAACATGGAAATATCTTATGTAAAAGATTTTCTCTCTGCCTGCCAGGACGCCAAACGCATTACAGAGCTGATGCCCCCTCTTCCCAAAGGAATGTCTCCCCGGCATATCTATGTGATCGACGCAGTGTTTCAGTTAAGCCAATGCCAGGAAAAGGTGATGGTCAGCGATGTGAGTAAACTGCTTGGAGTCACCAGGCCAAGCATCACCAAAGTAATCCAGGAGCTGGAAAAACTGAAGGTTCTGACAAAAATCCCTGACCAGGAGGACAAAAGGATCGTCCACATAGCTCTGACATCTCTTGGGAAGGAATATTATGATTTCTATGTAGGGGAATATCACTCCTGGCTGGCTGAAAATTTCCGGGATATTTCTCCTGAAGATTTTTCTGTAACCGTTAGTACCATTCACCGGGTACTGGAAATCATGAAAGGTCTGGATATTACCGCCTACAAGGAAAAAAGAAAGGAAAAAGAAGAAAATGAATGAATCAGAAAAGAAAATTGATGCAAAGCTGATCTTTTCCATCATTGCCGCAGGAATCATGTCCTTCTCCGGCGTAGTGGTGGAAACTGCCATGAATGTTACCTTCCCCACTCTGATGGAAGAATTCGGCATCGGAACTTCTACCGTACAGTGGATCACTACCGGCTATCTCCTGATTCTGGCCATGATCATACCTGCATCTTCTTATTTAAAAAAGCGGTTTACACTGAAAAAACTTTTTATCACCGCCATCTGCCTGTTCCTTATAGGAACCATTATGGCTGCTGTTACCCCGGTATTTTCTCTTCTGCTCCTGGGCCGTCTGATCCAGGGTGTGGGAACAGGTATCGCCCTGCCTCTGATGTTTAATATCGTTCTGGAGCAGGTTCCTGCCAAAAAACTGGGGCTGATGATGGGAATCGCCTCTCTGATCACAGCCATGGCTCCTGCAGTAGGACCTTCCGTGGGAGGTATGCTGGTAAGCAATTTCGGTTGGAGGATGATCTTTATCTCTCTGATTCCTCTGCTCCTGCTCTCTTTTTTCCTTGGGGTTTTCTCTATCCGTCAGGTAACAGAGACAGAAAAGATTTCTTTCCAATGGCTGGACTACTTCTTTTTGGCTGCAGGCTTCGCCTGCTTTATCTTTGCTACCAGCACCGCTTCCGACGCCGGCTGGATCAGTGTCCAGGTACTGGGGCTTCTGGCAGCCAGCATTATCTGTATTGTGATATTCTGTCTGAGATGTAAAAAAAGCGAAACACCCCTTATCGATATCCGGGTATTTCGCTGTGTTCCCTTCAGCCTCAGTGTACTGGTCCTTGTCTTTATTCAGTTTATCTGCCTTGGACTGGGATTTCTGATCCCCAACTATGCGCAGCTTGTTCTGGGGGAAGAAGCTTTTCTGGCAGGATGCCTTCTCCTTCCTGGCTGTATCATAGGCGCTGTTCTCTCTCCTATAAGCGGCAGGATGCTGGACCGTTTCGGAGCAAAGAAACCTATCCTTTCCGGTAACTTCTGTATTATCCTGGCGACGGTATGCTTCAGCATTTTCGCCCTGAAACTAAACATCGGAACCTTTATCTTATTCTATATATTCTTCGCTTTCGGCCAGGGCTTCTCTGTAGGAAACACCATGACCAATGGACTGAAGCAGCTGCCGCCGGAATTAAATCCTGACGGCAATGCAGTGATCAATACTCTCCAGCAGCTGGCTGGCGCCATCGGCACCTCCATTATCACCACCATAGTGGCAGCCTCCCAGGCAAAGCTCCCTGATGACATGGCAGCAGCTACTGCCCAGGGCACTCAGTATTCCTTCTATCTTCTGGCAGTGCTGGCCGTTGTTGTGATCTGCTGTTCTTTGGGAGTCTTCGCACTTTCAGGAAAGAAAAAGCAGGCCTGATGGTTATGTCGACACTGGCCTGCCAGCAGCCCCTTTGTTTCTTTTTAAGACTGGACTTTCATAAAAAATCTACATAAAAAGAGAAGACCATATGATGCAGATTCCCATAAGAATAGGCTGGTGAAGAACGTATATCCAGATAGTTTTTCTTCCTATGTCTGAAAGCAGAGGGATCCGGATGCTGAGAAAGTGCCGGATTCCTTTGTTTTTCATAAGTAAAGGATATAAAAACCAGCCTGTCCAGTACAGAAAAATCCAGGGCAATATAGGGAAATAGTCGCTGGAATAAAAGCCTGCTCCCGGAAATCCAAAAATTGTCAGGACTCCTGAGTACAGTTCCTGTGGAAGATCCAGGATCTCTCCTCCCAGCCACAGATAACCATTCTGTATAGGATAAGTCAGGGCAAACAGTACCAGACATATTACCGCTCCCAAAAGGGGCGGAATCTTTTTTCCTAATTTTGAGAGAGGAATGGTCAGCAGGACCCCGCAGCCGATAAAGTTCAGAATGCCGAAGAATACAACTTCATCAGGAATGACCAACCAGGTCACCGCGGTGATCAGCAGTCCCAGACCGTTTAAGAACAGCCCTCGTTTCAGGCTGTTGGCCGCTCCGAACCGCCAGGAGAAACCGGAGATCAGTATAAAGCTCCAGCAGATTCCCTGCTGCCAGAAAAAGGTGTCCGGAGCTCCCAGCCAATCAGGATTCTGCCCGTATATGACAAAGATATCATAAGAAAAATGATACAGGATCATGTTTACCAGCGCCAGGCCCCGCAGGGCATCCAGAAGATAATATCTTTCCTTCTGTTTTTCTATTGTAGTTTCTGTCATCTCTTTACTCCTTATCTATTGCAGAAGCAGGCTTTCGCTTTTAAACAGCAAATTCCCAGCCTTCTGTTTTTCCCATCATATCAGTTTTCCTCTGGGATGACAAGGGAAGCGTGTCCGAACCAGACTTTGAGAGACTGTTACCAGTCAAATACCTGATTGAAAAGATTTCTCAGGAACACCTCTTATGGCAACCTTATGACAGACCAGTCTCTCCCCTTCCAGGTCTTCTTTTGCCAGCTCCACAGCCTGTACGCTGCTGTTGTCATAGGTTTTATAATAATAGACTCCTCTCTTTCCATTTACACAGCAGGAATAAGTCGTCATATCACAGGTTCCTTCCTCTGTGAGGACTGTCCCCTTCACCATACTTACCTGATCCAGTATATGAAATATCTGGGATACATTGGCGTTTTCCTCTTTCTCACATCTGGAATTCCAAAGCAGAAAGGCAGCCCTTACGAAACGGGAGGCAGAAGAAGCATCTCCCGGAAGTCCTATTCCTCCCATTCCCTGACAGTAGGGTTCCAGGGGCAGCTTCCTGGAAAAGGTATTTTCTCCCTGCCCTGATGACAGCTTCCGAAAATGAGTCAGATAATCTTTATGAAAGGGAAAAGGGGGATTATTCGTCAGTACCTTTATAGGGTTTTCGTAAATCTTCAGCCCTTCTTCCACTGCCTCCAAAACCACACATTCCTTTCCGTCACCCAGCATCCAGTGGAGAGGAGCAAGAGGCATCTCTTCAGCAAAAGGAATCTTTACGATCCTGGCCTGAAAAAGAAGCTCTCTGGCTTCCTGCACAGAAGCGCAGGAGGCCAAAAGCCATGGTATAATCTCAAAAGGAGCAACATTTTTCCCTCCTTCTTCCGCCTCCTGATATACTGCATTTTGTGGGAAATTCAGGCCTGCCATAAACAGACCTTTTTCATTTACTGCTTCGGCGTAAAGAGGAAATGTATCCTCAGAAGCGGCCATACCTGCCATGGCATAATGTTTTTCTGCAGGATCCAGCTTCCGGAATTTAAGGATATAATTCCTTGGAGTAAGAATGATCTGTTCTCCAATCGAGTAATCCAGGTCCATATTCCGTCCGAAATAAAAGTCTCCGTTTTCATAAGCAATACATGTACACATTTTCACAGGTCAGCTCCATTTTCCTCATATATACTGTATCTTATTATTTCCCGAAAGACTTCTGTTATCCCCGTTTTTCAGGAGTTTATCTGATATACACTGCTGCTTCCCAGGGAGCAAAAGTCCGGCTCTGTAAAGGTTTCTCCGGATAATTTCCGATCAATGGCTTTGCCTCTTCTTTCTTCCACTCTTCCGGCATGGTAAAGGAGGCCTCCTGGTCTGAGAAATTCAATACCACGAACATTTTCTGTTCCTGATAGTTTCTCTCATATATGTAAAGCTGCTGATCATCCGGCTCATACTCTTTAAAGTCCCCATAGACTGCAGTAAGATTCTCTTTTCTCATACGGATCAGCTTCTGCATGTAATGGAAAATAGAATCTTCATCTTCAAGAGATTCCTTCACATTGATCTCTTTATAATTGGGATTCACCTTCAGCCAGGGAGTTCCTGTGGTAAAGCCGCCGTTCTCCTCATCACTCCACTGCATAGGCGTTCTGGCATTATCCCTGGCCCGGTAGCGGATACCCTCCAGAAGCTTCTGGGGATCCTCTCCCCCTTTGATAACTCTTTCTCTCCAGCAGTTGTGGATTTCTACGTCATCATAATCCTCTATAGAATCAAAATAAACATTGGTCATGCCGATCTCTTCTCCCTGATAAATATAAGGAGTGCCCTGCATGGTCATCAGCATGGTATAAAGCATCTTCTGGCTTTCCTTCCGGAATTCTTTATCGTTTCCTCTTCTGGAAACAGTCCTTGGCTGATCATGATTGGTCCAGTAGAGACTGTTCCAGGCCTTGTCATTCATAGCCACCTGCCATTTGCTGAGAACTGCCTTTAATTCCGGCAGAGGCACTTTCCGATAGGCCCATCTCTCTCCATCCACTGTATCCAGATCGTCATGCTCAAATTGGAATACCATATTCAGCTCATGGGTATCTTTTCCCGCATATTTCAGGGCCTCTTCCAGAGGTACATCAGACATTTCTCCTACGGTCATAATATCATACTTGGAAAGGACTTCCCGGTTCATCTCATGGAAAAACTCATGGATCCTTGGGCCGTTCTGATAATTTTCTGCCCCGATTCTTCCTTTTCTGGGAATACCGTCAGGAAGCCCCGGAACCTTGGAGTAAAGATTTGCCACGTCCATCCGGAATCCATCGCAGCCCATATCCAGCCAGAATTTCATCATATCATAAATCTCATACCGCACCTTCTCATTTTCCCAGTTCAGGTCCGGCTGCTTTCTGGTAAAAAGATGAAGGTAATACTGTCCCGTAGCCTCGTCAAATTCCCAGGCGGGGCCGGAAAAATAAGAAGTCCAGTTGTTGGGTTCTTTTCCCTCCTTGGGGTCTCTCCAGATATAATAGTCTCTGTAAAGGTTGTCCTTGGATTTTCTGGACTCTATAAACCAGGGATGCTCATCGGAAGTGTGATTTACCACCAGGTCCATGACCAGCTTCATGTCTCGCTCATGAATCCCTTCCAGAAGCGTTTTAAAATCTTCCATAGTTCCAAACTCATCCATAATGTCCCGGTAATCGGAAATATCATATCCATTGTCATCGTTAGGTGACTTGTAGCAGGGAGACAGCCAGATTACATCCACTCCCAGTTCTTTCAGATAGTCCAGTTTGCTGATGATTCCCGGAAGATCCCCGATTCCGTCCCCGTTAGAATCCATAAAGCTCCGGGGATATATCTGGTATACCACTGCTTCTTTCCACCATGCTCTTTCCATAGCGCTGTACCTCCGTTTTCATATATTTTTTATAAACTCTTTAAGCTCCTGCTCTGTTCCATTAAGAGAACCCTGTATCATAGGCGGACGGCCTCCGCCCTTTCCCTGAAAACGGACGTTCAGTTTTTTTCCTGCCTCCTGTATGTCCTGAGTCCTGCTTCCCAGCACATACTGATATCCCTGCTCATCGGTCCCCACAAAAACTCCTGCAAAGCCTTCGGTCATTTCCATAGCTCCATTGACAAAATTCCTTCTGGCCCCGCCATCCAGTTCCTCTACAAAAAGTAAAATACTTTCTTCCGGAGCTACGGCTGCTTTCTTTCTGGCGTCTTCCAGACAAAGGGCCACATACCTTTGCTGAAGATCCCTGATTTTTTCCTTCTGACGGTTTATTTCCTGTCCCAGACGTTCCACTGCCTGGGCGGTATCTTCCTGCTTTGCAGAAAGGAGATTGGATATCCGGACTACATTTTTCTCTTTCATCCGGTAATCCCAGAGAGCCCGGAATCCGCAGAGCATAGATACCCGCATACCGCCTTTATAGTGAATGGCGCCCACAATCTTGATCAGGCCTATGCTGCCTGTTTCCTTTACATGAGGTGCGCAGCAGGCACAGCTGTCATATCCTGGTATCTGCACAATCCTGATCTGCCCCTCAATCTCAATCTTACTTCTATATGTAATATTCTTTAATTCTTCTTCAGAAGGGTAAAGAACAACCACCGGCAGATTTTTTGCCACTGCCTCATTGGCCTCTTCCTCAATCTGCTCCAAATCTTCCTTGGTCAGCACACCGTCATAGTCCATGGTAACCTCTTCTGTACCCAGGTGAAATCCCACATTGTGATAGCCGAAATGGCGGCTGACCAGTCCTGATATAATGTGCTCTCCGGTATGCTGCTGCATCTTGGAAAACCGCTCCTGAAAATCCAGCTTCCCTGTTATTTCTTCTCCTTCTTTCAAAGGACCTGTAATATAGTGAAAGACTACACCATCTTTTTCCTGCACATCAGTAACGTTTACTTCGATGCCGTCTTCTGTATATAAAAAGCCGGTGTCTGCATTTTGTCCTCCTCCTTCTGGGAAAAAGGCAGTTCTCGTAAGAACTGCCTGATAACCGCCTTCCCTTTCCGTACAGAACAAAACCCTGGCCCGGAATTCTTTTATATAGCTGTCTTCATAAAAAAGCTTTTCTGTCATCTCTGGCCTCCATATACACGAATCACAGAGGATATCTTATGTACTGCATTCAAGCCCTCTACGATCATCATGGCGTCATTAAAGTTTCCTTCCCGTACTTTAGAGGTTACCACTACGATTTCTGCCAGATCTCCGTCCTTGTGCCTCTGTATCATCTGGGCAATGCTCACATTGTTATTTCCCAGCACACTGGCAATTCCTGCCAGTACGCCTGGGCGGTCATCTACATGAAGCCGCATGAAGAAACGGCTTTCGATATCTTCTGCCTCTTTCACGGGAAGATTTTTGTAACAGGTACAGCTGATCCTTCCCGTGCAGTTAAAGAGGATATTCCTTACAATATCAAAAACATCTCCCACAATGGCGCTGGCTGTAGGCATTTCCCCCGCTCCTCTTCCATAGAACATGGCATCGCCTACTGCATCACCTTTTATAAAGACTGCATTGTAAGAATCATTGACAGTCGCCAAAGGATGCTCCTGGGGAACCAGCATAGGCTGGACCCGAACCTCGATTCCGGAATCTGTATTTCTGGCCAATCCCATAAGCTTAATCACACAGCCCAATTCCCTGGCGTACCGGATATCCTTTGCAGAAATATGAGTAATCCCTTCTGTGATCACATCTTCAAAAGTAACTCTGGAGTTAAAGGCAATGGAAGCCAGAATCGCCATCTTTCTTCCTGCGTCCAGCCCCTGGATATCTGCTGTAGGATCAGCCTCCGCATAGCCCAGCCTGGTGGCCAGAGCCAAAGCTTCTGCAAATTCCATTCCTTCCTGGGTCATCTTGGTAAGGATAAAATTCGTAGTTCCATTGACAATTCCCACCACCTCTGACAGATGATTACCTGCCAGGCACTGTTTCAGCGGGCGTATAATAGGAATTCCCCCCGCCACTGCCGCCTCAAAAAGAAAGTCTCTGTTGTTGGCTGCCGCACAGTCCAGTACTTCCTGTCCGTAAGAGGCTACCAAGTCTTTATTCGCCGTCACCACATGTTTTCCTGCCTTTAAGGCCTCCAGCATATAAGTCTTGGCTGGCTCGATTCCTCCCATAACCTCTATCACAATCTCAATGGAATCATCCTCCAGGATCTCTTTCCAGTCATTAGTCAAAAGCTCTGGCTCTTCGATTTTAGCCGCAGCCTTTTTCAGATTTCTCACCAGGATTTTTTTTATCTCTGCCCTGGCTCCGATTTTATCTTCCATGTCATCCTGCTGCATTTTCAGGACTTTATAGACACCGGTTCCCACTGTTCCCAGCCCCAGAAGGGCTACATTAATCACTTTTTTGCTCATTCTTTTCTTCCTTTTTTACTTCTACTCTTTCTACATATCCCTTCTTCATCTTGTTGCTCCTGCTCAGGGCTTTACTCCATCCTCCCACTTTATTGTATACCCAAAAAGAACGTGAAAAAAGACCCTTGGCTTTCCCCATTTTTTCCTTAGTAGTATTGGTATAAATAGAACCGCCGCATTCCATAGGCGTTCCTTTCATAATATGAGTGATAAGATCTGATTCACAGGTCACATCATCTGGGATTTCTGTGTAAGCCAGGCCAATGCAGTCTGCTTTGTGAGCATCACTGCCGCCTGTTCCCGGCAATCCATATTGCTCTGCAACTGCTTTTGCTCTGTCGTTTACCTCCTGAGGTTCGCAGGCATTGAAAATTTCCATGAAATCAAATTCTTTTAGGATATCCGGATTTCTCTGATAAGCCTTTGCGTTCATAAAACTCATATACTTTTCTCCGCAGGGATGGGCAGGTCCCAGGATTCCTCCGTAATTATGAACAATAGGAATCAGCATCTGCACCGGGATCCCCCGAAGCTCTAAAAGCCGCAGCTTTATAGTCTCTGGCATGATCACCAGAATATGGCCTGCGTCCAGGGTATCATATTCTATTCCTTTCAGGACCAAAAAATCCTGATACTTATCTCCTTTGATATTCTTCTTCCAATAGCGATATCCCCCGTAGGAGTCATGGTCCGTCACCAGCATGCCTCCGAATCCCTGATTCCGCAGCATACGTATATACTGTTCAATAGGTACTTTCCCGTCCGGGGAACCTTCCCGTGTATGGCAGTGCATATCAATCTTCAAGCCTATCTCTCCTTCCTGATCTTATGCTCAGAAGCCTGTTTGGTCCCTGCTTTCTTTCCGCAGGACACATTATTTCTGGCCGTCCTGAGGCGCAATGCCGAACCGCTGCCTCAGTCCCTGGATCTTCTCTTTTGGAATGATCAGATTAAATCCCTGGGGGTTGATGATAATCCCCTTTGCCGCCGGGATCAGGACCTTCTCCAGATTGTCAAAACCTACCAGCAGAGCCTGAAGCTTCTTCTCTTTATTAAACTTCCGGAATTCTTCCGCATCTGTAAACAGAGGCTGGTAAATATCTCCCTGATTATTTTTGATGTAAGGCACCTGTACATTTTTTTGATCCTGCCCCTCTTCCGGTCTCTGTACAGCCATAAGGTATCTGCTTTTTACCACATTTGCAGCTACTTCTTCTTCAAGTTCCGGAAGATTATCTTTTTCCTCATTAGCGCCGCCTCTTCGCAGTTCCTGCATAAAATAAATACCAGAAAGCTGGAGCTGCGGATTGAAAAGAGGCTGTTTTTCCTTTGGCAGAGCAGAAAAATCCGGTTTCTTGATAATCTCTTCCAGATCAAATTCTGTGGCCTTATCTTTCTCATAGAACACCACTGCGTTGACTCCCAGAGTGTAAAGGGTGGTATAAAAGCTCAGATAGCTCTTGTTCTCCACTTTAATAGCAGCAATTGGGTTTTTCTTATCTGTAAAAGGCTTCACAGCCTTTTCCAGCTCTTCCTTACTCTCAAATATCCATACCTGGTCATTGAAGCTCTCCGGATCACAGATTACATAGGGCAGTCTGGTAGCTCTGGAAAGAATGGTATAAACCTCTCCCAGAGTCTGTATTTTTCTGATCAGTTCTTTTCTAATAGCATCCATTTTGTTTCTCCTGTTGTGTTCATCATTCTCTGTCTCTAGTATACACCTTTTTCTGTGTTTTGTCCCCGGGAATCAGGAAAAAAACAGAAGGCTGAAGAAAGCCACCTCTCCCTGGCACCAGTAAGGCATATCACATTTTTCTGCCAGCTTGTCCACCTGAATGCAGTAGGCTGAAAGGCAGGATGCGATCCTCTCTGGAAAGCTGCAAGGTTTTCCATCTTTTTTCTCGCAGTCTTTACAAATCTGACAGGGGCCTGCCATAGCCGGAAGAAAATTTTCCAGCTTCTCTGAAAGGCCGTCGATAAGTCCCCAAGTCATCTGATTATGGCGGTGCTTGATTTCCCTGGTTTCCCGGTCATCGGCAATGTCTTGCACCGGCGTAATAGTCTGAAGTACCAAAACCCGGGAGAATTTCCTGGTTTTTTCTTCCATTTCCTCAGGTGTACCGCATTCTGGAGGACATGAATAGTTATTTCCATAATTCCCGCAATAATTTACCTCACAATATTTTCTCAGCGAATAGTCAAAACTCAGCTCTCCTGCCGGAAGAATCCGGCAGTTGTCAAATCCTGCCTCTTTTGCTTTTTTCAATAATTCCTCTTCCTGTATCATCTTTCTTCCTCCCATTTTCTATTCACTAAAGCTTTTAGCTGTCCTCAGTCCATAACTTTACTCCGATGGCACCCAGAACCCATATTCTACAGTACCCTGATCCCACTGTCCCTGCACCAGGTATACAGAACCAGGCTGGGCGTTAAACTCCAGATTTCCCTTTCCACTTTTTGTCACTTCCACAGCTGTTCCCTCCGGAATCTGATCAGCACTGTCCTGGTACTGTCCCAGAAGGGTATCATCCCAAACCAGAAGCTCTACACTCTCGGGTACTTCGTCAAAGTACAGTTCCATAGTCATAGGTTCTGAAATCTTCTTCACTTCCACCGGCTCTGTATGAAGGACATGAGCCCCATCTGTAGTAACAGTCCTGCTCTCCCCACTTTCATCTGTATATGTCCAGGTATAACTGAGAGGATCCGGAATCATCACTGTCGCATCTGCCAGTTCATCCCTATAGCACACATTCAGATAAGGCAGCTCTGAGGGATCCTTTTCTACAAAAAGCTCCTCCAGATAATGCCCGTATTGATCAATATATTCCTGGTTAGACTGCTCTGTTCTTTCCATTTTTGTGATCCCATTGTACTGGGCAGGATAGGATTCAGCAATAACGCCGTTTCCCCAGATATTCAGCACATCTCCGCTGTTCAGATCTTCCTGGGTGATCTTTTCGCCATCCTCATCATAGAGTTCTCCCTCGGGTATGTTTCCATCAAATGGGTATTCCTCTGTCAGATTTACAAAAATACTGTTTCCATCCTCTTTCTCTAAATAAACCGCCTTCAGTGCATATTCTCCCTGGACCTGATTTTCCTCCTGGGGTTCCTCTGAAGAAAATTGACTTCTCAGCATATTGGCTGCTGTCAAAATGACCAGGGTCACCAGCAGTACGCCAATATAAACAATGGGACTTGTATTATTATTTCTCATAAGACCTCCTGTTTCTTTTTAAGGATACCATGAAACAACGAGCCAAACGGACATTTATGTTCATTTGGCGGCTGTAGGCGATACTAGATACAGTGTACCATAATCTTCAGTCTCGCACAATGGAGGTATCCTTCCAAAACGGTTGGTTTTACCATTTCCTATATTTCAGCCGTTTCTTACAGTCAGAAAAAACAGCCTCAAAAATGAAGCTGTTTATCCGATTTCTTATTCTATTTTAACACTTCTTCGTATAAATTATTTCCCTGAGAATCAATAACTACAATCACTGGGAGATTCTCTACTTCCAGCTTTCTGATAGCCTCTGTTCCCAGATCCTCATAGGCGATCACTTCTGCCTTTTTTATACATTTAGAAAGAAGAGCTCCTGCTCCTCCCACTGCAGCGAAAAATACTGCACCGTTCCGGACAATAGCCTCTGTTACCTCTGGTTTTCTTTTTCCTTTTCCGATCATGGCTGTAAGGCCCAGGTCCAGAAGCCTGGGGGTATATTTATCCATACGGCTGGCAGTGGTAGGCCCTGCAGAGCCAATAGGCCTTCCCTCTCTTGCCGGGGTAGGTCCCATATAGTAAATCACATTCCCTTCCAGTTCTATTGGAAGCTTCTCTCCCTTATCAAGTGCCTGGGACATCCGCAGATGTGCCGCATCTCTGGCTGTATAGATAGTTCCCGTAATATATACATAATCCCCTGCTCTCAAGGTCTTTACCTCTTCCCGATCCAGAGGCGCTTTCATATATCTGTCCATGTTCCTTCCTCCTGTAAATTCTTAGATGGTCCGCACTATATGGCGGTTTACATGGCAGCACATATTCACTGCCACTGGAAGTCCCGCAATGTGGGTAGCATAAGTATTGATATTCACTGCCAGAGCGGTAGTATCTCCGCCCAATCCAGCAGGGCCCAGACCAATCTCATTGATCTTTGCAAGAAGCTCCTCCTCCATCTCCTTTATATGAGGCAGGGGAGAATGGGTCCCGATTTCTCTTGTTAAGGCTTTTTTAGCCAGAATGGCTGCTTTCTCAAATGTACCTCCGATACCTACTCCTACGACTACTGGGGGACAGGCGTTAGGACCTGCTTCTCTTACTGTATTCAGAATAGCCTCTTTGACGCCTTCTGCTCCATCTGCCGGTTTCAGCATACAGATTTTGCTCATGTTCTCACTTCCAAAACCTTTTGGCGCCAAAGTGATCTCCACCTGGTCTCCGGGAACAATCTCATAGTGGATTACCGCAGGCGTATTGTCTTTCGTATTCACCCTCAAAAGAGGATCTCCTACTACAGATTTTCTCAGATAGCCTTCTTCATATCCCCGGCGAACACCTTCATTCACTGCTTCTTCTACACTGCCGCCTTCAAAATGTACATCCTGGCCGATTTTCAGGAAGACTACGGCCATACCTGTATCCTGGCAGATAGGAATCATATCCTCTCCAGCAATGTCCAGATTTTCCAGAAGCTGGCCCAGTATCTGCTTTGCCAGGGGCTTTGATTCCTTGTCATAAGCCTCCCGCATAGCCTTCTCCATATCAGGCGCCAGATAATGATTTGCCTGAATGCACATTTCTTTAATGTTTTCTGTGAGCAGCTCTGTATTTACGCTTCTAATCATATCTTTATTTTCCTCCAATGTTACTAGTGCACTAACTTCTATGAAGCTGCCGGTTCAGATCGATACGGTTCAGCTCATGGATATCTTCTGTTCTGTTTCCTCCGATCAGACCGATCAGCATATAATACCCTGTAGCCGGATCCTGTGGATAATCTTTAACCAGCGAAAAGTCCTCAATCTTTCCTGTGCTGGAAATATGCATTCTGGGTCCCAGGCACTCTATGATATAATCTCCGATCTGCACATGGTTTTCATCGTAATAAGATACCGGCAGGTCCTTTTTTACTGCTTCCCGGACCTTCTCCTCCAGCCATTCCAGATCTACAGAGGGCTTTTCCTCAAACAGCAGAACGAAGCCATGGCGTACATCTGATCTGGGGCCGTCCTGGGCATAGCCTTCCCCCATGAAATACACACACAGGTCTTCCAGGGTATGGGCCATTTTCCGGTAGGCTACAGACTTATGCACAATGCCGGCAATATTCTCCGGCAACGGCCCAAACATATTAGGCCTGGTGATAATGATCTCCTCTCCGATTCCTACCAGGAGATCCGCATTTCTGTTCAGGAAAGGATGAATGAGCTCAAAGTGCTCTACGATCACCATTTTCCCATACCTGGCAGCCTCCAGAATGGCATCTGCCAGCACATGCATCTGGGTAAAGGCAGACTCAAAACGGATATCCAGGTGGTATGTATGGGGAGAAAAGGGGTCTGACAAGTCTTCATGGAGAAGGGGAAGAGGACGGACATTGACGCCTTCGTCATCGTTGGTCAGGTCCAGTCCGGGAAACATTCCCTTAATGAGCAGGCTCTTTCCTGCTCCCGCATCCCCGATTATACCGATAATGTGATCAAAGGGGCTGAGGTACATCTGGCTCAGCTGCATCCCCAGGTCTGCCATACGGCGGTTTCCTCTGGGGGCAAAATAAAAACTGTACAGGTTACTGTCCTGCATTTGTCTTGAATATGCCATAAAATTTTCCTCTCAGATTTAAAGCCAGAAGGCCAAACACGCTTTACGAATCCTTCTGCAAGCGGTTTGGCCTTTCCATATCCTATATACTTCCTGCTATTTTCTTGCTTTTCTCAGAGCAAGGATTCTTTCCATTTCATTGTAAACAATCATGTAGCCTTCGTCAACACCCATACCAGGCTTTGCCAGGATCTGATCCGGTTTTGTGGCCATCGCACAGTTCACACATACCTGAGCAGACCGGTCTGTCTCATTGCAGGTTCCACCCTGGTAAGCGCCGAAGCCTTTCTCCTTACAATAGAGAACAGCCTCTACGATATTGTTGATGCCTCCCAAGTCCGGAGTCTTGATCTGAGCCATATGTCCGGCTTTATTGTCAGCAAAATATTTTACGTCCTCCAGGGTATTACACCACTCATCTGCAACCAGCTCTACGTTAATGCCTCTTCTGTCTACTTCTTCTCTGAGGCCTTTCAGGCAGAGCATCTGTTTTTCTCTTTCTTCTGCATCCATAGGCCCTTCAATCCTTAAATGGAATGGCTTAGCTGCCTCTTCCAGCTCAGCCAGGTAATCTGCCATAGCCGGATAATTGTCCACGCCGAAAATCGCTCCGATAGTTCCATATACGTCAATGTGGAAAATCGGCATATAATCTTCGTCATGGCGAAGTTTCAGCACACGGTCTCTCAGCCATGCCACATACTCCTTCAGAATCTCTCCATGCTCGCCCAGCTTGGTCTTCACATTATTGATCAGAGCATGAGGCATTACTGCAGCGCCCTTTAAGATCATCTTGTCTGCATTATCATAGCGGCTGTCACCAGACTGGGTGAAGATTGGAATCGGCTCTTCGGAAACTGTTGTGCCATATTCGTCTGCCACTACTTCACACATAAGACGTTTGGTAGATTTTGCCACAGCATCCAGGATTGCCTGGCTTACACCGTAGCGGATAGCTGTGTGAAGACGTTTTCCATCTACCTGGATATTCTCCAGCATCTCACACAGTCCCTTGAAGCTGTCTGCCTCTTTGCCAACCAGTTCCGGTTTGATATATTTCTCAATAATGGGAATAAAATCCTCAGCCAGGAACAGAGGATCACGTCCGCCTGCTCCAGAATACTGTACAGCGGCACAGTCACCCCAGGCAATCTGGCCGTCTTCCAGGATCAACATAACGGAGATAGCCTCTCCCGCCTGTCTCACAGACTTAAACCCAGGGGTTACAGTCTCACCAAAATAAGCTGCACCGTCAGAAACGGCACCTTTTTTAATTGCTCTCTGATCATCAAAGAAAAATCCTGTTCTGGCTTTGGAACACACAAGATCTACTATTTTCATTTTTTTCTCCTTTTTTGCGGAGCCGAAGGGGATTTTTGGCGAAAACGAAAGGAGTGGGAAAGGGAGGTTATAATGGTCAGTCCCTTCAATGCATTG
>ERZ1643251.1529-NODE-1529-length-26177-cov-7.375622_pt1 | contig 26177 bp, 24 predicted proteins | sample MGYA00579261_ERZ1643251 | MGnify/ENA primary metagenome ERZ1643251 (study PRJEB29033, sample SAMEA4952267) | chicken gut metagenome | biome: Broiler Chicken; feature: Gastrointestinal Tract; material: Caecum | place: Ireland | collected 2018 | study: Broiler... | reverse complement strand
GGGATTATCTCATCGCGGTAGAGGCTGGCGAGCGCGGCTTCCGCGGTCGGGAGCATATAGTGAACGCGGTCGTCGGTGGGATTCTCGATTTTGTACACCTCGTCGGCAAACTTCGGGAACTGACCCGCGGTGACTCCGCACTGGTATTCGAGCATATGCGGCGGCAGAATGAACTCGTAGCCGTCGGCGATGTGGCAGTCGATGAAATAATTGAGCAGCGCCCACTCGAGTCTCGCGCCCATGCCCTTGTAAATCCAGAAGCCGCTGCCCGCGAGCTTTGTGCCGCGGTCGTAGTCGATAAGTCCAAGACTTGTGCAGAGGTCGACGTGATGCTTCGGTGTGAAGTCGAACTTGTGCGGCTCACCGAAGTAGCGTATCGGCTGATTGTTTTCCTTTTCGCCGGGCAGAAGGTCGGGGTCAGGCAGATTCGGCAGCGAGAGCATGAGGTTGGTATACTCGACCTCGATTGTCTTCAGCTCCTCGTCAATATTCTTGATTTTCTCCGAGAGCTCCTTCATCTCGGCGAACAGCGGCGCTACGTCCGCGCCCTCTTTCTTCAGCTTCGGCACCGATTTCGAAACCTTGTTCTGTTCGGCCTTCAGGGCTTCGGTCTCGCCGATCTTAGCTCTTCTCAAAGTATCAAGCTCGAGTATTTTCGTAATCTCACCCTTTGCGTCCTTTCCTTTTCGCGCCAATCGTTCGATTACATCCTCGGTATTCTCTTTGATATATTTAATGTCAAGCATATTGGTTTTGTCCTTTCTTTTGGTATGGATATTATTTGCGCTCGGGTTTGTGATTGTGTAGTATTTATCGAATATACCATCCCGCATTTGCGTCTTGCACAACGCTCATTTTTGTAAATACCCGCTGCTCCGCAGCGGCCCTGCGCGGGCAGAAGCTCTCAATTTCGCACACGCGAAATCGCGTAACCCTAAATACTTGCGTTTCGTGCAGACGCAATATCTGCAACTTGCTGACGATTCTGCCGCCGCGTCAGCTCGGGTCGAATATGTCGTCGCCGGCGAGCTTCTTTATCAGCTCCTCGAGCGTTTCGGTGTCATCGCAGGAGAGCGACAGCGTCCGGCTCTTGCCGCGGTTTTTGATTACGACCTTGCAGCCGAGCCGTTCGGATACGCGCTGACCGAGGTCGGAATAGTACGCGCGCTCCGATTCGTTCTGCGGCTTCTCCGCCTTTGGCGAATTCAGCTTCTTTATCAGCTCCTCGGCGGCGCGGACTGACAATTCATGCTTGACAATTGTATCTGCCGCGGTGGGAATGAGCGATTTGTCGTTCAGCCCGAGTAGGGCGCGCGCGTGACCGGCGGTCAGCTTCTTCTCGGCAAGCAGCGACTTTACTTCGTCGGGCAGCTCGAGCAGGCGCATCGAATTCGCGACCGCGGCGCGGCTCTTGCCCACCTGCTTCGCGGCTGTCTCCTGCGTCAGTCCGTACTCATCAATAAGCGAGCGGAAAGCCGCGGCTTCCTCGATGGGATTCAAGTCCTCGCGCTGGATGTTCTCAATCAGCGCGTATTCGGCCGCCTTTTTGTCGTCGGCTTCGACTATGACTACCGGCACCTCGAATAGACCGGCGAGCTTCGCCGCGCGCCACCTCCGCTCGCCGGCGATTATCTGATAGAACTCGCCGTCGACGGTGTTGTCCCCGACCGATTTGCTTTCGCCGCCGGCTTCGAGCCGGCGGACTACGATCGGCTGTATCAGCCCGTTCGCCGCGATCGAGTCGGCGAGCTGTGACAGCGACTCGGCGTCAAAGCTGCGGCGGGGCTGCCCGCGGCGGGGTTCGATCACCGCTATCGGCAGCTTGGTTGTGTTGTTATCCGACTCGAGAGAGTTGTCAATGAATATTGCGTCCATTCCTCTCCCCAGAGCCTGTTTTTTCGGCATTTGATTCACTCCGTTGTATTTTGCTTGTATATCAGCTGTGTTGATGCGATACTGTTCGCTTTGTATGGGGATGATGTGAATTCTATAATTTTATAATAAGCAATTAACTGAACAAACAATAAAGAATTCAAACAATCACGCACCAACCAAGCCGCCGGTTGGGAAGCAGGGTCCCATTAGGCGGCGCATCTCTGTGGCTCTTGACGACAAGATGTTATATAATCTTCACGCAGTTGTAAACAATTATGTTAAAAGCCAAAATTGTCAAAAGTTTTCGGAAGGGGGTCTGGGGGAGACCCTTTTTCAAAAGGGTCTCCCCCAGTGAAAACAAACAGTATAGCAGTACCACCTCAGACCGTGTCGCCAAAGCGGGCGAGTAGCTCGAGCGCGACGTCGTTGTACGCCTGCGCCGGCTTTGAGTTCTTGTCGTAATAGAGTATCGGCTCGCCGAAGCTGGGCGCCTCGGAAAGCTTCACACTGCGTGATATTGTGGTCGAGAATAGCTTGTCCGCGTAGTATTTTTTCAGCTCGTCCAGTACCTGCATTGATAGATTCAGCCTGCCGTTGTACATAGTTATCAGTATGCCGGTGATATCGAGCCGCGGATTGTATAGCTTCTTCACCTGCTTTATCGTCAATAGCAGCTGCGATAGCCCCTCGAGCGCGTAGAATTCGCACTGCATCGGGATTATCACGCCGTCCGACGCCGCCAGCGCGTTTATCGATAGTATGCCGAGCGACGGCGGGCAGTCGATGAATATGTAATCGTAGTCGTCCCGCACTTCGGCGAGCGCGGTTTTCAGAAGCAGCTCGCGCCGCTCGAGGTCGACCAGTTCGAATTCGGCTCCCGCGAGCTTGATGTTCGACGGCAGAATCGACAGGTTTTCGTATTTCGTCGGCAGAATCGCGTCTCGCGCCGACTTCGAACGAATGATCACATCATATATTGAAAAGGCGAGATTTTTGCGGGATACCCCGACTCCGCTCGTCGCGTTGCCCTGCGGGTCGACATCGCAGAGCAGCACCCGGCGTCCGAGCGCCGCCACCGCCGCCGCGCAGTTGACCGCCGACGTCGTCTTGCCGACGCCGCCCTTCTGATTGGCGAGAGATATTATATGTGACATAGTGATAACCCCGACTCATTCCAAATAATGGCAGACAACGCCGAGTACCGTTTTTGGGCGGTCAGCGGCTTCTACAAGCGTACACTAACCGCCCGCGGCAGGATCGACATAGTCCATATATATTATATCAACTACTGTCACAATTGTCAATGCTTTTTTTGTTAATAAGAGAAAAAGTCGGCGAAAACAGCCGTGAGCGGGGAGCCTGTTCTGTGTTTCACGTGAAACATTACCTCGGCGGCTTCGGGATCGTTATGACGATATCGATGTTGTCGTCTGACTCGGTGCGTTCGGTGCGGATGTCGATGCCGGCCTGACGGACGAGCGAGACGGCTTTGTCGAGCGAGTTGTAGAACAGCCGGATGTCCTTTAGGATAATGCGTTTGGGAGAGCGGGGATTCGACTTGCGCCCCGATTCGGCGAGCATACGGTCGATGTATGCTTCGGTGGTGGCTACGTTAAGCGAATGGGAATTTATGTATTCGATAATGCGCAGACGCTGCTCGACCGAATCCACCTTGAGCAGCGCGCGCGCGTGCCGCTCGGTCAAATTGTATTCGAGTATCTTGTCCCGCTCGGGCTGCGTCAGGCGCAGTATGCGCAGTTTGTTTGCTACGAACGACTGGCTCATTGACAATTGACGAGCCGCGTCCTCCTGCGTCAGGTTGTAGATATCGATGAGCGAGGCAATCGAGCTTGCCTGCTCGAATATATTCAGGTTTTCGCGCTGGATGTTCTCGATTATCGCGAGCTCCGCCGACTTCTTTTCGTCGACGTCCACTAATATGCAGGGCACCGTCTCGAGTCCGAGCAGCTTCGCCGCGCGCAGACGCCGCTCGCCGGCGACGATTTCACAGCGCCCGTCCTCAACGCGGCGCACGGTGAGCGGCTGCAATATGCCATATCGGCGGATGCTGTCGGCAAGCCGGATGATCGGCTCGCTGTCGAATTGCTTACGCGGCTGCGAGGGGTTCGGAATTATCGTGTCAACTGGTATATCCAGTATCCGCCCGCGCTCATTCGTGTCGTTTTCGGTCGCTATTCCCTCGGCAATACGCTCGGCGCGGCTCTCCTCATCCTGCTGCCGTTTTGCCAGCGCCGACTCGCGCTCGGCAAGCTCCTTCCAGCTTCGGTCGAGACGCGCCCGTTCGGCGGCAAGCTCTTTTTTTTGGCTGTTAGCTTTGAATAGGTTTAATGCTGTCATTTTTTCTGCGTCCCCTTTTTTTGGTTTAACATGAGTTCGATGGTGCGATGTTGTTTGTTTTCACTGGGGGAGACCCTTTTGAAAAAGGGTCTCCCCCAGACCCCCACCCGAAAACTTTTGACAATTTGGGTCATGGTGTAGTTGATTATGACTGCGCAGAGATTTTATTACTGCTTGCTGTCAGATACCACAGTGGCGCGCCGCCTAATGGGACCCTGCTTCCCAACCGGCGGCTTGGTTGGTGCGTGGTTGGTTGGAACTTATTGTGTTTGTTTATCGAATTGGTTTATAATATTGTTATAATTCTACTGAACCGCGTAGATTACAATGTCAAAATTTCTATTGAACCGCGTAGATTACAATGTCATAAATTCCGTTTAACCATATTAATTACAATGTCACTATTTCTATCTAACCATGTCAATTACAATGCCAAAATTTCCGTTGAACTCACGTTTAATTACATTATTACCCGGAATTATTTTCCTATTTCTCGTGGAAATTATTACCGAATATATGATACCACAAAAGGGGCGCAAAGCTTGCCGAATCAGGTATGCAGTTTTATGTAGCCTTCGCGCGACTCGGCTCGAATCGGATGTGAGCGGCTCGCAGTGTGTGGATTGCCGCCTGATTGCATGGGAAATGTCCGGTGGTGTCGCGGCGGATTATTGTACGGTGGGCGGGAAGGCTGCAAGGACTATATGACGTAGTGCGCGGCATCCGCGGTGCGGAATGAATACACGGCGTGTCCAGTGTACGGCAACAGCAGTGCGGATTATGAATACACAGCGTGTCCAGGGCACAGTATCAGCGGTGTGGGTATGAATACATCGCGTGTCCAGTGTACGGCAACAGCGGTGCGGATATAAATACACCGTGTGTCAGTATACAGCATCTGCGATTGCGGATTGGACAGCGGCATCGGTACATACCGCTCATTACAGCGGCTTTTTCGTTATCAGCGTATTATTGCGCGGGAAAATCCGGGGCGCGGGCTTGAGCTTGCTGATCAGCACGATCTCGCGCGCGGCTTCACTGCCGTCGGCAAGCACGAGCTTGAATCGATCCTGCGGTTCGAGCTTGCCGCCGAGCATGAAAATCGCGTCGATGGCGTCGCCGAGCTCGTCGCTGGCGTCGGCTTTCATCGCCGCGAATACACCGCCCGGCTTTACATAACAGAGGCAGAGCTCGCACAATATATTCAGCCTCGCGACCGCGCGCGCGACCGCGAAGTCGTATCTCTCGCGATAATGCGGGTCGCGAGCCAATTCCTCGGCGCGTCCGACCTCGGTCATGACATTGTATATTTTTAATAAACGTACGGTTTCCTCAATATAAATGACTCGCTTCGCGGTGCTGTCAAGCGCGGTCACGTTTAGGTCGGGGCGGGCGATTGCCAGCGGAAGCGACGGGAATCCGGCTCCGCATCCGATGTCGATTATCTTAGCTTTATGCGGTATATGCTTTGCCACCATGAGCGAATCGGCGTAATGCTTCGCGATTATATCCGGTATTTCGCGTATTGCGGTCAGATTCATATGATCGTTGACCTCGAGCATCCGTGCGGTCAACGCTTCAAATTTTTCGGCGAGCTCCTCGCTCGCAAATTCCTCGAGTCGGTTCATTCGCATGATGTCCTTGTACATACGCACAAATTTTTGTTCCATAATAAAAATTCCTTTCCGGTGTCGATGTATTAGCGGTTTCATATTTCGCCCGCAGCGAATTTCGCCCGCGACGAATTTCACCCACGGCGAGAATCAATTCACAGACGTGTGGATAAATGTGCGGGATTTTACGGAATGTGTAAGATTAATGCACAGCCTGTGCATTAATCTGCGCGATGCAAGCGGTTCTAACTGTGAAAATAAATTTCAATGTGAGTTCGGCTGAAATTATTATTATAAAGTAAGCAATAAAATAAGAACAATTAAAAATCAACAATATTAGCTCAAGCAACCACCATAATCCAAACAACCACGCACCAACCAGCCGCCGGTTGGGAAGCAGGGTCCCATTAGGCGGCGCATCACTGTGGTTTCAAACAACAAGCAGTAATAAAATATTTGCGCAGTTATAAACAATTACACCATGACCCAAATTATTTAAGTTTTCGCGGTGGGGGTCTGGGGGAGGTGCCTTTTTCAAAAGGCACCTCCCCCAGTGAAAACAAACAGAATAGCAGTACCCAACAAAATGTTCCCACAAAGAGCTCACGCTATTGACCGATGTCACCTGCTGAACCAGATCAGCAGCACCGAGATGTCGGCGGGGGAGACTCCGCTGATCCGAGAGGCCTGACCGAGCGATAGCGGCTGGAGCTTGTTCAGCTTCTGCATGGCTTCAATGCGCAGTCCCTTTATCGCGGAATAGTCGAACGGGTGAGGCAGAGCGCGCGATTCGAGCCGCTCAAAACGCGCGGCGTCGGCAAGCTGACGCTTGATGTAGCCGGCGTATTTGATTTCGGTCTCGACGCGGTGTATAAGGCGGCGGGGGAGGTTCGCGCGGGCGTCGTCTAATTGCGCGAGCTTGTCGTAATTGAGCTCGGGACGGCGGAGCAGCTCGGAGAGCCGGATTCCGGTCGTGACTTGAGTCGAATTGTTTTGTCTAAGCAGCTCGGACAGCTCCTCGGACGGCGGCAGTGTGGTCGATTCGATTCGCTTTATCTCGGCTTTCACCGCCTCCTCGTCCCGGCAGAATCTCTGCCAGCGCGCGTCATCGATAAGACCGACCCGGCGGCCAATCGGAGTCAGTCTTGCCGCTGCGTTGTCCTGCCGCAGCAGCAGACGGTATTCGGAGCGCGACGTCATGATTCGATATGGCTCGTTCGTGCCTTTGGTGACAAGGTCGTCGATCAGCGTGCCGATATACGACGACTGACGCGTTAAAACCATCGGCTCGCGCCCCTGTATCTTCAGCGCGGCGTTGATTCCGGCGACAAGCCCCTGCGCCGCCGCCTCCTCGTAGCCCGAGCTGCCGTTGAACTGACCGGCTCCGTACAGTCCCGCAATCGACTTGAATTCGAGCGTCGCGAGCAGCTGCGTCGGGTCGACGCAGTCGTATTCGATAGCGTACGCGGTGCGCATGATCTCGGCGCGCTCGAAGCCGTCGAGACTGCGCAGCATCTCGACCTGCACCTCCTCGGGCAGCGACGACGAGAAGCCCTGTATATACATCTCCTCGGTGTCAAGCCCCATCGGCTCGACGAAAAGCTGGTGCCGCTCCTTGTCGGCGAAGCGCATGACCTTGTCCTCGATCGACGGACAGTAGCGCGGTCCGATACCTTCGATTCGCCCCGAATAGAGCGGCGAGCGGGACAGATTGCGGCGGATGATATCGTGCGTCTTTGCGTTGGTGTAGACGATGTAGCAGGGCAGAGCCGGACGGGATGAGTATATGTCGGGGTCGGTGTCGGCAGAAAAGGGCTCGGCGAAGTCCTCGCCCGGCTGGATTTCGAGCTTTGTAAAGTCGATAGAGCCGCGGTGTACGCGCGCGGGCGTGCCGGTCTTGAAGCGCATGAGCGATATGCCCTCGCGGCGGAGCGATTCGGTCAGCGACGCGGCGGGCAGCATACCGTCGGGACCGGACGAGTATTCGGTCTCGCCGACGATAATCTTACCGCGCAAGAATGTACCGGTCGAGATTATCGCCGCCTTACACTCATACCTCGCGCCGAACGCGGTGACAACAGCGCAGACTCGCTTCCGACCACCAGCGGTGGTCGTTTCGCCAGCGGTGGTCGTTTCGCCGTCGGAAGTCGTCTCGATATCGACAATTTCGGCTTGAACGAGACGCAGGTGCGGAGTATTCTCGAGCGTGCGCTTCATGAGCGCGCGGTACGCGGCGCGGTCGGCCTGCACCCGCTTCGAATGCACCGCCGCGCCCTTGCCGAGATTCAATGTCCGGCTTTGCAGTGTGACCTGGTCGGCGGCTCGTCCCATCTCACCTCCGAGCGCGTCGATCTCATAGACGAGATGTCCTTTGCCCGTACCTCCGATCGACGGGTTACAGGGCATATTCCCGACCGCGTCAAGGTTTATTGTGAACAGCACCGTATCGAGCCCCAGTCTCGCCGCTGCGAGCGCGGCCTCGATCCCCGCGTGTCCCGCACCGACAACGGCAACGTCGATGCTATCTCTATTATATATCTGCATTACAAATTCCTACTTTTTATTTTAATATGGGTTCGATGAGGGGGGGTACTGCGTGATTGTTTGTTTTTACTGGGGGAGGAGCCTTTTGAAAAAGGCTCCTCCCCCAGACCCCCTCCGCGAAAACTTTTGAGAATTTTTGGCAAGACGTAATTGTTTGTTACTGCACAGAGATTTTATATCTGCTTGCCATTAGAACCACAGAGGTGCGCCGCCTAATGGGACCCTGCTTCCCAACCGGCGGCTGGTTGGTGCGTGGCTGATTGATTTGATGGTTTACGTTTTGATATTATTACAGTTATATTGTTTGTTAATTTGATTGCTTATTTACATTGTAAAATTCTGTCGGGCTTATGTTAATTTAATATTCGACTGCAACAAATACAAAACCGACTGCTACAACTGGGAGAAGTGCCTATACAGGCACTTCTCCCAGACCTTGCGAATATTCTTTTCATTATTATGCGACGCTGGATTTATCGCGTGACATTGTTGAACAGCGTCCATCCCGAGTAGGAGTGTGCTGCGATAATGCCGCCGGAGGGGGACTGGATGTAGTCGAATATCATCGGGATCACGAAGTCGCCGTCGGTATCGATAAGACCGTAGCTGCCGTCGAGCGAAACGACGGCGAGACCCTCGGAGAAGGGCTCGGCGTAGTCGTAGATCGGCTGTGCGATCCACTTACCGGTATAGTCCCAGAAGCCGTAGTATCCGTCCTTTTCGAGCAGAAAGACGCCGTTCGAGTAGGCTTTGACCGTGTAGTCGCGCGGAGTCAGGAATTCCTCGCCGGTCGAGGTTATCACAATATCGGTATCACTGACAATTTGCGATTCGTGGTAGCCGTCGTATATGCGCTTGCGGACACGGCAGAGACCGTGGTCGAAGTAGATGAAGCCGAGCGACTCGATGCCTTTCTCGTCCGGCAGGTAGTAGTAGGACTTGACCCAGCGTCCCGAGCTGTTCGGGAAGTAGTCGTAGCCGCTGATTTGATTATAGAACCATCTCTGTATATAGGTGAGAACGCCGCTGGCGTCGGTCACGGCTGCCAGACCCTCGCTGTAGTTGTATGCCATCGGGTATCTGTAGTGAGTCGACATCGCGCCCGACCTCGTGCCGTAGCCGTACAGACCGTTCTGGTAATAGCGGACATAGTCGCCGTCGGACAAGCCGTAGTAGCTCGGGTAGTTGATGTATATACCGCGAGTCTCGGCGGCGTCGTTGTAGTCGCTTTTCACGAAATCACCGGTTTCGTCAAACATATAATACTCGATAGTCTCGCTTGAATATATGTTTGCCGGCGGGATTGTCACCTTGAACTGCGCGATATTGTCGCTGTCGCGCGTGTACGCCGGCACGTATTTTTCGACGTCAAAGCCCGAATAGAGAATCTTGCCCTCGTTGTTCAGCACAGTCACCGTCTTGCCGTTGTCGACCAGAATATAGTCCATGTACACGTCGACCAGCGGGCGGTCGACTTCGCGCTCCCGATATTCGGTGGTGTAGCCGGTGTCGGTCTCGTTCTCGACGCGCACCGGGTATTCCTCGGTCATTTTGCGGAGCGTGAAGCGGTTGGCTATCCGCTGCTCGGGTTCGAGCAGAGTCAGCTTGATGCCACTGCCATATTCGGCGTCGGTGACTGTGTAGCCCTTGCCGACCGCGCTTTCGGTCGTTTCGAGCCGCTTTATAAACTGCTCGATCGGGTCGGCTTCGACGACCTCGGGTGAGGTGGTCACTTCGTCGGTCGTGTCAGCGCCGGTCGACACTTCGGTCGAGGTGTCAGTTGAATTATCAGCTGTCACTTCATCCGGCGTCGTCTCGCTGCCGCTGACGTCAGTCGTGGCTATATCCGACGACTCGGGCGGACGCTCGATGAATGTGATATCATATACACCACGCTGATAGGCGATAGTCGCGGTGATTATAAACGCGAGTACCGCGGCCGGAATTATCCGCACCGCGATTTTTTTCAGTATCTTCATCTTGTAGTAAATACAGTGCCTTTCGTTTAAGTGCCATCATTTCAGTGCGATTTATTGTTGGGGTCAGGCTCCGTCCGACAGCTCTGCTCGGAGCAGCTCCGGCGCGATTATGCGCGGTGTTTCACGTGAAACAAGCCATTTGCGCGCGCCGTCCGGGTCGACCGCCAGCGGCATCCGCGGGTGAATGTAGACTATGCTGTCGGCTGCCGGACAGGTGATTATCGTGTACTCGAAGCCGCCGTCGACCGGTCGCATAAGCCCGCAGAGGTATATAACCGGACGACGGCTGTAGTCGGGAGCGATTGTGAATTTTTGTTTCTTTGCCTCGAACGGCATCCATTCGTAGTAGCAACGCGCCGGAGCGACTATCCGACCGTATTGCAGGTGCGGCGAATACAGCCGGTTTGTCTCGAGCCCCTCCGAGCGCGCGTTGAACGCGAGCTTCTTTGACGGCAGCGCAAAGCCCCAGCGCGCCGGCATAAAATCGCCGTGCTGCGTCAGTATCGGCGCGGTCATTCCGGGCGAAACGGTAGCTCCGAACAGCTCGGAGCCGCCGGAAATATGCCCGCGAAAGGCAGGTATTATCTCACGCAGCTCTGCTATATCGTCATCGTCAATTACAGTATATCGACCACACATAATATTCTCCTGAATGCTTTGATTTGAGGTTACTGCGATGTTGTTTGCTTTTTACTGGGGGAGGTGCCTTTTGAAAAAGGCACCTCCCCCAGACCCCCTCCGCGAAAACTTTAATAATTTGGGTCAAGGCGTGGATGATTATGACAGCGCAGAGATTTTATTTCTGCTTGTCATCAGAAACCACAGAGGCGCGCCGCCTAATGGGACCCTGCTCCCCAACCGGCGGCTTGGCTTCAATGTGGCTGTTTGAAACAATGCTATATACTTTTACGTTTCAGTATTCATACAGCTTATTGTTTGAATAATATAAATATAACTTCATATAGAATAGCCAAACTTTTCCCAACATTTGTAACTAAACTAATAACTAATATCTAACAACTAACAACTACTAATAACTAATTCCTAACAACTAACAACTATTTGTGGTATTTTCCTCCGGAGAGGATGTTATACGCGCGGTAGAGCTGTTCAAGCAGGATTACGCGCATCAGCTGATGAGGGAAGGTCATTTCGGATATCGACAGGCGCAGGTCGCACCGCTGTTTGACTGCGTCGGACAGACCGTCAGAACCGCCGATTATGAAGCTGAATTCAGAGCTGCCGTATGCCATTCGCTCGGACAGGAGCCGTGCAAACTCGGGCGACGAATACTGCTTGCCCTCAACGCAGAGCGCGACAGTATACGAGCGCGGCGGTAAAGCGGCGAGTATGCGCTCGCCCTCGCGGGCAATGGCGGCATTGATTTCAGCCGCGCTCGGGTTATCGGGCAGCCGTTCCTCGCGGATGGAGATATTATTGACCAAAGCATAGCCGGATAATCGCTTTTCATACTCGCGCACCGCGTCGTTAAGGTAACGCTCCTTGATTGTGCCGACAAAAATAATATTTATGTGGATCATTTTTAGAAAGAGTGGTCTCGAAACCGCCGCAGGCGGTTTCGAGAGAGTGGAGAGTGGTCTCCCGCGGAGCGGGAGAGAGTGGTCTCAAACCGCCGGAGGCGGTTTGAGAGCTGTGGTAGGAAATTTGCCTTTGGCAAATTTCCGGAAATTAATTATAAGAGAAGAGAGAGAAGAGAACGGAGAGAGCGGAGAGCGGAGAACGGAGAGAGCGGAGAGCAGAGAGAGTGGAGAGAGCAGAGAGAGTGGAGAGAGCGGGAAACGGAAAGAATGGAGAGAGCCGAGAGAATGGGGTGAGCTGAAAATGTGGGGCGGGAGTGTGCGGGGCGCAAATAGCGGACGGGGAGCCTGCCTATATCATAAGGCAAGCTCCCCAAGAGAATCAAATCAACCACCGCTCAAATATTCAGCACAGGCGTACCACCGCGTCGGGGGCGGCTACGGCGAGCGAGACGTTCGGGGGGAGTAGTGGGCGGGTGGTCTCGATTGCTAATTCGGGGAAATTGTTTTCGCGCGAGAGATGAGCGAGTAGTAGACGTGATGTGCCATGCTCACAGAGCGAAGCGGCGAAGATGGACGCGGCTTCGTTCGACAGGTGCCCGTAATCGGAAAGTATACGGCATTTCAGCGGGTAGCTGTAGGGACCGGAGAGCAGCATATTGACATCATGGTTCGATTCGAGTATCACGTTTTTGACGCCGTATAGCGCCGACTCGATATCGGACGTGATGTGTCCGATGTCAGTAGCCACAGCCGCGGAGCTGTGCGGCGTCGTGACGACATATCCGACGCTTGCCGCGCTGTCGTGCGGGGTCGGAAAGCTGCGTATGTTCAGTCTGCCGAAGCTCATGTCAAACTGCACCGACTGCGGGTGCGCGCACTCGGCGGCGTGAATGAACCGCGGCTGACCGAGTATCGCCTCCGCGCTCGGCGACGTCAGGTATATCGGTATTTTGTGGTGCTTCGATATAATGTCGAGCGACGAGATGTGGTCGCTGTGCTCGTGCGTTATAAATATCGCGGATATGTTCGATAGCGTGCTGCCAATCGAATTCAACGCGCACTCGATCCGCTTTTTCGATATGCCCGCGTCGATGAGCAGCTCGACTTCGCCCGACTTTATGTAAATCGAGTTGCCGCTCGAGCCGGACGCGAGCGTATAAACAGTAAGCCCCTCATCGGAGCCGCCGCAATGTGTGTTGTCAGTAGTCATTATAATCTCCATATACGTAGGAATTGCGGCTGGTTTTGCGAAGCAAAATCGCTGATGGAAATCAGCGAAAGCCGCAATTTCAGGCGTGAAAATCAATTTTTCACGCTATCCTCCCGTGAATACCGAGAAGATCTGTCGCAAGGTGTCCTCCCAGAAAAGATAGAATATATCGAGAAGCAGCGTTAAAAGCAGCGGCACCAGCGAGTACATCAGTCGTCTTGCCCACTTCTTGTGCCGATTAAGCCCCTCGCATATGCGCGCGATTTCGTCCGGACTCAAATCGCTGTTCAGCATTTCGGGCGTGATTTCGCGGCGCGACGTGCCGTGATTCAAAAATGCTACCGCGCATACGAGCGCTGTCGCCGTGATGAAAAACACCGGCATCGTGATACTATAGCCGAGCCGGCTCTGCTCCTCGAGCGAGAGCAGGGCTTCGTATATCGAAAATAAAGCTATCGTTGAGACAAACAGAATGAGCAGCCGTGACCAGTTGAAGCTTTTGAGCTTGCGCTTGACACTCGCCGCGGGCGTGTTATCTGCCTGCGGCGAGCTCTGCTTTTTCTTTCTTTTGGCCATTGATTCGGTCAGATGATGCGGATCGCGCCGTAGGGGCGTACCTTGAGTATCGTAACCGAGCCTTTGCCGAACGCCGATTCGAGCGAGGTCTTGAAATGCTCAACGTCAGCCTCGGCGACGAACGCCTGAATCGTGCCCGCGAATCCGCCGCCGTGTACCCGCCATGCCGCGCGCTTGCCGTGCAGCGTCATATCGGTGAGGCAGAGCGCGAGCGACAGTCCCTGCTCCTTGACGTTTTTGACTGTGTACACGTTCTGCAAATACTTGAAGCTCGAATCGCCCGACTCCATTACGCCCGCAAAGAACGCGTCGAGGTCGCCGCGGCGGAGCGCTTCGGTCTGCATGACGACGCGCTCGTTCTCGTTTTCGAAGTGTATCGCGCGCATGATCGCGCGGTCGCCGGCGAATTCGCGCAGCTTCGGTATATTCGCGAGGATTTCGTCGAGCGTGACCTCGCGGAGCACCGACTTGCCGAAATAGGACGCGACCTTCTTCATTTCAGCCGGAACCGACGCGTAATCGTCGTTCAGGTTCGCGTGGTTGCCGCCGGTGTTGACTATGCAGAGGCTGTATCCGGCAGCGGACAGGTCGAACGGCAGCTTTTCAATGACCGGAGCCGTCGGATTGCGGAAGTCTATCGCGACGAATCCGCCGACCGCGCAGGCGGTCTGATCCATGAGTCCGCTGGGCTTACCGAAGAACACGTTCTCCGAATACTGCGCGATGCGGGCGATTTCGGCGTTGTCGACCGAGCCGTCGTTGTAGAAGCCGTTCAGAATCAGACCGACCATGTCCTCGAACGCGGCGGATGACGACAGTCCCGAGCCTTTGAACACATTGGACGTAGTATACGCGTCGTAACCGCCGACCTTGTGTCCGTATTTGAGGAAGCCGCTGCACATACCCGAAATTATCGATTTCGACGTGTAATAGAGCGATTCGTCCACAGTCGGGTTCGTGATATCGACGTTGTCTATCGGGAAGCCCTCCGACTGGATGTTGATGTGCAAATCGTCGCGCGGAGACGCCGCGGCGATGATGTCGAGGTCGATTGACGCGGCGAGGACCCGGCCGCAGTTGTGGTCGGTGTGGTTGCCCGAAATCTCGCTCCGACCCGCGACTGAAAACAGCGATATTTCGCGCTCGCCGCCGAACAATTTCGCGAATTCGTCAATGGTCTTGATATAGCGCCGACGCTGTGCCGGCACGTGCTCCGCGCCGTACAGTGTAGTGAATATTTCGTCAAATCTGCCGGCGTCTACGGCGGACTTTAGCATAGTTGCGTTCATAAGAATTAATATCCTTTCATGTGTGTAGTCTTGTTATATTGTATTTGTGCGTTTATAAAATATTTCGGATGGGGGTTATCCCCCAATAATACTATCGGCCGCGCACCAATCTCAGCGCGAGCTCGAGGGCGTTGCTCGCGGAGATATGGCGGATGTAGGCGCGCTCGGAGCTGCCGGCTCCAAACACATTGGAGTTGTAAACTCCGATATGGAGCTCGCGGTGAGTGCAGACGCCGTTGTATGAGACAGCCACAAACACCGTGCCGACCGGCTTTTCGGGGGTGCCGCCGTCGGGACCGGCGATACCGGTGGTTGATATGCCGATGTCGGATGAAAACAGCTTGCGCACGCCGTCAGCCATTTCGAGCGCGGTTTCTTTCGACACCGCGCCGTGGGCATTGAGTGTTTCACGTGAAACACAAACGAACTGCTCCTTGACCGAATTCGCGTAGGTGACTATACTGCCGTCGAGAACCGCGCTCGAACCGGGGATATCGGTCAGGCGTTTGGCGCAGAGTCCGCCGGTGCAGGATTCGGCGCAGGCTATGCGCAGTCGACGCGACGCAAGCTCGCGCACCAGCTCCCGTTCAATCGAGCCGGCGTCGATACCGTATATACAGCCGCCGACCTCGGTTTCGCGCACCTTGGCAATCATCTCGTCGCACATAGCGAGTCCCTCGGCTTCGGTCGGCGCGGACGCGGTCACGCGCAGCTGCACCTCGCCCTCCTTAGCGTAGGGCGCGAGCGTCGGATTTATTGACGAAACCATGATCGGACGCAGAATCTCCTCGACTCTTGACTCGCCCATGCCGAATATGTTTATCATTCGCGACACCAGCACATGGTCGGCGAAGCGGCGCAGGTAGGGTTCGACCTCCTCGGTGAACATAGGCTCGCACTCGCGCGGCGGGCCGGGCAGGAGTATCGCCGTCTTGCCGCGGACTTCATCTTCGATAGCCATGCCGGGCGCGGTGCCGTAGTTATTTTTGAACACGACCGCGCCCTCGGGGAGCATCGCCTGCTTCTTATTATTTTCAGACATGGTGCGGCCATATTTCGAAAGACGCGCCTGTATGCGTTCGAGCGATTCCTCGTGCAGCACCAGCCCACGTCCGAACAGCGCGGCGGCGGTCTCCTTAGTGAGGTCGTCGTAGGTCGGGCCGAGTCCGCCGGTCATTATAACAAGGTCGCAGGTCTCGAGCAGCTCGGACAGCGCTTTATTGAGCCGCTCGGGGTTATCTCCCACGACCGACTGACAATACTGGTTTATTCCGAGCGCGGCGAGCCGGCGCGAGATGAACGCGGCGTCGGTATTGACTATGTCGCCGAGCAGCAATTCCGTACCGACAGACAGAATGGCGGCGGTTTTTAGCTTCATACTATATTGCTTCCTTTTATATATTTTTAGTGATGGTTAGTGCGAAACTGTTTGTTTTTTATCTGGGGGAAGTGCCTTTTGAAAAAGGCACCTCCCCCAGACCCCCTCCGCGAAAACTTTTAACAATTAGGTCATGGTGTGGATTATTATGACTGCGCAGATATTTTATTACTGCTTGTCGTCAGATACCACAGTGGCGCGCCGCCTTGGCAGGTTCGTCCGAAGGACGAAACTGCTGGGGCCACTGCTTCCCAACCGGCGGCTTGTTTGTACGTGGTTGTTTGAATTATTTGGTGTTTGTTTGGTTGATGGCTTTTAACATTGTTAAGATTACATTGTTATAATTACATTGATATGATTCACATCGAACTTACATATTAATGACCATGACTTATAATGACCATGACTTCGCGTCAGCGAAGTCTTCTTTTCTATGTCTATGTTTTATGACGGTTTCGTTCGCGGAATCGCGGTCGAAGACCGCGAAGTCACAAAACTCGCAGTCTGAAAAATTATTTTCAGACTAAAATTTTACCTTTGACAAAGTTCTGTCATTTTATTTATGGTTGTCCTGACACATGACGCACTGTTTGATTCGGGATAACATCGCGGTGGCGGCGGCTGACAGCGGCAGTCCCATCGCCGAAACCGCGAGAAAGCGGCGGGGCGCGGGGCTGTGGGTCAGCGGCAGCCGGAACAGCCTACCCGCTTCGAGGTCGGGGAGAGCGAAGTCCTCGACTATGCCCGCGACGCCGAAGCCGCGGCGGGCGAATTCGAGCAGAAGGTCGCTGGTCGCAAGCTCGATTGAAGCAGTCGCGGCGGTTTCGCCGAGAAAGGCGTCGAGCGCGCGTCGGGTCGACGTCCCCTCCTCGAGCAATATAAGCGGCAGCTTTGCAAGCTCCGCCGGAGCGAGCGGCTCGGTCGGCAGGAATTTATCCTGACAGACGAAGATATCGCGTATTTCACGCACCGGCGTGATGTCGAGTCGGGCGAGGTCGCGTTCGGATATCGGCTCGCTTATCACGCCGAAGTCGATTTCGCCATTGTGCAGCGCTTTGAGGGTCAGCGGCGTCGGCGCGTTCGAGACTGTCAGCTTTATCTCGGGATAGGTCATATGAAACCACTCGATATAATCGAGCAGGAAATATCGCAGCGTCATATCGCTCGCGCCGATGCGCAGTGTGCCTGATTTCAGTCCGGCGATCTCACGCAGCCGCGTTTCTCCGGTCTCGATCATATTGAGCGCGCCGGACAAATGTTCGGCGAGTATTTTGCCCTCGTTCGTCAGCCGTATGCCCCGATTAGTGCGGACAAACAGCTTCACGCCGAGTTCGTCTTCTAATTTTGCAATAGCAAGACTCACCGCCGGCTGCGACACGTGGATATCGCGAGCCGCGCGCGTCACGCTCCCGAGCCGCGCGACAGACAGGAAATATTTATACCAGTCGAGAGTTTGAAGCATTGAAATAGTTATTAGTTGTTAGATATTAGTTATTAGTTGCTGAGGTGGGAATTCGCCTTTGGCGAATTCCGAAGATTATATTGAGAGTGGTCTCCGCCAAAGGCGAAGCTGGAGACCACTCTAAACTTTCAGCCCTCGTACAGCGGGTATTTTTTACAGATCGCGGTTACTTCCGAACGGATGTAGTCGGCGCTGTTTTCAAAGTCGGTAGCGGCGAGCTTTATAAGATGCGCTATCTTTCTCATATCGTCCTCTTTGAGTCCGCGCGAGGTCACGGCGGGTGTGCCGATGCGGACGCCGCTCGTCACGAACGGGCTCTCCGGATCGTTCGGGATCGCGTTCTTATTGACTGTGATATACACCTCGTCAAGCTGCTTCTCGAGCTGCTTGCCGGTAATACCCATAGAGCGCAGGTCGACGAGCATCAGATGGTTGTCGGTTCCGCCCGACAGCAGGTTGAAGCCCTCAGCCATAAGCGATTCGGCAAGCACCTTCGCGTTCTTTACAATCTGCTTCTGGTACTCCTTGAACTCGGGCTTCAGCGCCTCGCCGAAGCAGACTGCCTTCGCGGCGATGATGTGCATGAGCGGACCGCCCTGCGTGCCCGGGAACACGCCCTTGTTTATAGCCTTTGCCAGCTCCTCGCGGCAGAGGATCATGCCGCCGCGCGGACCGCGCAGGGTTTTATGCGTCGTAGTCGTGACGACGTCGGCATAAGGAACGGGGTTCGGATGGAGTCCGGCCGCGACCAGACCTGCGATGTGCGCCATGTCTACCATCAGGTACGCGCCGACGCTCTTCGCGATCGCGCCGAGACGCTCGAAATCGATAATGCGCGGATATGCCGACGCGCCGGCTACGATAAGCTTCGGCTTATGCTCGCGCGCCAAGAACTCGACCTTGTCGTAGTCGATCATGCTGGTGTCGTCCTCGACGCCGTAGGGCACGAAGTTATAGAGTATACCCGAGATGTTGACCGGACTGCCGTGAGTCAGGTGTCCGCCGTGAGCGAGATTCATTCCGAGCACGGTGTCACCCGGCTTCAGCAGCGCGAGGTAGACCGCGGTGTTGGCCTGCGCGCCCGAGTGAGGCTGCACGTTGGCGTGCTCCGCGCCGAACAGCTGCTTTGCGCGCTCGATCGCTATATTTTCGGCTATATCCACGCACTCGCAGCCGCCGTAGTAGCGCTTTCCGGGATAGCCCTCGGCGTACTTATTTGTAAGCACTGTGCCCATAGTCGCCATTACAGCCGGCGAAACGACGTTTTCGGACGCGATAAGCTCAAGTCCGCGCTGCTGACGCGCGTATTCCTTGGCAATGGCGTCGCCGATCTCCGGGTCGGCCTTGCGGATGAATTCGATGTTTTCAAGAACCATTTTCGTATCTCCTGTCGGATGAAGTATTTAATTACTATTATACAATATTACAGCTCGAAATACAATAGTAATTTTGTAAAAAAATATACCCGAGGTCAGCCTGCACGGCGTATAATGACACATAACGCTCGCCGGCTTCAATCTGATTTTCGCGTATATCACTATGGTTCTTTGCCGAGCTCATTTTTGTTTGGAGTCGTATTATTCTTTAATATGCCAAAAAAAGTTAATGAATGAGTTAATAAAATGTATTTACAAATTAATGAAATTATGATAGAATAATATTGCGGACATATCGGTCCCGCGTTTTTGGCGCGTCGTGCATAAGTTATTTGTATAACGGCATAAGCGTATATAAAAATAACTTATGGCTCGGTCTGACAGCATCATATTTTGACAGCATAACAGCTGACATCAGCATATACCGACAGCAGCATAACAGCTGACAGCTTTACAGATGATGTAAATAATAATATATTATTTACAAAAAAATATTTCGTATTCTATTGACAATTAACACAAAGTTTGATATCATATATTTAGTTGATTTGTAAATCTGTGAAATACATATAAACGTACACCAAAGACGGTAAGGAGCCGTCGACAGGCGAGAGGGTGTGACTTCGATAGACAGGACGATAGAGGGCGCTCCGCGGGTGATTCTGATAACCTCCTGCAAGGGAGGGGTCGGAAAATCGACCTGCGCGGCGAATTTGGGGATGGCGATGGCGCAGAGCGGACGCAGGACGCTTGTATGCGACTGCAATTTTGATATGCGCTGTCTCGACCTATTGTTTGGGGTCGAAAGCGACGTGGTATACGATCTATACGACGCCGCCAAGGGACGCGCTCCGCTCGCCAAAACGATACTTCGCGACCGGAGGTGCGAGTCGCTCGGATTTCTTGCCGCGCCCTACTCGGGCGGCGACGAAATCACCTCAGGCGAGCTGCGCGAGCTCATCGACGCCTGCGCGCTCGGCGAGGGGTACGAATATATAATACTCGACACGCCCGGCAGCAGGATATCCCCGCGCATACTCGACACCGGCAGTGTGACCGACGCGATTGTGATAGCGTCGCACCTCGAATCGAGCATACGCGCCGCCGATATCACCGGCGAGCAGCTGGCACGCGGCGGAATTGAAAATCAACGGCTGATTATCAATTGCTTTGATTTTGACAGCGCGCTCGCGCGCACGAAGCCGGGAATCAACGAGATAATCGACCGAAGCCGGATAAGGCTGTGCGGCATTGTGCCGCGCGACCGCGAGCTCGCGGAGGACGCCGAGAACGGCGAGCCGGTTGTCTGCCGCTCACCGCGCGGCAACTGCGCGACAGCGTTCAGAAACATCGCCGCTCGGCTCGACGGCAGATATCTGCCGCTTTTCGACGGCTTTAGCGGCTGGCATACCAAGCGCGCGATAAAACGGCTCATTGGCACGGTCTGATATATTTGACAGGAAAACGACGAAAGGATTGGATATAAGAAAATGGAAATTGCAATTATTGCGGACGACAAGAAGAAAGAATTGATGACGCAGTTCTGTATTGCTTATTGCGGAATCCTCTGCAAGCACAATCTCTGCGCCACCGGCATCACCGGAAAGTATATTTCCGAGGCTACCGGCCTTAAAATCGAACGGCTGCTCTCGGGCGCGCACGGCGGAGCGCAGCAGATTACCTCCCGTGTAGCATACAACGAAATCGACCTGCTTATTTATTTCCGTGACACCTCCAAGGACGTGGTATTCGACGAGGAGGAGTACAACCTGCTCCGGATGTGCGACGTATACAATATCCCTGTCGCCACAAATATTGCTACTGCCGAGGTGCTGGTCACCGCGCTTGAAAACGGCGGACTCGACTGGCGCGAAATTGTGAATCCGAAGTCGGAATACAATCACAGAAACAAAAATGATCAATGACAGGACGCGGATTTATACGGCGGGCAAATCGCAGGTCGTGAATCCGGTTTGGTGACAAAGGGGAGACCAGGCTGCACAGCAGGGTCTCTCCCTTATTTTTGCCGATTGAACGCAGCTCGAGATGCGCATCGTCGCGACGATGCGCGCGAATGCGGTCGGAATACCGATGATATTAGGGATATATTAATGATAAAAGATAAAATCGAAGATAAAATCGAAATATAAGCAATACGCAAAAAAATCCGAATTTTATGACGCCGCAGCACAATATGAATGGACAAATCAAATGACAATATGCGTGATAATGGTATTTATGCGAGCGGAAATCGCGAGATATAATCGGCGTAGTTACAAGCAATGCGCGAACTATATGCCGGAACATGGAAATATAATTGTATGGACAAATCGCTCGGAAATCGATATTGAATATATCACGGCATCAACGCAAAACCAGTCGGGATATCATGCGATATAGCAAATATTCGGTCGAAATATATATGAAGAAGCAAAAAATAAAATGCTGTACACAAAGAGAAGCAAATAAAGGTGATGAGAACTGATGTTAAGTAAGGATGAAGCGAAGCTGATAGTAGCTCGGCTCGAGGAACAGTATCCCGAAGCGGTCTGCGCGCTCGAATACGCGGGTGAGCCGTGGAAGCTGCTGATAATGGGGCGTCTGTCGGCGCAGTGTACCGACAAGCGGGTGAACGAGGTCTGCAAGGATTTGTTCAGCCGCTATCCGACGCCCGAGGCGCTCGCGGCGTCGGAGCTTGCCGAGCTTGAGGAGATTGTATGTCCCTGCGGGCTTTACCGCGTCAAGGCGAAGAATATCAGAGACGAATGCGCGATGCTGGTCGGCGAATTCGGCGGCCGGCTGCCCGACACAATGGACGAGCTTCTGCGCCTGCCCGGAGTAGGGCGCAAAATCGCGAATCTGCTGCTGGGCGATGTATATGGCAAGCCCGCGATTGTCGCCGACACGCACTGCATCCGCATCTGCGGCCGTCTCGGCTTCTATTCGGAGTCGCTGAAGGATCCCGACAAGGTCGAGCGTATCCTCGCGGCGATAATCGAGCCGGAGAAGCAATCTGATTTCTGCCACCGGCTCGTGATGTTCGGACGCGACGTCTGCTCAGCGCGCGCGCCGAAGTGCGAGAGCTGCCCGCTCAAGCCGGTTTGCAGGCACAATCAGGCGGTACAGGCGATTACATAAGTGCGGACTTGTTCGCTTTTACTGGGGGAGGTGCCTTTTGAAAAAGGCACCTCCCCCAGACCCCCACCCGAAAACTTTTGACAATTTGAGTCAAAGCATAATTGTTAATATCTGCGCGGAGATTTTATTTCTGCTTATCATTGGAACCACAGGGGCGCGCCGCCTAATGGGACCCTGCTTCCCAACCGGCGGCTGGTTTCTACGTGATTGTTTGTATCTTATATTGTTTGTTCAGTTGATTGCGCAATTGCATTATTATAATTCTCAACATTATTATAATTTTCGTTGAATTCGTTTTTTTCGACTTTTGCAATCGGCTGCATAGCCGTTAAATTTTGACTTGGATTTATACACAAAGCCGTTACATAACATCGACAAAGAAAGGAAAGACTTTGCTTTGCATAAAAACTGCAAAACAAAGTCAGGGACAAAATCATGTTCACATTACGGGCTTACCGCGAGGACGACTGCGCCGAATACGCGCGGCTGTTCTACGACACTGTGCATATAATCAACATCGCCGACTACACGCGGCGGCAGGTCGACGCGTGGGCGAACGGTCAGGTCGACCTTGCGGCGTGGAACGAGTCGTTTCTTCGCCACCACACAGTGACCGCGGAGGACAACGGGCGGATAGTCGGCTTCGGCGACATTGACGACAGCGGCTACCTCGACCGGCTGTACGTGCATTCGGAATATCAGCGGCGCGGGATCGCGACCGCGATCTGCGACGAGCTCGAAGCCTACGCGGCGAGCCGCGTGTCCGAGGTGACGACGCACGCGTCGATCACCGCGAAGCCCTTCTTTCTGCGGCGCGGATACGAGGTAGTGCGCGAACAGAGCGTCTGCTGCCGCGGCGTGTATCTGACGAATTTCGTTATGTCCAAGCGGGTGAGCGAAGATTAAAATTAATCTGACGCGTCCCGACGCGTCCGAGCCGCGGCATATTAAATTTAATCAAGCCCGCGATTCAATCGGGTCTGTGCGCGGCTGCGGTCGTGCGAATTCGCCGCGCCTCGTTCAATATATAATATTTTTGCTCATTATATGAACCGCGCTTTGTTCAGCGGTCGCCCGCTGTTTTTGTCGCGATTCTGCGACGCGTTGAGCCCGCGCCGGAATAACATCCGCCGATATTTCGATGATTATTCACCTCGTCTGCTGCGACGCGGCGATTGCCGCACCGCAGCTCTGGCGCTGATTCTTTTCGATTGTCTTTTTCTTGCGAGTGTAACTCGTGAGTTTAACTCTGTGAGTTTAACTCCGCGAGTCTGTCTCGCCCGCGCGGTGACTGTGATAGCAGTCGGCTTTGCCGCGTCACCGCGTGGTGTTTGCCCGTAAAATCAGTTATAGCTCTCGAGCTGGGCTTTCAGCTTTGCCGCCGTCTCGCTCGCGATACGCTCGATTGCCTCGGAATCGTCGCCCTCGGCCATGACGCGGATCAGCGGCTCGGTGCCGGACGGGCGCGCGATCAGTCTGCCGCTGTCGCCGATTTCGCGCTTCGCGGCTTCGAGTATCGATTTGACTTCGTAATCGGTGTAGAACGCGACCTTTTCCTCCGCGGTGCAGGGAATATTGACGATGAACTGCGGGTAGCGAGTCATGACACACGCGGCGTCCGACAGCTTCGCGCCGGTGCGTTTTAGCTGCGACAGGAGCTGCACCGCGGTGAGCTGACCGTCGCCGGTAGTCGAGAAGTCGCGGAATATGACGTGCCCCGACTGCTCGCCGCCGAGGTAGTAGTCCTCGAGCAGCATCTCCTCGAGCACGTAGCGGTCGCCGACCTTAGTCGCGACGAAGCGGATATCGTTGTCGCTGCAGAATTTGGTGAAGCCGAAGTTGGTCATGATTGTGCCGACGACGGTGTTGCGGTTCAGCTTGCCGCGCTGCTTCATGTCGTACGCGGCTATGGCCATGATCATGTCGCCGTCGACGTCGACTCCCTTGTCGTCGACGCAGAGGCAGCGGTCGGCGTCGCCGTCGAACGCGATTCCGGCGTCAAGGCTATGCGCGACTGTGTATTCGCGGAGCATATCGAGGTGGGTCGAGCCGCAGCCGGCGTTGATATTAGTGCCGTTCGGTTCGGCGTTCAGGATATGGCACTCGGCTCCGAGCCCCTCGAACAGCAGCTTCGCGGTGCGGCTTGCCGAGCCGTTGGCGCAGTCGAGCGCGATTTTCATGCCGTCGAGCGAATAGAGCGCGGTGCTTTTCAGGTGGTCGATGTAGTCCTTGACGGCGTTCGCGGCGCGCGAGACGCGACCGATATTCTCGGGTATCGCGAGCTTTGGTTCGGGCTTCTGGTCGAGCACGATAGACTCGATGCGCTCCTCGAGCTCATCCTCGAGCTTATAGCCGTCCTCGTTGAATATCTTGATTCCGTTGTACTGATAGGGGTTGTGCGACGCCGAAATCATTACGCCGGCGTGCGCCTTGTATTTGCCGACGAGGTAAGCGACCGCCGGTGTCGGCACGACTCCGAGGTTGATGACGTCCGCGCCGACCGAGCAGAGTCCGGCTGTGAGCGCGGCCGCGAGCATTTCCGAGGAAATTCTCGTATCCATTCCGACCAGCACGGTCGGCAGATACCTCCGTCCGCTCGACAGCACCTCCGCCGCCGCGCGCCCGATCTGCGTTGCGCGCTCACACGTGAGCTCGGTATTAGCGATGCCGCGCACGCCGTCCGTTCCGAATAATCTTCCCATGGGTTGGATTCCTTTCTTTGTATTATTGTTAGTGGTTGTTTTGCGGGGGAAAAACCCTTTTTCCGAGAGCTTATGCTGCGTGCTTACATTTTCGCTGTGATATTGGTTTCCGACTTGAATATAGAGTTTGCCGGAATCACGCCGCGCACTCGCGACAGTGGGTAGATGTTGGTGTTCTGACCGACGATAGTTCCTGGGCAGAGCACGCTGTTGCAGCCGACCTCGACATAGTCGCCGAGAATCGCGCCGAGCTTCTTTCTTCCGGTTTCGACTGCGAGCTCGCTCGTGCGGATTTTGACCTCGGACTTGTCGCTCTTGACGTTGGACGTGACCGCGCCCGCGCCGAGGTGGGACTTGTAGCCGAGAATCGAGTCGCCGACGTAGTTGAAATGCGGCACCTGTACTCCGTCGAACAGGATGCAGTTTTTCAGCTCGCAGGAATTGCCGACGACCGCGTTTCGCCCGACTATAGCCGAACCGCGTATATACGCGCAGTGCCGGATATCGGCTTCGCGGTCGATGATACAGGGACCGTCGATATACGCGGTCGGTGTGACGACCGCGTCGCGAGCGACGAATATCCCGTCGCCGCGGTCGATATAGACGTCGGGGTCGAGCGATTTTGAAATATATATAATGAAGTCTTTTATCGACCCGACAATCTGCCACGGGTATTCGGCTTGCAAAAGCAATTCAGCGGCGAGGGTGTGAGCAAGGTCAAACAGCTCGGAGGTGCGTGGTACAGAGGGATAAGACATGAATTTTACTCCTTTCATCTGAATTTGGCTATAAATGGCACTAAAGCCAGCCAGTTAATATTATATCATATTCTAACATACTTGTCAATGACAATAATCAAATATTGGGATTGTAACGGTAAAAGCCGTGAATTTCAGCTCGCTAACGTGTGAATTGACTAAATTTTAAGGCGAATTCGCACTAATGGCGGACAATATATGACAATACTGCTGTGAATTATGCCAAAACTGAAAAAATATCGAATAAACTATTGACAATACGAAAGAGATATGGTATACTAAATAAGCTGTCAGCGAGGCGGAGACGCCGAGCTGAGGGGAAAGAAAAAGCCCGAAAAACTTTCACGAAACCCCTTGACAAGCGATTGAAAATATGAT
>ERZ1643251.1528-NODE-1528-length-26196-cov-5.184997_pt1 | contig 26196 bp, 28 predicted proteins | sample MGYA00579261_ERZ1643251 | MGnify/ENA primary metagenome ERZ1643251 (study PRJEB29033, sample SAMEA4952267) | chicken gut metagenome | biome: Broiler Chicken; feature: Gastrointestinal Tract; material: Caecum | place: Ireland | collected 2018 | study: Broiler... | reverse complement strand
TGAGGTACGGGCGGTCAACATGCCCGAACAGCGCGTGGAAGAGGCGAAAAAACTGGGATTCGAGACATGTATCCTGCCGGAGGTGTCGCTTAAGATGGTAAAAGGGATCAAAGGGATCCGTCTGATCGGGGTGAAGACGATCAGCGATGCGGTGAATGTGATTTAAAAGTCTCAGGCCCTTTTCGAGAAAATATTCCGACAATTTCAGGGAGGAAACACAATGGAACCATACATTAGAAAAGCGAAGTATTATGAAACAGACCAGATGGGCATCATCCATCATTCTAACTATATCCGCTGGATGGAAGAGGCCCGGATCGACATGCTGGAACAGATAGGCTATCCGTACCGGCGTTTTGAGGAGATGGGATACTTAAGTCCTGTGCTTCGTGTGGACTGTGAGTATAAGAAAAGCGTAAAATTTGACGACGAGGTGAAGATCGTAGTGAGCCTTGAGTCGTGCAACAGGCTGAAATTTACGCTCAGATACGATATATACAATCTGTCAGAGGGCGGAGTTTTAAGCACATACGGGACGACGACCCACTGTTTCCTGAACAGGGACGGTCTTCCGGTGCTCATGGACAAAGAGCTGAAAGAGTTTTATGAGCTGATGATGCAGATGAGTACGGAAAAATAATCTCTGCACAGGAAAAACAATGCAAAGAGCCGAGGCCGGTTTTGCCGTAGGGCAGAGCCGGCCTGTTTCAATGTAGCATACCGTGTTGCGAAAGTCTCCGGCAGTCTCAGCTAATTCTTTTTCAGAAACTATCCGTGACGGTAATGGCAATGCTGCCTGCGGTAAACAGCAGACAGAGCAGAAGCCACCGGAGTTTTCGAGTGTAATAGAATTTTGCCCCAAATTCACACCCCAGTCCGATAAAACCGAGCAGCCATGCAAAATCTTTAAAAAGAAACGTTCGTCCGTTAATGATAACCTCGCCGCCGACAACACCAGCGTCTGCAAGAAGAGCGAGGATGAACAGGATGACCATGACAATCCAGTTGCCAAATGATTCCGCTTTTTCCCGGTTCTGCATTTCCCGTTCATCACCATGCCGGTTTTCATTTTTGCTCCGTAATAAAATCTCATCTTTATCCATAATATTTCCCCCCTTTAGAAAAGAGAATATGCCAAGTTTTCTTGTTATCCTGATTATATCACATGCAAAGTAAACTTGTAAATATATAATGAATGAGTGTCGTTCTTAAAATGTAACAGTTCAGTCCGCGCCATTCGTAAAACCGCACTACGTGCTTATCGTGGCTGACACCAGATGACTGAACTGTTACCTTAAAATAAACAGTATATAACAGTTGACAACAGTTATATACTGTTATATACTGTTTATCAAGAGGAGGACGAATATGAAGATTATAATCAACAGTTCATCGATGATACCGATCTATGAGCAGCTCATGGATCAGATTAAAGCACAGATCACAGCCGGCGATCTGCAAGAAAATGACGTACTCCCCTCTGTCCGTACTCTTGCGAAGGATCTGAAGATCAGTGCGCTTACTGTTAAGAAGGCATACGACAATCTTGAACAGGAAGGACTGACGGTTACGGTTCACGGGAAAGGTACATATGTAGCGGCGGCTAATCCGGAGCAGATGCGTGAGGCAAGGCGACGCGAAGTGGAGACAGACCTTGAAAATGCCGTGGAGAAAGGCCGCGGATGCGGACTGACAGACGAGGAGATCCGGGAGCTATTTGAATTAATTATGGAGGACTGAAAAATGCTGATAATAAACGGACTTGTAAAGAAATACAAAGATTTCACTCTGAATTGTTCCATGAATGTAGAGAGAGGACGCATCACCGGACTGATCGGTGAGAATGGGGCGGGGAAGAGCACCACATTCAAATCCGTGCTGGGTCTTATCAGCTGTGACGGCGGTGATATCACATTATTCGGGAAAAAACCGGAACAGCTTAAAAAGGAAGAAAGGGAGAAGATCGGAGTCGTTCTCGGGGATGCGGGTTTCAGCGGTTATCTGAAAGTGAAAGATGTTGTCTCCGTGCTCGCTGCCATGTATCCGAAGTTTGACAGAGCCGCATTTATGAAACTGTGCATGCAATTAAATATTCCTCAGGACAAATATATCAAAGAGTTTTCCACGGGAATGAAAGCAAAGCTAAAGGTGATCGCGGCGCTCACACACAAGGCGGAGTTTCTTCTTATGGATGAGCCGACTGCGGGACTTGACGTGATGGCCCGAGAGAGTATTCTTGACTTACTCAGAGAATATGTAGAAGAAGATGAAGGGCGGGGCATCTTGATCAGTTCACATATTTCCACAGATCTGGAGGGACTCTGCGATGATATCTATATGATCCACAAAGGCAATATTATCCTGCATGAGGATACGGATGTCCTGCTAAATGAGTATGGTCTGATCAAAGCTGACAAAGAGCACTTTGATAAAATGGATAAGGACTATATCTTAAGCGTCCGCGAAGAAAATTACGGATACGCCTGCCTTACGAGCCAGAGAAAGTTTTATATGGAGAATTACCCGGATATTATCGTGGAGAAGGGTTCCATAGATGAAGTGATAACAATGATGATCGGAGGGGTAAGACAATGAAAGGTTTATTAGTCAAGGATCTTAAGTTAGTGAAAAATCAGGGCAGGCTGCTGATCTTTCTGGCAATCGCAATGGGAGCGATCTTTGGGATCATGGATGCGAATCCGACTTTTGTGGTTTCTTATATGACAATCTTTTTCACAATATTTACAATTTCTACGATCAGTTATGATGAGTATGACAATGGATTTGCGTTTTTACTTACGCTTCCGGCGACAAGACAGCAGTATGTGCATGAAAAATATATATTCAGCCTGATCATGATGGGAGGAGCATGGGTAGGAGGTATGGCTGTTTCAATTCTTCTCGGATTGGTATGGCATCCGCAGGGCGGACTTTCTGTAGTTTATGAGACTAGCTGGATCTTTATTATTCTGGGAGCGGTTATGGTGTCCGTACTCGTTCCGCTGAAGCTGAAATTCGAAGGAGAAAAAGGCAGACTTGTCATACCGGTCGTATGTCTTGGCGGAGTGTTGATCTTTTTCCTTGCCTTCAAATATATCGACATACTGCCTGAGGTGTTTGCGGAAAAGGTGTTCAGTATAGCGAATGAGCTTGGGACAGCAGGAATCGCAGTTGTAATTGCAGCCGTTACAGTTGCAATATTCGCAGTATCATGGCTGTGCAGCCTGCACATCATGAAGAGGAGAGAGTTTTAAAAGCTTGTATAATATTTTTCGAAAGGGGACAGGAGAATGAAGCGTACAGGCATGTGCCCGAAATGCGGTTCGGCAGAGATCGCGCGGATCCCGGACAACGGACGATACGCGAACGGGAATAATATATACTTAAGATCAGCGGTGGTGCTGGCGGGCAGAATACCGATGATCAAATATGTCTGCTGTGACTGCGGATATGTAGAAGAGTGGATAGAGTCAGGAGGTGATCTGGGAAAGATCAGAGAGAGATTCGGATAAAATGAGATTTGGTTTAGAAATCTATTCCTTTTTTAGAAATCCCTACTCTGGATGGAGCGGGGATTTTTGTTATGATAAAAGTAAAACTTATTGGGAAGGAACAGATCGGGAGGATAATCTGTTGAGAAAGATAAGAGAAATGATTTCATGGAACAGCTTAAAGGGCAAGATGCTGACTGCCTTCATTATCACTGCGGTCGTTCCGTCTTTTGTGCTGATCCTGTTTTCCTATTTTAATACCGCACGGATCGTCAGGGAGAACGTGGCGGATATGCTGCAGGCAAACCTGCAGCAGACGAAGAGCAGTCTGGACGTGTGGATGGACAGCTATGAGGACATCCTGTTCCAAGTGTACATGAATGATGATATCGTAGAAATGGTGGGGGAGATTGAAGAGGGGGAAGAGATTGAACTCGTCTCAGGACAGCTTCGCAAGACGCTGCGGGGGATGTTCTACCCAAAAAAATATCTTAAGTGTATCACAGTCATTACGAAGAGCGGGCACGTGGTGTTCTACGATTTGCTGACCGGCTCATCGACAAGGACTTCATGGATGGGAACCGTGGGGATGAGTCAGGAAGAGCTGTATGAATATTTTTCACAGGACAATGCGACCCGTCTTCTGCCCACAGACAAAGCGGGAGTGTTCGCGTCTGAAACATATTATCTTTTTCATATAGGGCATCGTATCATTGATTATCAGAATGTGGACAAGGAGCTGGGAGTTGTGATTGTCAGCATTGATGAGGAAATGCTGAGGGAAATCTGCGCCGAGGACGAGAGCGCGGACACTTTTAAATTCATGGTGAACACAGCGGGGAATATGACTTCCTGCAGGGAAAAGGCACTGCTCGCAACCCATGTGATCGACTGGACAGAGGATATAGAGGAAAGGGAGAAAAGATACGGGGAATACTTAAAGGAACAAGGACTTCTTGAGGATAAAAATGCTGTGGTAAAGGCAATCCGCGAGGAGGGCTTCGGCGGGGACATTGTCTGTGTATCCAGTCAGAAAATGCTGATCTCGCGGCTGAACGCACAGCAGAGAATCCTGCTGTTTGTCATGGGAGTGACTGCGGCGGTTCTGCTACTATTGATCTTCATTATGACGAAGAACCTTATGAGATCCATCAACAGGCTTGTACGGACGATGAAAGAAGCAGAAAAAGGAAGTCTGTCCGTGAGAAGCGAGATACATCCGTCAACGCCGACAGAGATACAGATCGTTGAGGCACAGTTCAACCATATGATGGATGAACTGGAAACGTCGGTGCAGAAGGAAAAGGAAGCCATCGATTCACAGCGAAGGGCCGAGATTGCCGCGTTAGAGGCGCAGATCAATCCGCATTTCCTCTATAATACACTGGATACGATCAACTGGATTGCCATCGGTCATGACGAGTATGAGATCAGCAACGCCATCACTTCTCTTGCCGCTATCCTCAGATACGGGATCGACAACAGTAACGCAGAGGTGAGGGTAAGCAGAGAGACAGAGTGGTTAAAGCAATACCTGTTCCTTCAGCAGATACGCCTTAAGAATACATTTCAATGTGAGATCCATGTATCGCAGACGGTGATGGACTGGAAGATTCACAAGCTGTTGTTCCAACCATTTGTGGAAAACTCCCTGTATCATGGATTCAAGGTGGAAAAGGATGTGTATATCCTGCGGGTGGAGATAGAACCCGGGGATAGCCTGCTCATGATCCGCATATGGGATAACGGGATTGGGATGCACGAAGAGACAGTAAATATGATTAACAGCGGAATATATCCTGAGAGCGGGGATAAGAACAGCATCGGCATGAAGAACGCCATCGGGCGCATCAAGATGTATTACGGTGAACTGGCGGATGTCAGGATCAGCAGTGCCCGTGGAGAATACACGGAAGTTATGATACAGATTCCGAAGATAACCGACTGAAGGGGAGAGAGATTATGAAATTTTTGATTGTTGAGGATGAGATACGCATAAGAGAAGGGATACGCAGACTGCTGCCTAAGCTCGACGCGGAAAATGAGATTGCGGCCGAGGCGGAGAACGGGGAGCAGGGGCTTGCCCTCATACAAAGGGTGCAGCCGGATGTGATCATCACGGATGTGCGGATGCCTGTGATGGACGGTCTTTCCATGCTGGAGGAGGCGTACAGGGAAGGGTGCGCCGCGAAGGCAATCGTTCTGTCCGCGTACTCAGAATTTGAGTACGCGAGATCCGCGCTTCGCCTTGGTGTGAAGGAATATCTGTTAAAGCCCATCAATCTGACTGATTTTTCAGAAGCTATCCAGAGGGTAAAGCAGGAGATAGAAAGGGACAGGAAGAACAGCCCTGAGAAGATCGGCGGACTGGATCATATGATCCGCAATATTTTGAGCGGAGATATAAAGACTGAGGACGAGGTGCTGGACTATCTCAAGGATCGGTTCGGCATTGAGAAGACAAGTCCCATCGCCCTTCTGGTCACTTATTTTGAGGAGTGGACAGAGAAGAAGCGGGCTGATTTTTTGAGAAAGATAAAGATGATCCTATCAGAAAGGCCCGGGGTCTTATACTGTATCCAGCAGGATGAAAAGCAGCGGGAGATCCGGCTGCTTCTCTATAATTACAAGGAAGGAGACAATATGAAGCGCTGGATACAGGGTCATTTCCTGCGGGAAAATGGGAAGCTGCGCGGCGCGGCGATGGGTTGGACGGAGGTGGAGGATATCCGCCTCTTAAGAGAGAATTACGAAGCTGTGGAGCAATATCTGGAATGGACGATCCCCATGGGTGACGATGTCATCATCTCATACCCCGAGATCCTTAATATTCAGACCGAGCTGTGCGTCTATCCGTTGGATATCGAGGAACAGATGAAAGCGGCAGTCTGTTCGGGGGATGAGGAAAAGACGATAAAAAGCCTGAAAAGATTCCAGAGATATTTTCAGGATCAAAAAGTCTATTCACCTCAGAATATTAAAGAGTGCTACGTCAGATTTTTCTGGAGCATGATACATTTCTTAAAAGAAGCGGGAAGCATGTCTTCTGAGGATGTCGATCAGAGAGAGCTTCTCGACCGGATCACACGCGCAAAGACGAGGCAGGGACTTGAGGAGGCTGTGGCGAAGCTGCTCAGTGAGCGTAAAAGCAGTGATGAGGAGATCAGCAATCTGAATGTCAGGCGGGCGGTGGCGATGATCCATGAGTTCTACCGCACAGGGATCACTCTCGATGAGATCGCGGCGCGGCTGGGGATCACGCCCGAGTATCTGGGAACCCAGTTCCATCAGGAGATGGGGATCAACTTCAGCGCGTATATAAGGAAGTTTCGTATAGAGAAGGCGAAAAAGCTCCTGCTTGGGACGGACATGAAGCTGTACGAGGTCGCAGAGCAGGCAGGATATACGGACGCCAAATATTTCAGCCGTGTGTTTAAGGCGGAGACGGGAATGCTGCCGGCTGAGTACAGGAAAACACATAAATGATCTTTCTTTAGAAATGTTATCCTTTTTCAGTTTTATAGAATTTATATGTCAAAGATCAAGAGGTAAAATTCAGATATAACAAAGGAATAGACAAAAGGAAGGTAGGAGGAAACAAAGATGAAGTTTAAAAAATTGGTGGCCGCCGGACTTGCGGCGGCAATGATGACAGGGATGCTTGCAGGCTGCGGATCATCGGGAGGGTCAGACGACACGTCCGGCAGTGACAACGGTACAGAGGCATCGGCAGAAGATGTGACGATTTGGTACTACTGGGAGACAGAGGGACATCAGGTAGCGCTCGACAAGGTTATTGAGGATTACAATAATTCTCAGGATACATATGAAGTAACAGCGAAATACGTACCCTTCGCGGACTTTAAAAAGCAGCTTTCCATCGGCGCTTCGGCTGACGAGCTCCCGGATATTGCGATTTTGGATTCGCCGGATCACGCTTCCTATGCTACGATGGGAATTTTCGAGGATCTGACAGGAAAGTTTGATGTGGACACCTATTATGAGGGGGCGGTGGATTCCTGCACACTGGACGGCACACTCTACGGCGTACCCTTTGGTGTAAACTGCCTTGGACTTTACTACAATGAGGACTTGTTAAATGCGGCGGGATGCAGTGTCCCCACTACATGGGATGAACTGATGGAGACAGCGAAGGCTGTGACGACAGATTCTGTATCAGGTCTGGCGTTCTGCAGCGTACAGAATGAAGAAGGAACCTTTAACTTCACTCCGTGGCTCTGGTCAACAGGGGCAAGCTCTTATGAGATTGATTCTGAGGGCGGTATCAGAGCTCTTGCATACGCGAAAGAACTGATTGATTCCGGTGTGATGAGTAAAGAGTGTACCAACTGGACACAGGGCGATGTTATGAATCAGTTTATCGCGGGCAACGTGGCAATGATGGTCAACGGACCGTGGCAGATTCCGACCATGCAGTCAGAAGCACCGGATCTGAACTGGAAGGTTACACTCATCCCGAAGGATACGGAGTACGCTTCCTGCTTAGGCGGCGAGAACTATGCGGTAGTCAAAGGCGGAAACACAGAAGGCGCTCTAGACTTCCTTGAGTATGCGACAGAAGAGGAACAGGTGAAGTACATGATGGATGCTTTCGGGTATATTTCAGCAGACCAGACCATTGCTGAGAGCCAGTTTGAAGCAGATTCACCGTATCAGCCGTTCGTAGAGGAATTGCAGTACGCTCAGGCAAGAGGACCGCTGGCAGACTGGCCGAGCGTATCCGATGCAATCTCTCTGGCGTTTAACGAAGTAATGACAGGAACTTCCACACCGGAAGACGCGGCTGCAAAGGCTCAGGAGACGATTGATGGTATCGTAGAATAAAGAGATAAAAGGTGCGGAGTATGCGGAGCGTTCCGTGTACTCCATTTTTTGCCCCAAATATGCTTTAGAAAAGATTAAGGAGGCGAACTGAGTTTGCGTAAAATAAAGAAATTTTTTCAGTATGACAATATAGGGATACTATTTGTGCTCCCCGCCTTTTTGTACATGCTGGTCTTTGTAGGTTATCCGATCCTGAGAAATATCATCCTGAGCCTTCAGGATGTCACAATGGCCAATCTGGTGCACGGGGCGAAAAAGTTTGTCGGATTCCAGAATTATATTGAGCTTTTTAAAGATGCAGTTTTTCGGACTTCCCTGACAAATACGCTTGTATTCACCGTGTGCTGTCTGGTTGCCCAGTTTATTATCGGTTTCGCGCTGGCCATCTTTTTTAATAAGAGATTTGCGATTTCCAAACCGCTCCGTGGTATCCTGCTCGTGCCGTGGATGATACCGATCACAGTTACTGCGCTGATCTTCAAGCTGCTTTTCGCCACGGACATCGGAGTCCTCAATTACATATTAAAAAGTCTCCACATCATATCAGAGAATATCGAGTGGCTGACAACCCCGCAGACAGCCATGTTCGCGCTGATCTGCGCCAACGTCTGGATCGGTATCCCTTTTAACATGATCCTCATATCCACAGGACTTACCACCATCCCCAAGGATCTGTACGAGAGCGCGTCCATCGACGGCGCGACCGGGGTTCAGGCATTTTTTAAGATCACACTGCCGCTCTTGCGTCCCACCATCGAGTCAGTGCTGATCTTAGGATTCATTTATACATTTAAGGTGTACGATCTGGTCTACGTCATGACAAGCGGCGGGCCGGTCAATTCCACACATATGCTGTCAACCTACTCTTACAAGCTGTCCTTTGAAATGTTCCAGTACAGCAAAGGCTCAGCGGTTGCGAACGTGCTGCTCGTGATTCTTATGATCGTAGGTATTTTCTACCTGAGAGCGACAAAGGAGGAGAACGAATAATGGATGGAGAGAAGAGATTAAGTAAAAAGAAAAATGTGATCTTCTGTATCATGGCGGTTTTGGTTGCATGCGTGTTATTATTTCCTTTATACTGGACAATGATCACCTCTCTGAAAACAGAGACAGAGATATTCCAGAATCCGCCCACGTTTTTTCCGGAGATCATAAACACCAAATCTTACGCGGCACAGGTGGAGACAGGGGATTTCAATATGTTTAAATCCTTCGCGAACAGTATGATCATCGCAGTGGGTGCCATGGCAATCGCGGTGGTTCTCGCGGTGCCTGCGTCATACGGGATCGCGAAGTATAGGTTCAAGGGCAGGAAAGCCATGCTGCTTACATTTCTTGTCACACAGATGCTCCCGGTATCCGTGCTCCTGACACCGCTCTTTATGCTGTTTAAAAATATGCACCTTTATAATACATGGGGCTCCGCCATCCTCGCGGACGCGACAATCGGTATTCCGTTCTCCATCCTGATACTGAAGAATTACTTTGCCTCAATACCAAAAGACATGGAAGAGGCGGCGTATATAGACGGGTGTAATCGGTTTACCGCGTTTATCCGCATCCTCTTGCCCATCGCCAAGCCGGGCGTCATGGTCTGCGCGATTTTCTCCTTCCTGTACGCGTGGGGAGATCTGGCGTATGGAATGACATTCATCATTGATCAGCAGAGCAGGCCGATCACGGCGGGAATCTTCAACTTTATGGGACAGTACGGTACAAAATGGAGCTATCTTACAGCGTTTGCCGTTGTCACGATCATCCCGGTACTGCTCATCTTTATCTTCATGCAGAAATACATCGTAGGCGGCATGACTAGCGGCGCGGTCAAGGGATAAGCCGCCCTGTCCGTGGAAAGGAGAGACTATGTTAAGAACAGAAAACAATAAGATCATATTTCATTATGATGCGGAAGAATTGTGGGTAGAAGGCTGGGGCGAGAATGGTTTAAGGGTACGCGCCACAAAGAACGCGCAGATGCCGGATGAGGACTGGGCGCTGAACCCGTCAGGCAGGAACGCAGCAGAGACAGAACAGACAGAACAGACAGAGGACGGCGCGTGGATAAGAAACGGGAAAGCAGAGCTTTTTATTACAAACGGCGGAAAGATCACAGTCTATGACAAGAACGGGAAACTTCTCATGGAAGAGTATTGGAGAAACCGCCGCGACGTGACAGATAGAAAGTGCAGTGCCATCGAGGTGGAGGCAAGAGAATTCCGTCCCAATATCGGTGGAGACTATCATCTGACCATGCGTTGGGAATCACTGGATAAGAAAGAAAAGCTGTACGGAATGGGCCAGTACCAACAGCCCTATCTTGATCTGAAAGGACTAGATATAGAGCTAGCCCACAGAAATTCACAGGCAAGTGTACCGTTCCTTATCTCGTCAATGGGATACGGGCTTCTGTGGAACAATCCGGGGATCGGAAGAGCCGTTCTCGGGAAAAATATTATGAGCTTCGAAGCATTTGCCACGAAGACACTGGATTACTGGATCACAGTCGGGGATACGCCGTCGGAGATTGAAGAAGCCTATGCAGAAGTCACGGGAACGGTTCCCATGATGCCCGAATATGGTATGGGATTCTGGCAGTGCAAGCTGCGCTATCAGACGCAGGAGGAACTTCTCAAAGTGGCGCGGGAATATAAGCGCAGAGGTCTTCCGCTTGATGTGATCGTCATTGACTTCTTTCACTGGCCGAAGCAGGGCGAGTGGAAATTCGACCCGGTTTACTGGCCCAATCCTGACGCCATGGTGAAGGAACTAAAAGAAATGGGTGTGGAGCTTATGGTATCTATCTGGCCCACTGTGGACCGCATGTCCGAAAATTACGAGGAAATGCTGGAGAAAGGCTATCTGATCCGAACTGAGAGAGGCTTCCGCGTGGGACTTGACTTTCAGGGTGCGACTATCCATTATGATGCCACGAATCCGAAGGCAAGGGATTATGTGTGGGAGAAGGCAAAGAAGAATTATTACGACAAAGGAATCAAAATCTTCTGGCTGGATGAGGCGGAGCCGGAATATACGGCCTATGATTTTGACAATTACAGATATTACAGGGGAACAGATCTTGAGATCGGCAATATATACCCCGTGGACTACGCAAAAACCTTCTACGAAGGGATGGAGGCGGAAGGGCAGGAAAACATTGTCAATCTTCTTCGGTGTGCATGGGCAGGAAGCCAGAAGTACGGCGCTCTGGTTTGGTCGGGAGACATCGCATCCAGCTTTGACAGCATGAGGAATCAGCTCGCGGCGGGACTCAATATGGGACTGGCGGGAATCCCTTGGTGGACGACGGACATCGGCGGCTTCCACGGAGGAGATCCAAACGACCCTGCCTTTCGGGAACTGTTCGTAAGGTGGTTCCAGTGGGGAGCGTTCTGTCCGGTTATGCGTCTCCACGGCGACCGTGAGCCGAGACAGCCCCAGTACGGGACGACAGGCGGGGCAGCCTGCTGTTCCGGCGCGGCGAACGAGGTGTGGAGTTATGGAGAGGAAGTATATGAGATTTGTAAAACGTATATGGAACTCAGAGAAAAACTCCGCCCGTATACACGGACACTCATGCAGGAGGCTCATGAGAAAGGGACACCCGTCATGAGGACATTGTTCTATGAATACCCGGAGGATACCCTCTGTTGGGAGATTGAGGACGAGTACTTCTACGGCTCCGATCTCCTCGTTGCGCCGGTACTCGAAGCCGGAGCACGGACGAGAAAGGTCTACCTGCCCCAAAGCGCCGCGTGGGTGGACTGCAGGACAGGCACAGAATATAACGGAGGACAGTGGGTGGAGGCAGACACACCGCTCGAGTGGACGCCGGTATTCCTGAAAAAAGGATCGATGTTACAAAATATATCTTTCTTATAAAGACAAATAATTGAGGGTATTGTGACCTTTATTTTTCATAATGTACGATATCCGCAGAACTATGACTGCATCGCGGCTTCGGGGCCGCTTCACTCTACTTGCCGCTCACGCAGCATAGTTCTGCGGATATCTAATTTTCCGAAAGCGGACGCTCGCTATACAGCCGCTTATTTAGCTTTATAACAATCATATATTTTGCATGATGTTCCTAGATGCGGAAAGTGTTTCCGACAGGGACGCTTTACCGTAGATTGCAAAACAAATATTTCTGACGTGGATAAATTAGTTTCCAAGGGTGTATCCTGACGCAAAATTTTAAGTGAGAGCGTTCTGAAAAGCATTTGAGCCGGATGTTAAATAACGGATGATGGAGACCCTTTGGTCGAACATCATCTGTTATTGTTATATCCGCCCAAATCTTTGAAGTAAAGCGGAACGGTTTTGCGTCAGGATACACCCTTGGAAACGTATGTTATCTATGGAAGGAAGATATATTTTGTAACACTCTTTTTGGCGCGGACATTTTTCGTACAACGGATACAGCGGATATCTGTACAACGAGGATGACATTGCCGGATGGAGATGATATAATGAGTGCAACGGACAGCGAGAAGAGGTGTAGAGGATTTATTATGATCTCGAAAAGCAACAGGCATGAAATCGCGTTGAAAAAAGCAGAAGAAAAGATATTTCAGTCAAATCTGGCCCGGTATGCAAAGGAATTATATCTGTACGGCAGCACTGCCCGCGGTGAAGAAAAATGGGACAGTGATATAGACCTGCTCCTTGTGCTAGAACCTGACGGGTATAGTAGCAGAGATATAAAAAAAGATATTATCTATCTGAAAGGGACAATATCAGGCGACGAACCGGATGATCCGGAGGTGGATCTAAAGGTAGTGATCGGTGATGAGTGGAGAACAAGCGGTCAGACATATTACAACAATATCTTGAGAGAGGGGAAAATGCTATGGCAAAGGAATTGAAGACTTATTTTGATTTCGCTGAAAATAATTACGATTTCCTCTTAGCTGCATATGAGCAGGGTCTTGTCGGAAATGCAATGGGTGCAATGGCGCAGGAAACATGTGAGAAGTATTTGAAGCACATTATCGAAAAGTACGTCGTACCTCAAGATTTGCAGGGGAATGCGAAGAAAGCAGAAATTTTGAGAACACATAATCTAAGTAAATTGTCAAAATATATTGTGCAATATGTGCCGGACATAAAGTTAAACCGACAGGCACTCAATCTTATTAATGGTCTTTATTTTACCACCAGATATCCGGGAGACGAAAGCATCGTTGTTGAAAAGGAAGATATTGACGATTATATAGAGGCGGTAAAGGAGTGTCGTAAATCGGTAATTGAGTTTATTGAAAAGACCAATAAGTAATGGCAAAGGAATCAGAAATTTTCTGGTTCCTTTTCTTACTTTACTGTGTTAAAATACAAAAGCAATGCGTTTTTGCATAACATAGTTTTAACAGTTTTAAAAGGAGCATACATATATGTCTGGTAAAAAGATTCTGGCGATGGGAAATGAGGCGATCGCTCTGGGCGCGATCCGCGCGGGTGTGCGTATGGCGGCAGGATATCCCGGTACGCCGTCCACGGAGATCCTTGAGACCATCGCGAAGCATAATGACGGCCGTATCCATGTGGAGTGGTCGGTCAACGAGAAAGCAGCGATGGAAGTGGGTGCGGGAGCGGCTTACGCAGGAGCGCGCACACTGGTCACGATGAAGCAGGTAGGACTGAATGTGGCGTCAGACCCTCTCATGAGTCTTGCTTATATGGGTGTGAAAGGCGGCATGGTCGTCGTGTCCGCAGATGATCCGGGGCCGATCTCATCCCAGACCGAGCAGGATACAAGGACATTCGCGCAGTTTGCGAAGCTGCCGGTATTCGATCCTTCCTCTCCTGAGGAAGCGTACCGGATGATAGGGGAAGCGTTTGACTTTTCTGAGAAATATGCGACGCCGGTGCTGTTCCGGCCGACCACAAGAGTCTGCCATGCCTGCGCGAGCATTGAACTTCTGCCTGATGTGGAAGTAGAAGAACCGGAAGGATTTATTAAGGATACCATGCGTTGGGTCATCTTCCCGCGTACGTCCTATCAGAATCATGTGAAGATCGAGAAGCGAAATGCGGAGCTTTCGGATATCCTTTCAGAATATAACGGAAACTTCGCGCTGAATCTGAGGGCAGATATTCCGGAAGAAGCTGTTTCAGGGGAAAGCATTTCAGAAAAAGGGGTTTCACAAAATGACACTTCACGGGGAGATTTCCCGAGAAAAGGTATTGTGGCCTCCGGCATCAGTTACGCATATACACGGGAAGTGATGCCTGATGGTGTGCCGCTTCTTAAGATATCCACGCCTCATCCGTTCCCGGAGAAGCTTGCGAAGGAATATCTGGAAGGAGTTGACGAGGTGCTTGTGCTGGAAGAGCTGGACCCCATGGTGGAGCGGGAACTTCTGCGTATAGCCGGAAAATACCATCTCCCGGTGAAGATATACGGAAAACTGACTGGACATACGAAAAATGCCGGAGAGAATACAACAGAAAGTATCCACGGGGATCTGGAAAGATTTTTGAGCAGAGGAAACGGATCCCTGACGGGAGATACATCACAAACAGAAAAGGCTGTTGTGGAGAAGACAGCAGTCAAAGCGGGGACTTCACAAACGCAAGCGCCGGAACTCCCTGTCCGTCCTCCGGTACTGTGCGCAGGATGCCCGCACAGAGCATCTTTCTACGCCGTAAAGAAGGCGATGAAGGGCAAGAAAGCTGTATTCTGCGGGGATATCGGCTGCTACACTCTGGGAAACGCCATGCCCCTTGATATGGTGGACACCTGCCTGTGTATGGGTGCAGGGGTGACCATCGCGCAGGGACTCCATGTGATCGAGCCGGATGCAGTGGATTTCGCGTTCATTGGAGATTCCACGTTCTTTGCGTCGGGGATCACGGGGGTGGTAAATGCGGTATATAACGGAAATGACATCGTGCTCGTTGTTCTGGATAATTCCACTACAGCTATGACCGGTCATCAGGCCCACCCGGGAACAGGGAAAACTATCATGGGGGATGTGGCGGTAAAGGTCAGCATCCGCAAGATTTTGGAAGGAATCGGGGTAGAGCGTATCTACGAGGCGGATCCCTTAGAGCTTGATACAGCCGTGGAAACGGTGAAGAAGGCTGCGGAAGGAAAAGGTGTGCGCGCGATCATCTTCAAGTCGCCCTGTATCGCGGTGGCAAAGCCGCAGAGAAGCTATCAGGTGGCACAGGATACATGCCGCAAATGTAAAGTATGTATCCGCCAACTGGGATGCCCGGCGATCACATCAGAAGGCGGCGTTGTGAAGATCGATCCGTCGCTCTGTTATGGCTGTGGTATCTGTTCATCGGTATGCCCTTTTGACGCAATCAAAGTATGTGCGAATAACGAGAACCGGGGAAAGACAGGTACACAAAAGACAGAAGCAGAAAAGACAGAAGCACAAATGACAGAACAGGAGGGGATGTAAGATGAGCAGGAGTTGTTTACTTTGCGGAGTCGGCGGTCAGGGCGTCGTGCTGGCATCCCGCCTGATCGCCTATGCTGCCATGGAGCAGGGGGATTTCGTGCGGACCACGGAGACCATCGGCATGGCGCAGCGCGGAGGCTCCGTAGTAAGTCATGTGAGAGCGGGCAGTGAAGTCCATTCCCCCATCATCCCTGCGGGGAGAGCGGATGTGATCATTGCCTTTGAGCCGGGAGAGGCAGTGCGCTGTCTGTCCTATCTGAAAGAGGGCGGCATGGTCGTCACCAACCGGCAGATTGTAAAGCCGGTGTCCGCAAGTCTGGGCGGAAGTAGCTACAACGCGGAAGAGATGCTGGATCATCTGAAAGAAAAGGCGGGAAATGTCCTCGTGATTGACGGGGAAGAGATCTGCCGTCAGGCGGGTTCGCCAAAAGTGCTCAATGTAGCGCTTCTGGGGGCAGCGGCGAAAAGCGGAGCGCTCGGCATCAGCCTTGAGGAGATGGCGGAAGCAGTTCGGAAGAATGTGAAAGAGCGGTTTGTCGAGCTGAATGAAAAAGCGCTGATGCTGGGCAGTCAGGCGCAGGAATTATAGGAAAGGCAGGAGGAAACAGGCATGAAGATGACAGAATTGCAGTTTGAAATGATCAAGGAAAATCTCCGTCAGCTTACTTCAAAGGAGTGTTTCTACAAAGAAAAGCTGAAAGATATTGACATCGAAGCTATTCAGACACAGGAAGATTTTGAAAAGCTGCCTTTCACATGGAAAGGCGATTTAAGAGAGGCGTATCCGCTGGGACTTCAGGCAGTGCCGGACGAGGAAGTGGTGCGTATCCATTCATCATCGGGAACGACCGGAATCCCCGTTATCATTCCTTATACGAAGAAGGATGTGGAGGACTGGGCGAAGATGTTTGCCCGCTGTTATGAGATGGCAGGAATTACTGCTCTGGACCGCATACAGATCACGCCCGGATACGGACTGTGGACTGCGGGGATCGGTTTTCAGGCAGGGGCGGAATATCTCGGAGCAATGACCATTCCCATGGGGCCGGGCAACACGGAAAAGCAGCTCCGTATGATGAAAGATATGAAATCAACCGTTCTGTGCGCGACGTCGTCTTACGCCCTTCTTCTGGCGGAGGAGATTGGAAAACGGGGAATTACGGATGAGATATATCTGAAAAAAGGTGTTATCGGTTCCGAGAGATGGGGAAGCAAGATGCGCGCCCGCATTGCTGCGGAGCTTGGGGTACAACTCTATGACATCTACGGTCTGACAGAAGTGTACGGACCGGGTATCGCTATGAGCTGTGACTACGAATGTGGTATGCACTATTGGGATGACTACCTGTATTTTGAGATCGTAGATCCGAAGACAGGAGAGAACGTGCCGGACGGCGAGGTGGGAGAGCTTGTCATCACCACCCTGAGGAAACAGGGAGTGCCGCTTATCCGCTACCGCACTCATGACCTGACAAGGTTCATCCCCGGCGAGTGCAAGTGCGGTTCGAAATTCCCTCGTATCGATACGCTGATCGGAAGAACAGACGACATGGTAAAAGTAAAAGGCGTCAATATCTTCCCAAGCCAGATCGAGGAGATGTTAAAGAACGTGCCCGAGGCGTCCAGCGAGTATCAGTTTATGCTGGATCACCTCTTTGGAAAAGATGAGTGTACGCTCTTCGTGGAAGTGAATCAGGGTGTGGATAAGAAACAGGCAGAGAAAGCGATCCAGAAAGCGTTCAAGGAGAAGATTGGTATCCTTGTGCATGTGAAACCCGTATCCATCGGTGATCTGCCAAGGAGCGAGAAAAAGTCAACGAGGATATTTGATAACAGGTATTAAGAAATTCAATCGTTGGTTCTTTGCAAAAGAGGAGGGACGGCAGCGCGCCGTCCTTTTTTGCTGTGAAATGAATCCCCTTGTAATGAGAGGGGAGCTTTAATGGATATCCTTCCTTGTATACACGACAAATGCTGCCGCGATCCCTGTGATAGTCACCGCGCACCCGATCCCCATGAGTACCGGATCGACTTTAGCGTTGGTGATGATGTCCGCCGCCTCCGCGTACCCGAAGGGCGTGATGTATTTCAACCAGTCCGCTTCTTCCGTCAGGTTGGCGATAATATTCAAGAAGTACAAGAATGCCGCAATTCCCAATCCAACGCCGATCCCGCTTCGGCGCAGGGCAGAGGAGATGCCGAAGCAGACTGCGGCGATCTCGATCTGAAGCAGGAGATAGGCTGCGTGGAGCAGGAGGAATTCGGTCATCTGAAGCTCCTCACCGATGGCATAGATGACTGCCATGGATGTAAGGATGCTCACTGCGTTCAGGATCAGGATCTGGATCAGTACACAGAGCAACTTGTCAAAGACGATCCTTGTTCTGCTGACCGGGTGGGTGAGCAGGAATTCGGCAGTCCGGTTCTTTTCCTCATCCGCCAGAGCGGAGACACCGATGTACGCGGCGAAGAATGCTCCGCCGATCCCAAGGATGTTCCCGCATTCCAACCCGTAGAAGCCCATCAGTTCTCCCATGTTCAAGCGGTCCATGCCGAAAGCCTCGGTGAATCCGCCCATGGAGGAGAAAACGGCGTTTAACTCATTGACCTGACTCTTCATATCCGGAAATATGATGAGGCAGACAAAGAGTAAAAGAGCGATAGCGGCTGACCAGATGATAAGTGCTGTGCGGCTCCGTTTCAGTTCAGATGCAAGCAGCGTCATGACCGTTTCCTCCTTTCTGCGGCAGCTTTCCCGATGCACGGAGCATGGTTCGGTCTTTCAATGGGCGAAGCAGCGTCTTTGCCTGCCGGACATTCATAATAGTGCATGAAGACCTCATTTAGATCCGGCTCTGTGATCGTCAGGTCTGTGTAATCAATCTGCGGCAGCCAGTTCGCAACCTCCTTGATGTTCCCCTGATAGAGAAAGGAGACGGTGTCAGCGGTGTCCTGCATATCCCGGATGCCTGCGGCAAGCTGCGGCGGCAGAACGGACAGCAGCTTTTCGTGCTTTATTCCTCTGAGCGATATCCGCTTCGCATTTGTTTTTGCAAGCTCTGCCATATCCCCGCAGGCGATGATGCGCCCTTCCCGGATGATGGCTGCTCTGCTGCAGTACTGCTGGATCTCCGAGAGGACATGGGATGAGAGAAAGACAGTTGCTCCGTCTCTGACACGTTCCTTTAAAATATCGAAAAATTCTTTCTGGATCAGAGGATCCAGTCCGCTCGTGGGTTCATCGAAGATGCAGAGCTTTGGGTCATGCTGGAGCGCGCATATGATGGACACCTTCCTGCGGTTCCCCAGCGAGAGGTCTTCTGTTTTCTTCTTCGGATCAAGCTGGAGGCGCTCACATAGAATACGGGTCTGATCTTTACAGTCTTTTTTCCGCAACCCGGCTGAAAAACGCAGTGTTTCAGCCACGGTCATCTTATGATAAAACATAGCTTCCGATGGAATATATCCGATATCAGAGAGGATCTTGCGGGAGTGATCGGTTATGTCCATGCCGAAGAGCTTCCCGCTTCCGGACGTGGGGCGGATCAGTCCCAACAGCAGACGGATGGTGGTACTCTTTCCTGCGCCGTTCGGCCCGATGAAGCCGAAGAACTCACCCTGCTCTACAGAGAGGTCAAGGTCGATGATTCCTCTTGCTTTTCCGTAATATTTCGTCAGGCGGTCAGTCGTGATGATGCTCATGTTGTGCTCCTTTCTCTTCCTGATCGGAAAACGGTCCTTTATAATATACAGATTTCCAGAATTCAATGAGTGATGTAAAAATTGCCTCGATTTTGCCAGTATCAACAGGTTCTTCGCTCTGCGTAATCTCCCAGAGACAGCCTTCGGCCGCCAGATACATTTCGCGCTGCATCATGTCAAGATCCAGTCCGTCGCGGAACTTTGACGTGTCCAGATTCTTTAATAAAGAAAAACCATTTTCATGGCGGACTTTGGCGTACAGCCTCTGCACCTCCTGCGCGATCTCGGGCTCCTTTTCATAAAAGGAACGGATAACAAAGGTCCCCAGATCAGGATACAGCTCCATGATCTTTAGCTTCGCGCGCATACCCCGGTACATAGCTTCAAAAAGATCATCCGGCTCGTAACAGTGATATTCTGTCATATATTTCAGAGAGATATCTTCTACCTTCTTCCACAGAAAGAAGTAGAACTCTTTCTTATTATGAAAATAGTGGAACAGCAGCGATTTACTGATGCCGGCTTCAGCAGTGATCTCGTTTACGGGCGCTTTCTTGTATGGAAATCTGGCAAATATTTTAAAGCCTGCGTTGATGATGCGCTGCTGCTTTTCCTCCGGAAGTAAGAGAAATTTTTCATTCATGCTATGTGATAAAGAGCCGTGTTGTAAAGCGCGGCAAGCCTCCTTGTTTGTTAAGTAAACAGATATTTGATTATCATTATACTCTGTTGACCGTTTTTGAGAAGACCTTATCTGCTTTTTGTTTCCGATAGCTATAATAGCGATTGGAGGAGGTGTTGTTTATCATGGGAAAATATTAGTTATAGAATTTGCAGAACATAAAGAACAAAAGAAAGCGTGGTCGAGCGGCTGCGCAAAAGGCAGGATTAAAGCTTAGGATATCCACACATGGCGGATAACTTTTTACAATTCGTGTAAGTTCGTTGATAACCCATTTTTCTGTAAAAAGCATATTGCGGAACAGATTTTTCCGTGCTATTGTGAATGAACTTGGAAAACCGGTGTTCCTTCGGAAAGCGCATTATGGTACAATGAAGGAGGAAAATATATGCTTACAGGAAGAAAAGGTACAAACAGCGATAACTTTATCATGCTTCCCACCGTGGATTTTTGTTTTAAAGAGCTGATGCAGAATCCAAAAGTGAGAAAAGGATTCATTGCGGCAATACTTGGAAAGGCACCTGAGACGATCCGACAGACAACACTGATCCCGACAGAACTCCGAAAAGAGAGTGAAGAGGACAAACTGGGGATCCTTGATGTGCTTGTGGAGCTTGAGAACAGGACGAAAATGAACATGGAGATGCAGGTGTCCTATTTTGAATGTTGGACAAACCGGGTATTATTTTACATTGGGAAAATATACACCGGACAGATCAAAGAGGGCGATGATTACGATAAACTCCAGAAATGTATCCATGTCAGTATCCTTGATTTTATCCATTTTCCGCAGGATAAAAAATGCTGCCGTAAGATCGTTTTCTGCGATGCAAAGACGGGCGAGCAGTATACGGATCTGATGGAACTGCACATTCTGGAGCTTAAGAAGCTGCCGCCGGAAGATCAGAATGAGGGTGGTATCATCCGCTGGATGAGATTCCTCGGTGGGAAGAACCGGAAGGAGTTCGAGGACATGGCAAAGAAAGACGAATATATCGAAGAAGCATACAACGAGTTGAAAAAGCTAAGTCTGGATGACCAGAAAAGATTGGAGTACGAACTGCGTCAGAAAGCGGTGCGAGATCACAATATGATGATGAAAAGCGCAGAGAAGCGTGGGTTAGAGATCGGGGAGAAGCGTGGACTTGAGATTGGAGAGAAGCGCGGAGTTGAAATAGGGAAAGAAATCGGCAAAGAAATTGGAAAGAAAGAGGGCGAGCAGACCGCGCTGAAGCGTATTGTAGATCATCAGCTCAAATCAGGGAAGACACCGGAAGAGACAGCGGAGCTGTTAGGTCTGGAACTGTGGGAAGTGAAAGAATTATCAGAATCGACAGAGAAATAGTATTGATTATACGAAAAGGCTATTCCTTGCTTTGACGACAATGCCTGTGACTGTGTTTACAGATGTTTAGGAGTGTTGGCATGTCAGCAGATGCCCCAGACATATTTGAGAAAGCCGGGTCGTTCTTTGGACAAGGATATCTATATCTTCCTGACAATTTTGGATGAGCCATTTCCTGTAAATTGCGTAAAAGCCGGAAATGAGGAATAAAATTGTGTCGTCAAGCTCATCAGCAGGCATTTCTTTGGGAATCTGATAATTTCGAATGATCTTTTGCCTGAAAAGAACAAATAGCTTTTTATCTATTTGTTGCCAAAAAGCATGTTCATTCATTTTTAATATGAAAAGAGACAACAACTCTTTGCGCTGATAAATATACTCTAAAATCATTTTTGTTACTTGCTCCGGTGGAAAGTCATGGCAGGATATGGTTGAGATCAGATGATCAATCTCGCGGAGACAGTTGTTTTCAACATCTTCAAGGAGCTCATATATATCATGATAGTGAATATAAAAAGTAGAGCGGTTAATATCAGCTAAATCACAGAGTTCTTTTACGGTGATTTTTTCAATAGGGTGCTTTTTGAGCAGATCTATAAATATATGGGTCAGTATTTCTTTGGTTTTTCTTGTTCTTCTGTCCATTGGTTTCATTTTTGTCTACTATCCTTTGCTTTATGGTTCATGTTTATCAACACTTGCTGTCTGCGTGTGGTTTAATCGACAATTATTAAGAATTGTTGATTGTATGTAACCTTTTGCTAATATAACATTAACATAGATAGGGTTGAACCACAATCCAGAAATAGTGTACAAAAGTTTTGATGGAAAAGGAGAGCAGTAAAATGAAAAACTATATGGATCTTACAGGACGGGTCGCAATCGTAACCGGTGCATCTTCGGGTCTTGGATATGAATATTGCAAAGCATTTGCTGAAAACGGCGCAAAAGTAGCCGCATTTGCCCGGAGAAAAGAAAGGCTTGAAAAGTTGAAAGAAGAGATTCGGGCAATGGGCGGAGAATGTCTGGCGGTTCCGTGTGATGTGGGGGATGAAGAGCAGGTGATCGCCGGGGTACAGCAGGTAGTAGATACTTTCGGGAAAATTGATATTCTGGTTAATAATGCTGGTATGATGGCGTATTGTCCGACGGTTGAATTAACGTTAGAAAAATGGCAGAGAGTTATAGATGTCAGTTTGACGGGATATTTCCTTATGGCGCGCGAATGCGCCAAAAGCATGATAGAGAACCGTTACGGACGCATTATTAATACTGCGTCTATGTATGGGCATATTGCCGCAAAGGATCACCCGATACTTGCATATAATACAACGAAAGGAGCAGTTCCTAATTTTACGAGAGCGTTGGCACAGGAATGGGCAAAGTATAACATTACGGTAAATGCAATTGGTCCGGGAGAATTTCCGTCGGAAATGATGCAGTTTGATGAGACAGCGTTGGCTGAATTAAAAAAGAGGTGCCCGGTTGGACGCCCCGGAAAGATAGAAGAATTGTGTGGCCAACTGTTATTGTTCGCGTCAGAAGGCTGTGCTTATACAACAGGGCAGACAATCTATATTGATGGCGGTTGGACAGCCGTTTAGAAAACATAATGTATGGTCTCCGGAGTCTTTGGAGTAAAAATCAAGAGGGTAGCGCTTTGTCATTTAATCTGATGATTTTGCGATACCCTCTTTTGTCAGGGGAAGCTATTTATTTTACGAGATACCCATATTCCGGGTGCTTTTCAAACCATCCCTGTGCATAGGAGCATGTCGGTACAGCTTTCAGCTTGCTTGCCTCCAGTTCAGTGATAAGCTCCTGCATCAGCTTTCCAGCGATCCCCTGTCCTCTAAGGGAAGAGTCTACAAACGTATGGTTTACATTTACAGTAGTTTCGTCAATGTTTGGGAATGTGATCTCTGCGAGCAGATCCCCTGCTTCGGAATATAATGCGATCTGGTTTTTGTTATGCCTAAATTCCATATTTTTAATCCTCTCTACTATAATAAATTGCAATCCTACATGCTCTATTTTACAGAAATTAGGCGAATATGCAATAGAGAGAATACGGAACGGAGCAAATGTCTGTATCAGAGAGGTGAGCACGTCTCTTTGTTATGCGGGTCTTATGGGTTGGCGTATCACGGTTCTCAACCTCTCAGGTTTCGTCCGTCGCGGATCGCTTAAGTAAATCTCATGATGCTTCCTTATACCAGACTGGTCAGGTATATATCCTTCTTTCTGTATAAAAGAATTCATCAACTGCAAACTGGCGGGTTCCTTATCGTAACTGCCGATGTGCATACATTGGACGCACAAGCCTTCCTTATATGGAAAGAATTCCACTTTCGAGAAGTCCGTCTGTTTCTTTTCTGTTGCCTCTGCCACTGCCCAGTTAAATTCTTCTTCTGTCACAAACTCAGGCAGACGGATCATAGAGATCCATTGAAAATTTTCTTTGCGCGAGTAATCGATCCCTGCGCCGCCCTCCTGCCACCATAAACCTTCCAACGGCGGCACTACATAAGGAAAATATCCGTCTATTTTGTGACTTCCCATGTAACTCATTTTGATCGTGTAGGCAATACCGTACAAAAGACCGATGGCGGACTTGTATTCTCCGTCAGGCAGATTGGGGTCGCCCTTTCCCCTTACCGCGATGTAATCCATCTGCGGGATATCAATGATGCTGGGGGTTTTCGGCGGCTGGTAAAATTCTTTGTATTCCTTCTTATAATCAAATGCCATTGTATTTTCCTCCTGTTTTCTTTTTCTTCTTAGGCTTGGGCGGTGGAAGTTCACGGCAGGTTTCCCTTACAAATTCTGTAAGAAATTCCCGGTCGTCTAAATCTTCTATAAGAAAATATGGTTTCGCGCCTTCATATGGCAGGGATTCTTCCAAGCTGGGCGCCAACTGTTTTCCTTTCTGTGTGATTTTAACAAAGAACTGGTCGTCGCAGATAAGGGCAAATATCTTACCGTCACAGTACATGCCGTATTCGCCGAACATTTTGCGGAAGGTGATCAGACCGGCTTCTGATATCTGATCTGCCACATATTGAACAAATTCCTGACTGCTTGACATAATATGCACCTCCTCATTTAAAATCAACTCATTACTTAAAAATGTTCCAACAGTTTTGGGGTTTACAAGTAGTTCTCATACATTTTCCTGATAATACCGCACAGCTCTTCGCGGATCTCTTTCGGTTCCAAAAGTCTGACCCGGCTGCCGAAGGTCAGAAGCCATGAGATCAAGTTTTCCTTATCGGTATAATCCGCATGAAAAAGTAATTCTCCGCATTCCGTTTCAGAGAAACAGTCCGGGCCGAATTCTTCGATCAACCGCCATTTACATTCTGAAGAAAACAGAGCCTTTACACTTATGCCGCCGGGGAAAATCCTTTCAGTCCGCAGATCGGGAAGGGGCGCCGTCCGTTTGTTAAAGGTATCGTTGCTCCCGCAAATATTATCTATCCGGTTCAATTTAAACAAGCGATAATCTTTCCTCGCGGTACACCATCCCCATACATACCAGTTTGACCAGCGAAAGATAAGGTAATAGGGTTCGATCGTTCTTCTGCTTTCTCCAGAGGGCGAGTAATAGTCAAAGCTTAAATACATCTGAGTGTTGATGGCTTTGCGGATTAGTTCAATCTTTGGCGCAAGAGCGTCTTTATACCATGAAGAAAGATCGATCAGGACAGACTGACCGCCGTTCATAAGATCAGAGGATCCGGCAGAAAGCTTTTCCATCAGTTGACCATAGCGGTTTGTGCCATTAACGCTGTCCAGACTGCGCAGGCCCGCAAGAATATCGTTTAACTCTGTGCCGGTGAGCAAGGTGCGGTCGATACGATAACCTTCCATAATAGAAATACCGCCGTTTGATCCTTGTCGTGTCATTACCGGGATACCTGCCCGGCAGAGTTCATCGATATCTCTGCCAATCGTCCGACGGGAAACTTCAAACTGTCTGGCAAGCTCGGGAGCGGTAATGGTATCTCTTTGTAATAAAATAGATAATATTCCGATCAGGCGATCAATCTTCATGCTGCTCCCTCCTAGAAAAGTTGTCTGGTATTTGATGATATTATAACATTGAAAACAAGCCATCTGTATGTCATGTTTCTATTATTAAAATAGAAAAATATAACGGATTGCATTGTGTGGCAAAATAATACAGAAAAAGTAAGGCGAGGCACAAAAATGCGTGAATTGTCTGAAATAAATAAAAAGCATGAAAAACATTGACAATTATATCTGGCAATGATATGATAGCACCTGTCGCTGATGACGAGGGAAAATGTTACTGTTCACAGAAGCGCCATTCGTAAAATTGCACTACGTGCTTATTGTGGCTGCCGCCACCGTTTTACTCATGAAAAGGCGCTCCCTACATCTGCCATAAGGCCGCCTGCTCCTTATACAAGCATAAAGCAGTTGCCCTTAGGCATACGTGTGAATTGTAACGGGAAAATTCCAAGAGCAGTTCGACCGGAGACGCGGAGGCGGAACGATCGGAGAACAGTTGGAAAAGAACTTCGTAGACCGATGAAAATAACAATGAGAAACAGTAAAAAAAGTTGTTGACAATGGTAAGGCGATGTGGTAATCTGTTAAAGCTGTCGCTTGAAACAAGATGGCAGAAAAAGTTAAGAACCTTGATAACTGAACAATAGACAACAACCCTTGAAAATTTCTTTGAAGAGA
>ERZ1643251.1527-NODE-1527-length-26197-cov-5.181394_pt1 | contig 26197 bp, 16 predicted proteins | sample MGYA00579261_ERZ1643251 | MGnify/ENA primary metagenome ERZ1643251 (study PRJEB29033, sample SAMEA4952267) | chicken gut metagenome | biome: Broiler Chicken; feature: Gastrointestinal Tract; material: Caecum | place: Ireland | collected 2018 | study: Broiler... | reverse complement strand
AGTGCATACCCGTAACGAACCAGATGATACAAATGACAACGCCCATGATGGAAAGACTCCACCTCTTTTGAACCTTTGCGATCATCAGCAGAAAAACCGGCCCCGCAAGCAGACCGCTCCCGGCCGGCATAAAGAATGTAAGCACCGGGTTGGGGGCAAAAAAGATACCGCCTACCAGCACAAATACAAATACCAACGCAGTAAAAATCCCCGTTGTTACCAGGTCTTTTACGGTAAGACCTTTGCTCATAGAATTCGCTTGATTTCTCATTTTCTTCCTCCTCTAGATTTAGCCCATGTTTACTTGACGTATGAGCTATGTTCTGATATTATTTGATTAGTTTCATCTAACCTTCGTCACAATATTAATAAATATGATAATTGTTTTCAATACATCATCTAATATTGTGGCTAAATGAGGTATTTTTTCGACTAATCAAGGTGATTTGGAGGTGCTTAATATTTCTATCATGAGTTACTATGAAGCTATACTTAATGAATATAGTTTTGTTTCTCTATCTGATAAGAGCAGTTATCGCTCGACTGGTAAAACTTGGAGGCTCAACGATACTGCTGGGAGCGGTAACTATTGGGTATATGAACAAAGCGATTATTTCAATATTAAAATTCACGACTTCTTTTTTTATGAAGATACTTTACTTAAAACAATGATACCCGAATGTTTAAGCATTACATATTACGAATCTATTTCTGGAGAAGAACTATATCCATACAGACGTTTAAATGCAGGTTGTATCAAAGCAATTATTGGTAGCAACCAGGAATATCGCGCATTAATCCACAAAAATATACCAATTCGATCTATAGGGATTGAAATAATGCCCAGTTATTATGAGGATTATCTAAAAAAACAGTTTCCTGAAGAATATACTAATCCCAAATATGCTTTTTTCTCTTTAGATCAAACAATGGTTTTTCCTGAAATGGTATTTTTGCTTAACCAAGTACGTGATTATCATGGAGATGGTATGGCTGCTAAGTTATTCTATGAAAGCAAGATGACCGAAGCAATTTCTCTTGTCGTAGAATATCAGCGAAAAAATTACTCATCAAATACTAAAAAAATCTCATCAGAGGATGTAAAAAATATAGAACTAGCCACAGCATATTTAAATGACCACTCTACTTCTGATGTACCACTAGATTGTTTGGCCAAAATAGCCTGTATGAGTCTTTCAAAATTCAAGTATTCCTTTAAACAAGTTAATAAATGCTCAGTAACGGAATATATACAGAATCGCAGAATGAGCCAGGCAGAATGTTTATTATCAAATACAGATTTATCAATTAGTAATATAGCACGATCTGTTGGATATTCTAATCCCAGCCGCTTTTCTGAGCTTTTTAAAAAAAGTACTGGATTACTTCCTGGTATGTATCGAAAAATGGCTAATAGAACAAATAGATAGGCAAACGAATATTAATTTCGTCATATCCTTACATTTAGCAAAATCCTCGTAAGACTTAATCATATATTGTTCTTACGAGGACATTTTGCTTTTCATTCATACGATATTATACCTGAAGTGACTTCTTACTTTTTGTTTCAGCTTTTAAACTTAATGCTGCTTTTTCATACTTCTTTATTATTTTAGCATTTCCTAATATTTTTCCTAAATCCTGCCATACTTCTGTTGCTGTTATAGCATATTGCAACTCATTATTCACTTTGCTTGGTTCATTCTGTAAATCACAAAAGCATTCAAGTGATTTTTTTATGCTTTTTGTCCATTCTTCTAAAAACATTTGCCTAAACCTTATTTCCTGTTGATCCCCCAATATCTCATATGTAGGTAAATTTAAAAATTCATCTTTCCGATCCAGTCTGAATACTCCATTCTTATCTAACTTTTTATTCATACAAGGTTCCCAAACGATAATTCCGTTAGTACCTGTTAAAGTAAGCTTTCCACTCATTGTGAATAGATCTATAGCGTGAAGTAGAAGCGTATTGTTTTCAGGATTCTCGGGTTCTATTTCGTTTTGTACGTTTATACTAAGTGGTATGCCCCTAATATTTCCGGAAATAATAGAGAATGGTACGTTCTCATTCGATCCATTCAATAATTTAAATTCCCACGGTCTAAACCCTCCTGTGATTCTTCCCAAAATATCTATTAAAGGAAATAATACATGGATACTGCAGGTTGCATGTATGTATTGAATTGCACAGTGTTTCATTAATATATGAGATGTCTGAATAAAGTCTGATACTCTTTTTAAATTAGGATAAAAGGTGTTCAGAATATATCTACAACCGCAGCTTTTTGCAAGTCTAACATTCTGAACTAGTTCTGCTAAATGAACAGGATGTTCTTGAATAACATTTATTTTGTGTTTTAAAAACTCTTGAGCAATTTGACTTCCTGATCCGCCAACAACCGTAGATTTTACTACAACGCATGCAAGATCTGGAGCCATTTTTAGGGCTTCACTAATATCCGTAAATAATGGCACGCCATATTTGTTAGCATATTCTAATGATATATCACTTCCTTTCGACAGTATCCCTACAAGTTCATACTCTTTTTTCAATAATTCAAGTGCACGCAAATAAAATTGTCCAAATCCAACGCCACAAACAATTACTTTTTTTCGATTTAGATCATTCAAACTTCATCATCCTCCCACTTCGTATCAATGTCTCCTTTGAAGTTAAATAATTTGTTTTCTCTCAAAACTCCTTTTTCAACTAAATTTCCCACCACACTTTGACAATTTAATATCTGAAAAGGCCAATAAATGCCATTCTCATAGTGCTTCGAATACAGTATTTCAGCACACGATGCTGCGATAAATCCATTAATACAATAACTATCTTCTGATTCCCACGCATAAATATTTTTCTGTAGCCCTACCATCGTACCAGTCTCAACTACAATTCTATAAGTAAAGTCATTTTCTAAATTTCCCTCAGATAAATTTGATATAACTTCTTTAGCTACCTTTCTTAAATTACTAGGGCTCTTGTCTCGGACTAATTTTAAAATAGCTCTCGACATAATTTCATTGTATTCAGGATAGTACTGAACATTGAACCAATGCAATTCTTTTATACCACAATACGAAGCGGATTGAATTAGTTCTTCTGTTAAATATGGGCATAATTTCGCATTATCTAGAAATACTTCTGGTAGCTCGATTGATTCTTGTTCACGCTTTATGGTGTTGTCATAATAATACATATCGGCCTTTCCAAATTTGTTTAATATACTCATCAGCAAATCTTCGCATGCCGTCAGAGTTAATTTTTCCTTCCCTCCCGCAAAAATTTTTATAGTTTCATATTCTTCATTTTGCTTTGCCCAAACTGGAAGTATTCCTGATAAGCCAGGAATACTTCCAGCTCCAATAATAACTGGAATAGAAATCTGATCTTTCAAATCAAATAAATTAACGCCAAAAGCATCTACATAAGATATGCCCATAGATTTAATTATTTCAATAATTCTTTTTGAAAAAAAGTACGATGGACCAATACAGTTCACAACAACTTTACATCCACGGCAAAAATTCTCTAAAGAGTTATCATCTTCCGCATTAACTTGTATATATTCAATATCTGAGTTTATAATGTTTTTACTGATGCTTCTACTTCCGCAGCGTATCGAATATTTACCACATAAATAATGTACAACGCTTTGTCCGATCAATCCATTATATCCCAATATACCAATCATTTCTTTATATACTCCAATATAATATTTGCTACTTGTTGTGCATAAGGCTCCGACAAGCAATTTAGATGATTTCCTTTAATTTGTTTCATTTCAATATTTCCAATCACTGTACTTTTCCAAAAGTTTTCATTATCCATTTCTTCTACTGGCAAAAATGCAGCATCTTTGTCCTCGCAGCTTAACACAATAGCATCTCCAATATAGAAACCAGGTTCATAGTTGATTACAGCTTTAAAACTATGACAAAAAACACGATATAGCATATCCAATCTCATTCTTTGATATTCCATAATGCCTGATCGATCATTTATCTCCAACGTACTGTATAAGTGTTCCAGACGCTCTTCATGAGATTTTGTAACCATTTTGCTATAACATTCAACCACAGGCTTAAATTTTTCTTCTTTAAGCTGTGTAAGTGCTTCGTTTGGAACATGCTTCTCTTGTAATTTGCTCAATTCCTCAATTGCTTCCTTCAAAAGTTTGTCCGTAATAGTATGTCCCGCTTTTCTAATGTCGGCTCCAATAACCATTCCAAAAGCTCGTTCCATTAACAGTTCAGTATCAATCATTCTTTTACTTGGCGTTGTATCAATACTTATAATAGGATAAACTTTTTTTCCTAATTCGCTCAATACTTTACCTATCTCGAGAGAAATCAGACCTCCCATACAATATCCAATCAATATGAATTCTTCTTTTCCTGTATCAATTAATTCATGTGCATATTTCTCTCCAAGAGTAAAAATCAAATCATTCTCGCTAATAGTCAAATATTCCTCCATATTGCTGCAAACTAAAATAGATAGAGAATCGAGATCAGGCTGTAAATATTTCACCAATATATCATACGGACTCTTTGTTCCTGTTCCATCATGCACTAGAACTACTAACCTATTGCTTTCTTCATCATTAGAAATATACGTTAAATTTTTTGAGTATACTTCCTGTTCCGTATCTGTATTCTCTATACTGTTTTCAGCCATTTTATCTTCTAGTTTTTTGCAAATTCCCTCTACTGTCGGAGTATCAATTAGAGCAATCATAAGTTTGTCCCATTCCCAGCTATTCGCTTCAGGAATTGTTTCTTTCATTTTGGCAACAACTTGTGCTACCAGTAACGAGTCTCCACCTGCCTCATAAAAATTTTCATTTCTCCAAATAGCTTCTCTTTTTAGAGATTCTTTCCAGATATCAGCCACTCTTTTTTCCAAGTCTGTAATAGGTTCTTCTCCTTTAAGCGGAATGAATGGATTATCCGTTTCAACCATTTGTTGCAATTTTTTCCTATCAATCTTTCCGTTCAATGTCATAGGAAATTCTTTTAAAATTTGTATGTAGGCCGGTATCATATAATCCGGTATCTTTTTACTTAAATACCTTTTTACAGTCTCAGCATTTACCAATTTTCTCTTTGAGCTGAATCTACCTATAAATAACGTCTGGCCTAATATTTCAAGAGGGCTTTCATTGGGAGGGAACTGAGCAAGTAATTCCATCCCTGCCTGATTAAACTGATCTTCCCACTGTGCAGTACTAAGAAATACCTGTTCATTTTCGCTTCTAAAATCTTCTACACCATTCAGTCCATTATGGAACTCCATAGATGTCAATAAAGTATAATTAATACCTGTAGCATCCAAAATAATAAGTAATCCATTAGGAGTTGCCATTTCTTTGAACTGCTTTAGTACCTTCAGCTCATCATTAGCATTATGCAATACATTATTACATAAAATAATATCCCAAGCAGATGCATCTATATTTTGTTTCCAATACTCTTTATTAATATCAAACAACGCATAGTCTACCCATGGATACTTTTTAAATTTTTCCTGCGCCTCATTAAGAAAGGAACGGGATATATCTGTAAATAAGTATTCAACTGGATATTCTGATATAGCGGAAATCAAATCTATACTAACTCCACCTACACCAGCACCAATTTCAATTATTCGCAATTTTCTATTTCTTTTCTTTTTAAAAGCTTCTGCAATTCCAATAACGTTTTCTATAATTGCAGAATTCATACATTTACTTACGATATTATCTTTATATGCCGACAAAGCTACAGTAAACTTTCCTTTTGGGAAAAACAAATCTACGGGATCTAATTTTCCCTGAAGTAATGGCGCTAAATTTTCACGAGATTCTTTAAAATACTGCATCATAATTGGGCTATAATTTACTTTTTTATCTATTGAAAGCCATTGTTCCCATAGTTGATCAGCCTCATCTTTTGATACCTCTAATTTTATTTTATATTCTTTTTTATTTTTTTCTTCTATATACTCCTCTTGTTTTAGTGCTTTTAGCCATCTTCTAATTAATGGTCTATAATATTCATGAACCTCAGTATTATTATAAATTTCTTCTAATGTATACCACTTATTTGAATTTACAAAAATTCCGGCATTCATAAATGTTCTTATAATATCGTATAATGCCGTCTTATTCGAAATATTAACCCACTTTTTATAATCGGCAATATCGGCTTGAAACAAAGAAGTATTAGAACATATCTTTTCATTAGATTCAATGATTATTCTTTTTATTTCATCTTCATTCGTGTCCTCAGTAATTGGTTGAACAAAAGCCCCCAGTAAATCAGTATCTTCTTTAGCTGATAATACAATCGCATTTTCTATTTCAGGCATAGAAGTTATATTAGCCTCTATTTCGTTTAATTCTACTCTATGTCCCCGGATCTTTATTTGCGAGTCTTCCCTTCCTAAGAATTCAATCAAACCGTTAGGATAATATCTTCCATAATCACCCGTCTTATACATTCTTTTCTCTCTTTGGGGATGATATATAAATTTCTCTTTCGTTAACTTTTCATCATTCAGATAACCGGATGCCAAGCCCATACCTGCAATATAAATTTCTCCTTTAACCCAATCAGGACAATCGTTCAAATTTTCATCTAAAATATAAAACTCTTGATTCGACAGAGGAAATCCATAAGGTATACTTTTTTTATATTCTTTGCTGCTATCTATAGGATATGCAATTGACCAGATGCTAGCTTCTGTAGCTCCTCCCAAACTTTCAATTGAAGCATTGCTAAATATCTCAGTAATCTGTTTTGGCAATTTTACAGGTATCCAATCACCTGACAGCATAATCAACCTGAGTTTGGAATCCCCATGAATGTGCTCAGCTTTACAATAAGATACCAGCATTTGCATTTGAGCGGGAACTGTATTCCAAATTGTAACATTATGCTTATTGAGTAACTCATACCATTCTCTAACATTTTTTTCTTCAGTAGGCACTACAAGAGTTCCCCCTGCTGTCAATATTCCGAACACATCAAAGACAGATAAATCAAATGCCAAATTCGCAACACATAACACCTTATCATTTGAAGTAATACTGAAGCGTGCGATAATATCTTGTATTGTATTCATAGCCGCAGCATGTGATATAATGACACCTTTAGGTTCTCCTGTGCTTCCTGACGTATAAATAATATATGCAGGTTGATTAATGTCGTTTTTGATTGACTTTATTTCGTAGTTAGTTTTATATGTCAACTGATCCACATAAATTTTTACGGTGTCAATAAAAGAGTTATCTTTTGTGCTCTCTAAGATCATAGCTGAAGCACCAGAACTCTCAATAATCTTTCTTCTTCTTTTTTGAGGTTGTTCAATATCTATTGGTAGATATGTTCCTCCTGCTAAAAGTATCCCCAAAACAGAGGCAATCTGCCATATACCTTTTCTCATGGCTACCGCTATGATTTTGCCTTCTAAACATCTAAATATTAGTTCTTTTTGAACCGCTACTGCATATTGTCCTAGTTCTTTATATGAATAGGACACATCATTAGTGATAACTGCTATTTTATTCGGATTCTTTTTCACGTTTTCGCAGAATCCGTCTATCAGAGAAACCTCTTTCCACTCATAATATGTTGAATTTATATTCTTTCTAACGTTTTTCATTTTTTCTGGCAGCATAGCCAAATTATTTTGAGCTTCAAACTGTTCAATTTCGATATGATTCAAAATATTTGAAAAAGCTTCAAAAGCTGCTTCTGCCATATCTTTAGGAAATACGTTCTCCCTTATGTCCCAATTAACCAGTATTCCTCCGTCATAGTCCATTACCTGACAGTCAATCAAGACTTGAGGAGTCTGACTTATTTTATATATTAATTTACCTCTATCTTTATTACCAAAATCCAATTTTTCATTTTCTTGTAAACCTAAAGTGCTGGTATATACATATGGAATAATAATCTCTTCTTTTCTTCCTTTATTCAGTTCTCTTAAGACCTCCACTCCTGTAAAAGAGAGATGAGTTACATCTTCCCATAGTTGCTCCTGAACCTTCTTCATTCTATCGACTAGTTTACTATTGTACATATATCTACTTTCTAATATATCTACAACTGTAAAGTCTCCAACTATATCGTCAATTTCTGGATGAATATCAGGTCTATTTGTCATTGTAATATTTACGCAAAAATCTTTCGACTCTGACCAGTATCGTATAACCTCTATATATAGTGATAATATGATTGTTGAAAGAGTAAGTTTATTGTTTTTTGCAAATTCTGAAAGCTCACGAACTCTTTCCGGACAAATAAATGTATTAAGCTGATATATAGAAGCTGTCTCAGGTCTATTTGTTATTGGAAGTTGTGGTCCTTCTGGCATGTTAGGTATTCGAGTTTTCCAATATGTTTCATCATTTTTCCTTTGTTCGAAATGCTTTGGTTGCTTTTCAGTATAGACTATGTAATTTATAATATCCCTATATGACACTGACTTTTGCAGAATAGCATCTTTATCTTCATAATACTTTTCAAGCTCATTCATGATAATATTAATACTTGAAAAATCCGCCACTAGCATATCTAAGGAGAAATGCATAATTATATTATCATCAGTTTGACTTAGTTCTACATCAAACAAAGGCCACTCTCCCGGCTGATATTGCTTTTTTGTCATTCTATCCCTTATTTTTTTTCTAGTCTGTTCAATCTCTCCAACTGTCAGACTGTTTAATTTCCATATTTTCACATTAGGGATGGAGTATTCTTCAAGAATCTGCTGAGTTCCGTTTTCGTTTATAACTGCATGTAACATATCATTACTATTCACAACTTTTTTCCAAGCACTGTTAAAACGTTCAACATCTAATTGATCATACAAAAACTCTGAATATATTTTGCAACCTACTCCCCCGTATTTATAGGATTCATTCCTTCCCACCAAATAAGCAGATTGTATATCCGTCAACGGAAATGGTAAATATTTACTGGTAGAATCGCAGATTACCTTTTCACTATGTTCAGACAAATATCTCATTATTTCAGTTTTATACTTCCTAACTTCCTCTTTAGCATCCTCATTCATTACGCCTTTCAATGCGCTATATCTAAGCTTATCCCCTTCGATATAGAACTCTACTCCTAATTTCTGATATTTTAACAATATTTCTTCTACATGCATAATTTTTATCTCCCCTTTCTATATTTCATCATTCTCATATTCGTTTTCGCGTTTGCGCCCTTTACCTTCAATCAATTTCGTCATTTCAGAAATTGTACTGAATTCAAAAATATCTTTTATTGTTAGCTGTACATGAAATTTGTCATTAACTTTATTTACCAACTGTAGTGCTTTAATTGAATTTCCACCTAATGAAAAGAAATTGTCATTTACATTAATATTTGAGCAATTAATTATTCCTTTCCAAATCTCTGCCATTTCCTTTTCTTCCGGAGTAGTAAATCCGGAATTTTCATCTTGATTATCTGACAGCAATTCACTCATATATTTAATAGCTGTCTTTCTAAGTACACCATAATCTCTTTTTCCATTATACGTTTTGGGAAACTCATTTATAGGAATCATTTTATGGGGAAGCATATATTGCGGTAGTTTTTCTTCCAATATTGTTCTAATATCTTCACTCCTAAAATGATTTTCTGCCTTATAAAATGCAACCAAATATGCTCTATTCATCAATTCAATATTTAAAACACTGCTCGAATTAATCCCATCGATTGAATTTATAGCAGCTTCTATCTCACCTAATTCAATCCGATATCCTCCAATCTTCACTTGATTGTCTATTCTTCCCAAAAACTCAAGATTTCCACCCCCCCAATACCGTCCCATATCACCGGTACAGTATAATCGTTCTCCGTTTTCTTTCCAAACGACAAACTTTTCTTTCGTCTGTTCTTCATCATTTAAATATCCTAGAGCGACTCCATCTCCTGAAATATAAAGTGTTCCCGGTACCCAGTCCGGACAATTTTTCATATTCTGATCCAGAACATAATATCTTTGATTTGCCAGTGGCTTGCCATATGGAATACTTTTCCAATTTTGGGGAATCACATCAGGAATTTCAAAACTATTAGACCAGATGCTTGCCTCTGTCGCACCTCCTAATGCCACAATTTTTGCCTCGCTAAATAAATGTCTAATTCTATCTGGAAGGGATACAGGTATCCAGTCACCACTCATTAAAATCAGGCGTAACGTCTGACTTTTAAGCAATTTCTGATATTCTTCATATTCGACTAGCATTTCCATAAAAGCCGGTACACTATTCCAAATCGTTATATTTTCTGAATTTAATAGTTCAATCCAATCTAACGGATCCTTTATTCCATCTGAATCTGGCAAAACAAGTTTTCCTCCACATCCTAGTACCCCAAAGATATCATAAACAGAGAGGTCAAAATGCAGATTCGAGATGCCAAAAGCCGTATCCTTTTCTGTAATCTGGAACCGATGATTTATGTCCATTATGGTGTTGGCTGCGCTATGGTGTGAGATCATTACCCCCTTTGGCATTCCCGTGGATCCAGAAGTATAAATTACATACGCAAGGTCCTCAGGTGCATTCTTCTCTTTCAGAATTTCATGGTCGCATTTCACTCCACAAACAGGTATGCATTTCCATGCTTTCTTCCATTTGTTTTGCTCATCCTCAGCATGGTTCTGTACAAGAATGATGTTTGTATCACTGTCAGATAGAATCTTTTCTATACGTTCCTGGGGATTGTGGATATCAATGGGAAGGTAAGCCGCACCTGCAAAAAGGATTCCATAAACAGCCACGATCTGTTCCCAGCCTTTTTCCATCAAAATGCCCACAGTTTCTCCTTTATTTACGCCTAACTGGCGCAGCTGTTCTGAAATATATAGTGCTTCTTCCTGTATCTCCCGATAAGTCATCCTCCGGTTTGTGGAGACCAATGCCTCTTTGTCAGGCCACTTTTCTGCCGCTTCCCAAAAAAGGGCATCTAAAGTTTTTTCTTCAAACTTTACGCCTGTCTCATTTGCTTTATATCGTGCCTCTGAAATCTCTGCCGACACCAAACTAATCGTTGGCTTCTTCACGGTTTCCGGTCTCTTAGACAGTTTCTTTAGTAACCCTGTATATGCCCGGAACATTTCATCCAGCATTCCCGGATAGAAAAGCTCATCAACGGAGTCCCAGAATAAGCAAAGTCCTCCATCCATTTCCACTACCTGATGATCCAGCCAAACTTGTGGTGTCTGAGAAATGTTGTAATGGAGTTTTCCAAGCCACTTTCCTTCATTCCACTGTTCAACGCCCAATCCGCTGGTGAATACAACAGGCATGATCGATCCCTGCGGATTCCCTTGTCTTTTTTTCAACTCACGTTCCAATTCGACCGCACTGTAAGAAGAATGCTCCATATCCTTCGAAAGCTGCTTCTGGATCGCCCTTGCACGCATTTCAAAGTTTTTGCCTTCATTATCATGGATTTCCAATAAGGTCAGTGTTGTAAAATCCCCTACAAGCGCATTGACTTCCGGATGGATCTGTTTTCTATCGAACTGGGTAAGGTTAAGAGTAAAATCTTTATTGTCACTCCATAATCGTATCGTCTCTGCATAAGCGCTGATCAGCAGCACAGATGGTGTTACTCCTATCTCTCCTGCAAGTTCTTTCAAAGTTTTCCATTCTTCTGGAGATAATCTATCACTGCGCCTGTAAAAACGCTGTTCAGTGATCTGTTTTTCCGTCTTTGCCAAAGGAAAATTTGGTGCTGGGGAGAAGTTGTCCGCTCTCTCTTCCCAATATTTCTTATCTGTTTCATAGGAAGACGATCTCTTTATCTCTTCCAGTCCCAGTACATAATCCCGGAAAGACAGATTGATTTCTTTGTCTGCGCAACCAGTTTTATATATTTCCGTCCATTCATTTAAGATGTGGAACATACTCCACCCGTCAAAAATAAGGTTGTCAAAGCTGATATGAATCCTTTGCCTGTCCTCTCCCAATTCTGTGATCTCCACGTCAAACAACGGCCAGTTCTCTGTATCAATAACCTGGTGGGACATTTCTTCTCTTTTAGCATATAAAGCCTGATCTTTTCCTGCTTTGTCCAGCGTATGTACATCTTGAATTTTGATCTGATAGTCCGGTACACTTTCCAAAATTTCCTGTGTTCCGTCCGGCCGGATAATCACCCGCATCATTCCATGGCGTTTAATCAGCATATTCCATGCTCTTTCCGCCTTTTTTATATCCAGTTTTTCTGTATCCAATTCAAAATAGCAATGTGTAGCGACATTTCCCAGTTCATACAGACCGCTTCTTCCGATCCAGTAGGCATACTGCACATCTGTCAGTGGGAAAGGCTTATATCTGTTTACGAGATCTGGCCGGATTTCCAGAGTGGAAGAAAGTTCATGTTCTGTTTGATCAATAACCCTTGCCAATGCCTTAATTGTTGGATTCTCAAAAATTGCTCCAATAGAAATCTTACAGTTAAAAATCTTCTGTATCTCAGAAATCAATCTTGTTGCCACTAGGGAATCTCCGCCTAAAGCGAAATAGTTGTCTTCAATACCAAGTGTTTTATACCCAAACAGTTTCTGCCAGATAGCCAATAGTGTATGTTCTGTTTTTGTAGTTGCACGTGAAAATCTTACTTCGACACTCTCTCCTTTGAAGGTTTCTTGTAATGTCTTACGATCAATTTTTCCATTAGAGAGCGTTGGAAGCTGGCTCATAAAATGATAATTCTGGGGTATCATATAGTCTGGCAGTTTTTCTGACAAATAATTTCTAAGTTTGTCTGCATCATAATCCAGAAGGCTTCCTCTCTGTCTGCAGGCAAATATAGCACTTCCATAACCTCTCATCTCTGCGAAGTGTTCGGTTAATCCAGCCTGATCCAGATATTCTCTCCATGAGTCATAGTCAGGCATGATAATTCCCGTCTCTTTTCTTTTATCCTTGATATTAGAGAATCCATTCTCAAGGAAAGAAGCTGTAAACTCTTGTAAATAGATAGTATCTATGAGCTCTGTCATAAGAAATATGCCGTTGGGTTTTAACAAATCCGAGATTTTTTCCAATGCATCCGTCACATCTTGGTTCCGATGTAATGCATTCGCAGATATCACAATATCGTATCTATGTTTTTGTATCTGCTGTTGATCGAGGCTTTTGTTTAGATCCAGTATTTCGTATTCGATTCCCTCAAACTCATAGAGCTCATCTTTCGTCTCCTGCAGAAAGTATTTTGAAGTATCTGCATAAGTATATGCTATAGAAGTATTCTCTGGCTGATCAGCTAACTTCTTTGTCATCCTGCTGTCTCGGGTACCGATCTCTAGGATCTGAATCGGCTCTTTCGTATCGATCCTGCAAAGCTGCTTTAATATGTAATCCAGGATTTCTCCGATTTTCTCATGTCCGGGAACCCTGCTTATTAATTTTGCAGGAGCAAGCGTAGGATCTTTTTCATAAAAAACATCCAACGGGCTTTCTTGTCCTGTTACAATCTTTTTGATATATGGTTTCAGCTTCTGCAGATATTCGTTTACTTCTGCCACATTTTCCGAAAAATCTATTTGCTTATCTGTCCGAATAAGTTTCCCTTTCTCATCTCTAAGGAAATTCTCTTTTAACAGAACATCCAGCCAGCGGATGATTGTTTGTTTCTGTGTCTGATCGATTGATACATCTGATAAAATCTCGTCTTTAGAGCAGGAGCTTTTATCGGATGTTATAATTTCCATTTCCTCTAATACAGCAAGCATGGTCTGAATACAGCATTGATTTCCGTAAGCTATAAACTTTTTATACGCTTCCTCCATCTCTCTTTCTGGATTCCATTTACTCGTAACTTCTGTAACTTGCTCCCAAGTTTCGCCGAAAATATCTTTTCCTTTAATGCAAGAGACAACTCCAGAATCTTTTTCTAAAGTTGCGCCTATATAGGCAACCAGTGACTTATTTCCATTTCCATCAGAAAACGTATCTACAACCGCCTGATCCACACCTTTGCATGTTCCAATTGCATGTTCAATTTCTCCAAGCTCAATCCTGTGTCCACGGATTTTCACTTGGTAGTCTCTTCTGCCAAGAAATTCTATCGTTCCATCCTGCCAAAACCTACCCAAATCACCGGTTCGGTACCATCTGCCCTTAGAATCCAAAATAAATTTCTGTTCTGTTAATTTGCGGTCGCCCCTATATCCCTTTGCTACACCGTATCCACCAATCCAAAGTTCCCCGGGAACCCAATATGGGCAGTCTCTGCCGTATTCATCTACAATACGGTAGGACTGATGTTCCAGAGGTCGGCCATATGGGATAGATTTCCACCCAGCAGGTATTGGCAGTTTTACATCCTGATAATTTGACCAGATACTTGCTTCCGTTGCGCCTCCCAAAGCGACAAATTCACAGGAATCTGTCAATGCAGCCACTCTTTCCGGCAGATCTAATCCAATCCAATCACCAGAAAGCAGTACAGCCCGTAAAGGCAATTTTTCTTGCAGAGCTTCTGCACGAATCAACAGCATATTCAGTAAAGTAGGCACACAATTAAGAAATGACACATGATATTTTTTTATCTGCTCAATCCAGTAATCTGCATTTCTCCGTTCTGCATCCGGCAGCAGGACCAGTGATCCGCCGGCACCTAGAATGCCAAACACATCATATACTGAAAGGTCGAAATCCATGGCAGATACAGCCAGTGCAGTGTCTTTTGAGGAAACCATATATTTTTTATTAATGTCCTGGATTGTATTCCATGCGCTTCCATGTGCAATCTCAACTCCCTTTGGAACTCCAGTAGAACCGGAAGTCATGATAATGTACGCACTATCCTCTGGAAACACTTCCGGAAGCTTAGCACTTTCTGTTCCATCTATCTCATCAAAATTAAGGAGTTCTGTCTGATCCGGCCATTCAATCTGATCTTTCCATACATTATTTGTAATTACATATTTTACACCTGTTTTCTCATGGATAAGCTTTCTCCGTTCTTTTGGTTGGTTCAGGCTAACCGGTATATATAGATTTCCAGACATTAGGATTCCTAATGCTGCTGCGATTTGCTCATATCCACGTGGAAGAGTAATAGCTATTGGCTCTTTTGAGATTCCATGTCCACAAATCATCTTCGCAATTCCAAGTACTTTTTCTTTTAACTCTCCGTAGGTAATCGTATATCCTTTCCCTGTGTCAATCAAAGCAGCCTTCCCCGGATCTTCTTTAGCCCTTTGAAGAAAAGCTGTATGCAGGCATCGCGGTTTTTCCGGTACTTCTGTAACGCAAGACTCTTCTAAAAATTTCTTCCGGTTTTCTGGCAGTACATCAAATTTCTGGTTCCAGTCTTCTTTCCCCAGATCATGCAAAAGAATCTTCAAGCTGTCCATCATATCCTGGATCATAAATTCAGGAAAAAGTTCATCTACACTATCCCAGGTAAGCTGCACACCTTTCTCGTCCTCATAGCTCTGGAAATCATTCCAAACCTGCGGAGTCTGGGAAATCATATAGGAGAACTCTCCAAAGCTTTTCTGAAATACAGAATCTATCAGAGGAGTGCCCAGGTTACAGGCGAATACAACAGGCGCACTCACCGCTGATTCCCCATATATCCGTGACAGATCTCTTTGAACCTGCACTCCGGAATAAGCTGTATGCTTCATATCTTCATGCAGCTGCTTTTCAATTCTATGTAACAGTTCAAGAAATGTCGGGGTACCCTCACAGTTCACTTCTAAAAGCAACAGTGTCGTAAAATCAGCAACTACCTCTTCAAGCCCCTGCTTTTCTGTATTTCGATTAAAATATGGAATGTTGATTAAGAACCGTTTATTTTGGCTCCACCGCTCTAACACAGTTGCATACGCTGCAAGAAGGAGCATTGCCGGCGTAGTCTTATATTCTTTTGCTCTTGCCTGCAGCCTCTCCCACTCCCCATTTCCGATTCTTACAATTCTTCTTTTGAAAATTGGCTGCCGTATTTCTTCCGGTCGTTTTGCCATCGGAAGCTCCGGTCCTTTCGGCAGAACGTCCAGCCTCTTCTTCCAATATGCTTTCGCCTGTTCCCTTTCATCGCTTTCCTCTTCCTCTTGCTCCTGCAGATAAGCAGCAAAATTCCAGGCTTTAGACTCATCCGGAAGTTGTCCGCCATGATAAGCAGTTTCAAGATCCCGCAGTATAATGTGAAGGCTTTGAACGTCAGCGACCAGCAGGTCGATATCTATATGAACTCTGGTTTTCCTTTGTGGCAATCGTGTAAGCTCTATTCCTGCAACTTCGCCTTTTTCTATCTGCAGTTTTCTATGAGAAAGCCTGTCTCTTACGGATAAAGCCGCCTTTTTTGCCTCTGCCTCAGAGAGTGAAGAGAAATCATTGATTCGGATCTTCTCGCTGTAAGGCTTACTCATAATCTTCTGTAATCCATTACCAGGAAAACAGTCTCTTAGCATAGAATGATGATACTGTACGATATTCCACGCACTCTGCAAACGCTCTGGATCTACGCTTTCTCCATCGAATTCCAAATATGCATGACAGCCAACTCCTCCTAATGCCTGTCCGTCGTCTCTTCCAACCCAATAAGCGTACTGTACGTCTGTAAGTGGAAATTCCTGGTATATATCTCCTGTATCAGTTTTTTCTTTACTGTTTTTAGAATTTTTAGGGGTAGTTTTCTTTGCTGCATTTTGAATAAGTCCCCACCACTCCTGGAATGTTGGATGCTCCATCAAAGAACCGAAGGATACTTTGATCCCCTGTTTTCTCCACTGGTTCACTAATCTCATAATGACCAGAGAGCTAAGTCCTAATTCCAGAAGATTCTCTGTATCTTTAAAATCTATTGGATTAGGCAGTTTCTGCTTTATCTGTTCTTTTACCTGTAAATAGTCCATTTGGCTTTCCTCCACTATTTCTCCTGCGCCATTAGTACTAACGCCTTTTTATCAATTTTCTGTACACTGGTCAGCGGCCAAAAATCAACACACTCTACCTGATCCGGCATTTTATAAGAGGCCACTCCCATTTTCTTCAAAAACTGATGGATCATCAGCAAATCAACTTTTTGATCATTGTCCGACATAATAAATGCACATATCCTATTCCCAAGGATCTCGTCCGGGACTCCCACTACAGCAGCTTCTTTTATACCCGGATGCTGACAAAGATACCCTTCGATTTCTGATGGCATAATTTTTTCTCCCGCACGGTTAATCTGCTCCTTGACTCTGCCGCCTAAACGAAGCCTCTTTTCTTTGGTCCACATGGCCTTATCCCCTGTCCGGTAAAAGCCATCTTCTGTAAAGCTTATCCGATTTGCTTCTTCTGCTTTGTAGTATCCATCAATTGTATAGGGGCCCCTTGATAATAGTTCTCCATACACTCCTTCTGGAACTTCCACATCATTTTCATCTACAATCTTCACCTCATCAGCCGGAGAAATAGGCGTCCCTTGACATCTGGCAATTAAACTGTCGTTATCGTCTGGACTGGTAAAAGACAGCAAACCTTCAGCGGTTCCGAACACCTGCATTAACTTACACGACCATTCCTGGATGATCTTATCCGCCAGTGAATCTTCCAGCATTGCGCCACCTACCTGCAGGATCCTTAAACTGGAGATATCATAATCTTCATCACATTCCAGCATTTCCATGCATATGCCTACCATAGCAGGTACAAGAGCCGTAATCGTAACCTGCTCCTCACTGATCAGGGATAAAATATCATCGGGACTTGTCGTAGGTGATAAGACGATTTTTCCGCCTGCATCAAGGGTCCCGAGGAGTCCTGGGCAGGAAAGAGGAAAATTATGAGCCACAGGCAAAGCCGCAAGATATATGTCATTTTCACTTAACTTGCAACGCTTTGCCGACATCCTTGCATTGTATATGTAATCCGTATGCGTTCTCGGGATCAGTTTTGGTATGCCAGTAGTTCCTCCGGAAAGAAGCAGTACTGCAGGCTGATAGCAGTCCACTGTAGGATATTCTCTGCATATATTTCCATTTAGATCATCCAGAATAAGATCCCCGCCATTGGATCCATCAACTACAATATATTGTAAGCAGGAATATTTTTCTTTCATTTGTGTCGCCAAAGATAGATAGTGATAACCCAGATATTGTTCCGCTACGATATATGCTTTTGGATTCGCCAGTTTAATAATTCCTTCTACTTCGGCTTCCCGATGTGCCGGAAGCATTAAAATTGGTATTGCTCCCGCCTTTTCCAAACCAAATAACACTTCAACAAAGGACAGCCGATTCGGGAGTTGAACTACTACCTTATCGCCTTTCTGAATCCCCAGATTCAGAAAGGCACTGGCAATTTCTGAGGCCCTGCGCTCTAAGCCTTTATAACTGATTTCTCCATCGGCAGCAGTAACCGCAATTTTCTCCCCATATTTTTCAGCCCATGTATGAAGCTGATCACTGATTGTCCGCTTTTCCCAGCCTTCAAGATTTTCATACCGCCTATAATCTTTTTTATATCTTTTCGTACCTTCCATGCTCTATTCCTCCTGTACCGCTATGCTAAGGGCATAGTCCGGTATTTGATTAATCTGATATATTTTCCAATCATCAAGTCGGCAGCCTTTTTCAATAATAAAATCATTTTTTATGCAAAAGGAATCTAATGGTTTCTGTAATCCAACCCCTAAAGCTTTTACATATGCTTCTTTTGCAGTCCAGCAATTGTAAAAATGTCGGATTTCTTTTATTTCATTGAATTCCTCTTGGGTAAAAAAATGTTGTGCTAATTCTAAATACTCCGGCAATTCTTTTATCTGCTCCACATCAACGCCTATTGCTTTTTTCAGGCTAAAAGCCAGTACAACATAATCGCCGGAATGAGAAAGGCTAAAGGTTAAATGTGGATTTTTGTCTAATGCTATTTCCGGTTTTCCATAGTTTCCTATCCTGATAGAAATACGATCCAGGGGAATATGCAGATATTTTGAAGCTAATAACCTAGTCATGATTTTTCCTGCAGCACTTCGAAACCGATCTTCTTGAAATTTAAACTTTTCAACATATCTGTCTTCCGGCTTTTCTAAAAGGCTCCAATGGTTCACAATCCAGTGTTCTATTTTACGCCAGCGGATCAGCCAAAGATGTACCTCTTCCGGGCGTAAAGAAAATCTCTGATTTCTATCAGACTCGTAAAAGACTCTAATCTGTGCCATTATGATATTCCTCAATTTTATCTTTGATATACCTGAGAACATCTTCTTCACTTTCTCGTATAAAAAAGTGGCCTCCGGAAAACATTCTGGATTCAAAGTTGCCCTTCGTAAAGGCACTCCAACCTCTTATCATTTCTTCGTCCGCCTCATGATCCCGTAACCCGCCAAGCGCTATTAACGGACATTCCAGTTTTTTTAATTCCTTTACCTGATATGTTTCATCCATTGTAAAGTCAGCTCTCAGCATAGGCAGGAAAAAATCCAATAATTCTTCATTCTCCATGATCTCTTTTGGTGTTCCTTCAAATCGTCCCAGCCCTGCTTTAAAATCTCTGTCACTCAGATGATAAATCGGGTTTGGTTCTTTCATATGTGGCGGCCGGCTTCCGGATACAATAAGAAGCTTTGGAATAACATTTTCTTTTTCTAACTCTTTCGCCACTTCATATGCAATTTTTGCTCCCATACTGTGGCCGAACAAAACTATTTTTTGAGGATTTCTATCCAGAATCTCCTTTTTAAGATCTGTGATCAAAATCCTCATGTCTGTATATGGTTTTTCAGTTATCCTTTCTTCTCTCCCAGGTAATTGAATAGGACAGATTGAGGTGTATTCCGGCAGAGACTTTTTCCATGAATAAAATGCCGAAGCACCTCCGCCTGCAAAGGGAAAGCAAAAAAGAATCCATTGTGCCTCAGTGCATACGTCGATTCCTTTTATCAGTTCTCCTGCATGCTTCATAACTATGCTCCTTATTCTTTATTTCAAAAATATCACGCTTTGTACGATTCATGCTCACTTTGCTATTGGGCGGAACAGAGGCAGTAATAAAAGCATTGGCGCCAATCACCGTATTCTCCCCAATGATCGTATTTCCGCCTAAAATAGAGGCGCCTGCATAGATCGTAACATTGTCCATGATCGTGGGATGTCTTTTGGAGCCTTTCATTTTTTGCCCGCCTGCAGTGGATAAAGCTCCTAACGTGACCCCTTGATAGAGTTTTACATTATTTCCTATTTCGGTTGTCTCTCCAATCACAACTCCTGTGCCATGGTCAATAAAGAAACCTTTTCCCACCGTAGCTCCAGGATGGATATCAATTCCCGTTATCGAATGAGCGTGTTCACTCACTACTCTGGGAAGGTAAGGAATTTGCATTTTATAAAGCAGATGTGCGATCCTATGTACAAATACGGCATAGACACCTGGATAGCACATCATAATCTCTGCTTCATCCCTTGCAGCGGGATCGCCTTGAAATGCCGCTTTAAGGTCTGATAGGCATAAAATTCGAATATCCAGCAAATTTTTGAGAAATTCTTGCGACAGATACTCAAAGTCCAGGGTCCTATCTATATCCTTGAAGATTCTTTGAAGCTGCTGAAGCATGCCCTCCGTCCTCTCCATAAACTGTCTTTTTGAACGGCAGGAAAAGTAGTCAGCAAATATAACTTTACGAATTGCATCGAGCATTTCATCGATCTCTTTTTTATCAATATTGAATTCCTGTTTTTTAAAAGCTTTTTCTTCATCCTGAATCATACTAAAAAGCAAATTTATATATTTACCCTTCATAAGTTACCACTACCTGTAATTAGTTTTCGCTAACCTTAGTCTTAAAAAAATAGGAATTTAAGAATTCCATGCCTAAACTAATTGCCACAACTATATGACTGGACATAACGCATATACTTGTTTTTTCAAACCCAAGAAAAAGGGAAAGAGTCAGCAAACCAATTTCCATTAATAAAACAATCCGCACCCTCTTCCGGTATACAAGCTTCTCCAGATCATCTAAACGTTTATTTTTGCAGTCAACCGGGCTCATAAACCAAATTAGTAGAAATGAAAGTATCTCAGGTAGGGCTAAAACCAGTAGGCCCATACAACTGAAATCATTTTTTAGAATGACACCAAGCATCAAAATGACCAATGAAGAAAAACCGATACATCGATCCATAGTAGAGAAATGGAATCCCCCGGCATACTGTCTTAAGGCAGCAAATAGAATACTGAACAGAATCAATTCGATTAAAGTATGAAATCCTATTCCTATCACAAAAAGAACTGCCACAGCAATGATCCGGCCCAGCAGGATCCGATATGCATATTCATATAACTCCTGTTGCGTTTCCTCTAAAATACCTTTTTTAATCTGGAAAGATACAAACCGCTTAACAGCTTTTTCCATCTATTAGAACTTCCTAAATTTCTTCAACTCTTCAGGAACCTTGGGCTGATCAAAAATCCATGAGCAAGCGGTATTGATAGAGCCTAGAGCTGCACGCTTTGCAATCTTATTTAATCCTTTTACATTTTTTACTGTGATTTCCTCTTTGATTCTCTTTAACATTGGATAATTCTCCTTTTCATATAGTTCTGATACTCTACTCTTATACATCAAATTCTTATATTTTCCAATACCCGATACAAAATCGACAGCTAACTCTGCAAAAATAGCATAATAAAAAGTCATCGGTTTGATGACTTTTGGAATATCGGGAAAAAGAGTGTCACTCTGAATTCCTTATTTTCAACAACAATCTGCATCTTCCCACCATAGTTCTTAACAATCTGTTCCACCGTATGAATACCGATCCCATGGTTCTGACGATCATGTTTGCTTGTTTTATACCCATTTTTTGTTAGTATAGGCTTCTCTTTGAAACTGTTCAAAATTATAAGGACCAAAAAATGATTTTGATTTTTGGTATAGGCATAGAACCTTATATATCCTCTGTTTTTATCCTTTTCAGCAGCTTCATAGGCATTGTCCAGGAGGTTTCCTACTATAGATATCAGATCAATATCATCTATAAATGAAAAATCCGTCTCCGGATCAATTTCAATATCAAATAATATATGATTCATCATTGCTTTCTTCTTTCTTTCCGATAGAACTGTATTTAAAACCTTGTGTTTCGTATATACAGTCGGTTTTGATACCTGTATCTTCTGACCGATATCCTGATATAAGGATATGGCCTCTTTCGTACTCCCCGTAGCGGTAAGTTCAGCCGCAGTCCGGATAAAGCGGTTCATATCATGCAGCAATGCTCTATGGGATTGGTTGATATCCTCAATCTGTTGTATATATTTTTGTTCTACCTGGCTTTTTACATAGAGCCGCTCCAGTTTTTGTGCTTTATTCTCATTTAATAGCATTTTCTCAAAAAGGTAAAAAACAAAGATATTAGAAAAGAGCAATAAGCCACATCCACATGTCAAAACGATTCTCTCGAAACCAGATATCTCTGTGTCAATATAGTATACACCAACTAAAAGTATCATCGTTGCGAATGGAAGCACCAGTAGGGCTATAAAATTACGATCCCTGCTCCTATCATACAGATCCTTTTTATGAACCTGGCAAATACACTTTACTAGAACAAAGGTTATTGTTTTCATAAAGATCAGCATAACCATCTGTTTCCATTGACTTTGCACAGCCGTATCAAATGACGTCTGTGCATCCATATTTATCAATAGGGCAAAAATAAATTCCGATACCATAGACATAATATAATATGTAATAGCAATACAGGTCTTTTTAAAGACTGTACCGCTAAAGTTCGTGATTGAGAACAGAATATAGAGTATCGGAACTATCAGTAGATTCAGGTATGATTGATTTAAATAATTTAAAGAGAGATAGGCTGCCAGAATCAATAGGTCTGCGCAAAGAATGCCTTTTTTGCTCTTCATTCTTAAAGATAGGAGATTCTTCCCTAAATCATACAGCATATATAATTCAAAGCAGCAGACTATAGCTTTTGTAAATATCGTGAGCATTCTACTTTCTCCTGTATTCCCTACTCAAATATCTTGAAAACGCAGCATCAAATTGTTTTGCCTTTGACCGGGAAATTCCTAAAATTTCATTGTCGCTCATCGTCAAAACCTTCTTTTCTATGCGCATGATCTGCGATAAATGTACGATGTAGCTATTGTGGGCATACTCAAATTCAGAATGGTCCAACAAAGGATAAAGCTCCTTTAGTTTTTCCCTGCACCATATGTAACGGACTTGTCTTTGATGATCATATACGATTTTGGTTTTTCTATCATCTACGATCAGATAGATAATTTCCGCCATCGGTATTCTAAATACATTTCCGTCCATAGTAACTGTCAGTTTTTCATCCTGATGACCTTTCATCAATTTATCTAAAATATCTGGGAGTTCCTCTTTCAGCATCTTATTTTGTAAATCCTTCACGATATAGCGGAACGGCTGTGCTTTGATATTTTCAACTGTGGGAACATGGTAGTTGGTACAGAATATTAAAATGGCTTTCTGATTTACCTTTCGGAATTCATAAGAAGCAGCATTTCCATCAATGCCTGGCATTTGAATATCTAGGAAAAGCAAGTCCACTTCTTCCATATCACTATTTAGTAATTGATTGCCTGATTCATATTCATAAAAGCAAAGCTTATCCTGTCCTGTATATAAACTCAAGATTTCATTTTTCAGCAGAGTCCTGTATCTTCTTTCATCATCACATATGGCAATTTTATACATAGAATGTTCTCCTTTTGGTTAGTTATGTCTACCCTAGTCATTCAAAAAGACCTCCGTATCACCTTTCATTTCAAGTCCATACGGAGGTCTTATTTTCCTTTGCTGTCATGATCCAGTGTAAGATTCTCGAAAAAATCTGCAAATTCGCAATTAAATATTTCTTTTAACGCCAACAATTCCTTTACCCGGATCGAATAATAGTTTTTCTCCATCTTATTGTAAGTGACCCGTGATATGTCAATCCCATATAATTCCAGTTTCGCAGATACCTGTTCTTGTGTATATTTCTTTCTTTTTCTTAACTTTTTCAGGTTCTCTCCTAAACCGAATGTTTCATCTTGCTTTATCTTTTGCATAAATCCTCCTGCCGAATGTACGACATTCAGTACTATTCTTTGTGATAATAGTACAAAATCCCATTAAAAAGGTACTGCCGGCAGTACATATCGGATTTATATTAAACTTTCATAAAAAATAGAATTATTGGACATTTTATATTACACACATATTGCCATGTCTATTCTGTCTTACCTATACTCTCAGAAAATTTCATTATGAACACTGGATGCTTATTAAGGATGCCATTCTATTGTCAGGTGCATAAACAGCTAATATACTTTTTATGTCCGACTTAAAATCTATTGAAACATAGTAATCACCAATCATCTTAGTTTTATCCTTTCTTTGCAATGAATATACTCTTAAATCTTCTGCATTAACAAGGCAGAACGGTTCAGGTATGCATTCCTTTCTAGCCGAAGAAATTTCCAAAGTTTCCGCTACTTTTTCCAGGCAGCTTGAACACAGCATTGTTTCTAACACTTCTACATCCCATTTGCTACTTTGTTCCTCTGTAGTCTGTATCGTAATCTCCGAAATGCCACGACTTTTCATTATATCAGTATTATAACGGTATAGACCGTCCCGACTTGTTCCCATTATACTACTGGATCCAGCCGCATCCATGTCTTCATCAAAAATATGGGCTGGCCATATATCCCAGGTTGGAAGATATACCAGAAGAAGATCTCCATAATTCCGGTAATATCCCATAAGACTTTTTGAATTTTCGCCACATAAAAAACAATCTCTGTTGTTTTCCAGTCTGGATTTCAGATCCGGCTTATATGTAATCCATTCATTCTGGTATTTCAAATTCACAAATATATATATGAAACAAATCGCTATTATTGTGTAGATCCCCATTGTAAATAAGCATTTCTTTACCATACGTGTCCTCCCATATCGTAATTATTCCGATGCATCTAATGTATATATCTTTTTCATTATTATTTACTATAATAAAGGACGATTACTAGAATGAAAGGAATAAAAAATAACGATTGGTCAGGACTTCAATCCATAGAATTAGCAAAGCTTTACAAAGTCAAATGCCATCATTGCTGCGTGGCCTGATGAAGCAAACTTGATGTAGGCATTAGTGAGTGTCGGTTTTTGACTTTCTCATAAATATGGAAACATTTTACAAAAAAATGTCTTGTTGCCAAGCAAACAAGACATTTAAATGTTTCATCATATCCCTATTAAACAGAAGCCATTTTAGTAAAGATTTCCCATCGGCCTTTGACATTTTCTCCAGTGTTCGTGCTTCTACCGCAATACTGCAGGTATGCTTCCTGATTTTCAAAGTCTGCGAAGAAATTTTGCATCCGCTCTAAATAAGCATCTTCTTTCTCCTCATCTCCAAAGACCAGATTCATCGCCCCAACTGCCATTGGAACGGAAAGTTTCTTCATTTTATCAATCTTTCCTTCGATTTTTGCATCCATCCGGTCCAGAACCTCAACCACATGGTCAATCAACTCAATACTGCTATCCACATCTGTATTCAGTTCTTCCACATATTTCTCAATATTTCCCTGATCAAATGCGGTAAATTCATATCCTGAAACCAACATTAAAATCTGGCAGGCTACTTTTCGAATATTATCTGTTTTAATATCCCCCGCTGTAATCCCGGTTTTAGCCCAGAAAGGATGCTGCATAATTTTCTGCAGACTCTCACTGACACTGTAGTCCATAATTCCTACCAGCTTCTGTGCTCTGTTTAACGGTTTTCCGCTGTTGAGACGCAGAAACATCTCCCTGACCTCTTCCTCAGTACAATTCGCCATCTCAAACATCTGCAGCTCTGCATTCATTAATTTTTCCTGAACAGCCTCATCCAACTTAGAAAACTTCTTTCCAGCAATCTCATAAACGGTTCCATCAATCTCCACTGGCTTTAACTTCTTGGATAATGAAAATTTGTCCTGTTTATATCTGAGCAGATTCGTAATCCTCTGCTTGCCTTCAATCACATATTTTTTATCTTCCTTTTTCCAGATATAGATCAGGTTGATCGACCACTCCCTAAGCAGAGAGTCGATTTCCAATGATTGCATATATCTGGACCACTGCCCCTCCTGTCTCTGCAGGGGATGCGAAAAATCGTACCTTCCTTTCTCTGTGTCTCTTAGTA
>ERZ1643251.1523-NODE-1523-length-26206-cov-16.265994_pt1 | contig 26206 bp, 29 predicted proteins | sample MGYA00579261_ERZ1643251 | MGnify/ENA primary metagenome ERZ1643251 (study PRJEB29033, sample SAMEA4952267) | chicken gut metagenome | biome: Broiler Chicken; feature: Gastrointestinal Tract; material: Caecum | place: Ireland | collected 2018 | study: Broiler... | reverse complement strand
TTTTATCAATATTTGGTAATAATAAATCTGCATATTCTTTCATAATAAATCTCCTCTTAAATCATTATATCATAAAAAAAAGTATTTTAAATACTTTTACATATATTTTGTCATTTGTTTCATCATTTGATTAACTTGCTTTTGACTAGGAGTTCTTCCCATTTGTGTCATCATAGCTTTAATCATTTGTTCATTAATAGGTGGATTTTTCTTTAATTGATCTTTTATTAATTTACGCGCTACAAAAAAACCAATTGCTCCTCCTATTAAAATTCCAACTAACAAATATAATAAATTCCATAACATTTCTAATCACCTGTAATTATTTTACTATTTTTTAAAACTTTTTTCAACAATATTGTAATTTATTTAAATAAAAATAATCATTATTAAAAAAATCACAAACAAATATATATTTATTATATTCATTTAAATCATCAATTATGTCCAAATTTCTACTTCTTACAATAATTCTAGTATGTCTTATTTCGATAAAAGATTTATCAATATAAAAAGTTTTATTATTATCTAAATTATATTTTTTGTTAATAAAATGCTTTAAAGTAAAAGGATTAATTCGCTCACATAACTGACTATATAAAGATATTCCATAGTTAAAATCTTCTTTTAAAGTATATAATTTTTTTAAAATATCAAACAAAAATAAAGGATTCTTTCGATAATAATCATAGTATTCTTTTTTTATAATAAAAAGATTATATTCTCTCATTAGTAATCACCAATAAAATTATATAACCTTAATCTTAAAAAAATTGTCTTATTTTAGTAGTTTGATAATTTTTTGTAATATTTTATCATAACTAAAATCCATTTCATTTAATACTTCATCGCTTGTACCACTACAACCAAATCTATCTAAAGTAATTAAATATTTGTCACTATAAACAAATCCTTCCCAACCATATTTAGAACCTGCTTCTATTACAATATTACGATACCCTTTAGGTATTATACTTTCTTGATATTCTTTGCTTTGACTTAAAAATAATTCACGATTAGGCATACTTACTACTCTAATATCTAACTTATAATTTTCATATAAATAATCCGCTATTTTTATACTAAGTTCAACTTCACTACCAGTACTTATAATAGTTGCATATAAATTATTTTCTTTTCTTACTATATAACCACCATACATAACAGATTTAGCATTAGTTAATTTATTTAAACTAACTTCATTTCTAGATAAAACTAAACAACTTGGTTTTTTGTTATTAATTATATATTCCCAACTACCAACTATTTCCTTAGCATCAGCTGGTCTAAATACAAACATATTAGGAATGCTTCTTAATGATATTAATTGTTCAATTGGTTGATGAGTCGGACCATCTTGACCAATATTAATAGAATCATGAGTAAAAATATAAGTAACTGGTAAATTCATTAAACACGATAATCGCATACTAGGTTTTAAATAATCAGAGAAAACTAAAAACGTTGAACCAAATGCATAAAAATTAGATAACGCTAATCCATTTAAAATAGCTCCCATGGCATGTTCTCTTACTCCAAAATTAATATTATCATTTATTATTGTTTTAGTAGAAGATGCTAAATCTGCTGAGCCACCAATAAAATTAGGTAATTGTTTTTCTATTTCTTTCATTATTTTACCATTAGTAACTCTTAAAGATTCCTTTAAATTAGAATCAAAATTCAAATCACTTAAATCAATTTTATGTTCTTCTTTATTATAATTTAAATCTTTACTTAATTGCTTAAATAAATTATATTTTTTTAAACTTCTTTCACTTATTTGTTTACTAAAATATTCTTTCATAGATAAATCAACATAAAATTCTTCTGGATTAATTTTTAACTTTAATTTTAATTTAGCTATATCATCTTTATCTAAAGGACTACCATGAACTTTGTTAGTATTTTCATCAATTGAACCATCACCTAAGATTGTTTTAATTTGGATTAATGTTGGCCTATCACTTTTTTTAGCTTTTTTTATAGCTTTATCTATATTTGATACAGTATTATCTTTAACTAGAATTGTATTCCAATTTAAAGCTTTGAATCTATCTATTATATTATCATCAAAAACACCTTTTGTTTTACCATCTAAAGATATATCATTAGAATCATATAAAACAATTAAATTATTTAATTTCAAACTTCCAGCTAAAGATGTTGCTTCATAACTAATGCCTTCCATTAAATCTCCATCACCGCATAAAACATAAACATTATAATCAAATAAACTTTGTTCTTTTAAAGATTTATATGTTTTATTTAATTTTTTACCTGCAATTGCCATTCCAACAGCAGAAGCAATACCCTGACCTAAAGGTCCAGTAGACATATCAACACCATTTGTAACACCATATTCAGGGTGACCTGGTGTTTTAGAATCAATATGCCTAAATTGTTTTAAATCATCTAGTGATAGAAATCCAGCCATATATAAAGTTGCGTATAATAAAGCAGAACCATGACCTGCTGATAAAACAAATCTATCCCTATTTTCCCATAATGGATCATCAATATTTACATTCATATGTTTAGCATACAAAGTGTAAATAATACTAGCAGCACTTAAAACAATACCAGGATGCCCACTTCCAGCTTTATTAATCATATCAATTCCTAAACTTTTAATATTATTTACTATTTTATTATCCATAATATCATCTACTTTCTTTTTCATTATAGCATATTTTATACAAAAAAAAAAGTCCAGAAATACGGGCTCCTAACGATAAAACCTAGTATCTACCAGGTGGGCATCACATCATTAATTTTAGGATTCTCAAAAATCTTGAGCATTCAACACCATTAATGAATTAGATTCCCAATGTTCGTTAATTAGTCGGTTTTTCTAATTGAGCTTGTCGTTATTCCTAGACAATTATATTATACCATATTTTTATTAAAAATATACTAAAATCATTAAATTTTATATTTTCCCAAAATGTTAATTTATAGATTAATTCTTTTTTACTCCTAAAATAGTATTTAAATTAACATTTTTTGTACTTGTCATAATATTTATATCTGCTTTACTATATATTTTATTTAATTCTTTAACCAAATTTTTAATAACTATTCTTTGACCACTATTTTTTTTAGTAACCGAACAAGCACAATCTAAAAATTCTAATTCATTAGATTTAGCCCATTTAATTATATCTTCTTCATGAACATAATAAAGAGGTCTAATTAATGACATATTTTCAAAATTGGTACTTTTCACAAAAGGAACCATGCTACTAAAATTTCCTGTAAAAATCATGTTAAGGAGTACTGTTTCTATTACATCATTAAAATGGTGCCCTAAAGCTATTTTATTACATCCTAATTTTTGAGCATAGCTATACAAATACCCTCTACGCATTTTTGCGCACATATAACAAGGATTATCCGTTTTATCAGCAACACTAAATATTGGTGTTTCAAATATATGGGCACTTATATTTAATTTAGATAAGTTTTCTTTTATTTTATTTAAATTATCTATATTATAACCAGGATTCATAACAATAAATTCTAAATCAAAATTAAATTTACCGTGTTTTTTAATTTCTTGCATACATTTAGCTAATAAAAAAGAATCTTTCCCACCACTTATACATACAGCAATTTTATCATTTTCCTCTATTAAATTAAATTCTTTAATAGCTTTTACAAATGGTACAAATATTTTTTTTCGATATTTTTTAATAATACTTCTTTCAATTTCTTTTAATTCCATAAACATCACTTTATATATTATAACAAAAAAAGTTTAATTTCTTAAACCTTTTTTACTAAATATGATGATTATTTTGATTTAAATTTGTAAATGAATTATCTAAAAAACTAAACATAAACGGATCACCATTAACAATTATTTTACTTTGTTCTCCAATATAATAGCCTAAAACATCTTCTAAGTATTTACCATTACCATAAGTTCCATATTGCCAATTTTTTAAATAATTTATAGTAACATTATAATTAGTATAATTTTGATATTTATAAGCAAAAGCTTGAGGATTTTGATTAGCTTCTTTTACATATTTAATCCAACCAGTATCACCAAAATTTTTAGTAACATCCGAAATAGATAAGCCCATTTCATTTGCATATATATTTACTATTAAATCTATTAATCCATACCCATAATTATGTGCTTGAATAGCTAAATATTGATTGCCATTATACCTTTGTAAAACATTTTGAAAACGCATAATACCCATTTTAATATTTAATTTTTCATCACATGCATTTTCCATAGTTTCATAAATTGTTTCTTCTAAATTAGTATTATAGTTAAATGCTGTTATCTTCTGACCACTAGGAGATTCTAATTGACAATATCCAACCCCAAATCCATTATATTTTTCTCCACCTGGAATTGTATCTTTATGATTCAAGCTTGATTCAGCAGTCATAAGCGAAACAAAAACATATGGGTCTACTCCAAAATCATTACAAGTATCAAAACAATATTTACCAATATCTGAGTTAATAAAGTTTGTAATAACATTAATAGAATATTCATCTAATCTTGTACCTATTTTAATATTAGGATTATTTATGTTTTCACGTTGGAGAAAACTTGTCTGATTTAATCTTGAAGATAATTCAAATTGAGAATCATTAATAACTATATTAGAAGGTTTAGTATCTTCTATAGATATCTCAAAATTATTATTAGGCGTTACTTCATTTATTTTATCTTCATTACTGCTAATAGTATAATTATCATTTACACTATCTTCATTTGTCTTTTTTGGTAAAGCTATACTAGTAAAAATAACTCCTGTTAAAGCTAATGCAGCAATTCTTTTTTTATTAACTCTATTAAGTGATTTAACAATATGTGTTTTTTGATCAATTCCATCACAAATAAATTTAAAATATTCTTCATTTAAATTCTTTTTATAATCCTTTAATACTAATTGCTTATCAAGTCCATAAAATAGCTTTAAATCATCTTTATATGGCAAAGCAAATGTAGGATTTGAAGGAATATCTGCTATAATACTTGCTACATTTTCTATATTGTTAGTTTTAAAAACTTTTCTACCTGTAATAACAGTTACTTTATATCTATCTTCTTCAAAATTTAAAATTACTTTCATATTTCTCACCTTTTTATACTTACGCTTATTCCATCACCAACATCATAAAATGAGGTTTCAAAATCTTTATTATTTTTTAAAAATTCAATATAGTTTTTAATTTTTTTTACTAATTGTCTTAAGTTTTTACTTAATATTTTATCACTTTCCACTAATCCATGAAATTTCAAATTATCTGTAATAATATATTTTTTTTCTTTTAAATTTTTTTCAAATTTATTAAAAAATTTTATACTTTGTGCCTTAGCGGCATCTATAAAAATTAAATCAAACTTATCTTTTAATTCTACATTAAAAGCATCATCATTTATTAATTTAATTCTATCATTAAGATTAAACTTTGAAACATTTTTTACGGCTTCATTAAATCTTTCACTATCACGTTCTATTGTAACAACATTAATTTCATCATCAACTAAAGCCATTTTAATTGCAGAATAACCAATTGCGGTACCTATTTCTAAAATTTTTTTAACTTTATTTTCTTTTATAAATTTAGTTAAAAATTCAATTCCTTCTTTTTGCATAATTGGAATATTATACTTTTTAGCATATTCTTCTATTTCTAACATTCATACCCCAAATATATTATACATTTTTGCTTGTGTTCAGCATATGTTTTTGAATAATATGTTTGATTAGAATTCGTATCATAAACGTTTGCTAAAAAATATAAATAATCATTATTATCAGGATAAATTACAGCTTTAATACTTGCCTCACCTGGTAAGCCACCTGGACCTACTGGTAATCCAAAGTATTTATATGTATTATAAAATGAATCAACAGCCAAATCAGCATTTGTATAAGTTAGTTTCCACTCATTAATAGCATATCCTATTGTAGCACAACTTTGTAACATCATACCTTGATCTAATCTATTTAAAAAGACTCTTGCTATTTTTGGCCTATCTTCATCTAATATTGCTTCATGTTCAACAATTGAAGCTAAAGTTAATATTTCATGTACTGTATATTCATCAATATCTTCTTTATATTTTGATAATACTTCATCCATTTTATCTAGCATTTTATATGTAATTTCCTCTATAGTGCTATTTTTATAGATTTCATAAGTTGCTGGGAAAAAATAACCTTCTAAATTATATCTTAAATTTGAATTCTTAACTTCATCTGTTATAAACCAATATTCATCTATTAATTTATCAATAAATTGTTCATTTTGCCAATAATTTAATAATTCATCACTTGTATAATTTGTAACTTCACTTATATATGTAGCAGCATCTGTTATGTGTTTTCCTTCTGGAATAGTAAAAGATATAGTTTCTGCTTTAGTTCCTTTTTCCAAAGCTTCTATTATTTTTTTTACTCCCATATTTGTATTTAAAACATAATTTCCTTTTTGAAGATTAGTTGGATTAAATATTTTTATATATATTTTATAAAAATTGATTGATTTAATTAAATTTTTTTCTTTTAATTCATTTGCTATAGATAAATAGGTACTATTTTCATCAACATAAAAATTTACTTCGTTACTTTCTTTTGTAGTTGGACCAATACCTATATTATAAGATACACAACCAACAACAATTACAACAAATAATATTACTATAGCAAAAATATATATATTAACAAACTTCTTCATAAATTAAAGCAAATATTATTTGCTTTCCTCCACATCTGATTTTACTTCATCTTGAATTTCATTTAATATAACTTCAATAATTTTCCATTCTTTATCAGTTTCAATTGGTTGTAAATTTAAATCTTCACTATTTGGTGTATATATTGATGCATATACTTTAGTATTTCCTTCTTCGTCAGTAGTATTATCAGTATAAACTATATAATTTTTATTTGTTTCATCTGATTCAAATGTAAATAAAACTTCGCACTCTATTTCTTTACCATTTTCATCTATAACTTTAAATTTCATTTGTTCTTCTTTCATTATTATTCTCCTTATCTAAATATGTTTGTAATATTATAGTGGCTGCTAATGCATCAACTTTTTCTTTTCTTTTTTTCCTAGATAAATCAGCTTTAATCATATAATTATGCGCAGAAACAGTTGATAACCTTTCATCTTGTAAAACAACATTATAATTTAAATTTTCTAATTTTTGTTTAAATTCTAATGTTTCTATTGCCCTAGGACCAATTGTATTATTCATATTTTTAGGCATTCCTAAAACAATAATATCAATTTTATTATCTAGAATAATCTCGTTTAATTGTTCTATCAATTTATCGATATCATCATATCTAATAGTTTTTAAGGTTGTTGCAATTACCCCTTTTGATATCGCTAATCCTAAAGTTTTTGTTCCTAAATCTAATCCCAAATAATTCATTTTAAAAAGTTTTCTACTAAAATTTCTAAAATTTTTATTCTATCAAATTTAGTTATTTTATTTCTTGCTTCTTTATGACTAGAAATATATCCAGGGTCACCACTTATTAAATAACCTACTAATTGATTTTTAGCATTATAGCCTCTTTCTTCTAGTATTTCAATCACTTCGATTATAGTATTAGTTATTAATACTTTTTCAATTTCATCTGTTGTAAAGATTTTTGTTTCTTCCATAATAACACCACCTTATTACAAATTAATTGTATCAAATTTTTTATTTTTTTTCAATATATTTTAAAAGACTATTCTAAAATAGCCTTAATTCTTCTTATTCCTGCACTACTTGCTTCCTCTTTAATTATTTTAAAAACTCCTAATTCACTAGTATTTTTAACATGCGGTCCACCGCACAATTCTTTAGAGATATCACCAATTGAATAAACTGTTACCATATCAGGATATTTATCGATAAACATACATTCTGCACCAGATTTAATTGCTTCTTCCTTAGACATTTCTTTAACAGTTACATCAATTTTTTCACTTATCCATTTATTTACTAACTCTTCGATTTTCAATTTTTCTTCATCTGTTAATTTATGATCACATGAAAAATCAAATCTCATTCTTTCTGCAGTAATGTTACTTCCTTTTTGATGTACATTTTTATCAACAACTATTTTTAAAGCAGCATTTAATAAGTGTGTAGCTGTGTGATATTTTATTTCTTTTTCTGAATCTCCTGCCAAGCCACCTTTAAATTTACCACTTGAAGATGTTCTAGATAATTCTTGATGAGCTTTAAATTTTTCTTTAAATCCATCAACATCAACTAATATATTTCTTTCTTTTGCTAGTTCAACAGTTAATTCTATTGGAAAACCATAAGTATCATATAATTTGAAAGCTAAATCTTTATTTAATATTTCATCAGTATTATTAATAATTTTTTCAAATTCTTTTAATCCTTTTTCTAATGTCTTATTAAATTTATTTTTCTCTTTAGTCAATTCTTCTAAAATTATGTTTTTATTTTTTTCTAATTCACTATAATATTTTTTATATTTATCAATTATCATATTAGCTAAAATAATTTCCCAATTTTCATTATTTATATTTAAATTTCTAGCATGTCTTATTGCTCTTCTAATTAATCTTCTTAAAATATATCCTTGATCAGTATTAGATGGTTTTATCATAGCATCATCACCTAAAATAAATACAGAAGTCCTAATATGATCAGCAATAATTCTCATACTTTTTTCATTTCCAGCATATTTTAAATTAGATATTTCTTCTATTTTCTTAATAACATCAATCCAAACACTAGATAAATAGTTATCATTAAACCCTTCTAAAATAGCTGTGACTCTTTCTAACCCCATACCAGTATCAACATTTTTTTTAGGCAAATCTGTTATTCCATTATTATCTTTATAATATTGCATAAATACATTATTCCATATTTCTACCCATCTATCATCATTTGGATCAAATGTATCAGGTACTTCATCATCACTTCTAAAATAAAATATCTCTGTATCAGGTCCACAAGGTCCTGATTCTCCTGCTATCCAAAAATTATCATCTTTTCCTAAATAAGCAATTTTATTAATACCTAAATTTTGCCAAATTGTAGCAGATTCTATATCTTTTGGTATTTCTTCATCACCTTTAAATACGGTTACAGCTAATTTATTAACTGGAATATTTAATACTTTAGTTAAGAATTCAAAACTGTAACTGATACTTTCTTCTTTAAAATAATCTCCTAATGACCAATTTCCTAACATTTCAAAAAATGTATGATGTGTTTTATCCCCTATGCTATCCAAATCATTAGTTCTTATACATTTTTGATAATCAACTAATCTTGTTCCATATGGATGAGGTTGTCCCATTAAATATGGAATTAATGGTTGCATCCCCGCAGTATTGAATAAAACTGATGGATCATTTTCTGGAACAACTGGAGCTGATGGAATTAATTTATGTCCTTTGCTTACAAAAAAATCTATATATAAATCTTTTAAATTCACTTTAACACCTCCATAAATTTATTTGTTACTTCTTCTATGGTTAAATTAGTAGAATCAATATATATCTGATCTTCTGTTCTCATTAATGATCCAACTTCCTTATGAGAATCATTATAATCTCTATTTTTTATATTTTCATATACTTCTTCATAACTCATTTCAATATTTTTTTCTTTATATTCCTTATATCTTCTTTTTACTCTTTCTTCTAATGTTGCATCTAAATAAAATTTAAAATCAGCATTAGGAAAAACAACAGTTGTAATATCTCTTCCTTCCATCACAACATTATTTGAATTTCCCAATCTACGTTGTAAATCAACCATATTTTTTCTTACTTCAACAATACTAGAAATTGGTGAAACAATATTGGTTACTTCTTTACTTCTTATTTCTTTAGTAACATCTATTCCATCTAAATACACATTATTATTTATATCAAATCTAATATCAATGTTATTAGATAATTTAATTATTTCTTCTTTATCATCTATATTTAATTTATTTCTTAATACTTTTAATGCAACACAGCGATAAGTTGCCCCTGTATCAATATTAACTAAATTTAATTTTTTAGATAAAATACTTGCAATAGTTCCTTTTCCACTTCCAGCTGGACCATCAATAGCTACTATCATTTTATACCTCCCAATATTTTTTCTACTTCATTTATTAATTGTTCCTTTTTAGGAATGTAATATGTATAGGTAGATGCGAAAACATTGTTTTCTAATCCTCCTAAAGCATATTCCATAGCAATTTCTTTTTTACTTTTACATAAAATTATTCCTATTGGCTTATTATCATATTCATCATTTATCTCTTCGTTATAATAATTTAAATACATGTTCATTTGTCCTGCATATTCTGGTTTCATTTGTCCTATTTTTAAATCAATTAAAACATAACATTTTAAAATTTTATTATAAAATACCATATCAACATAATAATGGTTATTACCTAATGTGATTCTTTGTTGACTACCTACGAACATAAACCCTTTCCCTAGTTCAAGCAAAAATTCCTCTATATGTTTTATCAATTTTATTTCCAAATCTTTTTCTAACATAGGTTTAGTCTCTTTGATATCTAAAAATTCAAAAACATAAGGCTCCTTTAAACTATCTAAAGGAGTATTTAAAGTTTGGCCTTCTTTAGATAGTTTATAAATTGTCTCCTTGTTTTTATTGCCATTAGATAACAATAATCTTTCAAATAAAGATGTATCAATTTGTCTTTTTAATTCTCTAACACTCCAATTAGAATTAATACATTCTTTTTCATAAAAATTTCTTTCATCTTCATTTTTAATACTTAATAATTCACAATAATGTGACCAACTCAATTTTCCAGACACTGTCTGGATTTTTGGATAAGTAATATAGAATTTTTTCATATTAAACAAATTAGATACTGAAAATCCTGAACCTAATATTTTTCTTAATTCTTTTGAAAGGTCTTTTATTATTTGTTTTCCATATTCAGCTTTTATATTTCCATTTTGTTCATTTTCTACTATAATTCTACCAACATTCCAATAAGCCAAAACCATGGTATTATTTATTTCATAAGATATCTTATTTCTACTATTTATTATTATATCTTTAATTTGTTCTATAATGTTATTATTAATTAAATTCATCTATCCCTCCCAATAGTTTTAATACTTCTTCTTTAGTTTTATTTATATCAACATTATTAATAACATAATCAAATTTATAATTATCCAAATCAGTTTCTGTTATGTGATTTTTTTGTTCTAAAGTTAAATGGTTATCTTTACCATTAATTCTAATAGTAATACAATCAAATAAATTTTTAGGAATTATAATTTCTTCTTTCAATCTAGCATCTGTTACAATGATAACATCAAAAAAATAACTATATACTTTGATATCTTCCATAACCCTTCTGATTAATAATTCTTTATCAATTTTTTTAATTAAATCAATGCCTAAAGATTGCAATAAAGTTCTTGGTTTTGTTTCTTCTAATCCATCCCAATTACTTATTTTTTTTACATATTGTTTCAAATAGTAAGCATAAGATATTTGTATACTATTTTTATAATAATCACTTATAATATCAGCAACATAATTTTTACCACTTTTAGCTTTACCTGATAATATAAATATTTTAGGATTTTTATTAATATATTGCATAAATAAATCACCATATATAGTATAACATAAAAACCTAATAATTTATTAGGTTTTAACTAAAATTTAAAAAATCATATTTATCGTCAAAGAAATTGACTAATTCTTTTATTGCCCCAATTAATGGAGTTGAAATAATCATTCCTAAAATGCCAAAGAAATGGCCAAACACTAACAATCCCAAAATAATTGTTACAGGACTTAATTTAGTTGTTTTACTCATTATTAATGGTTGGAAGAAATTTCCTTCAACCATTTGAACAATAATTATAAATACTAAGATTGCAATCCCTATTGGAGTTGATTGAGTAAGTCCAACTAAAACTGCAGGTGCTCCACCAATATATGGGCCAGCATAAGGAATAATATTAGTTAAAGCACAGAATAATGCGAATAATAATGGCGCTTTTAATCCAATAATTGAAAATCCTATAGAAGTAATAATAAATACAACTGTACAATCAATTAACGCTCCGTTTACAAATCTTTTCAAAGGTTTATTTACTGCATTTAAACATCTTTTTGTTTCACTTCTATATCTTTTAGGAATTAAAGTATATAAAGTATCAATATTTTTATCAAAATCAAGTAAAATATAAAATCCAATAATTAATCCTACACCAAAAGAGCCTACCCATGAAAATATTGATTTTAAAGATAAAACTAATATATCTGGAAGTGAAGTTGCTGTAGAAGTAGCTATCATTTCCAATTTTTTATATATTTCATTTTTTACAGTTGTAACATCAATATTATTAAAATTATTGAATATATTATCAAGCCAGTTCTTTGAATCTTCAAATAATGTTGGTAAAGTTGTCCCTACAAAGTCATTTATTTGTTCATATAAAACTGGAAATAATTCTATTAATACTAGAAAAATTAATCCCAAAAATAAAACATAACACAAAATAGTACCAAATATTCTTCTGACACCTTTTTTATTTAACTTGGTAACAAAAGGATCAAATAGCCAAGCAATAACAATACCTATAAATAAAGGTGATAGTATTTTTATTATTGTTATTAAAAATGGAAAAATATGTAATTCTTTTAATAAAATTATAATTGAATAAACGCCAATAATAATTAAAAATATAAACAATAATTTTAAAATATTAGAAGCTAATGAAATTAAATCATTTAATTTTGAATAATTAATTTCTTTTTTCATATATTCACCACTATACACTTAATAATTCTTTTTCTTTAACAGCTAATTTTTCATCAACAATTTTGTTATATTTATTAATTAATTCTTGAATTTCGTTTGTACAATATTTAATATCATCTTCAGGTACTTCTAATTTTTTAGCATCATTATTAGCATCTTGTCTTATATTTCTTAAAGCAATTTTAGCTTCTTCAGCAATATTTTTAGCTTGTTTTACATATTCTCTTCTTGTTTCTTCTGTCAAAGCTGGAATATTTAAAATAATTATTTCTCCATTATTATTAGGAGTTAAGCCAATATTTGCTTCATATATTCCTTTTTCAATAGCATTTAAACAACCTCTATCAAAAGGTTTAATACATAATTGTCTTGCTTCTGGAATTGAAATATTAGCTAGCTGTTTTAAAGGTGTTTCTACACCATAATAATTAACTACCACTCCATCCAACATACTAGGATTAGCTCTTCCTGCTCTAATATTAATTAATCTTTTTTCTAAAGATTCTATTGCAGACTCCATTCTTGTTTCTGCTTCTAATAAAATATCATCCATAAATTTTCTCCTTCAATTTCTTAATTCTTTCTTCATAATTACCACTAGTAATATAACTTCCAACCACAATGATATCAGCGTCACTAACAAGATTGATAGTATTATCATTAATACCACCATCAACTTCAATCAAGTAATTACCTTTTAATTCTTTTAATTTTTTTATTTTATCAACTGTATCCATAATAAAGGTTTGCCCACCAGCTCCTGGTTCAACACTCATAACTAATACTAAATCTAAGTATGGTAAATATGGTATTATCTCTTCTACTTTAGTAGAAGGTTTAATTGATAATCCAACTTTAATATTAAATTTTTTTATATAATTAATAACATCTATTATTGAATCATTTATTTCATAATGAAATGTTATAAATAAAGGATTTAATTTCACATATTGATCAATATATTTATAAACATCATTTACCATTAAATGAACGTCTAATGGTTTTTTATTAGAGATATTAGTTACTTCATTTTTATTGTTAACAAATATTCCATCCATTATATCCAAATGCAAATAATCAATATCACAATCTACTAATTTATCTACATTATCAATGTTATCAATTGTTAAAAATGATGCTGATATTTTCATATTCTTTCCTTTCGTATTAATTTAATATAATTAATATACCTAGATTCTAATATATCTTTATTTATTCTTCTTTTTATCTCACAATCATCTTCTTTATCATGCATACAATCTTTATAAGCACACTTATCACGATACAAATTAAATTCAACAAAATTATCTCTTATATCAGATAACTTCATCTCTTTTAAATCTAAACTAGAAAAACCTGGTGTGTCAGCACACCACCCATCAAGTATATTAATCAAACTTACATGACGAGTAGTATGTTTTCCTCTACCTAAAGCTTTAGAAATATTATTAGTTTGTAAATTTAAATTGCTATCTAAAATATTTAATAAAGTAGATTTCCCAGCACCTGACTGCCCTGCTATAACCGTTATTTTGTCTTTAAATATTTTTTTAATACTTTCTTCTTTATTATAATAAACTTGATAACCAATACTTTGATAATATTTTTTCAATTTATCTATATTTGTTCTATCATCTAATAAATCTAATTTAGTAAAGCAAATAATTGGTTTTATATTATTAAATTCAATTAGACATAATAATTTATCTAACAAATATAAATCTAAATTAGGCTCTTTAACACTTACAACAATTACTGCTTGATCTATATTAGCAATTGGTGGTCTAATCAAACTATTTTTTCTTTCATTTATATTCAGAATAATTTTTTTATTACTATCGAATATGACATTATCACCAACTAAAGGTGTGATTTTTAAATTTCTAAATTTTCCTCTAGCATTACAAATATATTCTTTATCAGCTAAAACGGTAAAAGAATTGCTTATTATTTTTATTATTTTTCCTTCCATTATTCTAATCCTTCAGATTCTTCCTCTACTTTAGTATTTTCGCAAACAGTTATAGTAAGTGTTGAACCGCTTATAACTTCTCCAGTTCTATCTTGTTTAATAATTGTTCCTTCAGGATAAGAATCATTTGTTTCATAATGAATATTTAAAACAATATTATTTTTATCACAGAATTGTTGAACCATTTCTACTGTATAATTTTCAGTTACAAAGTCTGGATATTCAACTGTATATACAGCATAATAAATAATAATTGTATCTCCTGGTTCTAAATAATCATTCTCTTTAGTACTTTGATCAACGACTGTATCTTCTTTATACTTATTTTGCTCTTCTTTTTCAATTTTTTTAGGTTCAGTTATTACATTTAAACCTGCATTTTTCAAATTAACTTCAACAGTTTTATAATTTTGTCCTACATAATTTTCTATTTTTATATTGTCACTTTCTTTTGCAACAATAATACTTATTTCTGTATTTTCTTTAACTGTTCTTCCAGCTTGGGGATTAGTTCCTATTACAGTCCCAGGTTCTACTTCATCACTTTCTTTTTCAATAACATCACTAGCAACTAATAACCCTAATTCTTTTAATTTTTTTTCTGCTTCTACTACACTTAAATTACTAACATCAGGTATAGTAACGTCAGGAACTGTTAATAATTTAGGATAAACAATTATAAATAAACATATTAAAGCTACAAATAACGCGAAAATACTTCCAGTAATTAATAACGCCTTATCTTTTTTTGAAGTTTTCTTCTTTGTATTCTTCATATTATTTTCCTCCTTGTTATTGATAGTACTTAAGTTAGGCATTACTTTAGTTTCCTCTAGATCATGTTCAGGATAATTATAAACTAATTTTTTTTGATTTAATTTATCTTCTGTTAAACAAGTTTTAATATCATCATACATTTCCTTTACTGAATCATATCTGTTCTTTGGATTTTTAGCACATGCCCTTAAAACAATATTCTCAACTGATTGCGGTATATCTGGATTTTGTTTGCAAATAGAAGGAATTGGTTCTTTCATTTGTTTTATTGCAATTTCAACGGCATTATCTCCTTTAAACGGAACTTTACCGATTAACAATTCATACATTAAAATTCCTAATGAATAAATGTCTGATTTGATAGTTGATCCACTTCCATTAGCTTGTTCAGGTGGTAGATAATGAACTGATCCCATAACTGAATTTGTTTGAGTAAGTTCATTACTATTTAAAGCCATAGCGATACCAAAGTCCATTATCTTAACTCTACCATCATCTAATATCATAACATTTTGTGGTTTTATATCTCTATGAATAATATAACTATCATGAGCACAAATAATTGCACTACATAACTGTGTCATTATATCAATTACTTCTGGTAATGTTAAAGCACCTCTTTTTTTCACTAAGCTTTTTAAAGTTTTACCTTGTACATATTCCATTACTATATAATAACTTCCATTATCTTCACCAACATCATACATTTCTACAATATTGGGATGATTTAATTTACTTGCAGATAAAGCTTCTCTTTGAAATCTTCTTACAAATTTTTCATCATCTGCTAAATCTCCTCTTAACACTTTAACTGCAACATTTCTATCTAATATTGTATCTTTAGCTAAATAAACATTAGCCATACCACCTTCGCCAATAGTTTTAATTATTTGATATCTATCATTAATTTTATCCCCTTTTACAATCATTTATTTTCACCATCCCTTAAAAATGCAATCGAAATATTATCTGTTCCACCCCTGTTATTACATTTAGTAACTAATTTTTTTAATTTATCATCCAATGATATATTATCATCCAATAAAACCTTAGTAATTTGTTCTTCATCCAACATATTAGTTAAACCATCACTACATAATAAAACTCCGTCAACATCTCTTTCAACATCAAAAATATCCATTTCAACTGTACTTGTAGCCCCTAGTGCTCTCATTAAAACATTTTTTCTTGGATGTTCTTTTGCTTGTTCTAAAGATAGTTCACCAGATTTTACCAATAAATTAACTAGTGTGTGATCATTAGTTATTTTTTGTAATTTACTTTTCCTTAAAACATAACCTGATGAATCGCCAATATTACCAAATAATAAGAAGTCCTTAGTTACAATAGCCAATACGATTGTTGTTCCCATACCTGAACTTTCTTTATGTTCACTAGTGTATTTATATAGTAAAACATTAGCCTCGCTTACAATTTCTTTAATAAAACTTATTGCATCTTCCTTAGTTCCTACTGAACTTATTTTTCTAAACCTATCACCTATATGTGAAATAGCTATACTAGATGCTATCTCACCACCACAGTGTCCCCCCATACCATCAGCAACGGCAAGTAATATTTCCCCCATTTTATTTTCATTTATTATAACACTGTCTTCATTGTGACTTCTTACTTTGCCTTTATCTGTTATATATGAATATTCCATTATTTTTCCTCCTCATAGTTTGCTCTTAATTGTCCACAAGCTGCACTTACTTTTTTACCAAATTCTCTTCTGATAGTTACACCTATATTATTTTTTTTCAAAGTATCATAAAATTTTAAAATACTATTTTGATCACTTTTTTTATACTCTATATGACTTGTTTCATTATAAGGTATCAAATTAACGTAACAATTAAGTCCTCTTAATAATTTTGATAGTTCTATTGCATTTTCATATCTATCATTAATTCCTTTTAATAAAATATATTCAAAAGTTACTCTTCTATTTGTTTTATTTATGTATTCTTTTATAGCAGAAATAAGGTCTTCCAATTTATAAACTTTGCTTATTGGCATTAATTGATTCCTTAATTTATCATTAGAAGCATGTAGTGAAATTGCTAAATTAACTTGTTTACCATCATTAATAAAAGATTTTATTTTGGGGATTATTCCACAAGTAGATACAGTTATATGTCTACTTCCTAAAGCAATTCCCTTAGGTGAATTTATAATATCTATAAAATTAATTACATTTTCATAATTATCAAATGGTTCACCAATTCCCATTAAAACTACATGAGATATTCTTATGTTTAAAACTTCTTCTATTTTAAGTAATTGTAAAACCATTTCATAAGTATTTAAGTTTCTAACTTTCTTAAGTCTTCCACTTTCACAAAACTTACATCCCATATTGCAACCAACTTGGCTAGAAACGCATAAGGAATTTCCATAATCATGTCTCATCAATACTGCTTCAATTTTATTATCATCTTCTAATTTAAATAAGAATTTAACGACATCTACATCTTCTTGCTTTGCGATTATTTCTAAGTTATTTATATTAAAATCTTTCTTTAAATAACTAATAACTTCTTTTTTAATATTAGTCATTTCGTCAAAAGATTTAACTCTTTTTTTATATAGCCATTCAAATACTTGAGTAGCTTTAAATTTTTTTTCACCTTTATTTATAAAGTATTCTTCAAGTTGTTCAAATGTTAAGTTATATATGTTCATAATAACACCCTGATAACATTATATCATAAGTCTTAAATTTTATCTATTATTTTTAATTTAACACGTAAAAAAAAAGCATATTTTAAATATACTATTTTTGTAATCTTAACCTTTTTATAAAATCATTCATTATAGTTGAACCCCGAGAAGCTAAAAAGTCATATGTTTCAGTTATAAAACGATTTTTATAATTTAAAAATACATAAGTTTTATTATTTAATGCATCTACCCATATACCTAAAAAATTATTTTGTCTTCTTACAAATTCTTGATAATTAACAATACCATCAATACCTAATCTTTCAACATATGTACTACTTAAATCGTATTTATCATAATATTTATAACCATTATTTTTAAAAGAATCTGTACATAATTCAGTTTCTTTAAAATATTTAAAAAAATAATCATCAGTTATTTCAAATCCTAATTCTTTTAATAATAATTTATCTTGTTCTTGATATCTTGAACTTCTTCCAAATTTAGAATCACTTAATACTGCCATAAATATTTGTCTTTTTTGCTGTTTGTTAAATTTATATTTATCTTTATATAATTGATAAATAAATAAAGCAGTTGAACAATAATCACCTATAATAGATTTATCATATCCTGTTTTAGGGTGATGATCAATACAACCAATTACTAATTTTTCATCATTGATTGATTGTTTAACATCATTATGATCAACTAAAATATAGCGATGATTTAAAATGTCATCTTTTTTTATTACAACTGGTGTATAATCCATACAATCTCTAATTAAATTAATGTCACTTTTCTCTATACTATTGTCTTCGATAGTAGCATACTTATAACCTAAAATATCAGCTAATATTTTAGAAGAAATAATTGCATCGGCATCCGGATTATTATGACCGATTACATAAATCATCTCATATCTTCCTTTATTTCATCTAAAAATATTTTATCTGGTTTAGTATTTAATATTTTAGCTATTTTAAATGCCATTTTATAAGTTAAATTTCTATCTCTATTCTCAATTTGCCAATAAAAACACTTACTAATATTTAATTTATCCGCCATTTGTTGATAAGTGTACCCTTTCTTAATTCTTAATTCTTGTAATTTTTTAAAACAATGCTTTTCCATAATTTTTTTCCTTTCTTTTATATTTTAACATATTTTTCTAATAAAGTACATATATTAAATGTAGTCGTTTTCTATTAGTGTATGAGAAGATTTAATTAGGTGAAGTGTATGAAGATTGATAAAAGTAATAACAAATATATATATGTAATTGTCGGAAAAAACATCAAAAGAATTAGAAAGGCTAAAGGACTTACGCAAGTACAATTAGCCGATTTAATTCAATATAATGAAGGAACTATAGCTAATATTGAAAATGACAGTTTTCAAACATTTAGCTTAGAATTTTTATATATTTTATCAAAAAAATTAAATGTTCCTATTGAAGAATTTTTTAAAGGATTACATTAATGGCGCAAATAATTTTAATACTGCTCGTTTTAAACTTCTAAATAAACTTACTTTTGTATCATCTATTGTTATTTGTTTTGATATTTCTAAAATTTTAGAAATATCTTTTTTTATTTCTTTTATACTTTCCGTTTTATATAACAATACACCACATTCAAAATGTAAATGTAAGCTTCGATAATCTAAATTAACTGTACCTACAGTAGAAATTTCATCATCAACTAAAAATGTTTTAGCATGAATAAATCCTTTAGTATATTCATATATTTTTACGCCACTATTTATTAAATTATTATAATATGCTTTGGTAACTTCATTTACGAATTTTTTATCTGGTATTCCAGGTGTTATAATTCTAACATCAACTCCACTTTTAGCAGCAAGACATAATGAAGTTTCTAATTCATTATCAATTATTAAGTATGGTGTTGTAATATATACATATTTTTTTGCTTTATTAATCATATTTAAACATATATTTTCACTTACTAATTCACTATCGAAAGGACTATCATCATAAGGTTGAACATAACCACTACCTTTTATTTTAATATTTGGTTTAAATTTATTAAAATCATCTTCTATCTTATTAATGTAATCCCATAAATTTAGAAAAATATTAGTTAAACTATATACTGCATCACCTTTTAATAAGATTCCATTATCTTTCCAATGACCAAACCTTAATTTTTCATTAATATATTCATCCGCTAAATTAATGCCTCCTGTTATTCCTACATCACCATCAATAATAGTTATTTTTCTATGATCTCTATTATTTAGTTTAGCAGTTAAAATTGGTACAAACTTATTAAAAGAACACGCTTTGATTCCATATTTTTTTAATTCTTCATAATATCTATTTGGCAATGTTACAATACATCCCATATCGTCATATATAACCCTAACATCTAATCCTTCACTAGCTTTTTGTTTTAGAACGTCTAAAATATCCCCCCAAAATTTACCATTCTCAATTATAAAATATTGCATAAAAATAAATTTTTTTGCTTTCTTTAATTCTTCAATTAATCTTTTATAATAAACTTCCCCTATTTCTAAATATTCAGTATAAGTATTGTTATAAATTGGATAACCCGAATTATTATATATATAATTAGATTGATTATAAAAATTAACATCTGTTATTTGTTTAATCACATCATCATTTTGTACTAAAGTTTGTTTTAATTTTGTTTTGTTTTCCAACAATTTTTCCTTTTTATTGATTTTATTACCAAATATTACATAAATTAAAGTACCAAAAATAGGAATTGTTAAAACTGGAACAATCCAAGCTATTTTATAACTAGGGTTAGCGTTTCCATTTATAATTTTTAAAAAAGCCAAAATACCAATAATATAGAAAAATATATAAAAATACCAACCATATTCTTCAAATTTACTTACTATTAATACTAAAATTAATAATTGTATTAACAATAATACTCCTACTATAAAAATTCTATGAGTTAAAAATTTTATGAGTTTTTTTATCATACTACCACCAACATAATAATAACACATTTTAAAAACTAAATAAACAAAAAAAGAGTTTTTAATAAAACTCTAAAATCCTATCATTAAACATATGATGAAAAATAATAACCCTAAAACCATAGTTAATCTAGTAATAAATAATTCTCCACCACGTTCTTTTCTGTTTGCGAATAAAGCATCACTACCACCAGTAATTACATTAGAAGCACTTTCTGCCTTACCTGCCTGTAATAATACTATAGAAATTAATAAAATCGAAATTATTATTAATAAAATTTGTAACATTTAAATCTATTCCTCCTCGAACGAGTTATATTGTACCATAAATTAAAAAATAATGCAAATCGATGAAAATTGCTTTATTTTTTAAATAAATATGGCTATTATATTATATGCGATTAATTTTTTTTGATAAATTCGTTAAACTATCTTTAATTTTTTTTAAAATTGTGCTATAATTTAATTACTTGTCTCGTTAGCTCAGTTGGTAGAGCAACAGACTCTTAATCTGTGGGTCTAGGGTTCGAACCCCTAACGGGACACCATTTATAACATTTAAATCCTTTAATAAGGATTTTTTTATTGTCTAAAATTATTATTCAATCGGTATTTTACTTATAATTTCTTGATGTTCTTTATTATTTAAATAAGATTCATCTAATATATTATCTTTTAAATAGGTATATTTGAAAATTAATATTTTTTTTACTGATTCATCAATTCTTTCAACTGATATATTATCTTTAATAACTTCAATAGCTTTTTTAGCATCACTAGGCATCAATAATATATCAACACCAGCTTCAACTGCTTTAACATATATATCTTCATCACTATAATTATTAATTAATGCTCCCATATTTAAAGCATCAGTTATAACTAAGCCATCATAGCCTAAATCATTTTTTAATAAATTGGTAATTATCTTTTTAGATAAACTAGCTGGTATATTATCATTCGTTAAATCAGGAAAGGCAATATGACCAACCATAATTATTTTAGCATCATTTTCAATCGCTTTTTTAAAAGGAATTAATTCATTATTTAATAGTTCTTCATAAGATTTATTAATTATTGGTAATGAAGTATGCGAATCGGTAGTTGTATCGCCATGTCCTGGAAAATGTTTGTATGTAGCAATAATACCATTATCTTCTAAACCTTTACCTAAACTAACACACATATTAGCTACTAAATTAGGATTACTCCCAAAACTACGGTTACCGATAACCTCATTATACGGATTAGAAAACACATCACATACGGGAGCATAAACAACATTTATTCCTAATGTACGCATATCTTCGGCTAATACTCTTCCCACTTCGTAAGCTAATTCAATATCATTAGTCTTACCCAAATCTAACATGCTAGGAATATAAGTTGCTTTTTCATCTTCTAAATTTTGTAATCTTTGAACTTTTCCCCCTTCTTGATCGATTGATATAATCAAAGGGATTTCACTATTTTGTTTTAAATCTTCAATATATTTTTTAGTTTTATCAAATGTTGTAATATTATTTTGATTAATAATAAAGCCTGATGGTTTTATATCTTTAATAAATTGTTTTAGTTCTTCGTCTACTGTTTCATGAGTATCATAAATAATTAACATCTGACCAATTTTTTCTTCAATAGTCATTTCGTTTATTATCTTATCTACTTTTTCTTCGATTGTTTGCTCGACAATTTCTGGTGGTTTTTGATTGCTAGTCTCATCGATAACTGGATTATCTATCACATTATTTTCCAATGATTCATGCTCCCTAAACAAAATAAATAAAGCACATAACAAAATAATACTAATAATTACTATAGATACTACTGTTTTTATCTTCATTTTATCATCCTTACCTATAACTTATTATATCACTAATAAAAGAAATTATTAAAAAAATTTTGAACCTTATGAAAGTTCAAATTTTAAACTAATTCTTTTTCGTATAAATTACGATAGAATTCATTGTTTTCAAATAATTCATTATGAGTTCCTTCTGCTATTACTTTACCATCATCAATAACTATTATTCGTTCACTATCGATAACTGTTGATAAACGATGGGCAATAATTAAAATTGTGTACTCGCCTTTCATATTGTTGATAGCTTTTTGAATTTCTTTTTGGGTTTCATTATCTAAAGCACTAGTTGCTTCATCAAACAAAATGATTTCAGTCTTTTTAAGTAAAGCACGCGCTATCGCAAGACGTTGTCTTTGACCACCAGATAAAGTAATTCCACCCTCGCCTACAATAGTATCATAACCATCTTTTAAAGTCATAATAAAATCATGTAAACAAGCTAATTTGCAAGCTTCAACCATTTCTTCGTCTGTCATATCATCTTTAACTAATTTTAAATTATCTCTTATTGAAAAATTAAATATATAAGGATTTTGAGTTATAATTGACATATTATTTCTAATTGAATCTTTAGTTAAATCATTTATATTAACATTATCAATTAATATTTCCCCAGAATCTATTAAATATAATCTATTTAATAAACTAAATATAGTTGATTTACCACTTCCACTTTTACCTACAAAAGCAACAATTTCATTTGCATGTATTTTAAAACTAATATTTTTAAGCACAACTTTATCTTCATTATAAGAAAAACTGACATTTCTAAATTCAAAATCACCATTTATTTTATCTATTACTTTATTACCAAAAATTTCTTTTTTAAATTTTTCATCATCAATTACTTCAAATACTCTTGTTGCTGCCACATTAAATTTTTTAGTTAATTCAATTAAAAAACTACAATATCTTAATAATTCTAATAATCTATCTTTATACATATAAACTATAACAAAATTAGCAATACTTAAATAATTATTTAAACATAAATATATTCCTAAAAATATTAAAAATAAATTACTAAAATCTTTAACACTTCCAGTTATTAAATTATATTTTGCATTTACTTTTTGCATTTTATATTTTTCATTATTTGATTCAATTAATTTACTTTCTGCTTTTTTTAAAAAATTATTTTCAATATTTAAAGATTTTATATCTCTAGTTCCTCTTATTAATTCACTTACTAACCCTGTATTTTTTTCGGATAATTTTCTTCTTTTTTTATCTAATTCAAAATATTTCTTCATTCTAATATGTTCTAGAATAAATATAATTAATAACATAAGTAAAAAATACGCAAACATAATTTTATTTATAAAATATATAGCTATTAATATACCTATATTACTTATAACATCAATTAATCCATCACCTAAATCAGAAAATATACTAACGATTTCTTTAGTATCATTATTTATTCTATCAATAAATACTCCTGATGAATTATTATCTAATTCAGAAATTTCTAATTTCATTGCTTCTTTAGCAATACTTACTTGAATTCTTGATGTTGCTTTAAAAGAATATTTATTAAATAAAATATTATATAGATAATTAAATAAATTTCGTGTTATTTCTACTATCAAAACAATTATAGTAACTGTTATTAATTCCTTAAATAATCCGTCAGTTAAATATAATAACATCTTAGCTGATAGGAGTGGTGTTATAACACTTATACCACATAAAATTAAAGAAAAAATTAAAAATAAAATTATATATTTTTTATCTTCTTTAACAAATCTCCAAGTCTTTTTAAAATTAATTAATATATTTTTCAAATTATCTTCCATAAAGCACACTTCCGAAGATTGTTATAACATTTTTAATTTATTTAATCAAGAAAACACTTAAATTTAAGCGCTAAAATATTTTTGCATATTTTTAAATGTCATAATTGATAATTGTTGAATTGTCTCATTAAATAATTTAATATCACCAATTTCTAATGGATTATTCTGGTAATCAGTATCAATATTTATCTCTTCAATAACAGCATAATAAGATAATTTTTGAATTTCATTGATATTAACTGGCGGATAATTATTTTTTATCAACTCATAATTCATAATAAGACGTGCTACTCGCCCATTACCATCACTAAATGGGTGAATATTAACTATAGCCATATGTAATTTAATAGCTCGTTCAAAAACAGTTAAATTTTGCCAATCATTTTCATATTTTTGTTTTAACTCTTCCATTCTTTTAGAAACTAAACTAGGTTTAGTAAAATTTATTTCTTTACCATTACTATTTATTAAATAATTTTCTTTTATTTTATATTCACCTGCATTTATTATGATATCTTTACCAATAATAAAATGAATATTTTTAATCACTTCAATAATATCTAAATCTTTATTTAATATATCAAAAATATATTTAAATGCATTTTGATGATTTATAGTTTCATTAATTTCTCTTTTTTTATGTTTATCTTTAATATCTAAATTATAAGTATTATTTAATATTTGTCTTGTATCATTTAGTGTTAAAGTCATATTTGTTCCTTCAATACGATTAGAATGAAATGTAAATAAAGTTCCAAATTCATTTATTAAATAATTATAATATTGTTTTTTTAAGTTATCATTAAAATTAGTAATCTTATTTTGTATTTTAGCTAAATCAAATATTCTATCTAACATAAAATTCCTCCATAACTAATAATAGTATATCACATTAATAAACAAATAAATAATTTTTTAACAATATTATCTTTAAATATTAAGTCCACTTATATCAAATACTTTACTTATCATATTATTGCCTATATTACTATAAACCTTATTTTCTAAAGTAATTATATCATTTTTAATTTATTTAATCAATATAACTTGCAATTAACTTAAAAATGTGTTACTATGTATATAGATGTAATTTACATCATATAATAAAAAGGTAATGCTTGATTTAGCTAGTTAAGTATCTACCATAAGTTTGGCGTAGATACCTAATCTATGTTGATGATTAGGTATCTTATTTTATTTCTATTATAATTAATAGAGTTACTAATAAAATGATTATAATTAATAAAAATATATTTATTATAAATACATGTTTTTTAGTCATTTTATCAAGCCTCCTGAAAGACTCTTATAATAAAAACTAGGTAAGTCAAGTTATACAAAATTTGATAAA
>ERZ1643251.1521-NODE-1521-length-26229-cov-8.840682_pt1 | contig 26229 bp, 29 predicted proteins | sample MGYA00579261_ERZ1643251 | MGnify/ENA primary metagenome ERZ1643251 (study PRJEB29033, sample SAMEA4952267) | chicken gut metagenome | biome: Broiler Chicken; feature: Gastrointestinal Tract; material: Caecum | place: Ireland | collected 2018 | study: Broiler... | reverse complement strand
AGGGGTTGGGGAAGATCCAGTGCTTGGAGATCAGCTCGCACAGCTCACGGGGCATCACGCAGCCGTTACGGGACAGAGCCATGTTGATGGTAGCAGCCTGGTCCAGGATGGGCATGATACCCACGTCCACAGGCAGCCAGATTCCGGCGGCACGGATAGCATCCAGCCAGTAACGGAACTGGTCCATATCCCAGCACAGCTGGGTCATGATGTAGTCGGCACCGTTGTCCTGCTTCTGCTTCAGGAAAGCGATGTCAGCCTCCAGAGAACGGCAGGCGATATGGCCTTCGGGAGAGCCAGCCACAGCGATGGTGAACTTGTCGCCGAACTCCTGACGGACGAACTTAACCAGCTCGGTAGCGTAGTGCAGGTCTCCGCCGGTGCCGGTCCAGCCGAAGGGCAGGTCGCCGCGCAGAGCCAGCATGTGGTTGATGCCATGCTCCAGGTAAGTATTCAGCTGCTCCTTGATGCCTTCCTTGGTATTGCCGATGCAGGTGAAGTGGGTCACGCCAACGCACTTGCCGTCCTTAACAATCTTGTCCAGCACTTCCAGGTTCTTGCCCACGTTGGTGCCGCCTGCGCCGTAGGTGCAGGAGATGTAGTCCGGGTTCAGCGTATACAGCTGGTCCAGAACGCCGCCCTCGCCGCAGAGCTTTTCCATGCCCACGTCGGTCTTGGGGGGGAACACCTCAAAAGAGAAGGCGCTGCGATTTTCCATGATTTCAGCTACATTCATGTGATTTTACCTCCAAAATTTGTGTGTATATCTATCCTTATTTGGGCGCAAGCCGCCCATATCGATACAACGATATCGTATCACAAACTCCTCGCAAATTCAACCATAATTTCCGGAAAATTCATCATTTTTTCCCGGCCCCTCAAATGGGGGTGAAAACGAACTTCTGAATCAGTCCGTCACAGACGGCATGGACGGTTACGGCGCCATCCGCTCCGGTTTCCGTGGAGAGCTCCACTTCCTTGCCTTTGAGGAGCTGCCGGACATATTCTGCCGGGTCCTCCGTCTCCACCTCCTGAAAAAACACATCCCGCATCTGGTTATTGGGGCACAGATTCTTGATTTCCCGCACCAGCTCAAATTCCGCCATGGTATTCTCCTTCCTCCCAAAAAGCCCCCCAAAAAAGGGGCTTGCATTTTCAAGGGGGTTCTGCTATAATACGTTTCACATGCAGGGTTAGTATATCGGCTATTATAGGGGCTTCCCAAGCCTCGGAGGCGGGTTCGATTCCCGTACCCTGCTCCAAAAATCGACAAGTTCCGCAAGGAGCTTGTCGATTTTTACTTATTCCCTATTCCCTATTCCCTATTCACTCTTCCCTAAAATCGATGGGTCGATTTTAGGAAGGTAATAAGTTATAAGGAATAGGGAATAAGTAAGGTGTGCCGCAAAGCGGCACGGATTTTGATTATAGGGGGCGGCAGGACTGCCGCCCCTTTTTTATTCCTCTGTAAAGGTGTACTTGATGGACTTGGCGCCGCATTCCAGGCGGATGACGATTTCTCCCTGGTCGGTGGTCTCCATCCGGGGCTCGCCGTCCTTCTCAATGTTTTTCACATAGGCCAGCGGGTCGTCGGTGGTGACGGTGGAGATCTTCACATCCACAGGAGACTTTCCGCCGCAGGGAGGCTGGCGCTGCTCGATAATCAGTTCATAGGTTTTCATGGGTATCCCTCCGTTTTTTCTTTTATTATAGCACAATGGGGTTTTTTGTGCAAGGGTGACGGGGTGAGGATGCATAAAATGTGCTGTGGAAAAATGGGCAGCGGAGAGTGGAGATTCGATTGCATTTTTGCGTCCCCGTTACGAAAGTCGGTGGGTATATGGAGGAGTCTTTGAATAGAGGCTTTTGCTTGATTGGAGGCCGGCGGAGAGCGGAGATTCGATTGCTTTCTCCCTGTTCGAAGGTCGGTGGGTATGCGGGGGACTCGTTGATTGGAGGCTTTTGCTTGATTGGAGGCGGGCGGAGAGTGGAGATTCGATTGCATTTTTGCAGCGTTCGCTGCAAAAATAGAGGTTCGTGAGGCAGGAGCCTCACGCCGACAGTCCACCGGACTGTCGGATTTAACTTTTCGAATCTCCTCTCCGATAAAAATTGCCGACCCCCCTTGTGGGGGTCGGCAATTTTTGGCGGAGAGTGTGAGATTCGAACTCACGGTGCGTTGCCGCATCACCGGTTTTCAAGACCGGCTCCTTAAACCGCTCGGACAACTCTCCGTATGGTAGCCCAATCATACCACCCGGCCTGACAAATGTCAAGCCGGGTGACACACTTCTCTATTTTACCACCCGGCAGGTTTCCACGCCGTAGTATTGGAACTGCTCTGCCACCTGCTGGTCGATGACCTCGCCGCACAGGGCGATGGGCACCGCCGGGGGGCAGGACACCTGGAGTGCTCCCAGAATCTCTCCCTGGGCCTCCGCCACGGGGATTTCCCGATGGGGGGCAAGCATAGCCTGTCGGATGGACATGGCTCTTTGGGGAATATGGGGCCGGGGCGGTGTCTGGGCTATGGCAGGTCTTGGGGGAACCGTTGCCAGAGCCGCCTCTATGGCAATGAGGCTCTCCGGTTGTTCCGGGGACGGCATCAGCACCAGGAAGTCCGGGTCGGCAAATTCATAGTAAATCCCCTGCGCCTCCAGTAGCGCTCCCAGTGTCTCCCCGGTATAGCCCTTAGGTTTGGGGCAAAGGGTCCATTTCATGGGCTCACTTCCAGCAAATTCCCAGCCCATTTGGGCAATTCTCTTCTTTGCCGCTTCTAGCTGGGGAAGAAAGGCCTGGAGCCTTCCCGGCAGCCCTTCCAGCCAGGGATTCATCAAATCCAGAGACTGCAAGATGAGGTAAGAGGGGCTGGTGGAGCCGAACAGGGCCATGGCTTCTTTGCTCATAGCCTTCAGCCACGCAGGAACCGCCTTTGACAGGTGGAGGTACGCCGCTCCAGTGAGAGCCGGCAGGGTCTTATGGGCGGAGTCGCAGCACAAATCCGCTCCCAGATCCAGGGGGTGCCGGGGCTGGGGCAGAAAGTGGAGATAGGCACCGTGGGCGTTGTCCACCAGCAGCAAGGCACCATACCGATGGCAAAGCCGGGACAGCTCCCCCAAATCCATCTCATTTCCCAGATAGTCGGGGCTGGTAACATACACCGCAGCAGGAAGAAGATTTCCAAGCTGCTGCTCCAGAGCCTTCCAATCCGCTACGCCGCAGGAAAGGTAGCTTTCCGTGGCCGGAAGCCAATCCACCTGGAAATCCAGCAGCCCCGCTGCCGTCACAAAGGTTTTGTGCACATTCCGTCCGGCAAGAATCCGGGGGTTCTTCCCCTCCCGGTGGGCATATTGGAGGGCCAGATACAGCATGGCCCGGATGCACTGAGACGACCCTTCCGTGGAGTAGCAGGTCATCCCCGCCCCAAACAGGGCCGCGGCATTTTCCTCGCTTTGGGCGATAATGCCCTCCGGGTGGTACAAATCGTCCGCCCCGGTCATCTCCGTGAGATCCAGAGGCTCCGGCCCCAGGAAGGGAATCCCCTTATGCCCCGGCATATGGAGCCGCAGGGGATTTTTCTCCCGGTATCCCCGGACGAAATCACAAATGGGGGTATCCACCCCTTATTCCTCCGTCAGCCGGGAGGCTTCCACCATGATGGCGCACTCCATCCGCTTCTTGAACAGCTCACAGCCGGGCTTATACACACCCCGGACGGAGCCGGTAGCGTGGAAGGCGTTGGCGGCGCAGCCGCCGGAGCAGTAGAGCTTGGCCCAGCAGTCCTGGCAGTCAGGCCGGGCGTACACATTGCACTGAGCAAACTCCTGCTGCTTGTCCAGGTTGGTGACGCCGTCCCAGATATTGCCCAGGCAGTAAGCATCCTCACCCACAAACTGGTGGCAGGGGTACAGGTCGCCCCAGGGGGTCACCGCCATATACTCCGTGCCCGAGCCGCAGCCGGAAATCCGCTTGTAAATGCAGGGGCCGCCGGTGAGGTCAATCATATAATGATAGAAGGTAAAGGGCTTGCCGGCCTTCCGACGCTCGATCATCAGCTCTGCCAGCTTTTCATACTGCTCCTTTACAATCTCCAGATCCTCCGGCGTCAGCTCAGACGGGTCGCCGGGGGCGCACACCACCGGCTCCATGCTCAGCTCCGTAAAGCCCAGATCCAGCATTACCTGAATGTCCTTCAAAAAGTCCGGGTTGGCATGGGTGAAGGTGCCCCGCATATAGTAGGTCTTGTCCTGGGGACGGCTGGCTACCAGCTTCTGGAACTTGGGTACGATTTTCTCCCAGCTGCCGTGGCCGGCGTAGTCCACCCGGTACCGGTCGTGGACTTCCTTCCGGCCGTCCAGGCTCAGCACCACATTGCTCATCTCCCGGTTGCAGAAGTCAATCACATCGTCGTCAATGAGCACGCCGTTGGTGGTGAGGGTGAAGCGGAAATTCTTGCCCCGCTCCTTTTCCACGGAACGGGCATAGGCCACCAGGTCCTTTACCACCTGGAAGTTCATGAGAGGCTCCCCGCCGAAGAAGTCCACCTCCAGGTTGTGGCGGCTGCCGGAATTTTCCATCAGGAAATCCAGCGCCCGCTTTCCGGTTTCAAAGCTCATAATCGCCCGGTCCCCGTGGTACTTGCCCTGGCTGGCGAAGCAGTAGGAGCAGTTCAGGTTGCAGGTATGAGCCACATGGAGGCACAGGGCCTTCACAACGCCGCCGGTCTTTTCCTTCAGCTTTCCCGCCATGGGGCGGAAGGTATCGGGAGTGAACAGCTGCCCGGCATCCTTCAGAGCGGTTACCTGGTCATAGCACTCCCCGATTTCCTCTGCGGGAATCTGGGGGTACTTGTCCTGAAGCTGGGCAACAATTTCCTCCCGGGCGGTGCTTTCGTACAGGGCAATCACATCGTAAGCCACCTCGTCCACCACATGGACAGCGCCGGAGCAGACATCCAGGACGATATTCATGCCCCCCAGTTTATATTGATGTATCATATGTTTTTCCTATCCTAACATCGAAATTTACGCAAAATCTACGGGGAGGAACCATGTGCTGCTTCCTCCCCGTGACCTGACTGCTTATGAAAAAATTACTTGTTCTCGCCCTTGTTCTCGCACTGCTGGTTGGCAATGCCGCAGCTGGTCTTGCAAGCAGACTGGCAAGAGGTCTGGCACTCGCCGCAGCCGCCATTCTTGGCGCTCTGGCACAGATTCCGGGTCTCCAGGGTCTTGATATGAGTCATGGTTTTCTCCTCCATTTACTTTTAATATTTGGGTTAAGGATACCACGAAATCGTGCTAAAGTCAAGAAGGAAGGGAAAACGAATTGCTTTTCCTGAAAAATTTGCTATAATATGGTGGAATCTATTGTCAAGGAGCTGTCTTCATGGAGCGAAAAGCCATCTTTTTTGATTTGGACGGAACCCTCACCGACTCGGGAGAGGGCATTACCAACTGTGCTGCCCTGGCTCTGGAGCATTTCGGTCTGCCGGTGCCGGACAAAAAGACCCTGGGGGTATTTGTAGGCCCTCCCCTCCGGGAAACCTTCCTGAAGTTCGGCGTCAAGCCGGAGCAGATTGAGGAGGCCGTCCGGGTCTTCCGGGGGCGGTACACTACCGTGGGTAAATTCGAAAATATCCCCTACCCGGGGATACCGGAGCTGCTGCAAACCCTGAAAGACCACGGTCACCGGCTGTTTGTGGCCACCTCCAAGCCGGAGGTCACCGCCCTGGAAATCATGGAAAAGTTCCAGCTTTCCCCCTATTTTGAGAAAATCTGCGGTGCAACTCTGGACGGAAGCCGGGATTCCAAGTCCTCTGTCATTGCTTATCTTCTGAACACCTGCACAGGTATCTCTCAGGCTGTGATGGTCGGGGACACCGCCTTTGATGTGCTGGGAGCTGCGGAGCACCGGATTCCCACCATCGGCGTGGCCTGGGGCTATGGAAATGTTACAGAAATGCAGGAAGCCGGTGCCGTTTCCATTGCAAACACCCCCCAGGAGCTTCTGGAACTGCTGGAAAAATAACAGGTGACAGGAAAGCCTTTTTGTGTTATGATTCCCATATATCCCCCCCGGGGGGATATATGGGAATTTTTACTTTGGGAGGCAGAATATGAAAACCAAGAACACGGCTGCTGTTTTCGCCCTGCTGGCAGCGCTTTTATACGGACTGAATGTCCCTTTGAGCAAGCTGCTCCTCTCCCAGGTAGGCCCTACCATGATGGCGGCCTTTTTGTATCTGGGGGCGGGGGTTGGTCTGTTTTTTTATGGGCGCATAACCCGGGAAAAGGCTCCCCACCTGACCCGGAAGGAGCTGCCCTACACCATTGGGATGGTGGTGCTGGACATCGCCGCTCCCATCCTTCTCATGCTGGGGCTGAAAACCACCCATTCTGCCAATGCTTCCCTTTTGGGGAATTTTGAAATTGTGGCGACCTCCCTCATTGCATTTCTGTTCTTCCGGGAGGCCCTTTCCCGGCGATTGGTAGCCGCCATCGCCCTGGTATGCGGGGCAAGCCTTATTCTGAGCTTTGAAGGGGCGGACAGTCTGCGGTTCGGCTCCGGCTCGCTGCTGGTTCTGGCTGCTGCCTGCTGCTGGGGTCTGGAAAACAACTGCACCCGGATGCTGAGCCACAAGTCCTCCGTGGAAATTACCACCATCAAGGGAATTTTCTCTGGGAAGTCTTTTGGTGGCGCTGCTTTTGCAGGAGGAATTTCCCCAGATTCAATGGATTCTTTGTGCCATGGCCCTGGGGTTTGTGGCCTATGGCCTTAGCATCCACTTTTACATTCAGGCCCAGAAGGAGCTGGGAGCTGCCAAAACCAGTGCATACTATGCTTTCGCTCCCTTCCTTGGGGTGCTGTTCAGCATGGTGCTGCTCCGGGAACAGCCGAATCTTCCCTTCTATATTGGTCTTTTGATTATGGTCTGCGCCACGGTGCTGATGGTGAAGGACACCATCTCCCTGCAGCACACGCACGACCATGCCCACACCCATACCCATCTTCATGCCCACGGGGATTTGGTTCACGCCCACCCCCACACCCATATCCACTCCCATACCCATGTCCACGGGGCGGACGAGTCAGTTCATGGTCACAGCCATGAAGATAGCCAGCTGGGGGAGCATAACCATAGCCATGAGGGAGTTGTGATGTAGGGCTTTGGAAGCAGTAACGATACCGGGCGGGTCAGGGCAAGAACGATTACCGACCAGCCCGGTGCGCATTGTCAGCGGGCACCGCCCGCCGATACCGGGCGGGTCAGGGAAGTAACGATTTGCTGAAAGCTATCGTGCGAAATTGACAGCGGCGGCACGCCGCCCGGAAGGGACTCGGGGCAATTTTCCGTTGGAAAATTGTGAGGTTCGGCGCTTTTGGTTGGTGCGAGATGGAGGAGCCGTTTATTGGGGCTTTCGGGTTACGGGGGCCGCCGGAAGGGACTCGGGGCAATTTTCCGTTGGAAAATTGTGAGGTTCGGCGCCGTCTAGCCGGCGCCGCCCACAGTCCACCGGACTGTGGGATTTGATTGTTCGAGTCCCTTGCGGCACATAAACCAAAAGAGCGGATACCCTTTGGGTATCCGCTCTTTTGGTACGCCGGAAGGGACTCGAACCCCCGACCTACTGATTCGTAGTCAGTCACTCTATCCAACTGAGCTACCGGCGCATGGCGCTCTTACTTAGCGCTCGAATATATTAGCACACTCCCGGGAAAAATGCAAGGGTTTTTTTGATAAATTGAAAATTATTTTTTACAAACCCCCACTTTTGCGGATTTGCACTTGTTTTTTGTCCGGGATACGGTTATAATATGGCAAGATACCAAAAAGGAGGTCATATTATGGCTGTCAAGATTGAAAAGAATACCATTATCGGAGATGTGCTGGACATTGCTCCCCACAGCGCTCCTCTGTTTTTTGCCATTGGCATGCACTGCCTGGGCTGCCCTTCTTCCCGGGGAGAGACCGTTGAGGAGGCCTGCATGGTGCACGGCATCGACTGCGAACCCTTCCTGGCTCAGCTGAACCACTTCCTGGAAGCCTACGAGGCCGACCAGAAGGAAAAGTCCGATAAGTAACCCGCTATGCCATCCCCCTTTCCGGGATGGCATTTTTTCTAAGAATTGGAGGAACTGTATGCTGCCGCCCCTTTCCCACCGCCTTGCCGCCTGCTGCCAGTTCGTCCGCCCCGGGGATCGGGTGGCGGATGTGGGCTGCGACCACGGATATCTTGGCATTTATCTGCTGCAAAAGAATATTGCCGCCTCCGTCATTGCCTCGGATGTGGCGCCCCAGCCCCTGGCCTCCGCCCGGGAAAACGCCCTCAGGTACGGCGTGGAAAAGAAAATCTCCTTCCACCTTTGCAGCGGTGTCTCCGGGATTCCCCGGGACTTTGATACCCTGGTGTGTGCAGGCATGGGAGCGGACACCATGATTGCCATTCTCTCCGCCGCCCCCTGGCTCCGGGACTCCCGGTACCGTCTGATTCTCCAATGCCAGTCCAAACGGCCCCAGCTGCGGCAATGGCTGTGGAAAAACGGCTTTTCCATTCTCCGGGAGACCCTGGCCCAGGACGGGAAGTTCATCTACCCCATTATGGAGGTGACTTACGCCCCCTGTCCCCCTCAGCCTCTTTGGGCCTGCTACCTCTCCCCTGCCCTGTTGGAATGCGGCAGTCCTCTGCTGCCAGAGTTTCAGAAGCGGGTCATCGGCGGCATTTCCCAGACCATCGCCGGGCTGGAGGAAAGCGGTCAGGAGCCTCAGCGGCTGGAGCGCTTCCGGAAACTAAAACAGGAATTGGAGGAAAAAACCTTATGATTACCGTGGGACAGGTTCTGACATTTCTCAATACCCTGGCGTCCCCTTCCATGAAGATGGACTGGGACAACGTGGGTCTTTTGTGCGGGGATAAAAACACCCCGGTTACCAAAATCTTAGTAGCTCTGGACCCATTTTACCATGTATGCCGGGAGGCAGAGGAAATCGGCGCTCAGCTGATTGTCACCCACCACCCCATCATCTTCCGTCCTCTTGCCCACCTGACGGCGGAGGATGCCACCAGCCGGGGGATTATGCTGCTGTGCGCCAAGGGCATCAGCGCCATCAACGCCCACACCAATCTGGACCAGGCTCCCGGCGGAGTGAATGACGCTTTGGCTTCCGCCCTGGGTCTTCAGGATGTGCAGGTGCTGAATCCGGCAGGGATTGATGAGCAGGGCCGCCCCTGGGGGCTTTTGCGGGTGGGCGCTGTGGAGAAGCAGCCTCTGGAGGATTTTCTCCGGCTGGTCAAGGAACGGCTGGGCTGTCCCGGTTTGCGGTACACCCAGGGGCAAGGTTCTGTTCACCGGGTGGCGGTAGGCGGCGGCAGCTGCGGAAGCGAGCTGCCCCTGGTGGCGGCTGCCGGATGCGATACCTTTGTCACCGCCGATGTAAAATACAACGATTTCTGGCTGGCTCAGGAGCAGGGCATCCATCTGATTGACGCCGGGCATTTCTACACGGAAAACCCCGTATGTACCGTTTTGCAGCGGGCTCTGCAGGAGAAATTCCCGGAGCTTTCCGTGGTTCTTTCCCAATCTCACAGGGATTGCACCAATTTCTTCCTGTAATTGGTTGATTTCCTGAAAATTTTGTGTTAGAATAGTTGGGCAAATTTTAGGCTTACCGCCGTTATATAGAAGGGAAGAAATTTTTCATGTCCGGACATTCCAAATGGCATAACATCCAAAAGACCAAGGGTGCACAGGACGCCAAGCGTGCTGCCGCCTTCACCAAAATCGCCAAGGAGATTATCGTGGCTGTAAAGGAGGGCGGCGGCTCCATCGATCCCGCCAACAACTCCCGTCTTGCCACCATCATCACCAAGGCCAAGGCTGCCAATATGCCCAACGACAACATCAAGCGGGTGCTGGAGCGGGCTGCCGGCGCAGGCAGCGGCGAAAACTACGAATCCATCACCTATGAAGGCTATGGCCCCGGCGGTGTGGCTGTGATTGTGGAGACCATGACCGACAACCGGAACCGTACCGCCGGCAGCATGCGCCACCACTTCGACAAGTTCGGCGGCAACCTGGGCGCCACCGGCTGCGTGTCCTGGAGCTTTGACAAGAAGGGCGTGCTGGTCATCGACAACTCCGAGGGTGACTACGAAGAGGACGCCGTGATGATGGACGCCATGGACTGCGGCGCCGACGACTTTGAGGCTGAGGACGACGTGTTCACCATCTACACCACCCCCGACGACTTCAACGCCGTGGCCGATGCCATGGCTGCCAAGAAGTACACCTTTGCCTCCGCCCAGATTGAGATGGTTCCCCAGAACTATCAGACCCTCACCGACGAGGAGCAGATCAAGAACATGGAAAAGCTCATCGACATCATGGAAGACGACGACGATGTGCAGAACGTGTGGCACAACTGGGACAACTAAAAAATCACTGCAAAAGCTCCGAAGCTGCGGCTTCGGAGCTTTTCTTTGGGCGCATTTTGTGATATAATGCCTTTTAGATAAAAAAGGAGGAGATTTCCATGGACCAAAAGGATATTATGCGGATTTTTGAGGAGACCGCTTATGTGCGCACCGGCGGCAGCCCGGAGGAGCTGCGGGCTGCGGAGTACATTGCCGGGGAGTGCAAGCGGTTTGGGGGCGAGGCGGTGATTGAGCCCTTTGCTGTGGACATGGCTACCATTGAGGAGGCGGTTTTCCTGGCGGATGGGCAGGAGATTCCCTGCAAGGGGTATCTGTGCGCCGGCTCTGCCGAGGTGGAGGCACCCCTTTATTACCTGCGGGACACCACCCCCCAGAGCCTTTCCGGCTGCCGGGGGAAGATTGTGCTGGTGGACGGCTATCTGGGGTACTGGCTGTATCAGGACATTCTGGAAAATGGCGCTGTGGGCTTTGTGACCTATGACGGCAATGCCAACTATGAAGATCACGACATTGACCAGCGGGAGCTGAGAAGCTATGTTTCCAAGGGAAATCTTCTTCCCGGTGTGAATATCAACGCCAAGGATGCCATTTTGCTGGTAAAGAACCGGGCAAAAATGGGAAAAATCCAACTGAAGCAGACCCAGACCCAGGAAAATTCCCACAATGTGATTCTGGATTTGCCGGGTGAAAACCCCCAGTATATTGTCCTGACCGCCCACTATGATTCCACTTCCCTTTCTCAGGGTGCTTATGACAATATGTCCGGCTCCATCGGGCTGCTTTCCATGGCGGAGATCTTCTCCAAAAAGCCTCACCGGTACGGTCTGCGGTTCGTCTTCTGCGGCAGTGAGGAGCGGGGGCTGCTGGGCTCCAAGGCCTACTGCCAGAGCCACGAGGAAGAACTGGGCAAGATTGTGCTGAATATCAATCTGGACATGATTGGCTGCATTATGGGCCGGTTCATCGCCTGCTGCACCAGTGAGGAAAAGCTGGTACACTACATCTCCTACTTTGCCGCCGAGCAGGGCTTCGGCTGCAAGGCACGGCAGGATGTATACTCCAGCGACTCCACCCCCTTTGCAGACAAGGGCATCCCCGCTGTGTCCTTTGCCCGGATTGCCCCCCAGAACACCGCCACCATCCACAACAGCTATGACACCATGGCGGTGATGGACGCCGAGCAGATGGAGGAGGACATCGCCTTTATCTGCGCCTTCCTGGAGCGGATGGCAAACGCCCACACCTGCCCGGTAGCCCGGGAAATGCCGGAAAACATGAAAACCAAGCTGGACGAGTACCTCACCCGGAAGCGTCCCCAGGCATAAAATATCGGCTCTCCGATTAGTTTCGGAGAGCCGTATTTTTGATTTTGGGGACCCAGTAGCCCTTGCCGTAGGCAATCCCCTCCGCCAGCAGGCTCAGGGGGATGGCGGCGAAGAAGTCCACCGCCGAGTGCTGCTTGATGAACATGGTGGAAAGGGCTGCCAGGACACAGGCAATCACAATTCCTCCCCTCACCCACCAGGGCGTTGTCTGCTCCTTCAACCAGGCAGAGGCGATTCCGAAGGAAAAGGCCACATGGAGGGAGGGACAGACGCCGGTATTGGTGTCTGCGCTGTACAGAAGGCCCACCAGCCGGGTGAGCACATTGTCCCGGGGGAAGGTCTCCGGCCGCAGCTCCTGGCAGGAGGGAAAGGCCACATAGACAACCACCGCCACCAGCTGGCAGACGATAAAAAAGACTTGCAGCCGCCGGAAGCTCTCTACCCGGTACAAAAGAAAGTACCCCAAAGAGCCGGCGATGAGCAGGAACCACCCCACATAGGCAAGGACAAAAATCTCCTGAAAGGGAATCCAATCATCCAGGAACATATGCATGGGGGTACACCGCTCCGGCGGCACCAGCAGCTCCGATAGGAAAAACAGCCCCAGGCAGGCAAACCAGGCCAGCAGCAGCTTCAAATGGGAAAACTGGGGGGTATTGAGCTTTCCGGGGCGAAATTCCAGGTAGTTGACTTCCGGTTTCTTCATAACCATGCTCCTTGCCTTATTCTCGGGAGGAATATAGCACGAATTTATGAACTTTCCATGAAGAAAGGCACCGACTTTTGCCGGTGCCTTTCTCTTGGTAGGAGGGAAAAGAATTTACGCAGGAAACAATACCAAGGATTCCCGGGTGGTGTCCAGGCTGCGCTTTGCCAGCTGATCCACATCCTCCAGTGCATCCATGGCCATTTCCATATAGGCCATGTTATTGATGCCCACCACCGTCCGGCGGCTCTCCGCTTCCGCCGCAGTCCGCAGGGCACAGACCTGGAAGGGAGTGGCGCCGGGCAGATCCACGCAGAAGAGCACCGGCTTTCCTGCCAGGGTTTCCAGCAGTGCATCCAGGTTCTGCTCCAGGTCCTCCCGGGACATATCCGGGGTAAAATTCACGAAGTGCATATTCTCCGGGACACCTACCACCATTTCCAGGTTGGTGCGGATGCCCTGGGGGTAAGTGCCGTGGCCGACAACTACAATCTCAACCATAGGCAATTACACGTACACGCCGCACAGGTAGCCGATACCGGTGAGGACACCGGCCATCACCAGAATCAGGCCCATGAGCTTCATGGGGGACCAGCGCTTCTTGGAGTACAGGTAGTACACGCCCATGGTCAGGCCCAGAGGCAGAATCTTGGGGAAGATGGTGTTGAGCATATTGTCCGCATTGAACAGCACCTGGTTTTCCAGAACGGTGCCGGTGGTGGCATCGTACACGTCCTTGGTAATCTGGATGGGCAGGGACACGGACACGAAGGAAGCGGTAAGGGCACCCACCACAATCAGGCCCATGACCGTCATGGTGTTGGTGAGCTTATCCAGCTGACCGGTGGCCATGATGTTCTGCATACCCTCCAGACCGGAACGGTAGCCGAACTTGAACAGGAAGTAGCTCAGGCAGCAGGTGAGGATGGGATAAGCAATGAGGTACAAAGCGGCGCCCAGCCAGGAGGTGGCGGTGCTGGCCTGGGAGATGGACAGGCAGATGGTCAGAAGGATGGGGATGATGGTGGCAACCCACAAAGAGTCACCGATGGCGGAGGTGGGTCCGATGAGGGCAGTCTTGACGGAGCTGATGATCTCCGGGCTGCACTTGCCGTTGGCGTTGGCCTCCTCCATGCCGCAGACGATGCCGTTGACAATGGAGCCTACCTGGGATTCGGTGTTGAACAGGGAGGTGTGGCGCTTTAAGGCCTCCGCCTTCTCCTCCTTGGTGTCGTACAATTCCTCAATCACCGGAGCCATGGACTGACCGAAGGCCATACCCAGCATACTCTCTGCCTGCTGGGAGCAGCCGTTGAAGAAGAACCAGTTCCAGAAGGATTTCTTTAATGTCTTTTCACTAATTTTCTTTTCCATGTTTATGCCTCCACTTTCACTCTGTCATAGGCAACGAAGTACAGCACGGCAGTAATCACAGCCACCACAGCCACAGCCATGGTGCTCAGACCGAAGTAGGTTACCAGGATGAAGCCTGCCAGGAAGATGACAATGTGGTACTTCTTCTTCAGCAGGAAGGAAAGGATAATGCCCATTCCCAGGGAGGCCATCATGCCGCCGAAAACGCTGAGCAGGGTGGTAATCCAGCCGGGAATCAGGGTGGCGAAGTCTGCCTGACCGGAAGCTACGGTCATGGAGGTGAGGATGATGACGGCGGGGATGAACCGGCAGGCAAAGCCGATGGCCTGACCGCCAATCACATTGGGGATATACATTTTCTTGGTCTCACCGGCCTCGGCGTACTTGTTGGCAAGACGGTTCAAAGGCAGGTTCAGGGCGTAGGATACGTTCCACATCAGCTGGCCCACCAGGCCGCCGATACCGGCAAATACCACCGCAAGACCAATGAGCTCCGTGGTGCCCATGCCCTGTCCGAAGGCCAGAGCGCCGGCGGTGCCGATATAAGTGGCGTAGCTAAGATCCCAGGCAACGGCGCCGCCGGGGGTCACATTGCCCATATACATGATTTGCAGGGGGATACCCACCACCATGGCGGTACCCACATCTCCCATGATGAGGCCCACAATAAAGGAAGCAACCAGAGGACGGCCCAGGCCGTACCAGCCGATGGTGTTGCCCACAATGGAACCGATGGAGCCCAGATAAATAAACAATGCGATTAAAATGATTTGCAGCACATTCATGATTTCTCTCTCCTGTTCTTTGATGTTACAGAGTTTCCTTGAAGGCCGACCAGGTGAGCTTGGTGCCGTTGGGCAGCTGGTGGAACACGATGTCCACACCCTCCGCCGCCAGGGAATCCAGCAATGCCACGTCCTGGTCACTGAGATAGAAGATGCCGGTGGCGCCGCTGACCTTGTGCGCCGTGTCGCTCCGCTTTGCCATATTGCCCAGAATCAGCTGGCGGCAGCCCGGAATGTGTTCCCGGATTCGCTCCAGAACCTGGGGCAGCTTCACAATCACCAGACGGTTGCTGTCGCTGCCAGCCTTCAGAAGGGCATTGGCCTCATCCGCCGTCACGATGCTGGTCTTATAGTTTTTGGGGACGCCCATGGTCATAATGGACTTTAACATCGGGTTGCTGGCGCTGGCATCGTCGATGGCGATAATCTCCTGGATGCCAAGAGTGGGGCACCAGGCCACAATGGTCTGTCCGTGAATCAGGCGGTCATCCACCCGTACATATACATTACCCATGTGTTTTCCTCCTTTCTTTCGGGATGGGGAAAGCCCCGCTTACCACAAAGAAGGCTCGATGAGGCTGGCGTACATATAGTTCACCGTGAACCCATTGCTGCCGCACTCAATGCTGCGAACCTTGCCGTTGGTGGTGTAGTAGGGAATATAGGGAAAATCGTTGATTTCCCCGTTGAATACCTGGTAGACCTTCAGGCCCCGGAACCACTGCTCCTGTTCCTCCGGAGTGAGGACGAAGTAGGCCTGGGGAATGAAGCCCACCAGATCCTCAAAGGTTTCGCCGTAAAGCAGGCGGATGGGATTGCCCTTCCGGCGGAGGTTCTTCACCGCCGTGGTCACCGCATCGTGGGTGTTGATGTGCCGGGGGTGCATGGAGCCCCGCCAGTGGGTGATGACCAGCTCCACCTTTTCCTTTTCAAAGTATTCCTCCAGCCGGGCGGCAAACTCCTGGGTGGAGGGCATATTGCTGGATACATAGCCCAGCCAGATGGTGTCGCCTCCCAGCACTTCAGCTGCCTTCTTGTTCTGCTCCAGCAGGGACTTGAGGTAAGCCGCCTTGGCCTCCTCCGTGGCGTTGGGGTCCTCCAGCCGTCCCTGGGTCACATGGATGTAGGTGCAGTGGGCACCCTCCCTGGCATATTTCAGCATCAGGGGGCCGCCCATCAGCTCCGCATCCAGGGAATGGGCACCGATGCTCACAATTCGTTTCAAAGTTCCCATAGGTCTTTCCTCTCAATCTCCGAAGAATTTTTTATAGGAGGTAAAGCTGCGGAATACGTGCAGCCCCTTCCGCTCGTAGTAGCGCCGTCCCGGGTCGTCGGTGGTGACGAAGAACATATGGTAGATGCCCCGTCTTGCCATCTCCTGCTGGGCAAAGTCCAGCAGGATACTCCCCAGGCCCTCGTTTCGCATATTCTTATCGATGCCGATGGGGCCGAACCGGGAGGGGTTGCCGTCAATCATCCGCATACTGAAGCCGCAGATTTTTCCTTCCGGGCTGAGTACCAGCAGAATCAAGTCCTCTGCGGTGCCGTTCTGCATGGCAATCAGGGCGTTGCGCTTCCAACCGCCGCCGAAGTTATCCCGGTTGAATTCCAGCAGCTCCAAGGCATAGTCGTAAGTGAAGTTCACAAACCGGTAGCCTTTGGCCTCCGCCGCCGCCTTTTTAGCCAGTCCCTCCGGACTGATCTGGAAGCCATGGAGGTCCTTGCACATGGAGTAGTCGGTGCTGCCGGCCTCATAGCCCAGTTTCTCAAAGAAAGGCGCTGCCGCCGGGTAATTTTCCTTGTCAATGCCCGGGAAGAAATATCCGGGGCTGTAGGCAAAGAGGGTGATGTTCTTCGCTCCACGGGAGCGCATATCCCCCTCGCTGCGCTGCACCAGCCGGGTTCCGATGCCCTGGCGGCGGTAAGCCTCCGCCACAAAGATTGCCACAATCCATCCTCTGTCCGGCTCCAGGCCCCGCTCCAGGTAGGGGAACTTCCGGCGCATACCCAGGCAGAAGCCTACCACCTGTTCCCCCTCCAGCGCCACATAGCACAATGCCGGGTCAAAGTTCTCGTCAAACAGGGCCTGCCGACGGAATTTTCCCACAGTGATGGTGTCATAGGTCAGGCACTGATTCCAAAGCGCCACCACCTGGGCTTCATAGGCCTGTCCGTAGTTTACAATTTCCATGGTTATCACTCCTTACTCCCGAATTGCCTCCCGGACATGGCCTTTGGCCTTGTCCAGGCGCTTGCCGGCGGCTTCTGCATCACAGTTTGCCAGAATCATCACGATGGCTTTCTTGCAGGAACCACCTGCCTCCTGTATCACCTTTTTGGCAGTCTCCCGGTTCACCCCGGTGGACTCCATCACAATATTCTGGGCTCTTGTCACCAGCTTCTCATTGGTCTGAACCACATCCACCATCAGATTCTGATAGGCCTTTCCGCAGCCTACCATGGTGGCGGTGGAAATCATATTGAGAATCAGCTTCTGACAGGTGCCGGCCTTCAGCCGGGTGGAACCGGTGAGCACCTCCGGGCCCGGCACCACCTCAATGGCCAGCTGGGCATACTTTCCGATGATGGACCCGGGGTTACAGGAGATAGCGACCGTGTGGCACCCCACCTCCGTGGCATATTCCAGGCCGCCCAGCACATAGGGGGTGCGGCCGGAGGCGGCAATGCCAATCACAAGATCCTCCTTGGCCAGATGGATTTTCTGCAAATCCAGACGGCCCAGGGCCGGATCGTCCTCCGCCCCTTCCACCGCCCTGACAAAGGCCTTTTCGCCTCCGGCGATCAGCCCCACCACCAGGGAGGGGTCCACCCCGAAGGTAGGGGGACATTCCACCGCATCCAGCACCCCAAGACGGCCGCTGGTTCCGGCTCCCATATAGATAATTCGCCCCCCGGATTGTATAGAGGCAATCCCCCAGACGACACATTGGGCGACATGGGGTAATTCAGGCTGAATTACCTGGGCTATCCGGGCATCCTCCTGATTCATCGCAGTCACAATTTCCAGCGGAGTCATGGTATCCAGCAGCATGGTGTTGGGATTCCGAGTCTCCGTGGACATATTCGCCAGATTCAAACTCATAATCTTGCTCCTCTGCAACACGCTATTCTTTTGTTTGTTTCTGTACCTCCGCAAGGTACATTTGTACTTGATTTCTCTTGATGAGCCTATTATAATCAAATAGACACAATGTGTCAATAAAACATCATATTCATGTAACTTTATTTCATAACCTGGATTTCCTTCATAGCTTTTGGCTGTTTTGTTGAAACTACCCAGAAATTTTCAGTTTGGATATGGTGTATTTACACAGTATTATCCTTTGCTTTTTGTTTATTCTGCGCACATTTTGAAAGGAGGCAACCGCCATGACCAGTCCCCTGCTGAAACTCCGGGAAGCATCCGACAACCTCAGCCCCACGGAACGCTCTGTTGCGGAGCAGATCCTCCGCACTCCCGAGCTGGTAACCCAGCTGAGCATTCACGAATTGGCAAAGAGAACCTTTTCCTCCTCCGCCACCATCGTCCGGCTGTGCAGCCACATCGGCTATTCCGGCTACCGGGCCTTCCGCCAGGCCGTTTCCCAGGAGCTGGCTGTCCGCTCCCAGCTCCACAAGTCCCAGGAAAAGCAAATTGAGCCCATGGACACTGTGGAGCAGATTATGGAGAAGATTACCTACCGGAATATTCTGTCCCTGGAGCAGACCCGGGCGCTGCTGGACCCGGACATCCTCCAGAAATGCGTGGAGCTGATTCAGAATGCCCGGGTAATCTATCTGTTCGGCATCGGCGCCTCCTTCTGCGCCGCCAAGGACCTGTATCTGAAGCTGCTGCGGATTGACAAAATCACCATCCTCAACGAGGACTGGCATTCCCAGCTGATTCAGGCCCGAAACGCCACGCCCCAGGATGTGGGAATCATCTTTTCCTATTCCGGCGCTACGGTGGAGATGATTGACTGCCTCAAAGCCATGAAGGAAAACGGCGTCCCTACCATTGCCATGACCCGGTTCGTCAAGTCTCCCATCTCCACCCTGGCAGACCACAAGCTCTACATTGCCGCCAACGAAGCCCTGTTTCGCTCCGGCGCCATGGCCTCCCGGATTTCCCAGCTGAATACGGTGGATATTCTCTACACCTGTCTTGCCAACCAGGAATATGAGCACGCCCTGAACCAGATGTCCCGCACCTACATTCAGAAGCCCGGCGACCAATGAAAAACGCCCTCCGGAAAACTCCGGAGGGCAAAATTTATCGAAAATCACATTCTGGGTCGTGGTCATTCACCACGCCCACTGCCTGCAAGTAGGAATAGACGATGGTGGTCCCCACGAAGGTCATTCCCCGGGCTTTCAGGTCCCGGGAAATCCGGTCGGACAGCTCCGAGTGGGTGGGTATCACCCCGGTGGTATTTACCAGGGTTTGTCCCTGGGTAAAGCCCCACAGGTACCGGTCGAAGCTGCCGAATTCCTGTTGAATCTGCAAAAATACCCGGGCATTTCCGATGGCTGCCAGAATCTTTCTCCGGTTGCGGACGATTCCCGGATTTGCCATGAGGGACTCCACCTTTTCCTGAGAATAGGCAGCAACCACTGCCGGGTCGAAGCCGTCAAAGGCGGCTTCAAAGGCCTCCTGCTTGTTGAGAATGGTCAGCCAGGAAAGCCCCGCCTGGAAGCTCTCCAGAATCAGCATTTCAAAAAGCTGCCGGTCGTCATGCTCCGGCTTTCCCCACCGGTGGTCGTGGTAGGCAATATACCGCTCCGAGCGCAGATCCACCCAACTGCACCGCTTCATGGCTTTTCTCCTTCCGAAAGGCCCAGATAGGCCCGCAGGGCGGGCAGCTGGGCCTGGGCATCCCGGTATCCCAGCTGGTACAGGCTCAGAAGCTTCCCCAAGTCCTTTTCCAGCACCTTCACATCCGGCGCTTCCGAGGGGGTAAGATAGAAGATGCGTCCCTGGGCCTCCAGTTCCTCCATCCGGTCACACTGGCGGTTATAGATTTCGTCCGTTTCCGCCAGCACCTGGGAAAACTCCGGATACCGCCAGTAAAACCGCTTTGCCACATGAGAGGCTCTGGGGTTGGGCTCTGCCCGGAAGTCCCTGGTTCTGGTTCGCACCACCAGGATTTTCTCATAACCCTGATCCACTGCCCACTGGAAGGGCACCCGGTCGGCACAGCCGCCGTCCAAACAGGGGACGCCTTCCACCTCCACCGGGCGGGACACATAGGGAATGGAGGCAGAGGCCTGAACCGCCTTCATCAGCTCCCGGCATTTTCCCTTTTCAAAGTACTCTGGCTTTCCTGTAAGGCAGCTGGTGGCCACCGCCACAAAGCGCCGATCCTGGCGGTAAAACACCTCCGCATTCAAAGGATCAAACCGATTATATTCATCCAGCACAAAGTCAAACCCGATGATGCCGTGGTTGGCACGGTAGGCCTGCACTCCCACATACCGGGAGTCCCACCGATACTGCAAATTGAACCGGGCGGAACGGCCGATCTGGCCTGCTGCATAGTTCAGGCCATTCAGAGCCCCGGCGGATACGCCAACGGTACAGGAAAAATTGATCCCCTGCTCCATCAGGCAATCCAGCACCCCGGAGGTATACATCCCACGAAAGCCGCCGCCTTCCAGCACGATGCAGCCGGAGATAATCGTATCCGGAGCCTGCTTTCTGGGGATCTTCGTCATGTCCGGAAGTTCCGAATCTTTGGTAAACATGTTCACACGACTCCTTTCCAACGTTTTTTTGCCGCCGGCTGCTTCTGGCGGCAAAGGATTCTCATAAAGGAAATTCTACCACGAAAAGCGGATTTTTCAATCCTGTCTTTTGGGAAGCGGAATCAGGCTGAGCAAGAAACAGCCCCTGCCATCTTCTGACAGGGGCTGCCTTTATTGCCATTTCAAAATTGCTGTAGGAACGGGAAGCAACTCCGGCACCGTCAACCGTCTGGGGATTGTCCGCCATGCAGGCTGGATTCCGGAAGCGGAAAACAGCAGCAGGAAGAACATGCCTGTCTGAATCCAGAACACGGTCACATCCGTGACTCCGTGAACCAACACCGCCAGGGAGACCGCAGCAATCAAAATGCACTGTTCCCGGCAGATATAATGCTTATACCGCAGGTACAGCTGGCGTGCCTGATGAACCACAAAGGCAGCGAACAAGCCGGTGCCCACAATTCCGAAATTCAGCAGGGTATCCAGCAGCAGATTGTGGCAGTGGTATGTAGCATAGCCGCCGAACTGGGCATAGGCCAGCGGATAGGCTTCCGGGCCCCGGCCAAACAAGGGAGTTTCCATAATGCCCTTGAGGGCTGTGCTCCAGATGGTCACACGGCTTCCAAAGGTATCCTCCACATCTCCCAGCCGGGGATACAGCTCCGGCACCAGCATCACGAGGATTCCTCCCGCCAGTACCAGGAAGGCTCCCATAATTACCAGCTTCTTCCGCCGGAACATCAGAAGCATTGCCATGACGGAGATTACCATGGTGGCAAGAGAGGACATGCTCCCGCACAGGTAAAGCCCCAGCAGGTTGGCAAACACCGTCGCCAGGTACACCCAGCGGAATCGAACATGGTTGAGAATCTGGTAGGTACCCACCAGAACCATAAAGACCGCCATGGTGCCGTAGTAATTGGCATTGAAGAACATGGACTCCGGGCGGAAAAAGGGATTATAAGACCACATGGCAATCTTCTGCCCCACCGCCACACCGGCACAGGCAATGCTGCACAGGCAGGCGATATGCAAAAGCCGGCCGAACAGCTCCCGGGTCATAATACGTCTTAAATACATGGCGCAAATCACGGCAGCCAGCAGCAGAGCCATTGCCCTGATGCCTTTGTAATTGTGGTAAAAGGCCGCAACATAAAAGGGAATCAACATCGGCAGCACCAGCCAGCTGGCCCGGGGGTTGTCAAACACCCGCTCCCGCAGCTCCCGGCTGCACACCACCAGACCTGCAATCAGGCAGACCACCGTTTCCGTCACATAATAGGGTAAAAAAATGGAAACTGTCAGCACGATGGGAATGGCAGATACCAGGAAAGACCATGCAGGAATCAAAGAAGCTTTTGCTGTTTTCATCATTTCCATTTCCTTTCCAATAAGTTTTGTAAAGGCCCTTCTGTCATTCCAACTGACAGAAAAACCTTTTCATGGGTTACGATATTATAATCCATATCTTATGAAAAAGGCAATGGCAACAATGGTTGAATAATCCCTGTTCCGGTTTCGTAATTTTATGCAAGTTGTACTGTTTTTGGCCTAAATATGAACATTTCTCCCATTTTTACGCCGCTGTTTCCCGAAAATTGCCAGGCATGCCAACAGAATCAGGGGAAATGCCACAGCTGCCAGGATTCCCAGCTTCAGGTTGTCTCCGGCGATTCCGGAGACCATGCCCACCAGGGTGGGCCCCAGGGTACAGCCTGCATCCCCACCCAGAGCCAGCAGGGCAAACATGGCAGTTCCGCCGGCAGGCAGCATGGCAGAGGCACTGCTGAAGGTGCCCGGCCATAGGATTCCCACCGACAAACCACACACAGCACAGGCCACCAGGCTGAGCTGAGGAATGGGAAACAGGGAGATTCCCAGGTATGCGAGGATACACAGGGTGCAGCTCAGGCCCATGAACCGCTCCAGAGGAATCCTGTCGCCGTATTTGCCGTAGAAGAGCCGGGACAAGCCCATCAGCACCCCGAAGGCCATGGGGCCTGCCAGGTCTCCGGCAGTTTTGGAAATGCCCAGGCCCTTCTCCGCAAAGGCAGACGCCCACTGGCTGACCGCCTGCTCACTGGCTCCGGCGCAGAGCATCATAAGCAGGAGAATCCAGAAGGTCTTCATGGAAAACAGCTGCCGGATTTTTAGACCCTGCTCCCCCTCCTTGATCAGGGATGCCATGGGAACCCGGGTAAAGGTCAACCCGTTCAAAAGAGGAAGGGCCGCCCATACCAGGGCAAGAATTTTCCAGTTCTCCACCCCGAAAACATGGAAAAACGCCGTGGACAGCAGCACCACCCCCACATGACCCCAGCAGTAAAAGGAATGGAGCATGCTCATGGCTTTTTCCTTATGCTCCGAGGGACAGGCCTCCACCACCGGGCTGACCAGCACCTCCAGAAGTCCGCCGCCGATGGCATACACCATCACAGAGAACAAAATTCCGCCGAACCCCAACAGCTCCGGCAGCACCGTCAGAAGCAGCAGTCCCACTCCCGAAAGAAGGTGGGCCAGCACCATGGAAGCCCGGTACCCGATTCTGTCCACAAACCCCACGGAAAGCAAGTCCACCGCCAGCTGGATGCCGAAATTAAAGGTCACCAGCAGGGTAATCTGGGACAGCGGAATCCCATAGTCGGACTGAAACGTCAGAAACAGCAGGGGCACAAAGTTGTTGATAATCGCCTGCACAATATAGGCAAGGAAGCAGGCGGTAATGGTTTTGTTATAAGCGTTTTTCATAAGCATCTTCCCACCCGGTACAGAATCAGCCACACCATATCACAGATACCGGTGTTTTTCAACTGTTGTTTTCCTGAATACCATTTGGATTTTATACCCCCACATCTCAGAATGCTTTGTGAATGTTGGGGCCTGTATGTTTCAGGCGGCTGCGCAAAGGCACTTAACGGAACAGAAAAGCACTATACAAACGTCTGTAATCAGAGTATAATCTTATTTTATAGAATGGGGGCAAAGCATATGCAGATTCGCAGATACACCCCTGCCGACTGTCCTGCCATGGCAGCGCTGTTTTATGATACGGTGCACCGGGTAAACCGCCGGGACTATACCCCGGAGCAGCTGGATGTGTGGGCCACCGGGCAGGTGGACTTGGATAAATGGAACCGGTCTTTTCTGGCCCATCATACCCTGGTAGCCATGAAGGACGGAGTTTTGGTGGGCTTTGGAGACATGGACAGCACCGGGTATCTGGACAGGCTTTATGTCCATGCCGATTATCAGGGGCAGGGCATTGCCACCGCCCTGTGCGACGCTCTGGAAAAAGCCGTCCCGGGCCCCATCACCACCCACGCCTCCATCACCGCAAAGCCCTTTTTCCAAGGCCGTGGCTACCGGGTGGTAAAAGCCCAGCAGGTGCAGCGGCAGGGAATTTTGCTGACAAACTATGTGATGGAGAAGAAACATCTGCGAATTTAACCGCCAAGCACTCCGGCAGCAGAGAAAAAACCAGAGTACCCGTAAAATAGATAAATTTCAGAACTTCAGAAAGGAGAAGCAGTATGAAACAGGTGTATGATTTTCTCAAAAAGGCAGGAACCTACTATCTTGCCACGGTGGAGGGGAATCAGCCCAGGGTGCGTCCTTTTGGCACGGTGAATGAATTTGAGGGGAAGCTCTACATCCAGACCGGCAAGGTAAAGCCGGTGAGCCATCAGATTGCCGCCAACCCCAAGGTGGAAATCTGCGCATTTTCCGGCGGGGAGTGGATTCGCATTGCCTGTGAGCTGGTGGAGGACGACCGGGTGGAGGCCAAAAAGGCCATGCTGGACGCCTACCCCAATCTTCGCCGGATGTACGACGAAAAGGACGGCAACACCCAGGTGTTCTACATGAAAAACGCCACGGCGACCATCAGTTCCTTTACCAGCGCCCCTGTTGTCATCTCTTTCTGACGGTTGCGGACATTTCCCACCTGCTTATCCTGCCAAAAAACCACCTGCCGAAGCAGGTGGTTTTTTTGACGGCCTTATCCTTCTGCCTGTCCGGTCAAGGACAGGGGGTGTGATGCAAGCAGGGAAAGTACCTGTTCCCGGGTGGGCATGACCCGTAGGGGCAGATTGTCAATCAAGTACAACACTTTTTTCCCAGAAAACTTCAAAAGGCGTTTTCCAGTCGAGACATTTCCTCGGACGGTGATTCAGAAGCGCCTCAACAGAGGCAATGTCGGCTTCCGTAACCGTTCTGAAGTCGAAGCCCTTCGGGTAAAAGAAGCGAATCATATCGTTAGGGAAGCTCTGAATAAATAGGCAAGAGCTGGCAGCGAGAGATTTTTTGTCAGACAAAAGAATGGAAAACAGGGGAATACTGTATGTATTTCCTGTTTTTCATTCTGCATGGCTGGCGAAAAAGATCCGCTGTCCAGCCGCAGACGATTTGTTCAGAGATTCCTTAGTATTCTCGTTTGTTCCCCGCTGCCAAGGTTTATGGGGCTCGGCAAAGTAGACAAGAGTATGCAAAAACCATGTCCGGCAGATTTCAGGAAGCGGGGCATGGAAGCCTGTGGTCAGTTATGCGGTCAGGCCGGCCGCAGTCAGAATCCTCAGGAGAAGGTGCCTTTTATCCGGGCAGATTGGTCAGGTATGCTTCGTAGGCCGCCAGCCCTTCTGCCAGTCTTTCCAGGCCTTCCAGGAGAACCTTTCTGGGGCAGGCCCCGTTGATACGGAGGAAGTGCTCCCCCGCCTTTCCATACTGTCCGCCGCCGGAGACGTACAAGCCCGTTTTTTCCCGGATAAACCTGGCGGCCCCGCCATCAGAACCGGCTATTTTCCCAATATCCAGCCAGAGCAGATAGGTAGCATCCGAGGAAACCAGGGAAGCCTTCGGAATATTCCGGGCGATAAAATCCGCAGCGGTTTTTTTATTCTCCTGGATATAAGCCCGCAGCGCATCCAGCCAGTCTGCGCCGTGTTCGAACGCAGCGATGGCAGCCTCCACCGCAAATACATTCGGTTCTGCCACCTCGTCCGTGTTCAGGCCCCGCCAGACTTTATGGCGCAGGGTTTCATCGGGAACCACCACGGCTGCTGTCTGTATGCCCGCAATATTGAAGGCTTTGGTGGGGGCCACGCAGGTGATGCTGATTCTCCGGCATACATCAGAGGCGGCGGCAAAGGGGGTATACTGACACCCCGGCGCCGTCAGGTCGCAGTGAATCTCATCGGAGATTACCGTTACATGGTGCTTCTCACACAGCGCACCGATTCTGGCCAGTGTCTCCTTGTCCCAGATCTTCCCCACCGGGTTATGGGGATTGCACAGGATCATCAGGGTAGTCTGGGGATCTGAGAGCTTTTGCTCCAGATCCGTAAAGTCCATGCTGTACTTCCGGCCGTCCCACAGAAGGGGGCTTTCCAGAACCTGCCGGCCATTGTTCAAAATGGAGTTGAAGAAGATATTATATACCGGCGTCTGAATCAATACTTTTTCTGCCGGTGTGGTCAGCTTCCGCACTATGCTGGAAATGGCAGGCACTACGCCGGTGCAAAATACCAGCCACTGCTTTTGGATGGATAAACCGTGCCGCTTTTCCCACCAGTGGATATAGGCTTCGTACCATTCTTCCGGCAAGTCCGTGTAGCCAAAGACACCATGGGCAGCCCGCTTCTGAATAGCGGCTTTTACCGCCGGCGCTGTTTCAAAATCCATGTCCGCCACCCACATGGGAAGCTCCCCTTCTCCTACATTCCATTTCAGGGAATTTGTATTTCTTCTGTCGATAATCTGGTCAAAATTGTATGTCATTCATAGCCCTCCTCAGGCATTTCGTATAAATCACCGTTTACAGTTCCTTTTTGCAGACGATTGTGGTCTTTTGGGGGTCAATCTTG
>ERZ1643251.1520-NODE-1520-length-26230-cov-6.132607_pt1 | contig 26230 bp, 22 predicted proteins | sample MGYA00579261_ERZ1643251 | MGnify/ENA primary metagenome ERZ1643251 (study PRJEB29033, sample SAMEA4952267) | chicken gut metagenome | biome: Broiler Chicken; feature: Gastrointestinal Tract; material: Caecum | place: Ireland | collected 2018 | study: Broiler... | reverse complement strand
CAATTATAAGCCCGCCCGCGTACATCGCGACGTGTACCGGCGTTATGTCGCTGAACACAAGCGACGAAATTACAAAGCCGATGAATATCGCGAGTCCGCCAATGCGCGGAATCGGCTGCTTGTGCATACGCCGCTCGTCGCGCGGCACGTCGATAGCGCCGATTTTGTATGCCAGCACACGCACCGCGGGAGTCGTCGCGAACGCTATCAATGCCGCGAGCACGAGACCGGCGGCGATATAAATTAACTGGTTTATCTGCATTTGCTTTTATACGGCTTCACTCTGTAAATCTGTAAAGCCTCTCCTCATGTAAAAATGCGACCTTGCCGATGTAGTCGCGAAGCCATACCGGAGCTGTGATAGAAACAACTCCGGATTTGGCTTCATTAATATTATTAGACGAAGAATCAGGCGTTTTGTTCCCGAAACGCTTCATATTATACGGGTATCTGCCGCTTATACGGGTATCTGCCGCGCGGTCGTCGCCATGCGGCGCGAATATCCGAGCGTGAGTGAATATCATTCTTTCGTGCGAATATCCATATGCCGCGCGGTATCTTCGCGCTGTGCGTATACCCACGCGCCGCGCGTATCGTCCTGCTGTGTGAAATGATTACATAGCCGCGGCGTCGTTTCATTTTAACCGACGTCGCGATGTCATTCCTCACAGCTTTGACACATCTCACCTGTATTGTTCCCAATCACAAGTGACGAAATACCTGATATCTTCACGTATTTCCGACATCCTGCCTGACGGTCAAAATCAGAGCATCGACTTGACCGCGTCGCAAAGGCAGGCTACGCCCTTGACAATCTGCTCGTCGGACGGGGTCGAATAGTTGAGTCTGAACGACTGCGACGGAGCGTCAGGGTCGCTGTTGAACGCCTGTCCGGGGACTACCGCGACCTTGTTCTTCATCGCGGTCTGTATGAATTCAGACTGGCTGATGCTGTCCGGCAGTGTACACCAGATGAACAGACCGCCCTCGGGACGAGTGTATTTCACACAGTCGGGCATATTGCGGTCGAGCTCTGACAGCATAAGCCCGCTCTTGTGCAGATAGAGCGCGCGGATTTCCGCGATGTGCGCGTCCATGTCGCACTCGGCGATGTAGCGGTGGCAGAGCATCTGGAAAAAGATGTTGGTATGTACGTCCTCAACCTGCTTTGCGACGACCATCTTCTGCACCACCGGCTCGGGTCCGCAGATAAAGCCGATACGCATACCGGCTGACAGTACCTTCGAGTAGCTGCCCGAGTAGACGACAATACCGTCCTCGTCCATGCTCTTGATCGTCGGTATCTCCTCGCCCGCGAAGCGCAGCTCGCCGTATGGGTTGTCCTCAAGAATCAGCACGCCGTATTTCTTAGCGAGCGCGAGCGCGGCTTTGCGCTTTTCGAGCGACATACAGGTTCCGGCGGGATTCTGGAAGGTCGGGATTAAGTAGATGATTTTCGCGTTCGGGTTTGCCTTGAGGGCGGCTTCAAGCGCGTCGATGTTGACTCCGTCGTCCTCGAGTCCGACGCCGACCAGCTTCGCTCCGCACGAGCGGAACGCGTTCAGCGCGCCGATGAAGCTCGGGTCCTCGACAATCACCGTGTCGCCCTCGTTGCACATTGTCTTGCAGAGCAGCTCGATTCCCTGCTGACCGCCGGATGTGATTATAGTCATGTCAAAGTCGCGGCCGATGCCAAAGCGGCTCGAAAGCCGTGCCTTTACATCCTCGCGCAGCGGAGGGTATCCCTCGGTCACGCTGTACTGTAGCGCCGTTGTCGCACTGTCGCGGAAGATGTCGGCGGAGATACGGGCGAGGTCGTTTATCGGAAACGACTCCGGCGCGGGATTTCCGGCGGCGAACGAAATTATAGTCGGGTCGGTGAGCGCTTTGAATATCTCGCGTATGGCTGAAGGCTTGAGCGATTTCATTTTATCGGATATACGGTATTCCATATTTTATTCCTTTCACCGCAATAGTCATGCGGGCGCATTCCGGCTCATACATTAAAAATGTATTAATACGGAATACATATAATATTTCAATTGTTTCTTTTAATTATACTTGAAATCGGGGCAAAAGTATGGTATACTTTTTGTACAGTCGTTAAATATTTTGTAAAATCGCGCCGAGCAGGCTCCAACGAGGCTGAATTCCGGGTTTTTATATTGTGTTTTGCGGCAAATTATAAAAAGGGAGCGCGCCGCACGGCGCTGTATAAATGTATGGATATGTATGACGACGACGAAGTCTATGAAGAAGACGAAGGCAAACTCTCGGTCGGTAAGATTATAAAGAAGTGCTTCAAATGGATTGCGATCCTGATAATCGTGCTTGTATACGCAGTCATCTTTGTACGGCTCTACTTCCGCGGCGTGCCCGGAGACTTCAAAGGCTTCACCTGGACCGACGGCGCGGTCGCGGCGTTTGCCTCCGATCCGGAGAATTTCGAGATAATCGATATCGGTCTCACCGAAGCTATTGACGACGACGGTTTATATGAAATTTCCAACGCCTATATCTGTCCGTCGGCAGGTGAGGTTCAGCTGACTGTGCAGTATAACAGCCGCAGCACGATAAACACGCTGATGCAGCTATATTCGCTCACCGAACGCCCTACCGGCGAGGTTTTTGTATATATCCTGCGCGGTGACGACGGCAGCGTGTATACCGATTATCAGTTCTCGGCGAAATCCCGCCCGATGAACGAGTTTAGGCGAATTATATTCACAGGCGTCGAATTCGACCCCGAGGTGCAGTATGACGTCGAGGTTTATTACGGCGGCGATGTCTCGGAAGAGTCGTTGATTTCGAGATTCTTTACATTGTATGACAATGAAAAGGATAATCTCATAACAAAGCCGGACAAGGCGGGCAGCACCAAGCTCAGCTTCTCCTCGCAGCCCGCGTATATAAACAAGCTAAACGAAGAATAAATCAGCCGATTGCCGAATTGCCGCCACCATAATCGAACTGTCGTCATGATAATTTACATGGCTATCTAAAATAAACAGCTTTTTGCGTCGACCGGTTGCAAATTGAAATCATCGCAGGCTATTTTCAAGTAAAAAGCCACCCATCCACAGAAAAGAGGAATCATTATGTCATCATCCGAAAAGCTCGCCGCGCTGCGTGAAATCATGCAGACGCGGGGAGTCGATTGTGTCTATGTTCCGTCCGACGACTTCCACCAGTCGGAGTACGTCGGCGATTATTTCAAATCGAGAGCGTATATCTCCGGATTCACCGGCTCGGCCGGTACACTCGTGATATTCGCCGATGAAGCGTATCTGTTCACCGACGGCAGATATTATCTACAGGCCGAGCGTCAGCTCGAGGGCAGCGGCATCGCCTTGATGCGCTCGGGCAGCGAGGGCGTGCCTTCTGTGACCGAGCTGCTCAGATCAAAGCTCAGCGAGGGCATGGCTCTCGCGTTTGACGGGCGCTGTGTATCGGCTTCGTTCGCCGAGTCGCTGTCGCGCGAGCTTCACGGCGTCACCTTTGTCACCGACGTCGACTTCCCCGGGCTGATCTGGAATGACCGCCCGCCGCTGCCGTCGGGTGAAATCTGGGCGCTTGACATTAAATACTGCGGTCGCTCTCATGCCGAAAAGCTCGCGGAGCTGCGCGAAAAGCTCTCCGGGTATGACTGTGGCGCACTCGTGCTGTCGTCACTCTGCGACATCGCGTGGCTTTATAACCTCCGCGGCTCGGACGTCGAAAATACGCCGGTGTTCATGTCCTATTCGATAATCACCGCCGAGCGCGATATGCTGTTCGCGAACAAAAACGCGCTGGCAAAGGTCGCCGAGCAGCTTGAGCGCGACGGGGTCATCCTGTATGACTACGACGAGTTCTACCCCGAGCTCAAAAAGCTGTCCGGTATTAACGTCCTGCTTGAAAAATCCGCGGTCAGCGCGTCGATTGTCAATTCGCTTAAGGATTGTAAAATCACGGACGCGGCAAATCCGACCAAGCTCATGAAGGCGAAAAAGAATCCGACCGAGCTTGAAAATCTCCGCCTCTGCCACATCGCGGACGGACTCGCCGTGACGCGGCTGATGATCGAATTGAAGTTCGGCGAGCGCGAGTTCGACGAGCTGTCCTGCGACGAATATCTCTACAGGCTCCGCCGTGAAGCGGCCGAGCGGGTCGGCGTCACTCTGCTTGGCAAATCGTTCGACACAATCGCCGCGTTCGGTCCGAACGCCGCGATGATGCATTATTCAGCCAAGCCGGACAGCTTCGCGCGAATCGACAAAGCCGCTCCGATCCCGATGCTGCTTGTAGATTCAGGCGGACAGTACCTCGAGGGCACGACCGATATCACCCGCACCTTCGTCCTCGGAAAAATACCGGATGAGGTCAGAATGCACTACACCTTGACCGCCTCGAGTATGCTGCGCCTGTTAAACCTCGTCTTTATGGAGGGCGCGACCGGCAGCTCGCTCGATATCGTCTGCCGCGAACCGCTCTGGGAGAGGGGCATCGACTACCGCTGCGGCACCGGACACGGCGTCGGCTATCTCCTCAGCGTACACGAGGGTCCGAACCGCTTCCACTGGCGCAGCGGCGACGCGAAGCTCGAGGAGGGCATGGTCACAACCGACGAGCCAGGCGTATACATCGACGGCAGCCACGGTATCCGCATCGAGAACGAGCTTGTCGCCGCAAAGGGATTGCACAACGAATACGGTCAGTTCATGCGCTTCGAAAATCTCACGTTCTGCCCTATCGACCGCGACGGAATCGACACGAGATATATGGACAAGAGCGATATCGACAAGCTGAACGCATATCACAAGTCAGTGTATGACACGCTCAATAAATACCTCTGTGAAAATGAGCGCGAAAAGCTCGCGTATCTGACCGAAGAGATTTCATGATGTAACCTTTGAAGAATTTCGGTCACTAACCTTATGTGAACACAAGACATGCGTACGCCCGCAATATTCGAATATATCCTGATCTATGCAACCTGCGTGTATCAGAGACTGTCCCGCGCTCGCGGCAAATATAACAATTGTCTCCATAACTCTTGACAAATCGACGCATATATTGTATAATTAAGGGTGAAAATACCACTAAAGAAGGGTTTTTGACAAATGAAGCCATTTAAGTTCGATCCTCCGCGCGAAATCAAGGATCTGCGCAACATGGTTCAGACCTCCGCAGCTTTCTTCGGCGATAAGGACCTGTATGTCTATAAAGAAGATAAGCAGGAGATACACTACTCGTACAACCGTTTACGTGACGAAACCGAACAGTTCGGCACCGCGCTGAATGTGCTCGGGATAGACGACGGTCATGTCGCGGTCATCTCGCACACCGTGGCCCGCTTCACGGTAACTTACCTTGGAACGGTCAACGCCGGCGGCGTAATAGTTCCGCTCGACCCCGATATAGGTCACGACGAGCTCATCAAGTTCATAAACCACGCCGAATGCTCGGCGGTAGTCTTTGCCGAGGAGTTCAACGGCATACTTACCAAACGCGCCGCCGAAATGCCCAGAGTCAAGTACTACATTCCGATGAAGGGCGACGACAGCGTCGACGAAAGCCTTGATAACAAGCCGGTCGTCATGACCTTTGACGAAGTGCTCGCGCTCGGAAATCAAGCGCTGAACGAGCATAACAACAGCTATTATCTGCACCCGATTGACGAAAACAAGATGTGCGCAATCATCTTCACCTCGGGTACCACGGGCACATCCAAGGGCGTAATGCTGTCGGAGAAAAATCTCGCGACCGCCGCGTGGGCGTCCTGCCGCGCGGTGCCCTACGACTCCAAGACCCGGCTTGTGTCGGTGCTTCCGCAGCACCACACCTACGAGATGACCTGCTCGCACCTCGCGGTCATAAATCTCGGCGCGTCCGAATATATCAATGACAGCCTGAAATACACGATACGCAATTTCCAGAATTACAAGCCGAACGCGCTTGTACTCGTGCCGCTGTTTGTCGAAACCGTATACAAGAAGATATGGGACGAGATTCGCAAAAAGGGCATGGAGAAAAAGGTTCGCACCTTGATGAAGGTGTCCGACGCGCTCTTAAAAATCGGAATTGATCTAAGACAAAAGTTTTTCGGTCAGATACTCGCCGCGATGGGCGGAGAGGTGAAGTCGATAATCTGCGGCGGAGCTCCGATCAGCCCGAAGATACTCGAGGATTTCTACAGCTTCGGCATCGTGATCTTCGAGGGTTACGGAATCACCGAATGCGCGCCGCTTGTCGCCTGCAACCCGAACGGAGCCGCTAAATTCGGTTCGGTCGGCAAGCCGGTATACGGAGAGCGGGTCAGAATCGATAAAGATCCTATCGAGGACTTCGGCGAAATCGTTGTTAAAGGCGACAATGTTATGCTCGGTTATTACAAGGATGAGAAAGCCACCAAGAGCGCGTTTACTCACGACATGAAAAACTTCGAGAACAACGGCTGGTTCAAGACCGGAGATATCGGCTACATCGACAACGACGGCTATATCTATATCACCGGACGTAAGAAGAACGTGATCATCCTGTCGAACGGAAAGAACGTGTTCCCCGAGGAGCTTGAGGAGCATCTGTCGCACTGCGAGCTTATCAAGGAATCGGTAGTCATCGGTCGCAAGTCCGAAGTGACCGGCGAGGTGGCGATAACCGCGCTCATTCACCCCGATTATGAAAAGCTCGAGGGCAAATCGGACGACGAGGTGCTCGCGATTATTAAGGACGCGGTAAACGATATAAACCGCTCGCTGCCGGCGTTCAAGCATATGTCCGAGGTCGAGATAATGAAAGAAGAATTCGAAAAAACGACCTCGAAGAAGATCAAACGCTATCTCTACAAGTAATCCGGAAGTATATTTTAATACACGCATTTCAGACGCTTCGTTGAATCTACTTTAAGTATTTACCGTTAAAGGCGCTCTGCCTATTATACCCGATAAAGGGAGAAAGGAAGCCGCGTCGCCAAGCGTCCGGCTAAACAAAATCATGTACGAACAGTTCAAAAGTATACTCGTCGACGAAATGTCGATTGACCCAAAGCTCATCACTATGGACGCGGAGCTCACCGCCGACCTCGGCATAAACTCACTCGAGCTCGCAGACCTCATCCTGCTTTGTGAAGAAAAGCTCGGAGTCGAAATCGACGACAAGCAGCTTTCGAAATTCATAAGCGTTGGCGACATCGTGAACTACCTCTCGAGCCTCGAATGACCCGAATTATGACACGGTTCTATCGACCGCGTCCGTCATCAAAGGATGTCACCCGCAATTAATGAATGAAACAATAAAATTACTACTTATTTGTCTTGCCGCGCTGGTAGCGTCGCTCGCCGTGGTCATACTCGTATTTGTCAGTGTGATACATATAAAATCTGCGGCGGCGCGCCGCAAGGTAGAGGGGTACGGTCGTCCGTCCGAGAAAAAAATCGACTCGCTGCTCAAAAAGGCGTTTGGCGAAAACGCCGTACTTTGCGGCATATATCTGCCGTATATCAAGCTAAACTATGACAAGCAGGCTGAAATTGACCATATCGTCATACTGCGCAGCGGTATATATGTAATTGAAGTCAAGAGCCACAATGGACGAATATTGAACCCCAACGAGCACGACTGGCTGCAAATTTACAACGACAAGAAGCTGAAATTCTACAATCCTCTGCGGCAGAATAACACACACGTCCGTATAATCAACGATATACTGAAAAGCGAGGGGCAGTATAATGTCCCGCTTTATAATATCGTCGTGTTCACATCGAACAAGGTCAGCTTTACTAACAGTTATGAAAACCTGATTAAGACTGACCAGCTCGTCACATATATCCGCAGACAAGGCAAAAAAAACGCGCTCTCGACAGCTCAAACCGCGCGTATACGCGCGATTATAAAGAGACACGCGATCCGAGATCCCAGGGTCATGCGCCGTCATAAAAATGAAATGCGCAAATACAAGCTCTGATTAATTTAAGCACAGCAATCAAGCCTTCCCCGCACCACCTCGAAAGGAAACCACATTATTTAATGAAAGCCATCGACAGTGAATTTTTAAGGCTGACAGCCGAGACTATGTCCGCATCTCGGCTCGCAGCGGAGGAAATGTTCATCCAGCACGGAAACACCTCCTGCCTAAAACACAGCCTTGCGGTAGCTTATTTTTGTTACCTCATCGCGAAAAAACTCGGATTTATTGAATTCCGCATGAAAGAGCTGGTGCGCGGCGCCCTACTTCATGATTACTTTTTGTACGATTGGCACACAACCAAGCCTAAAAACGGGCTGCACGGATTCTCCCATCCATACACTGCTTTTTATAATGCGTTGTTTGACTTTGACTTGACTGAAGTCGAGATCGATATTATCACAAAACATATGTTCCCACTGACGCCGCTGCTCCCGCTGTTTAAGGAGAGCGTGCTCGTCTCGCTGGTCGACAAGGTCTGCTCACTGTACGAAGTGTTCAGCCGAAATACATATAATATCCCCGCAATACAGGCGGCGTCCGCCGCGATATTGAGACCGCAAGCCAATATACATACATATGAAGTCGGAAGCGATAAGCTGAGTGAAGAATTAGTTTGAAATATCAGCTTTCAGTCTCTCGTCGAAATTAATCAATTAAAGACCGGATTACCGGTCTTTTTTGCTTGACAAATATATTACGCCATGTTATAATATAGTCAAATAAAACAATTTACCGACAGATGTCGTCCAACCTGTTGCAGTCGAATTTACCGGCTCAATGTCAATACCGCTCTTCTCCTTATATCAGTCAGTCTGCGGCTGTTATATTCAGATTCAGACCGTCCACTAAAATAAGGTATATTTCCAATAAAAGGAGTGAAATACAATGAAACGCGTAATTTGTTTGATACTTTGTGTAATCTTTACACTGCCGCTTGTTTCCTGCTCCGGTAGTTATGGCGATTTGCAGCTGTACAATGCCGTCGAAATCGATTTGCCCGACGACATATCTTTTGATTGGCAGTCGCTCGGATTCGCTGACGGCAGACTCAAACTGCGCGGTTATGACGCGGACACGGCGCAATCTGAAGCTGAGCGCGATAATGACAAGCGTAAATACACGATATATGAATACACCGGCGCGGAATTTCAGCCTTGCGAAAATCAGATTGGCGCAGAATCGCTGGCGTCATTTGAACTTTCGAGCTGTATCTGTGTAGTCAACGCCGAGTTTGCCGGCAATCACTATCGCTATATGACAATAGTCTGTTATGGCTCCAACGGCGATATCCTCGCGGAATACGACTGCGAAACACTGTTCGATATAGACCTGTCCGATTATAAAAGAAACTCAGATACGGGGCTGTATTCAATACTCTGTGCCGCCGAGTTCGAGGATGAATTATATTTTGTCTCAAGCAGCGGCGCGGTCAGAATCGGCAACGAAATAACCCGCGTCGACTCGGACAAAAATATATATTTCGCGAACCTGTATGACGGCGAGCTGGCGGTCGAAACTGCCGACGGGATTTTCACGGTCGACTTCGATTCGGGCGTGCTGGTCGACGAAAATCTCGAGCTGCCGCTTTTAGCCGAGACTATTTCCCTGCCCGGATATCTGTTCGGCAGCGTCGACAATAGCATTGTCAGTGGCTGGAAACGCTCGGGCGGCAAGCTTGTCGAGGAGGTCATCTGCGACCTTATCTGCACGGGTATCACCGGCACACTGAACGCCGTCGCCTGCGAGACGACAGAAACGCTGTATGTCTCGCTCTACGACCGCGCCGAGGAGCGCGACCGTCTCTGGCGGCTCGACCTGATTGACGACAGCGAGCGAATCGAGCTTCTGACCGTGGCTATAGTCGGTTTCGTCGATTCGTCGAGCATCTCCGCCATCGCCGAATATAACCGCGCGCATACCGACACGAAGCTGCGTGTAGTCAGATATGAGCCTGTATACGACGGCGGCGTTATCTATATTGAAACGGCGCGCGAAGCCTTCGAGCAGGACCTTGCCGACGGCAGGATTCCGGACATCATGATTGTCGACATGGATACTCATGTCAATATCTCGGATTATGAAAGCAGTCTGCCGCTGTGCGACCTCTACGAGCTTATGGACGACGACTACCGCGAAAATCTTTTGCCATTTGTCCGTCACTTCGAGCGAATAGACGGTAAGGGCGACACGCCGTCGCTGTATTATCTTCCGCTCGAATCGTCGATATCATTATACATCGCCTCCTCTACTACAATCGATCAGATGTCCGAACTCGGATACAGCGCCGAATCAAATGTAAAGCTGACGCTTGATACGACACTTGACCTGCTGTCAAGTCTTGGCGACAATCAGTGTTTAGTAAACGAAATGAAATTCTCCGACCTGTTATACTGCTCGCTTGAAGAATTCGTCGACTTTGAGACCGGCGAGACTGATTTTGACTGCGAGCTGTTCCACCGCTTCATCGAAGCATATCGCGACTACGGCGACAACTATCGTCATAACGGCGAATACATCTTCGACGACGTGAAGTGGCAGGCGGTAAAATCAGGCGAATTGCTGCTCGCTGAGCTGCGGCTTTCCACCAACCGTCTGATGACGATGCTCGGAAAATATGGTATCAGCGACCTTGTTCCGGTCGGATACCCCGACCGTGGCGGCAGCGGTATTCTGCTCGAGCCGAACTACTGCATCGCGATAACCGAAAGCTGTGATAACAAGGCCGCGGCTTTTGAGTTTCTGTCACTGCGGACACAAGACAATTATCTCACCAGATCTGAAATATATGACCAAATCCCATATCTCACCCACAGCGCGCTTGATGGCTATATCGAATCGCTGCCGCGATATTACTGCTTCTCGACTGAAAAAAATGCGTTCGGCGGATACGATGAGCCAAAATCAGCCGAATACCTCACCGAAAAATTTGGCGAGGGGTATGTCGAATTTGAGGTCGACGACGAGGCGACCGACCTGCTGCGCGAGGTCATATATTCAGCCGAGCCGATAAGCGATATGGAGCGTCAAATCCTGTCAATTGTCATGGCGGAGCTGGACGCCTTTATCAATCGCCCCGAGATGAGCGTATCCGACGTGGCGAAAATAATTGACAGCCGAGTCGGAGCCTGTTATAATGAAAATAAGGACTGAATGTGTCACAATTGTGTCAATTGATTTTGTTATAATATTATCGTAAATGTCGTTATTTCACAATAGCACTCTGTTAATTTCGGCATATAATGTGATTTTAGTCGCTATTCTGCCAAAAATGCAAAAATCGAGGCGAATTCGATTGACAATCACGCGAATTTTTGATACAATTATATTGATTTTGAAATCAAAGGAGCATTCCTGTTATGAATTATGTACTCGATCGATTCGAGGGGGATTTCGCGCTGTTCGTCGGCGACGATGAGAGCATTCTGAAGCTGAATAAGCAGGATTTTCTCGCCTATCGCGAGGGCGATGTATTCACGCTCGAATCCGAACGGCTGATATTCATAAAGGAGCTGACCGACCTCCGCCGCGAGTCAGTGCGCAATCGTTTCAAAAAGCTGCGCCGCGGCTGAACGTCGGTATAAACAGTATATTTTGGAGGAAATTATAATGCAAACCAAAGCAGTACGCATCTACGGTGTCAACGACCTGCGGCTCGATACCTTCGAGCTGCCCGAAATCGCCGACGACGAGGTATTGGTCCACGTCATATCCGACAGCATCTGTATGTCCTCTCACAAAGCGGCTATGCAGGGCGCGTCGCACAAGCGCGTTCCGAACGACGTCGCCGAAAATCCGACTATCATCGGTCACGAATTCTGCGGAATCATCGAAAAGGTCGGCAAGGCATGGCAGGACAAGTTTAAGCCGGGCGAAAAGTTCGCGATTCAGCCTGCGCACAACTACAAAGGCAGCCAGGAAGCCCCCGGCTACAGCTATCGCTGGTGCGGCGGCGACGCTACATATGTAATCATCCCGCGCGAGATACTGATATGCGACTGTCTGCTCAAATACGCCGGCGACGCCTTCTTCTACGGCTCGCTCGCCGAGCCGATGAGCTGCATTATCGGCGGCGCGCACGCAAGCTACCACACGACGAATGGCAGCTATGTCCACGACATGGGCATCAAGGAGGGCGGCTGCCTTGCGCTGCTCGCCGGAGCCGGACCTATGGGACTTGGCATGATCGACTACATAGTCAACTGCGACCGCAGACCGAGACTCTTTATCGTCACCGACATCGACGCCGCTCGACTCGCCCGCGCGGCACAGATAATCACACCCGAAAAAGCCGCTAAGAACGGCGTCAAGCTGATGTATGTCAACACCGCGAACTTTGACGACCCGATTGCGTATATGAAGCAATTCGCTCCGGACGGCTTCGACGATGTGTTCGTATACGCTCCGGTCAAGCCGGTCGTCGAGATGGGCGACCGCCTGCTCGGTCGTGACGGCTGTCTCAACTTCTTCGCAGGACCGGTCAACACCGCGTTCTCGGCTGAATTCAACTTCTACAACGTACACTACGCGTCGACTCACATCGTCGGCACGAGCGGAGGCAATACCGACGATATGCGCGAAGCGCTGTCGATGATGGAATCGGGCAGAATCAATCCGGCGGCGATGATCACGCACATCTGCGGACTCGACTCGGTCACTGAGACTACAATCAATCTCGACAAAATCCCGGGCGGAAAAAAGCTCTGCTACACGAACATTTCATTGCCGCTTACCGCGATTTCCGACTTTGCGAAGCTCGGTGAAAGCGACCCGCTGTTCAAGACGCTGGCGGAAATAGTCGAATCCAACGGAGGGCTCTGGTGCGCCGAAGCCGAGAAGTATCTGCTCGCGAACGCGAAGGCTATCTGACAGAAGGTTATCTGACAGAAATAAAATCATTGTGCGCGGCGGCTCATATCAAGTCCGCCGCGCATGAACGGAACTTTTAAAATTTATCCCGAAAGGAACGAAAACTACAATGCTGTCGGTTCTCTGTGAATTTTCACATAAATATGGTAGTAATCCCGAATTCGTCCTCGCCGGCGGCGGCAATACCTCCGCCAAGGACGACGATTATCTCTATATAAAGGGCTCCGGCTCGTCACTCGCGACGATCAAGCCCGAGGAGTTTGTCAAAATGGATCGCGCTAAGCTCGCGGGTATGTGGCAGAAGGACTACCCTGCCGCCGAAGACGAGCGCGAAGCCGCTGTACTCGCCGACATGATGGCAGCAAAAGCTCCCGGCGAGGAGTCAAAGCGCCCGAGCGTCGAGACTCTGCTGCACAATCTGTTTCCGCAGAAATACGTGCTGCACGTCCACCCCGCGAAGGTCAATGGCCTGACCTGTTCGAAAAACGGTTCGGCTTACGCCGCCGAGCTCTTCCCCGAGGCTGTCTGGATTGAGTCGACCCGCCCGGGCTATATCCTCGCGAAGGTCTGCCGCGAACGGCTCGCCGAATACGAGCGAATTGTCGGCAAGACCGCCAAGGTGCTCTTCCTCGCAAATCACGGCATCTTCTTCGCCGCCGACACTCCCGAGGAGCTTAACTCTATTGTCTCGGGCGTCATGGACAAGCTCGACGCGGTTATCGCGCGCTGCCCCGACTTCTCGGACGTCGAATACAATGCCGACGCGGTCGCGACTGTCGCTCCGGTCATCCGTATGTGCTGCCGTGACGGGGAAACCTTCCCGACCGTACATTTCGTCATCAACCGCGAGGTCATGAACTTCGCTCAGAGCAGCGACGCGTTCAAGCCGCTGGTCGGCAGCTTCACGCCCGACCACATCGTCTACTGCAAGGCTCACCCGCTGTTCATTGAATTGTCCGACGGCGAGGCTATCCGCGCGGCTATCGACGAATAGCGCGCAAAATCCAATGTCTTCCCCAAGGTCATATTCGTCAAGGGTATGGGTATGTTCGCGGTCGGCAGCTCGAGACGCGACGCGGCGACCGTCGAGTCGGTCTGGCTCGACGCTATCAAGATCGCGGTCTATTCCGAGAGCTTTGGCGGCTATCAGCCGATGTCGGACGAGCTCATCGACTTCATCACAAACTGGGAGGTCGAAAGCTACCGCTCCAAGGTCGCGCTCGCCGGAGCGGCTCCGAAGCGGCTCGAAAACAAGGTCGCGCTCGTCACCGGCAGCGCGCAGGGCTTTGGCAAGGGCATAGCCGAAGCTCTGGCCGAGGAGGGCGCGTATGTCATAATCGCCGATATGAATGAAGCCGGCGCCAAGGCGTGCGCTGACGAGCTCTGCGAGCGCTTCGGCGCGGGCGCGGCTGCCGCAGTCGGCGCTAATGTCTCTGACGAGGAGAGCGTCAAGGCGATGATAAACAATACCGTGCTCGAATACGGCGGTCTCGACGTATTTGTCAACAACGCGGGCATCGTGCGCGCCGGCGGTCTCGACGAGATGACCAAGTCGAACTTCGAGCTCGTGACCGCGGTCAACTACACCGCGTACTTCCTCTGCGTCAAATACGCGAGCAAGATAATGAAGATTCAGCGCGAATACGCGCCTGACTGCCTGTTCGACATCATTGAGATAAACTCGAAGTCGGGACTCGACGGCAGCAAGAAAAACTTCGCGTACGCCGGAAGCAAATTCGGCGGAATCGGACTCACCGAGAGCTTCGCGCTCGAACTTTGCGAATACGGAATCAAGGTCAACGCGGTCTGCCCGGGCAATTTCCTAAACGGTCCGCTCTGGTCTGACCCCGAAAAGGGACTGTTTGTACAGTATCTGAACGCGGGCAAGGTACCGGGCGCAAAGACGGTCGACGATGTTCGCCGCTACTACGAGGCAAAGGTGCCGCTCGGACGCGGCTGCGAGGTCAAGGACGTCACCCGCGCTATCTTCTACATAATCGAGCAGGAATACGAGACCGGTCAGGCAGTGCCTGTCACCGGCGGTCAGAGTATGTTAAAATAAAATAACCGACGGCAGCCGGATCCGCTCAAGACGCAAGTTGAGCGGCTCCGGCAATGTCGGCTGCACCACCACTTTGAAAGGACATCCGCAAATGAATTTAATCGAACAACTCAACGCCGAGACGCGCGAGGAGCGTCTCGACGCGCTGCGTGAAATCAAGGCGCGCACCGACGCGGGTGAGCTGCCCGCGCCCGAGCGCACCGGATATGTCAACAACCACATCCACACAATATACAGCTTTTCACCCTATTCGCCCGTGATGGCGGTATACCGCGCGTGGCAGTCGGGGCTCTGCACTGCGGGAATAATGGATCATGATTCGGTGTCCGGCGTGCTCGAGTTTATTGAGGCCGGAGAGATTATCGGTATGCCGACGACGATCGGCTGCGAGTGCCGCGTCGATATGTCAAAAACCGCGGTTGCCGGACGCAGAATCAACAATCCCGATCAGGATTCGGTCGCGTATGTCGCAATGCACGGCATACCGCACCAGAATATATATGTAATCGACGCGTTCTTTGAAAAATACCGCCGCTATCGCAACGAACGCAACTACAGGATGTGCAAGAAAATAGACGAGCTGATGAAGCCGTACGGCGTGTCGCTCGACTTCAAGCGTGATGTTCTGCCGCTTTCCTGCGCGTGGGAGGGTGGCTCGGTAACAGAACGGCACATTCTGTTCGCGCTCGCGAAAAAGCTGACCGCGCGTTATCAGACTCCGGAGGAGCTGGTCGCGTTCCTCGAGGGTGACATGAAGCTTCCGCTGTCCGCCAAGGTTCGCGCGCAGCTGCTCGCCGGACGCGAGACGCCCGAATTCTACGAATACGACATTCTCGGCGCGTTGAAGTCGAACATGGTCGAGAAATTCTACATCCCCGCGACTTATGAATGCCCGGATGTGCGCGAATACATTGAGATTTGCAAAGCCTGCGGCGCGATCTCGGCTTATGCCTATCTCGGCGACGTCGGCGACTCGGTGACCGGCGACAAAAAGACGCAGAAGTTCGAGGACGACTATCTTGACACGCTGATGGCTGAATTAAAGCGGCTCGGTTTCAACGCGGTCACATATATGCCTACCCGCAATACAAAAGAACAGCTTGCCCGGTTGATGAAGCTCTGCCGCGAATATGGCTTCTTCGAAATCAGCGGCGAGGACATCAACTCCCCGCGCCAGTCGTTCATCTGCCGCGCAATGGACGACGGTATGTTCTCGCATCTCGTCGACGCGACCTACGCGCTGATCGGACATGAGAATTCAGCGACTGAAAGTCTTGACTCTGGTCTTTTCTCAGACAAGGCGGTCGAGGACGACCCAGACCTTTACAGCCGAATCAAAAAGCAGGCTGACAAAGCGAGATAATGAAAATCCTCCCTCCGGAATTCCGGAGAGAGGATTCTTTATATTCGATTTACGTCAACTCAATCGGTCCTCATACTCCCCGAGCTCGGTTTTGTAGTCGTCGAGGTCGCAGGAATACTCCTTGAGCTTTGCGCTTTCATCCTCCAGCTGTTTTTGCAGCTGAAGGGTTGTCACAGTATATTCGACCCTTCTCGCGCAATGATAAACAAACAAGCCTATTGTGATTACATTCAGAATTGAAGCTGCCGTAGTCAGCTTACCGGACAGCGCACGGTCAAACAGACCTATCACCACTACAACAATAATCGATATTATCAGCACCTTGACCGCGAGCTTGAATGCCTTGACGACTTTCTGTTTGCGCTGCTCAAGCTTGCGCTGTGTGTCCGCGAGACGTCCGCGCTTCAGGTTATACGACTCTGACACGGCTTCATATTCGGAAAGCAGCTCATTATATTCATTTCGCAGCTCGCTGAACTCTTTTTCGGATGCGTCGAACACACCCATTACGCGGCTCTGGTAGCCCTTCCATACGCGTTTCATGTTGGCGACGTCTTCCGGATAACGCGCTTCGGCAAAACGCAGCGCCTTGTTATAATAGCTCTGCGCCTCGCCAAATTCTGACTTCGATATGTTCTCGTCGTGGAAATTGACAGTCAGCACCCGCACGAGTCCCCAGTAAGCCTGCCAGCAGTCGGGACGCTGCTGCAGGATCTCGTGATACTTGCGTCCGATGCCGTCCAGTATCTCGAAATCATCGTCAACACTGTCGCCGTAGAGCGCATCGAGCGCGTTTGTGCAGGAATTGAGCGACGCGAGCACTTGATCGCTGGCGGTGTTTACTATTGTAGACGGAGAGTTTTCTCTCCAGATAAAGCTCGTGTCACAGGATTCGCATACATATGTGCCCCCGTCACCCTTGTGGCAGGAAACCGACCCGCAGTTCGGACATTGTATCGCGCAGAATGGCATATAAAATTTACCTCCAAAAATATCGATTGATGTCTCTATATCCGGCTTTCGATGCAGGCGATTATTATCTCCGGCTCGTAGCTGTCGTCAATCAAAATCATATAATTGCCGTATTTGCGGCAGTCATCATAATATTGGCGGTTTATCTCCTTGAGCCAGTCGGCGGACAAGCCCTCGTCTGTGCCGCGCTCCTCGACGACCGACGCGTATTTGACGATGTCGTCGTAGTGAGTGTCGATGTAGTAATCGGTCATAATAATGCACGCGTAGTGAATCTCGTCGAGATAGCGCCCGTCGAAATCCTCCGCCCAGCTCGGAGGTATGTAGCAGCCCTCGACAATCAGATCCTGCTTGTTTTCGACCGCGGTTTTTATCATCTCGCGCACAATCGGCCAGATCAGCGCGGTCAGCTCGTCGTCGTCCTCGGGCGTGAGGTTTGTGTTGTGACTGCGTATCAGCCCCATTTTGATAAGGTCGAGCGACAGCACCGAATAGCCGTGCTTTTTAAGCAGCTCGTGCGCGATATAGCTTTTGCCGGTGTGCGACGCGCCGGACAGCAGTATTATCATTATGACCTCCGTGTATGGCAGATTGCCGTGTCGGTTTTTAAGTTTAAAACTGAATATTAATCACTAACCCGCCGGCAGCGCAAAGACTACCGCGTCAGATTTTTCATCCAGTTGTAGCTGTTGACCTTGACTATCGCGACAAAGCATTTGAGTATCTGGTCGCACTTGAGGCAGGCGAATACCACCCAAGCCGGTGCGTGCAGCAGGGTCGCGATTATCGCCGACGGCAGAACTACGACAAAGACAAAGAACGAATCGTTTTTGAACACGAACGAGATATCACCGCCGCTTTTGACCAGACCGAACAGCACCGATACCTGATAGCAGGTGCCAACCATGGTAACCGCGATTACATTTATGTATTTGACCGCTTCGGCGACCGCGGCGTCGCTGACGTCGTAGAGCGAGATGAACGAGTCGCGCAGCAGATACAGCATAGATCCAGTGAAAATTCCGAGCATGAGGAAGATAATCTGCACGGTCTTGGAGTATTCGCGCATTTTGTCCTCGCGCCCCGCGCCGATAGTCTTGCCGGTGATTATGCCGACCGCGCCCGACATACCGTTCATGCAGACATACGCGAGGCTGTTTATCGTCTGCGCGATACTCATCGCCGCGACCGAGCCCTCCTCGCTCTGCCGCCCCATTATCGCCGAGCTCACCATAGTGTTGACCGCCCAGACGAGCTGCCCCGCCAATATCGGCAATCCGTAGCGAATTAGGTCGCCGAGCAGCAGGCGGTCGCTTGACAGCAGGTCGCGGGGGCGAAATCCGAGCCGCTTGTCATATAAAAAGACATAAAGCGTGATTATCGTCGTCTCGACAACGCGGGCGATAAGCGTGGCGATAGCCGCGCCCGCGACGCCGTACTCGGGAAAACCGAGCTTGCCGTAGATCAAGCAGTAATTCAGGAATATATTGGTAAATAATGAACAAAGCGAGACATACAGCCCGATTCGCGCCACCTCTACACTGCGCAGACCGGCGATGAACGACTGTGTTATGCAGAAAAACACATACGAAAAGCAGACGATTCCGAGATATTCCGAGCCTGTGCCGACAATGCCCTCGTCTGGCGCGAACAGCGAGATCACCTGTCTTGGTATCAGGGCGCAGACGAGCGTTAAAAGCAGTCCGACCGCGACCGAAAAGCGCATACCGATGGCGACAATCTTGCGTATCGACGCGGTGTCGCGCTTGCCCCAGTACTGTGCGGCGAGTATGAGTATCGAGCCCTCGACTCCGGCATTGAAAACCTGAAGCAATGTCTGCACCTGATTGCCCATGTACATACCTGAAACGGCGGCGTCACCGAGCGCGCCGACCATAACTCCGTCGGCCAGATTGACCGAAAAGGTAACTAAGTTTTGAAGCGCTATCGGCAGAGCCAACAGGAACAGCTTTTTGTAAAAGGATTTGTCTTTTGTAAAGATCATGTCGTCACCGCCAATCAGTTGAGGTCAGAGCCTCGCAGCTATTATAATATTATCCAGAATATTTCAGGTAATAAACAATAATTATTTCCCGATTATTTTATCATAACAGCACTAATTTGTCAAGGGTATGACGATATATTACAGACGAATCAAAAGAATATGCGCATTCACACAAATAGCTAAAGCGCGTGTCGATATAATGTCAGCTCACTCCCACTCGCTCCCTGTAAAATAACCTTAAACAGATTTGCTTACGGGATTTGGCTCGGATTATTTATATTACTTTCATTATTCAGATAGTATGGACTATCTGATTTTTTGTTGCCATTCTGTTGCCATGAATTCACTCTGACGAACTACTCAGCGACTGCGCAAATGATTTTGCTTCATTCAACAACTTTCGGTGCACCAATTTATTATTTCCATCAATATTCTCAGACTTAAACCATCTTTTTTCTCTTTTGAAAACACCCTCAACTTGGTCTTTTGTTGCCGATTCGCCGAAAATATCTGTCATAAGGCAGAGAACGTCCGATGTCGTAAACCATTCGCCTTTTCCCTCATTTGTAATGATATATAAAATCAATATCATTTTTTCTTTGAACGATTTTAATGCTTTTATTTCGGGATAATTATCCAAACTCAACTCATCACAATTTACATTAGCATACATGGATTTTTCTTTTGATTGCGCTTTTCGAGGCTTGGTCTGCGATTTTTTCTCTTTGGGCTGCATATTATCGACCAATTCTTCTCCATCCGATGTTAAAATATACACCTTGGGATTAGAATTTTTAGCAGAAGGATCTTCCATTATAAATCCTTTTTTTACCAACTCACTTAGTGACATACTCAAATTGTTGGGTAAAAGCTTTTTTGCTTCAGAATATAAGTCCTTGAGCGTAGCAGAAGAAAATGATGAGACGCCATTTCGTTTCTCATTATAGTATACAGCACAAAGAATAAAATCATAATGTGCCTCTGCACCTTTAGATTTAACAAAAGAAGCAAGACTTGTCCGTGAAAAATCTATTGTTGAACTTACCCTGCTTTGCTCTGGCAAAGCAACAATAGTATCCTGCGGCAAAGCTATTGATTGTTGCATATTTGATTTATCTATATATTGAGCATTTGGTATTACACTATGCGTGCGCACAATTGCATCGATTGCAGCAGGAAGAAGAATATTATTAAAAATACTACGTTCTCGTTCAACCAAATCTGCAGAACCTTCTGCTTCAAATTTTATTTCACCAATCTCAAACTTTACACGAATTTCGTTCTTTTCTCCCATTATACTATTAACCCCGCTTTGTTATATAATTCTTCGAGCATTACCCGGTAATTGAGTTTAATATCATCTATGTCCTTTTTTCCTGCTGTGTATGTAATGTTATGTGCAGAAAAATTACCAACCATACGAAATGTATCAAACTCATTTTTTATTCTTGAAAGTTTTAATATTTGATTATTTTTAGCATTTCCAACGATGCTTTCAAGCATTAAATATCCCTTTCCGGAAGAATCTTTTATCTCATTATCAATACCCATATTCTGATAAGACATCACCAACAACACTTCAAATAATCTTCTCATTAGTACTGCTGCAGCATCATAACAATTGTTGGCATAAGAATGATTGATCTGATGTATCAGTCTATCCAAATAATTTCTGTAACCGCAGAATTTTGTTTCGTCTAATAATTCGCTACTTGATTCTATAGTAGTTGTATCCATCCAAAAAACACCAATGGTCTTTTCTAATGATTGAAAAACAGCCGGGACAAATTCAATAGTTGCAGCTTTTCCTCTGGATTTTAGAAATGCTTTATTTTTTCCACTTGTAAGTTTATCTTTTAATCTTGATGTATTTGGGGCATTATAACCGCTGTTGATCATTAATTCGGAAATAAGAGCCATCGAAAACACAGCATTTCCTGTTTCTTTATAGTTATAAAAGCACAGCAACTTCGCTTTTTCACACTCGTTTTGTTTTGATAAGTCAGTTTTTTCTATAAAATCAAGTATCTGCATGTAAATCTAATCCTTTAGACAAATTAATAATAACTAAAATCCTCAATAGGCAGCGTATTTCCAAACACAATAATAGTCTTTTTTATCTTCTACGTACCTCTGAACGAATCAAATCACAAAATTCTTTGCAGTTGATTCTTCCATAAATGCCTGGTTTTCCAGCCGTCATATTTCGTTTCAAACATTCTGGAACTCCTGCTTCTCGTTTGAAATGTATGCGTTCCTCCGGCGCCCACGCACCTTGATTTTGATTATCCTCATGAATGTTGAAATCGACATTATCAGAACTCAGAATATACTCAATAGCAATGCGAAGTTCTTCTTCCGAATTAAAACGTACCTGTCCATTTTTTCCAAAAATAATCATAATTTTCCTCCTTATGCTGCATAATGCACGTTGATAGCGTTAATGACGGAGCAGAAATCCATATCCGCAATTTCCAGCACATCGTCATTATCAAAACCGACGTTGAGAACAAACAAGAAGTTAGAAAACTCGTAAATCTTTTCTGCCGCAACATCTGTCAGATTTTCATGGATTCGATCTGCCTTAGAGAGCAAAAGCAAATGCTGATACTGCTCGTCGATTTCTTGTGTATGACCGTTCGGATGAGCATAATTCAAATGTTGTGTCGGAGTCAGCGCAATAATATTCTCCAAGTAATAGCAAATTTCGGGATATATTGCTTCGGGGAAGATGTGGTGCATATGTATCGCCTTATCACGCATATGAGCAGTTTCAAGATGCTCTGTCTGTCCACCACGGTTTTGATCGTTGAACAAACGGAGGAATCTCTTGGCTTTTGCAGACTGATAATGATAATATGCTTCGTTGACTTCCACTGGATGTGCCGTAGCATACTCTTTTTGTGTCACGCCCTTGGGCTTATCCGCATATACATCTCTGAAGTTATTGCGGTTATACATCAACATATCATAGGTGATGATCTGCTCAGACAATCTGCCTTTTTCAGTACCGCAGGAATTGTTGAAGTATGCTAACGGATTTAATACCTTTATAAATATACGGTTGCACTCTACAGTACCGTTGATTTTGGTGTTCCTGATGATAAAACTTGAAAACACCTCTTTGACGTGCTGATAAGCATCTTTGGTTTGTGTTCTGAAGAATGCTTCAAAATCCACATATATTCCGCTGTCTCGCAGAACTTTCTCGATATAGGTCTTCAAGAAAAACAGCGCATTACGCTCACGCAAAGCAATGTACTCAAGAACTTCCAAGTTTTTCACTTGATAAAAGTTTCGATTTTCTCGCTTTGTTTTCATCAAAACGTTTGCGTTTGCCAGCATCTCCATTGGCTGTTGGAAGAATTTATCGTATTCGCTTCTTGCGGCTTCATTTTCTACACCGGGCTTCTTGAAAATGGCTTCAACATTTTCAACAGTATAGTCATAGTGCCATATTTCAGTTGAAGTGAAAATGCCGTCTTCATCCTGCAGGGCGTAATTATAGATACAGTCAGCCACAACAGTAACTACGTCCGCTGCACACTTTTGGTCAATCCATCGACCATTGCCGCTTTTTCTTATGTCGTAATCATACTGATTACAAAAGTCTATAATAGCTTGTTGCGTTAACATTTCATTCGCCTCTTTTCGTTAGTTAAACATTGAAATCTGAACGTTTTCTTGTTCATCCAGCTTTTCGGTAATAGGGACAGGCTTTTCGCTTTCACGTAAAAGTCCGTAGAAGAATACCGAGCAAGCATCCACATTCAACGATCTGGTTTGATAATTTCTTGCCACTTGATAAAAATCTCTGTATTCCTGTGTTGAGAAATATTCAAGCTGTGCCTCGGTGGGAATAATCTCTCCTTTAGGAACAAGAATCGCTAAAGAACCGTTGACCAGTGTATCCTTGGGCTTTCTCATCATTCGTGGTTTATAGGTCATATTAGGTGTCAGATAGACATTTTCTCTCCGCAGGTATTCAAACACAGAAAGAGGCCTTGCCTCGATGGAGGATATATAAGAATCATAGCCATCAATGTCAATTACATCTTTTCCGTTGTCACTGATGTTACGAGATTTCAGAACTCTAATGTCTCCTGCATCGGATAACAACTTATTTGTTATCTGCCGATCACGAAAAACCTTGAAAACGTTGAAATCCAACTGTTTACAGACACTATCAAACTCAGCATCCCTATAGATAATCCAGTAAGGGAGTTTTTTATCAAAAATGTAGTCCTGCGCTTGTTCAAGGCGAATGCCATGTGTAAAAGAAAACACGTTGGTTTTCAATGGACGCCCTTGGTTGTTGATAAAAATTGCTAATGTTTCAACCAACACGCCTGGGAATCCTTTTTCGCCAAAATCAATAATACACTCAACAGCTTTTTCGGAAAGATACTCTCGTGTTTTGGCAAACTCCGGTGTGTTCAGTAAGAACTTCGGAAAAACTAACGCTATATAATTTCCGATACTCATTGCTTTGTCAAGAAAAAAGGAGCAAATGTTGGTGGTATCCCTATTGATCGCCTTTTGACGATATACGTTCAACAAAGTGTTGACAGATTTCATTTTATAGAATGGAGGATTTCCAATAATATAATCGTATCTCTCTTCAAAATCGTGGAGCAAAAAATCATCAGCGATGTAATTGATAGTACAGTTTTGAGGAATGTCATAGTTTTTCAGTATCAGCTTGGCTATCTCCAAACTATGTTCATCAATGTCTACCACATCAAGAATGATGTCCTTGCCCTCAAATTTCTTCAAGATGAGGGGAATAAAGTTGCCTACACCAACAGACGGTTCAAGAATCCTTACCGTTTGCTGATCTGTATCCGGCAATGATTTCATCATTTCCGTGATGAGTGTTTTGCTGGTAAAAAAAGCAGCATTATCGGTACGACTTGTATTGGCTAATTCTGCGATTTTGCCCAACGTCGCAGCGGATAAGGGCATTTCGTTTTTAACGATAAAACTCTTGAGCTTTTCAACATCAGCCAATCCATACTCGTTTACGATTTTATTAATCGTTGCAGTATTGATAGGCGTATGCTTTAGAACATCAGCAATTTTCTTGGCAATAGCCTGGAATATTGCAGTAGGAACAGCTTCTCCCAAAGATTGTCTGATTTTGATCTCTTCTTTTTTCAAGAAAGCTCTTTTTTTAGCGACGGGAAGCTGATTTAGTGCTTCTAAGTCTGCTTCTATCCATCTGAAAGAGTAAGGAACCGTCATCATCATCATAAGTTCTCTGATGCTGAAAACTCTGTCATCACTTGGGTGAATTGTATTCTGACTTGCAAGTTGGTCATTTCTTGTATGGATACACGGACCAACCTTATTCCAATACTGTCGTTTATACTTATCTCCGTTTTTCTGCTGATTGATTACAATTATTCCATCCTTGACTTGATGAGGCTTCTTGCTATCATCAGCATTATCAAAAGCTGATTCTCCTTCTTTGATGTCGGAAATCCACGTTCTCATATGTTCGGGATATACTCTGAAAGAATGGTATATATCTTTCTCATCTATTTCGCCAAACTCTGTTAAAGGCTTCAGTTCACCGATTACTTGTCTGAGGGTCTTTTCTTTTACAAGATCGGGATAGAGTTCCAACGGCGAAATTTCATCAGCATAATCCTTGGAAACTCCAATAACAACAGTACGCTGTCTGCTCGAACAAGCACCATGATTTTTGAAGTTGATAATTCGGGAAACATACGAATACTCAGTGCCTAAATTATTTTCGATCGCTTCGGCAATCGTTTTGTTTGTACCATCAATATCGGTGCAGATGGTTTTCATAAATGCAGGAACATTCTCAAAGATGAAAAAGCGAGGATTGATCTGCTTGATAATCTTGATGGACTCGATTACCAAAGAGTTTCTTACGATTTCCGTAGAGCTTTTCTTGTGGTTTGCCACGGACATTCCCTGGCAAGGTGGCGTAGCAATTACGACATCAATACGAGATACGTTTTCTTTCTTTCGCCACAAGTCAATCTGTGCATATAGTGCGGATTTGGTTGAATCTTCTGTAATATCGCCACAAATATATCCACTTTCATACTTACATTTGTTGTTATATCTTTGAATATCTAATCTTCTTGTAATCAGCTCGTTTGTTGCTACGCAATCGAAGCCCTCCAGCTTAAAGCCGTAACATCCGATTCCTGCGCTACTAAACAAGCTAATGTATGTGGGTTTGTTGTTTGTCTTCATTTTTCTACCATCCTTACATTGCTTGCCTGTCATCGGGAACTAATTCCATAATATCGTCTATTCCGCAGTCAAGCGCAGAGCAAATTCTTACTAATACATCAACAGTAACGTTTTCATTTTTTCCGAGTTTTGCGATAAGAGAGTTGCTTATTCCCGCAGCTTCTCCGAGTTCTTTCTTTTTCATATTTTTATCAATAAGTAGTTTCCAAAGTTTATTGTAACTAACAGCCATAATAAGCACCTCTTAACCACGTAAATGTATTCTGATATATTATAGCACAAGTTCTTCCAAAAATCAATAAGTAATTACACGAAAATGTAATTTGTTCACGAAAAAGATAAAAATGTGTTCCATACGCAAATGCAGGGCGAAGCACTCGGATATGTCGCCCTGCATTCGTCTCACTCAGTTTTCAAACGGCTTATTCACGGTTACTGTTTTCAAATACTTCTCCGGGTCGCCGTTCAAAATCAGATCGGCGTACTCCAAAGGAGCGTTGTAGATCAGCCAATCAAGTTCAGATCGCTGATACATATTGTCTGCCACTTCATTCTCCACGGCGGTGCAGTCGATGGAGATCATCGTTCCATCTGCTAATTTCAACTCCACGCAGGCGGTATCAATGTTAAATTCACAAGACAGGATTTTCATTGTCATTCCTCCTTAAATTCTTGGGTACTGTAAAGTACCGTATGAAAACGGCAATTAAGTGGACGCAAGAGCAAAGCAGGACAATTGCCCGAAGTGAATGAGGATTTGCCATTTGTCCTGCATGAGAT
>ERZ1643251.1519-NODE-1519-length-26231-cov-6.040342_pt1 | contig 26231 bp, 24 predicted proteins | sample MGYA00579261_ERZ1643251 | MGnify/ENA primary metagenome ERZ1643251 (study PRJEB29033, sample SAMEA4952267) | chicken gut metagenome | biome: Broiler Chicken; feature: Gastrointestinal Tract; material: Caecum | place: Ireland | collected 2018 | study: Broiler... | reverse complement strand
TAGTGTCCACGAATTACATAAATTAAGACCACGAATTTTTGTGGTTTATTGCTAAACATATTCTTTCACCGGTTCAAGATTTACTAAAATTGGAGTTTCCGTTCTAAATGAAACAGAAAGGGATCCATAGAACTATTATTATACCTATAAATCCCTTATTCTTGCTTTATTCTTTTTATCATCCTAATTTGCCACTTGAGTATTTAATTGTTTATACCACATAACATATGGATCTTCATTTCCTGGATGTGCTACAGCCGGAGCAATATATATGTCTGGAACCATCTTCTCATTCATATAATTGCCATTTTTTATAAATCTTTTGGTTGTTATCTGTAAAGTTATTTCTTCGTCAATAATAAAAACCTCTGCTTGATCCTTTAGACCAGCCGACTTCTCACCAATGATGCATATGTTGTCTCGCTGTAAGGCCTTAGCAAATATGTATTCAGCGGCGCTCATAGTTCTATAATTAATAAATACAAAAATCTTCTTATTATTGAATAACCGATCTTCAATAGGGGTGATTTCACATTCAGACTCCGTTCTGGAACCTGATTTTATACAAGAAATAGAGTAATCTAAATTAACTCTATTTTTAATAATACCTCCAACTATTTGCTTAGCCTCTTCAATATAGCCCCCCATATTATTTCTTACATCAAGAATGACTGTTGAATAGTTATCATTATACATTTCTATTTTTTGTTTCAGCTGATTATACAATTCATGAACTCGAAATGATAAAATTTTTATGCATATAGTTTTATGATCTATTCTCTCAATATATATCGGCTCAAGGCTTTTATCTTGTGTCACTGAATGGATATCTTTAAGCCATTGACTGAACAAAGTAGGATATAAACATATTTCTTCGCCAAATTCACAGCATAATCTAATATAGTTACATTTGAATTTATGCTGTAATAACTGTATGTCTTTTACAATTTCATCCTCAATCAGTGCAATAGGATACCCACAAAGCATTGTTTGATATTCATTTATCAAGTTGCTAATTTTAATGTCATTTACTGAAAGAACTTTTTTATATTTATCTCCAATGCAGCACCACAATACCCCGTGATCAAAATAGAATGCTTCCGATATTATATACTCTGGATGAACTTTATAAAATAGTCTAGTATGCGGGTCATGGAATTCATATATGTATTTTTCAAGTACCTCGATAGCAGCATCTTCTGATTCAGCGTTTTCGGCTTCAAATAAGATTCTGCTTTTTTTCTGTTCCCATTCCTTTTGTTGATTATTAATGAAATAATAATTTCGATCTATGAGTTGAATACAGTTTTCAACGACTTTTTTTCTATTCAACCTTATCCTCCTTATATTTGCAAAACAATTCCCCAGTAATTTTACCTGTCGCTGCATATTCAATGGCTCGGCAATCAAAACAGTTAAAACGATAGGCACATTTATTGCAACCATCAATTTCATTCCTACTCAGGTGTATAAGCTTTTGATATTCGTCAGAATTAACAATCTGTGATACATTATTACTATCGATATTCCCAATCACATATGAATTCATCATTGGACATGGTGTAATATCTCCAGATAAATTAATAGATATTTGACCATATAAACAGCTATTATACTCCTCCAAAAAACTTATAGATTCTTTGGTTACACTGCAAAAATCATATTTTTTTTCATACATCAACTCCCTATGTCTTTCTGAAGAATATTTATTATCTGGTTTATCATAAATAGGAGATAACCGAAACACAATATGATTTTCTCTTAACGTCTTAACAATATCTTCGATCTCATCCTCATTAAAATTCCCTACTATAAGATTGGCTATAAAATTAACTTGGTTTTCCTTTAAACGTTTTATATCCTTAATAGTATTTCTCCATTTTTTTGAACCAGTTATTTTTTTGTAGTTGTGTTCTTGCATTGACAATATCGTTCCAATAAATGTAAAGTGATATTTTTTTAAGAAACTCAATATTTCACAATTTATATTAGTCTCATGAGAATAAACAGAAAATTTATCTATACCTATTTCAATAGCTAGTTTAACAATATCAGACATTTTTTCTAAATCAAGAAACGGATTTCCACCTATAAAGCATATTTCTTCGCATCCTAATTTTTGTAGCTGTTGTATAATACTGCTCCATTTTTCAATTGTAATCTCTACTTTTTTGTTGTTCCATTTTTTACAACTCGTCCTTCTATTGGCTCCATCACTTTCGTTACAGAAACAACAATTTAAATCACATTCATTTGATACCTGTATGTAACACCGACTTATACGTATATTAGGCTGAACCATGGTCTTAATCGCAGAATTTGGGCCATAATGAAAGCTTTCTATAAAGTTAGGCTTATCATAAAATGTACCATAACCTTTTTTTACTAATTCTGAGAGTATATTTTCATCTTCAAGTAATAAAGGTTTGTTCTGTTGCGCCTTTTCGATAATATCTTTTAGAGGTGATTCCACACTTATCATCTCATGGGTGTTCATATTATATATACAACCAAATTTTTCTCCATAGATATATTTGCAAAAAATGTGTAATTTAAAATATTTCATTTTTATCCTCCATTAATTCACTCATTAATTATTGACCTCAAGAATCTCTGCAAATTCTTCATTACCCTCCATTTCTCTGATAAATTCTGGGTTATCCTCCATAATTTGATATAGTTCAGAGAGCCTTTCCTTAAGCGTCTGTTTTTGACGCAAACAAAATTCCTCATTGAAATTTCCTTCTTCATCCATATACATAAAACAAGCAGAGCAAATCCGTTTTGCTTCACAAATTGAACATTTTCCCTTTATAAAATTATCTGTTAACATTTTTGAATACTTATTAAGAGTATCGTAATCAATTCCTTTCCCAATATTACCAATAATAAGTTTTTTGTTCATTTTTTCACATAGACATATTTCACCAGTCGGATATACAGCTATTTTAGACAACGGTATACATGAATTATTAAACGGTGTAGTAGTCCATTTGCTGCGTAAGTAAACCATGAGTGCTGATGTAAATAAATTCATTGCTAATTCACGCTTTCGCCCAGTCGTCTCGCCCTCGATAATGGATTGACGAATTCTTTTATAACTTTTATTAAAAGCATCTTTATTAAGATTAAGCTCTCCACTTTTGATCCTTTCTTCCGTCCAGTCATAATAACTCGTATCATATGGATTAATTTGATTATACATAGTAAAAAACGGTGCAAACTCGTCATAATGCTGATCAAAGAAATCTACACATTTTTCAATATCTGTGTAATTATCAAAACAGCAATTGAATGAAATAGGTTGTACTATTCCTCTTTTCTTTTTGATCTGTTGAAGCATATGAATATTTCTAAGTACAACCTCAAATGTAGGTTTTCCTCCTGCAGTGACTCTATTGCGATCATGATTTTCCTTAAATCCATCTAAACTAAAAGTCACTGCAAAACGATGTCGCGATATAAATTCTGCCACACTTACATCTAAGAGTAGTCCATTTGTTGTAATATAAAATCTTGTTGACGGATCCTTTTTTTCAGCATATTCAACAATCTTCTTTATTAGGTCAAATTTGATTAGTGGCTCTCCTCCATAGAAGTTTATCATCGGTTGCTTTCTATAGCCGTGCTGTTTTTTTTCATTGTGTAAGGAAAAATACATATCTACTGCTTTAAGTGCAATATCAATATTCATATCCTCGTCTGTATATCCTATCTCTTTTGGATATTTTTCGCAATATACGCAATATTCGCAACGCATATTACATTTTCCAGTAAGTACAAGTATAAGTTGCGATGAATTGGCATTATAAATGTATTCCTCCATTTCTTTCTCTGATTTCACTGTTTCTGGATAATAAAACATACCTTGCCGAATCAGATTTTTAACATACCGATACTCTTCTTCGAACTCGTCAATCTCTTTATTGGTAAGCGCATTTTGTTTTAGCATTTGCGTTTTTTCTAATTTATAATAATTACTTATGATATAACCAGTCCATTTTTGGGAGGGTATCACTTCTCCTGTTATAGGATCAAAAATATATTTATTTGTTTTTGTTGAAAACTCTACTAATTTACCCTCTTTTTTCATAACTAAACCTCCAACTTAAAGCTTTTATATAAAAAGGGAGCAAATAAACTTTTTGATATCTGCTCCCTTTTTTTTAATATTTTATTGCCAAAATACCATTATCATGGTATTCTGTAAATGCAAAGGACTTTTAGGATATATGTAACCCAACGCTTTCTAAAGGTCCTTTACAGAAGCTGTGTCGCAGTACCGAATGCTGATCCCAAACTTCCTGTAAGAAGGCATAATCCGCCGCACCCCATAATACATGCAATTGCTCCGCCAACTTCTTCGTGTTTCATAATTGTTTCATTGTTCATTGTTTTCATGAAATTTTCTCCTTTCAAATCAATAGTTTTTTCTTTTTACAGAAAATATGCACCGCTTGCTACCGCTGTGCCTGCACCAGATGTTCCCACACAGAAAACACCGCATGCAACAAAACAAGCTCCAAGCCCTCCAACCTCAGCGTTGGATGTTGATGTTCTGTTTATAACCTGCATCCTTCTTCCTCCTTTCTCATTAGTTTTATATTAATTTTCTCTTTTAAGATCGCCTTTGCAGGCAATAATATATAAGAGAAAAATAATACCAATGCTCAAAATAAGCAAAATAGTTATTGTTTCTATATTTGCCATTTCCGAAAAATTAATTGAAATATTCATTCTTTCGTATGCAATAGTCATTATTGCTGCTATAACCATACAAACATAAATACTATTCTGAGCAAGTAAATATCCAAAGCAATATGCCAGCATAATATATAACGAGTAGTACATGATAAAAATAAAAATCGGAATCGCATTACTTCTTAAAATCACTCTAAAAGCTTGATGAAACAAAAAATATTGCACAAAACTCAGATATACCTCAGAAAGAAATAAAGTTATTCCCATAAAGCAGAATCTAGCACCTACACGTTCATAAACAGTATACGGAAGTCGTTTCAAAAAATATCTTACATCTGTGGCATCTTCCATGTAAAATATTTTACCCAAAATGAACGATACAGAACAAAAAGGAATAAAGAACTGTGCCCAATATAATTTAGTCCCTCCATCTATTACTAATAATATAGGAGCTACTATACAATATAAAACTGCCACACATAATTGCTTTCTCGTAAAAATGTAATCCTTTTTTATCAAATTAAGCATTTTTATCTCCTCCTAATACAATAAGTGTTTCATCCAAATCTGCAGGTTCTACTCGCATATCACTGATATTAATCAGCTCATTATCCCATATATAATATCCTCTATTTAATGTTGCATTACTAGTTATTTTTATTTTCATTTCTACTGGCAAATTAGATATATCATTCTTTTTGATTTTTACAAAACGTTTTCCTAGCTCACCCTTGCTTCCATTAAATGCAATTCGTCCGTCATCAATAAAAATCACATAATCTGCTATTTTCATAACATCTTCTGTAATATGAGTTGAAAACAGAACTGTTATACCTCTCCCATCTACTAATTCACGTAATATCGAAAGAATTTCTTCTCTTATAACTGGATCCAAACCGCTTGTAGGTTCGTCTAGCAATAGCACTTCAGGGTCTTTAGCCAGTTCTACTGCTAAAAGAAATTTAATCACCATTCCTGTCGATAATTCTTTCATTTTTTTTTCAAGATTAAGTCCAAATATTTCCAATGCATACTTTTGAAATTCCTCTTTATTCCATTGCCCCTTCCACGCATTTGATACGAATTTTGCTATATTCCCCAGACTTTCTTCTGGATAAATACATTTTTCCATTCCAAGATATCCAATTGGATAACTGTTTTTTATTCCAAATTTTATCTCCCCGGAATCAAGTCGAATCAATCCCATTATTGATTTTAATGTGGTAGATTTTCCTGCACCGTTCTTACCTATAAAACCTGTAATTGTTCCCTTTTTCAATGTAAAAGATATATTTTTTAAAGAAAAACCGTTATATTGTTTTATAGCATTTTTTACTTCTATTACATTTTCCATCTTTTTCCTCCTGCTACTGTTCTATGGTTCTATTATAGCCGGCTTATTTTATATTTGTTCAAACCGTCTACAAGTTCCCATATTTTTGACCACTTAATTGAAAGATCTATTCCCTTCAGGGAAATTAGTATTTCAAAACATTACACACATTTTGCAACCCTTATTCCGAATAAAATTATAAAACGTTACAACGTCACTAACCATTCTAGTTTCTATTATTTCACCTTGATTAGCATCGTTTAAGATTTTATCTTTCTTCGCCCTAAAAATAGTAATACTCCAAAGATATCATTTAATCATAACGCCATAATATTAGAATACTGTTCCAAGCAGTATTGCTTATATATTCTTTCATTGCTTACTGAAAAAATAAGATAAGAAACCCCTCAAAAGTTCCTCTCTAGATTACAGTTTCAAAAAGCGTCTACAATTCAATCGCTTCATTTAATGTAATTAGCAACAAGTAAATAGTCAACCATAAAACAGATTAGATCATTTTTCAACAACTGATCTTAATTCATTCACTTTATCCTGTTTTCCCCATGGTAATACAGTGTCAGTTCTCCCCAAATATCCATACGTTATAGTTTATTTATAAATCGGTCTATGTAAATTAAGTGCTTTAATAATTCCCTCCGGTCTAAGATCAAAATACTTTAAAACTATCTCTGATAGTTACTCATTTGTATTTTTTGTTTTATATAAAACCTATTCGTTTCATAAAATATATCGTATAAACAAACACATCAGAGCGCCAAAATACACCATAAAATTGGAAGGCTAAATTGGTAATTATTATATTACCACCTTAGCCTTCCTATATTTGGTGTCATCTATTAATTAAAGTTTTTCACCCACTCATCCTACGCATATATAATTTTTTTGTTTTGCCTGTTTTTCAAAATCCTTTTTTAGTTCTTGCAAAAAGCGTAAATTTGAAAGATCTGTAATTTCAGACTGTAAAATAAAATTCAAATATTCCTCAGCTGTAAATGACGCAAGTACAAAATATTTACTTTCTTTTCTTTGACAGGTGATATCCAGAATTTCATTTCCCTTTGTCATCAAGAAAGCGTGTTCTACACATATCGTAGAATCGTACGCAGTCACAATACTGTACCCAAAACATATGCTTACATTCCACCCGTCAAACATATGGGTCTTATTAAACAATTTCCATACATTCATATAACACTGATTCCTTTTTAAAATATCTCCATATTTCTCAAATATCTCTACACTCTTAGAGTAATCAATTGGAAATGTCTTTGTCATACCATATTTCTGCATAATTTCCTCATATCTTCTATAAACTAAGTAATCATTAATATATTCCTTCAAGAAATAGTCGCTGACCAGTCCTGTCCTTTTTCGTTCTCTGGATTTCTAGTCTCAGTCTGTTTCATCAGTTTTTTGTTATTATCCATCAGTATCGTGTACTGCACATCATATAGAAAAAGTAGAATTTCCTTTTTCACAATCCACCCTGCCATAAACATACCATAAAAACAAAGTAAGAAGAATATTACTAATATGAGCAAACTTCCTCCTGTATGAAAAGCTGTTTCAACAAACTTCTCAGCAGAGAAATTTTCAATAATCCATGCTCTCATTTGTGATTCACTTCCCATATCAACAATAAAATCATATAACTTTAAATAATAATTTGTAAAAAAGGTAATAAATAGAATTACAAACGTAACTGTAACACCTATAAACCATGTGGCAAATGTTTTAACTCTCTTAATATAATCCTCTATCTCTTTTATCAATAGCTTAATCATTTCAATATCCATATATTCCATAACAGTAATGATCGCTTTTTCCCTTTCACGCCGATATCTTTTCTTACACCACAAATGTCCCAAGTAAGAACCAATAGCCAGCAGAAAGTATACTATTAAGGCAGTATCACTTTTCTTATTTCCACCAATAAGTACGAATGCCATCACACCAGAAATTATTGCTAGAACTATGTATAAAATACTTTCAGCCTTTATACCGATCCCCACAATTTTGTAATTTTTTAAAATAATTTCTCTTATCTGCTTATAATATTCACTCACAAATTATCCCTCCAAATTCAACATTTTATTTTCTATTTTGGCAATATCTGAAAAGCCAATATTTATCATCAGGATAATCATAGTCTTTCTATATGTCAAGCAAATCCCACTCTTGGCTTGACGCCAATTCTATTTATCACCTTTATCATATAAATCCACTACAGAAAGTTTGATGTCTTTTTCTATCCGAGAACTATTCATATGTTTATAACGACCAAAGCTATTCCGTTGACTTGTTTTGAACAATCTTAATATTTATATTGTATTTTAAGCTTGAACCGTACAATTACATTTTTATTTTGGCGGCATGTTCCAGAAAACCAAAAGATGTATAAAGAAAAGACTTGGCCCTTTCTTCATACATCTTTAAAAATATACTTCTTACCGGAACAATGTCTGGTCCCCTACACAAATAGCAGCAGACTTTCCGCAACAATTCCTCTCTGTTACCCTTTTAATCTGAAAAATTATCGCTTTTTCATGACGCCATATACCGAGAATAGCTTTCCTCCAGAGCATCTTCCCTAGCTTTAATTGCTTCTGCTTTTGCCGATCCAGCTTTTGCATTCTCGTTATATTGCTCCATAATACTTGCTTCTTTCGTAGGCTTAAAAAATTCTTCAATCCACTCCGCCACTTTTTCTGCCTCAGCAGAATCTGCAATGCTCTTTCGGATTATCGGCATTAAAGAAAGCATATGCGTCTTTTTAAAAATTTTCCTGCATACTCTTGCGCTCTCCTTAGTTTCCTTCTTTTTGATCAGCTCATAATCCTCCAGCATCCGGTCGTAACACTGCAGGATTTCCTGAGTCTGCTCATCAGTTATAATAGAATCTCTCATCGTAGGCCGTACAATCCGAGTCTCAAACGATTTTGTATCGCCATAGAAGAGAATCCATGTTTTTATGGCAATATCCTCATTCACGTATCCCGCCATTGATTTTTCATTAAGTGCTGCCTGGAAAATCCTATGAGACGCAATCTCACGAATCATCTTTTTCGAGTTTGCTGTCGCCCTAGTCAACTCAATTGCACTTAATGGCCTGCCGTTATTGAGCCTGCGGAACAGCTCTTCGACATCGTCCTGGTCCATATTTTCATAATAATTCACTGTAAAACTAAACAGCTTAATATTATCCTGAAAATCCTCTGGCAGTTCCGAAAAGCGCTTTCCATTCAAATCCAATTCACTACCATCTTCCATTGTAAATGTTGGTATGCCAATCAGAGGGAACTCGTCATTCAGGTATTTAATTACAGTCATGACCCTCTGCTTTCCATCCACAAAATCGTATACTTTATCTTTAGGATCCGTAAAAATACAGTTGCAGTATAAAGGCGGAACACACAAGCCTCGCATCATTGTATCAATCAACATGCTCATTCGGTTGTCCTTTGCCGTGTTTTTCCAAACAAATGATCTCTGCACTGCATTATCAAAAGAAATCGTTCCCCTTTCCAACATACTTCTAAAATCGCGCGATGTCCTGGGAAAGTTCTTCTTTTCATATATTTTCATCAGCTTTCCTCCTTAATTCAATGATAAAAAAATTATAGTATATGCATATACGAATTACAATATAATTTCCTATATTTTCTGCAGTATGATCAGTTTTACGGTCATTTAAGACATCTCCTCCTTTCTACAGAAAAAGGCACTGACTGTCGCAAATAATAGTCAGTGCCATCCTTCATACGATTCTATTTTAAAATTTATGCTTCCAACAAGAGTCAAATTGGAACAAAAATTAAATTAACTTTTTGAACAAAGCCATAAAACTGATACTATCATTTTATAAATATACTATAATTCTGTCAAGAAGTATCTGCCGGCAGAACGGAGCATATTATCATCTTTTACCATTCAATATAGCATGGGTGGAAAACGTCAAATTAAATCTTACGGCTTAGCCGCAGCTTCAGGCACCCAAAGTATGATTCCTTCTTTTTCCACATTTCTATAAAAAGGTATTATCGCTTTCCATTCACAGAATATATTGTATTCAATGTCAATGACAGAGAAGACCTTATCATATTTAAGGTTCATATCCACGATAAATTCTGAAAGTCTCTCTTCCTCATCTTTGTCCATACTTTTTGTGAGTAAAAGAGCAACATCCACATCTGACTCTTCCGTATCTGTCCCTCTGACAACAGATCCATAAAGCACAATCTTTATGACCTTTTCCTCAATCTCATTGAGGATTCCTGCCACCAGCTCATCTGTTATCTTTTCGTCTAATCCCTTCATCACACTTGTACCTTTGCACTAACGCATATATTACGCTCTAAAATCGCAGCAGAAGCTTTCAGTTTTAGGTTTTCTCAAGTATTGACACGCTGAAATGAAAGCGCCAATATTTTCTTGAGAACTTTTCTCAGTAGTAATAATTGCCTTTTCCTAACCAATCTATTTGTCTGATTCCATCCCTAATCCCTATACCCCTATATCTGCGGATCACTGACCCTAGAGAGATCCTCTTCACAAATTTTCAGTTTTTCAAGTATATCCCCAAATGGAATTGTTGGCTTTTCACCGTTTTCTTCCAGTCTTCTATTTGCTTCAACGGTTAGCTTATAATCCTCTTCTGCTTCTACAAGCCTTGTATATTCCTCCGACGACAAAATAACTGCAATTGGCTGACCATTTTTAAGAACAACAACTCCCCTGTCTGTACCAAGCCGATCAAAGATCTGTATTGCATTTCCTTCATCAAACTGAGAAATGGACACCTTTTTGTAGGGTATATATTCTTTCCGCAACCTGAACACCTCACTCTTCTTTCTTAAATTATAAGCAAAAAGATTTACTGGTGCAATACTAATAAGACTCCCCTTCAAACCTGTTGCCGATATTATAAGGGGTATTTTATTTCTGCAACTGATTTCTTTAGACCTGTGTTCATAACTCATTATGCTCTTTCAATGAACAAAAAACATATCGGGTCATATTCATTCACGTGCCAAACAAAGATCCTACGGAATCGAATCATCTGACAACTCTATTCCACATAGCTATCTAATCGTCTCCTGGGCCAGTTACATTCTTCACAAATTGCCATCATATCATCATATACCTGTTCAAACTTATCGTTAAAACGTAATCAAGGAATCGCCTTCCCACAATTGCAACGTGAAAGACGACTCCCTGAAATAAGTCCTATTCCTATTTTACTTAGATATCCTGTTATATTCTTTTTAACGGCTGTAGTATCAAAGTATGATCTGAATCTGGTATTTTTCCAGCCAGTAATTGACCTGAAGCATATAAGCCAGCATCTGAGGTCCTGCCATGAGCTGCCCATACCACGGGCGCCCATAATCGGACGGGGTATCCAAGAACCGCTTCAGCTTCTCTCTGTCAACCAGACCGCGGATCGGCGCAGCAGGATCATTCATAACCTCAAGCAGCATTTCTCCAAGACGTTTCTCGTATTCTGGATGATAGGTCTTCGGATAAGGACTTTTCCTGCGGAAGAGTACTTCGTCCGGAAGTTTTCCTCTTCCGGCATTCCGAAGCAGCCCTTTCACGAGTCCATCCGGGCACTTCATCTCCCAGGGCACATTCCACACATACTCTATAATACGATGATCAGCCAGAGGAACCCTGGCCTCCAGTCCTGAATACATACTCGTGCGATCCATCCGGTCAAGAAGCGTTATCATGAACCACTTTAGATTCAGATAGGCGATTTCTCTCCGCCTCCGCTCTTCCGAAGTATCTTCGCTGCATACCGGAGTCTCCCGTACTGTCTTTTCATACGCTGCTGATGCGTATTCTTCCATTGGCAGTTCCCGGATCAGCTCTTCCTTAAGCAGCGCCTGGCGTGCCGCCATATCATTCGACCAAGGAAAAGCTGCTGTCTCGAATGCTTCTTTCTTGTGAAACCACGGATAGCCGCCGAATATCTCATCTGCACATTCCCCTGTCAGCGTGACCTTATTATATCCCACCACCTTTGAACAAAAGTACAGCATGGATGATTCTACATCTGCCATGCATGGAAGATCTCTCGCATCCACCGCCCGGAAAAGATTATCGATCAAATCCGTATTATTACATTCCAGATAACGGTGATTTGTTCCACAGTATTCTACCATTTTTTCTACCCACGGTCTGTCCTGGCTGGGCTGGAATGAGTTTGCCTTAAAATACTTTTGATTTTCTGCAAAATCGAAAGAGAATGTATTGAGGATCTTCCCCTGCTTCTTTAACTCTGAAGCACAGATTGCTGTAACAAGGCTGCTGTCCACCCCACCAGACAGGAAGGTACTGATCGGGATATCTGAGAGCATTTGCTTCTTCACAGAATCCTCGACAAGCCATGCTGTCTTCTCCACTGTTTTCTCAAAGGAGTCCTCATGTGGATGGCTCTTCAACTTCCAATAACAAATATCCTTTACCGAGCTCTCCCGACAGACAAGATAATGTCCGGGGAGCACCTCTGATATTCCCCGGAAAACTCCTTTTCCATATGTCTTTGCTGGGCCAAGAGCAAAGATTTCGCATAATCCTTCCCTGTCGATAGCCGGACGAATCCCGGGAAAAGCGAAGATTCCTTTTAATTCGGAGGCAAATACCAGCGTATCTTCCTGTCGGGTATAGAACAGAGGTTTCACACCGACTCGATCCCGGAACAGATACAGTGTTTCTTCCAGAGCATCCCACAATGCAATGGCAAAAATTCCGTTTAACTTCCTCACATACTCTTCACCATACAGAAGATATCCCTGAAGGATCACCTCTGTATCGCTGTCAGATTCGAACACTGCGCCTTCACGCTCCAGCTCTTTTCGTAGCTGCGGCATATTGTAGATCTCCCCGTTAAAAGAGACAGTACAGGTTCTTCCTGCCACGCTTCTCGTCATCGGCTGCCTGCCCCTGTTCAAATCAATGATAGAAAGCCTCACATGCGCAAGTCCACAGTGATCGTTAAGGCAGACTCCTTCTTCATCCGGTCCACGGCGCTTCTGGGCGCGGTTCATACCTTCCAGAACCTTCTCCCACCGCTCGCCTTCCTGCGTATAGCTGTGTCTGCTGCTGTAAAATCCCGCAATTCCGCACATATCTTTTTCTCCTTTTTTCAAAAATTCTCCGATTTTCTACGCCGGCAGTTTCATCCTGAATACCGCTCCCTGATAGTACTGCCACGCTGGCCTCTTCTTCCTGCTCCTTCAGGTGCTTTGCGGTTCACCGGATTACCGGCTGATACTGCCGCTCCTCCAGTGCTGCCTCCGCAGCCGGAATCAGCATCTCTGTTTTTGCAGTCATAGAATTCGGTTTTTTCTCCGGGTCATCCTGCCCGAAGGGGACAAAAAAGATATGCTTTACGTTAAGCAGAATCCCGATATTTTTCATGTTCATCCCAAGAGCATCGTTTGTAGATATGGAGATCAGCAGCGGTTTTTCATTCCGTAAATGTGCCTTTGCCGCCATAAGGGCCGGAGAATCCGTGATGCCGTTAGCCAGCTTTGCCGCAGTATTGCCGGTACACGGAAGGATAATCAGCAGATCCAAAAGACTCTTTGGCCCGATCGGCTCTGCCTGGCTGATCGTAAGCAACGGGCGGGATCCGGTAATTTCTTCTGCTTCTTTCATAAAATCTTCCGGACTTCCGAATCGGCTGTCTATAGTCTGGGAGGCATTGGAAAAAATTGTCACGATCTCCGCTCCCTCTTCTTTCAGTTTTCTGAGCTGTACAAATGCCTTCTCATAAGTACAGAACGATCCTGTAAGCGCTACGCCAACCTTTTTTCCTTTCAGCTTCATAAATACCAACTACTCCTTCTATCCGGGACAGATTCAGCGCAGCCTGATCTGATTCTCTATAAAATCAGCAAGAATCTCAGCGGAAGAAGCAGGCGCATATCTGCCGGGAAGGCCGGGAAGCAGGACGGCATTCACTGACAGAGCCTCTGCAGCTCTGTAATCCACACCGCCTGGCGCCGATGCAATATCAAGGATCCATGTGTTCTTCCCCACGTGCCGGAGTCTCTCTTCTGACAGGATCCTCTCAGGCACTGTATTAAAAATAAAATCAACATTTCCTACCGCATCCGTCAGCTCAGCTTCGGACACAATGCCGTCCGCCAGTACAAATGCATCTGCAGCCCTTGTATTGTCTTTTTCAGAAACAAGCACCTTGCAAAAGAAAGACTTCAAAAGTCGCATCAATACTCTCCCGCACCTGCCGTAACCAAGAACAAGACATCTGCTCTTCGTCAGGTTGACAGGACTCCTTGCGATCGCTTCAGCAACCGCCCCCTCTGCAGTAGCAACGGCGTTCCTTGCAGCTACAAGCTCATCTATCATCACGTCACATGCTCTGAGTCCTTTTCCCTCCGCATATCTTCTTACCTCACCTGGGATATTCCCTGCAAAAAAGACTGCATTCTCCGGCAACTCATCAAAGAGCATTTCTACATTCATATCCGGGACCTCATACGTCCCCGTAATCTTCCCTGACCGAATAAAAGGCACAGGTCCTACAGCAGCATCCACCTCTTTCAAAGCTTCTTTCAATGATGTTGCCTCCCGTATTCTTTCATCATGCACTCTTTCACAGAGTCCATATACAGCGACCTCATACCCCTTCTCGTCAAGGATACGTGCCAGATATACCTGTCTCTTGTCACCACCGATCACAGCGATCTTATAAGAATCTGCCCTCAATCTGTCTTTTTCCTTTTTTCTTCATTGTATGCATAAGAAAATCTCAGGTGAATCCAAGTACAATTTACATTATCCTTTCAGATCTTCAGGGCTTTTCTCAGTAACTTATTGACATTACCGGGAGCAAAGTCTATACTTTATTTGTATTTTATAACTCAGCACTATAGCAGGGTTAAGAAACTTTTATTCTGACACCATACGCCAGGATTTAAATTCTAAAAAATACATTGCCAATAATACAGGAAGACACTGATTATTTGAAAGAGTAATCGGTGTCTTTTTGTATCTCCGGCTCTTTAAAAGAAGACAGCAACAGATGTCAAAAGAATATAGAGAGTACAATGATAAACATTACTGTAATCTGATTACACGCAAAGAAAGGAGAAAAATCGAAACATGGGACAGTTTAGTTGGAAGTATGCAGATACAAATAATAGCATTACTTTAAAACTATTTGGAAGCGGTTATCAATGCAATGAAAGAACACTGTAAACCGTATACTTTCCAGAGATGAGAACTAGATGAACAAGGTGAAATTGTTAAATAGTGTTTTGGAGAAGATGTACGCGTTAACATATCATTAGCTTTCGTGAAGATCAATTGTAAAGTAACGTAGAAAGCTTTACATGAAGAACTAAAATCTTCGATGCTTTATTTAATCACTTCTCTGTCGGAAATATGATAGCTGACAAAGAAATTACAGTCGCTTATTTCTACATTTTATAGTGATTAGAGTATACGGAAACCGCTGTCCCATAGACGATGAATTCATCTATGAGGCAGCGGTTTCCGTATACTCTACTTCGAAATATGTTGTTACGAAGTAGATGTTATTTTTCTTTTCCAAATTAAAGTTGTAATTGCACCAATCAAGAAAAAAATCCCTATTGTTAATAACCAAATTTCTACTCCTGGATGATGCTGTAATTGATATACTGTCTCTGGATCCATGCCTGAAACTATTTGTGACATTGTTAATTCCTTTATCCAGTCTCCCACATACTGACCTAATAGTATACCAACAAAATTCCCAACACTAATAGAAAATGAAATTAAAATTCTATTGCCTAATATTAGCCCTATTGCAATAATCCACATACCTAAATAATAATGTCTTTGTGTCCATTCAAATAAATACATGTCTTGTAAATATATTTTAGATACAAAATACAGGGCAAAGAATATTACAATAGTAGTAATCAATGAATATGTTTTATGTTTTCTAATAGCGATCATCTTTAAATCCAATATTGAGTAGCAGAAATCCATAAAGAACCTGATCCCGGTTTATAGAATCTATTGACATTCCTATTCCATCCATCCATAATTCGTATATAGTCACCACCGGAATTGTAATCCCTGTATCCTACAGAAAGAATCCAGTGCCACTTCACTATTCCGTCTGCTAACAGAATACCACAAGGTCTATCCTTTTTGGTTGCATCTTTAATCCCTGTAAATGTTCCGACAGAACTATACTGTAAAGTATATCCACAATTAGAAAAATATTTTTTCGCTTTATCTGCGATTGTCATGACAGGACCGTTACCTACAATATTATGTACTGCGATAAATGTGTTCCGGTTGCTACTCTTTTTCAACTTTGAGTATCCTTGATTTGCAAAATAGTTGGCAAGATTAGTTACTGCTGTTGCGCCACAATGATCGCTTGCTATGTCGTCAAAGTCACCTGTAATCACCCAACTTGTACCAGAATACGGAATATTATCAGAAGTATAAGATCCTGAAGGCATATCGCTCCAATTAATAAAACCATAATCACCATCACCGTATGGAACTATATGAGGAGTACTCTCAATAATATCCTTTTGCTCCGAAAGCATAGACGCCAAGCTACTATCTTTCACTTGCAGATCAGGATAATTATCATATAAATCCGGCTGATCACTTATGCTTCTCGTCATAGTTGTATTGTTTGCGTCATAAAGAGATAGTGGATTATTATAAATAATATGAGGATTACTATTATTATCCAAAATTTCACGAATTAGTGGATTGTTTCCCTCTCCAAATTCAATCGTGGTTGGATTTTCTGTATTATTATTAACAACCGCATATCCCCCTTCTGCCAATTCTACATAATAAGCAGTAATTTTTCCGCTAGTATTATATAATGGAACTATATCGATATCTGATATTGAATCCGACCAAAAACTTTCCCCGTAACTATCCGAATCTAAAAAATAGTGGGCAGAGATTAGTATATCGAGATCATCCATATCTGTGTTTTCCCCTGATGTTGCAAATGCTGTTACACCAAAGCATGGACTCAACATAGATATTATTAAACAGGTAACTACTAAATTTCTAATTCTTTTCTTCATTCTCTTTTCCCCCTTACAACATTGAAATAAAGTTACATGAACCTAGCTATTGTATAAATGTAATAAAACTATCCATCCCTTTTTAAATAGGTAACAACAAGTTCATATCTTTGTAAGTATCCTAAAATACTGATTCTCTTATTATATTCGAAACAAAATAAGTAAAATACATTCAAGAATGTATATCAAAAAATCAATCTTCCTTATAGATAATCCCTAAAGTTACCAAGAAGCTAAAACAGCCTTACTACTTCGGTACAATGTTGAGGTGTTAGCAACAACTATCTTCCATCCATTCATTTAGTAGGATAGACGAAAGAAAAGATGGAAAATTTACCTATATTAATACGAACATTCAATAAAGAAAATATTCTTCCTGATTACCATTGAAAATCCTGTGCCAAAAACTGTTTTTAATAAATCATATCAGCCAGAGAATATTTCTAGGGTTTACCATACTCCTTCTTCTGTTCTAGTTCCCATTGGACTCGCCTCCTATTTCAAATACATGAGATTTTTTAGACTTTAACTGATCACTATTATCCTATTTAAAAGATACCATATCTAAATATATTTGTCTACTATATATTTCATTAATTTATATTTCACGATATTATATTTTATGCTATAGTAACTTTAGAAAGTGTATTTCAGCACATTACTAAATATGTCGTGAAGAGAAATTCAAGCTTATAAGAAATAGTTGTGCCATAATCTATAATCTTCTAATGTAATTCATGGTATCCAATGTAAACAGCGTAAAAAGGCAGAGCACCTAAAATTTATAATTTTGACATTATTATACTCAACATTACTCAGTGCTTTTAATTTCTATCTATACCATAAGAAAATGGAGGAGCGTAGAACGCGGCGTTGTATACCCGAATCTGGCATATACAGTTCTTTGAAAAGGTCGAGCTTAATTCTCTCATCACAAAATTGCTAATATAAATGGAGGTGAAAAGTCGAGACTTGAGACACAGTCTACTTAACAAATTATGGATTATAGAGACAGATTTAAAAAAGGGTCTATTGAAATGCTTTTACTTAAAGTCCTTTCTGAAGAAGATTGCTATGGTTATCAAATCACACAAATCATCAGAGAGATCTCCTGTGGTAGGATAATTGTAAGGGAGCCTTCTATGTATCCTATTCTCTATAGGTTACAAGAGAGAAATCTCATTTCTTCCTATAAACAAAACGGAAATGGGCGAATGGAACGTGTATATTACCACATTGAAGCAGAAGGGCGAAAAGAACTAGATAAACTAATTTCAGCTTATACGCAAGTTCATGAAGGAATAGTTGCTTTATTAAACTATAAGTGTTCAAAGGATGGCCTTAAATATGCGAAATAATTGTGTAAAAGAGTATTATCGTATTTTAAAAGCAATTTTCCCACTAAAATCTTACTATGAAGCAAAGTTTTTAAAAGAATTCAAAAATAGTCTTATTGAATTTTCAAATACTAGAAGGCATTGTACTTTTGAAGATCTGGTAAATGAATTCGGTTCGCCGCAAGAAGTATTACATGAATATATGGATGCACAAGACTTCATCGAAACCTCAACTGCAATAAAAAAACAAAACATAAAAAAATATATTCTTTTATTTTGCGTATTATTACTATTTTTGGTCTTATTATTATATACTATTTTTTTGCATGGACTAAGTGAAAAAGTAGAGCAAGCTATTCCAGATGCAATTAGCACAACAATAAGTGAGTAAGGGGTGAAAAAATGAATTATAAAAAGAAGGTATTATGTCTTTTAATTGTAACTCTATTCTTTAGCTTTTCTTCTATTGCTGTTGCCGATGCAGCCGCTCCCCAGCGGGTTTTATCTAAAGAAACTACTTATCTTGATGATAGGTCTTATTTTGAAACAATTATCTATGTAAATACTGAAATCAATACTAGAGCAAACAATACCAAAACCGGCACCAAAACTACTACTTATAAAGCTGATGGCAAGGTTTTATGGTATGTTTCTGTGACCGGTTCCTTTACATACACAGGGAGTTCGAGCAAATGTACTTCAGCAAGCGTAAAAGCTGAATCCTATAATCAATACTGGAAAATCAGTAATAAAAGTAGCAGTTATAGCGGAAACAAAGCAAAAGGTAAAGCTACCGCCAAACTGTATTATGGGCCATTGCCTGCTGCTACTATAAATAAAGAAGTCGTGCTTAGTTGTGACTCAAATGGCAATTTATCATAATGAATCACACACTCAACACTTTTCAATCGGAGGATACCCTAGCTCAAAACTTTTACATTTGAAGGAAAATTTGAGTTGGGGTATTCTCCACTAATCATTTCGAAGCCACCGCCTTTTCGTTGATTCCCATAATATGTTTTTTTCTAAATAATATACATCAAAACATTTTTTACGATATTTTAGAAGAAACTAAAATAGGGAGATTCTCGAAAGTCCCTCTCCAGATTGCAGACACTGCAAGCATCTATAATACTTTGGTAATAGAACGAAAGCCAAAAGTCAACTATCAGCCACTTTTCACTACTTTTGATAAACTGCTTTTAATTCATCCGCCTTATCAATCTTTTCCCACGGCAGTTCAACATCCGTCCTTCCAAAATGGCCATATGCTGCTGTCTGTTTATAAATCGGCCTGCGTAAATCAAGTGATTTGATAATGCCTTCTGGAGTCAGATCAAAATGCTCTGAAATCATTGTTGCTAATTCTTCATCCGAAACAATCCCTGTACCAAAGGTATCGGCCATAATAGAGGTTGGCTGTGCAACGCCAATCGCATAGGACAACTGAATCTCACATTTTTTTGCAAGACCTGCTGCTACAATATTCTTCGCCACATAACGGGCCGCATATGCTGCCGAACGGTCTACTTTTGTACAGTCTTTTCCAGAAAAAGCTCCACCGCCATGCCGGGCATATCCGCCGTATGTATCTACAATAATTTTTCGTCCTGTTAATCCACTATCCCCATGAGGTCCTCCGATGACGAATCTTCCGGTAGGATTAATATAAATCTTGGTTTCATCGTCAATCATTTCTTCTGGGATAATCGGTACAATCACCTGCTCTTTTATATCCGCATGCAGACGTTCCTGCGTTATTTCAGGGTCATGCTGCGTAGACACTACCACGGTATCTACCCGCAGAGGTCTGCCTGCCGAATCATATTCGACTGTAACCTGTGTTTTCCCATCCGGCCGTAAATAAGGAAGTACACCATTCTTTCTTACTTCTGTCAGCCTTTTTGCTAATTTATGCGCCATGACGATCGGATACGGCATGTATTCCGGTGTTTCGTCTGTGGCATATCCAAACATCATTCCCTGATCTCCGGCACCTAAAACAGAAGATGTTTTTTCTGATCCGCTGGTAGTATCCCTCTCCTCAAGTGCCTGATCTACACCCATTGCAATATCCGGAGATTGTTCATCAATTGCGGTGATCACACTGCAGGTATTTGCGTCAAATCCATAATCTGCATTTGTATATCCAATGTCCCGGATTGTATCTCTGGCAATCTTGGGAATATCGACATAAGCACTTGTAGTAATCTCTCCCATTACTAATACAAGTCCTGTAGTTGTTGCCACTTCGCAGGCCACACGACTCATTGGATCCGTTTTCATTAATTCATCTAAGATTGCATCTGATATTGCATCGCACATTTTATCCGGATGCCCTTCTGTTACTGATTCTGATGTAAAATATCTCTTTCCCATGTTTTTCCTCTCTGTATTGTATTTTTCTATCCATCTGTTACTATGTAAAATATAATAGCATACTTATCTATTTTTAAAGACTTTGACCGCAAAATATATTAAATATGACCGCAAAAAATATTCTCGGCACTATATTCAACAAGTCTTTCAAATTTTGAAGACATTTCTCACAAATATCAATTATAGTTTATATACCATATCGGCAGATTTTATCAGTTGTAAATCGTGCGTAATAGCTATTACAGTCATACTATTCTTTATTTCCAGCAACAATTCAATGATTTCTCTTCTTGTATCACTGTCCAACGCAGAGGTTGGCTCATCCAGTATAAGAATTTTAGCATTTCGAGCTAATGCTCTTGCCAGAGAAAGCCTTTGTCTTTGTCCAACTGAAAGGTTCGTTGAGTTTTCCTCGATTATTGTATTATATCCATCTTGAAGACCAGAAATATAATCATCAATTTTACATTCTTTGCATATCTTTCTTATGTCCTCTTCATTAATTTCCGAATTAACAATTCGAAAATTATCTAGGATACTCATATTGAACAGAAAATGTTCTTGCGTCACCACACTAATTGCCTCTCTCAAGGCATTTTCACTATATTCATTAATATCTGTAGAGTCAATGAAAATAGTATTATCGTTCACTCTATATAATTTTGCAATCAAGTTGATCAAGGTTGTTTTTCCCTTGCCACTCTCGCCACAAATAACATTTAGAGCATTAGGTGTAAATTTAATCTGCAAATTGGACAAAATATCCGGGGAGTCCATATAATGAAATGTAAGGTTACGAATATCAATTACTCCTACCTGGATCGGAAGATCTCTATTTCCAAAATGATCCACTATCTCTTGATTAGTTTCAATATCATAGATCCTTCTAAGTGAAATTACAACTTCCTGTAAATTAGGTATAAAACTCACCAATGTTTTTGAGCTGCTTTTAAAAGTTTGTGAGTAATTATAAAATGTAACAAAATAGTCAATACCAATTATATTTTTCCAAACAAATATGGCCCCCAGTAAACACAAAATACTTTGACTAATTATGGAACTCACTCCACTCATACATCCAATATTAATAATTTTCTGTTTCAAGTCAGAAATTTGAGTATTTAAGATATTGGAACTATTAAAAAATAAGTCTTTACTTATACTTTTCGCATTCATTAATTTAATAAACCGCATGCCGGATAATGTCTCTTGCAAAACTCCTAAAAGATCTTCTTGTTTTTCCTTAATCTGTTTTTGGTTATCTTTTATAATAGAAGTCTGTATCTTATAGATATAAATATTCACAGGTAAAAAGATTAAAACACAAATTGCAAGTATCCAATTCATATATAGCATCACAATAGACATCGATATTAGCGAAATAATACTTGTGATACAAGGGATAAAGCTATTAACTATTATTTCTACTGTCCTTGTAATATCTGTTTCGATACGTGTTATAAATTCCGCACTCTTCCTTTTATCGTAGAACTCCTGGCTTAATTCCAATAATCTACTAAATAAGTCCTCCTGCATTTCTACATTAATCGTTTTCATTAAATCAATCACGCAAGCACTTTGCAGATACTGCATCAGTATTTCTAAAATCATAAAAGCAATTATAATTAAGATATATTTTATGATAGAGCTCCAACTAAACACCGTCATGGACAAAATAAACTTTCCCCATATGAATGGAAAACATACTTGTATAACAACTAAAACCAAAGTAGTCAATGCCATTAGGAGTACTTTTTTCTTTTTTTGCAGCACATAATATGCTAAAAATCTCCATAATTTGATATCCTTTTTCGTCATATTTTGTTCAGCCTTTCTCAATATAAGATATTACCTTCCGAACAGACCACACGCTTGTAAAAATGAAAAAAGCACAAATTACTAATCCCATTAAAAGAAATGGCGAAATGTATCCTGCCAACAAATACCCTAATCCGCTATACATTCTCTCCACATATAATCTATTTTGGTATCCCCAGATAGAAATAATAATGATATGAATGCCAAACGCCAAAATGAAGGGAATACCAAAATGTATCAGATTTAACATCCAAATCTTATGCTTAATCTGTTTTTTATCGATTCCTAATAGGTAAATTATTTTATATCTTTTTTCTTGTGTTAAAATAAACGTCAAATTCTGAATTGTCAAAAGAATGGAGCAAATAATCGCAGCACAGCCACCTAAATATATAGCAAGCAATCCTACTGTCAGTCCTCCTAGTTTTTCAGTTGCCTTTCTTTCGACATCTGTTTCACAATTTATCTGTGATTCATCAATATTATGCTCATTTTTCAAAAGATTTTGTACATATCTAGATAATTCTTGATTAAAATTCAACTCCATACTCTCTACTATGTTAAAAAAGAGTGTACTCATAACCGGTTTTAAATTGTCAATCATATTATCTGGAAGAATAACTGCGGTACCACTATTAGGCAATAAAAATCCGTTTCCTAATGTTCCTTCCACCACATCCAGACAAGTAGCATTTTCGTCTAATATCTCTTTCGAATTTCCTTTCATTATCTTCCATTTTGAAAGATTATCTTTTGACATCCGAAATGGAGATATATAGGTCAAAAATTGGTTCGATTTTAAAACTACTTCTTTCTCTCCTAGAGATTTCCGCAAATTATTAAAGTCACTAAGCTTTATAATTGCAACTTCTTCATCATCTATAGGTGCTGAAAATATATGAACGATATTATCATAAGATACTTCATAACTCTGTTCGATATATTTTTTTATATTGTTCAAATCTGTATTATTTACATTTTCTGATTGAGTATCATAATAAACTGGAATTTGTATATCATAAACATAAGCATCATTAATGTTAGCACTTCCCCATCTATCAAGTATATTACAAGCAGCGATAGTGCATAAGGATACAAGTGCTGTTAAGGTTATAATTCTGTATGTCTTTTTTCTGGCACTAAAAGAAGATGACAACTCTTTTAAATTAAAAATGCCAATTTTATGCTTTAAATTGTATTTTTCACCTACTAGTAAAGTCAAAAGCAAACGATAAATTATAAAAACTAACAGAACACATGAGCCAACAGATAAAATAATATTCAATAAAGTGATTGCATTAAAGGTCAAATATAAGCTAAACAGCATCAGCAAGAAAATAAGACCTAATAAACAATTCCATTTTTTTAAATCCGTTCTATTTGTAGGATATTCATAATCTTTCTTTGAAAAGTTAATAAGGCTAACAAAGTTTTGCTTTGACATTATAATTGCATTAATTGTCCCCACTATAACAAACTGGGTTCCAAAAAAAATTAGTGTATCAATACATACATTCGGATCCAGATCAATTATTCCCATCCAAGATATCGATAATTGAAATCCCATACTTTTTACCAAAAAGCATTTTATAATCGCTGCCAATATATTTCCGCTCAAGCAGCTGATCCCCACCGCAATCATACCAGTAATAAAATTTTCAATAAACATTACCAGACTGACAATTTGCGTTGGTACACCGAGTAAGTGATAGATGGAATACTCTTTACTTCTACTTTTCAATAAAAATCTGTCAATATAAATAATCAAAAAAATCATAGGAATCCATAATAATTTCGATAAAACATTAATATTATTAAATGCTGGTTGCAAGTAGATACACAAATCCCTGAAAACTGAATCGTTAGAAAACTCTGACAGATTCTCCAAATGATTGAACGCAAAAAAAATGCTGCCACAAAAAAGTATAGTTAGAATATAAATCAAGTTTTCATTTTTGGACCGCCATATATTCCGTAATGTTATTTTTAAATACAGCATAATTCTCTCCTATTCACTTGAATATCGTGATATTTCAGAAACAAATAGGTCCTTATCCCCTCTGTCTTCTACTTCAAATCTAAGTAATCCATCCTTTAGGAATAACACTCTATTACTGTAGCGTGCAACATTTATATCATGTGTCACCATCACAATTGTCGTTGAAGTCTCCTGTGCCAAATCTACCAATAAATCCATAAACTGTTTTCTAGACACAGAATCCAAAGCTCCAGTAGGCTCATCTGCAAAAATAACATCAGGTCGATGGACTATTGCTCTTATACAGGCACATCTTTGCCGTTGACCTCCTGAAACCTTATACGGATAAGCGTCCATTATATTCTCAATCCCAAGTTTTCTCGCAAGTCTTACTATTTCTTCCCGATTTTGTTTTCCTTTCATTTTGTTAATTTCTAAAACCAACTCAACATTCTCGTACAATGTTAATGTGTCCAAAAGATTTAGTTCCTGAAAGATAAACCCCATATGTTCTTTACGAAACTTGGAAATATCCCTGTCATTCAAAGAAAAAATATCCCTATTATTCAAAATTACATTTCCTGAAGTAGGTCGATCCAGACCAGCAAGTAAAGTTAGTAATGTGCTCTTTCCCGATCCGGATGGCCCCATAATACATAAAAACTCTCCTTTTTTCACATCAAAGCTTACGCCATCTACAGCTTTCGTAATTACATCTTTCCCATAATGCTTTTTTAGCTTTTGAACACATATAACATTATCCATTCGATTACCCCCAGAGTTTAGCGATCTCATCCTCGTTTAATCGTAAATATATTTTAACTAACTGTTCATTAATACTTTTAACGAAGCTACAGTATTCAGAATTCGGTTCACTTACTTTTCCGGTCATAGTTAGATTCACATGTGCACAACCGCCTTTACACAGATTTCGTGCCCAACATCCGTGACATTTTTCATGTTTATCAAAAGAAATCTCTTTAAGGAATTCTTCCCTTTTTTTATCATCTTCATATACATTCCCAAGACAAAATTCTTTATTTGATACAAACCTCTGGCAGGGGTAAATATCTCCATGTACATCAATTGCATAAGTATATCGACCAACACCACATGCAATATCGCATCGCACAGCTTTGTGAATCCTTCCCAACTCCTGCATAAACATTTTATTGTTTTTAACCTTCTTAAACTCTCCGTTCTTAATCAATTCTTCGCAATGTACATACATAGAAGAAAATGCTTCCGTAAGTCTTTTGAAATCATTTGAGTCCAACATATCATAAGTGGCGGACATAGCGATATTTCTAAATCCATTGTTCAACAAATACATATAATTTTTTTCTATATTTTGTATAGATTCTTTAGTAATGGTGGCCCTTGCAAGTAATTTTTTATCTTTCCGTAATGCTTTTGTTTTTTCCATTACATAATCATGTGTTCCAACCTTATTTGCAAAAAACCGATGTTTATTGTGGGTATCGGCATCTCCATCTATACTAATTTGCGTAGAAATTTTATTTTCGATTATAAATCTTTCGATTTCTTCTGTTATAAGCGTTCCGTTTGTTGTCATAGAA
>ERZ1643251.1518-NODE-1518-length-26244-cov-31.820535_pt1 | contig 26244 bp, 23 predicted proteins | sample MGYA00579261_ERZ1643251 | MGnify/ENA primary metagenome ERZ1643251 (study PRJEB29033, sample SAMEA4952267) | chicken gut metagenome | biome: Broiler Chicken; feature: Gastrointestinal Tract; material: Caecum | place: Ireland | collected 2018 | study: Broiler... | reverse complement strand
TGGTTCTGATGGTGGACGATACCATTATCGGAACATTGGGAAACTTCAGTGCTTCCATCGGAAAAGCCAAAAGCAAGAAAACTTTCAACGTTTCAGCCATTGTCGCATCGGCATTGAGTGGCAGCACCGTACTTCATTACCGGTCTATGTTCCCTGAGAACAAGCGGAAGATTCTATACATAGACACAGAGCAGGGGCGGTATCATTGCCAACAAGTATTGAAACGCATATTACGTTTGGCCGACTTGCCGGAATACAAGAATCCGGATAATCTGATTATGCTGGCTCTGCGCAAGTTTTCCCCTAAACTACGTCTGGCGATAGTCGAACAGGCCATTGGCACAATACCGGATTTGGGATTGGTCATCATAGATGGCATTCGTGATTTCCTTTACGACATCAACTCCTCCAGCGAATCCACCGACATCATCTCCAAATTCATGCAGTGGACGGATGACAGGCAAATCCATATCCATACCGTCTTGCATCAGAACAAGAATGATGAACATGCCCGTGGTCACATCGGCACGGAACTAAACAATAAAGCGGAAACCATCATGCAGGTCGAAGTGGACAAAGAGGACAAAGCTGTAAGCGTGGTCGAAGCCGTCCATATCCGTGACCGTGAGTTTGAGCCTTTCGCCTTCCGCATAAACGAGGAAGCCATGCCCGAACCGGTAGAGTCCTATCTGCCCAAAGAGAAGAAGACCGGACGACCAACCAAAGGACCGTTCGATCCAGACAAGGAGATTCCAAAGAATGTACATCGTCCAGCATTGGATACCGTTTTTGCCAATGGCAACATCAGCAATTACGATGATTATATAGAACGCTTGAAAGAGGGTTACGGATTGCAGGGTATAAAACTCGGTTATAACAAGGCGGTAAAGGTCGCAACATTGCTAAGCGACAAACAAATGGTTATAAAAGAAGGGAAAGATTATGCCTTCAATCCAGAATACCATTATTGAGTTCAACTTTACTTTATTGTCGGGGCGTATACATAAGAATAAAGCAAAGTCGGAGGAAGACATCATGTGAGATATTCATATTCTCCCCTCTTTTAGAGACTCGTATCATTCTATGTTTCCTATCCGAGTGCCAGTTCACTATACGCATCCGATATGGCTTGCCGTGAAGCATCAACAGGTAACTGTTGCGAGATATGCCAAGGTATAACCTCACTGCGTTACGGTTGTACATTGGCGCTCTCGCCTGCTCAGTTCCCTTGCTGGTGCGGTACTCGCAAGCTCGCACCTATTCAACCATTATAAAATGATTCAGATGAAAGAAGATATTGAAAATACATCGGACTCCTCGAAAGAAACCAGAAGTGTCTTCATCGGAGCAAAAGTCACTCCTACTCAGAAGGAGCATATAAAATCACTGGCCGGACAATGCGGCATGACTGTAAGTGACTACATATTATCACGTGCGTATAACTTCAAGCCAAAAGCAAGGCTCACGAAAGAAGAAGCGGTACTGTTACAGAATCTGGACGATTGTCGGTCAGACCTCGTAAAATACACCTCCGCCCTACACGGAATGTCCACAAAGCAGCGCATGGCAATGTTCAATCAGGTTCCGTTTATGGTGGGCTGGCTGAAAGAATTAGGTAATGTGGCTGAAAATATCTGCCAGTTCCTGAATGCTGTAAAAGAGAAGAACAAAATTCCGTCCACCCCTAAATCCGAAGAAGAATGATTGCGAAAGCCAAAGCCATATCGCACGGCATAAACGACCTCCGTTACATTACCGGCGAATCACAGCATAAGAAGCATCCGGAGAAAATCTATCGGGTATTGGACAATCTGTTGTCCTCAGAACCGGATGCTATGGGGATATGGAACTCCATGCAGTTGACCCTATCCCAGCATCGACCGATAAAGAACTCCGTTATCAGAATCGAGCTGAGTCCATCACCCGAACATACCCGATTCTATGACATCGAGGACTGGCAAAAACTCTGGCACGACTTCGCAGAGGAGTTCGACAAACAAGTGATTACCGGTAAGAACGGAAAAGTCCGTTCTTGCCAAACCAATTTGGCTAATAGCAAATACTCGGTTTGGTTGCATACGGAATCCAAAGGTGAAGTCCCCCACCTCCATGCTGCGGTTTGCCGTTTGGATGAAGATGGAAATATCAACAATGACCACAATATTCATCTCCGGGCGCAACGTGCAGCAGAGCGAGTGGCAAAGAAACGTGGCTGGACGACTGCGGCACAAATCCGAAATCGCAACATCCCACAGGTGAACAAGGACTGTATGGAGGTGTTGAGAGCGATGCCGTCATGGTCATGGGATGAGTATAAGAATGCCCTTGCACAGAAAGGCTATACCGTGCATGAACGAGAGGACAAGCAAGGTATTCTCCGTGGTTATGCACTCGTGCATGGGAATACCAAATACAAGGCTTCAGAATTGGGAGTCGGCAGAAATCTTATGATCTCGAAACTTCCTACAACATGGAAGAAACTGCACCACCAGCCGACCACAACCATTAAGAACAATACTCCCCAAGTCGTCCAACAACCAGCAGAACATAAGGCTGTCCCTATTGACTACACCCAATATCGCGCAGACCGTTCAGACATGATTCCCTATACCCTTAACCATGAAGGCAAGGAATACCGATTCTATATTCCGGGAAAAGTGCTTGACTGTTTCAATGACGAGTTCGATTACAGGTTTGTTGCCAACTGTCAAGAGCTTACTGATATAGCGGTAGCTATTTTTGTTGGGCTACTTGATACGCAGAATGTTGTAACTGGAGGTGGTGGCGGAGGTTCGCAAAGCGACCTTCCGTGGAGAGACAAGGACGAAGACGATTTGCAATGGGCTCGCAGATGCGCTCGTGTTGCCAACCGTTCGTTAGGAAAGAAAACGAAAACAGGATTAAAACGATAAGCCTATGAAGCCGAACATGAAAAAGAAATTCGATTTTTCCGCTGAAATGAATGAAGCGGAATCCATAAAAGCCACTCCAAAGAATGAATATCTGGAGGAAGAGAAACGGCTACTCAAAGAGAACATCAAGGAACTTGCCAGCCTGAATGACAACGTGCATTATATAATTACAAATCTGGACAATCTGCTCGAATTTCTACGAGAGTACAAAGTGGCTATTGCACAAGGGACGCAGGAACAGGCGGAAAAATTCGGGCAAACTGTCCTTGATAAGTTCCTTCACCAAATTCAAGACAAATGTAATGAAACTGAGCGAAAAATCCGTAAGGTTGACAGCCATATTTTCATACCATACACGATATTCTATATCTTGATTATCATACTGGTTGTCCTATTTTCTTTTTTCGCTAGCATCATAGTGGTCAATACGGAGATTTTGCACTCGGCATTGATTTGGAAGGCTGTTTTATGGTGTACAGTATCAGCTGTGATTGGAATGGTAATAACGATTCTGCTATCGAAAATCCTGAAAAGATTAATTGATAGATAGGAATTTACATGAGTAAGAATACAATTGAAGATAATTCTTTATCTTTGTCGAGTACATCTAACATGACATGAAATGAAATTATACAACAAGAAATATCTATCCTTCTTATTATTTATAGGATTACTACTAATAATCCCTATTATTTTGTTCTTCAAATACCTTCTCACTTCCCGATTATTGGCGATTCGCAGACATGGCTTTCCTTTTGGGCTTCTTACATCGGAGCCATTGCATCATTCGCTATGATTGCTGTAACATTTTTAACTCTAAAACAAAATCAAGCCCAACTAAATGAAATCAAACGCCAGTGGGAGGAGGAACATCGACCTCATCTCGTCTGCCGAATCATTGTAAATAAAAAAGCCTTTATTCTGCAAATATCCAATCCGAGCCAATTTGACGCATCTAACGTGATAACAAGCTTTGGAGATGACCTAATCAACAATCTTGATGATAAATTCCGCAACATGTACACCAATACTTCACAGAACCCTGTATATATCTCTTCTGGCAAATCTTGGAACTGCCTTATTGGATGGTGTGAAGATATTAATCAAAAATGGAAAGATAAGGATTTCAATATAATTACGGAAGTTAGCTATAATGACAAATATCGTTTAAACTCCATCATTCCCATCAAAACTTTTGTCAACCGCATTAACATACTCGTACAAAGTCCATTGGAAGATGCAGCTCAAGATTTGGTCGCAGGTCTTGTCAAACCCCATTCTGTCTCTCCACACAAAACAGTTCAAGTTTCTCTTGAAGAAATATCGAAAACCTTGAGTAAAATATCAACTAAACTTGACACTGTAGATGAAACAGATTAAGTAAAATGTGATAATTAAATAGAGCGAAGAAATTGCGATACTAAATTTCCTCGCTCTGTATATAACTCTATTTACCAAGTGACTTGAACACCTTAGCTATGCATCGCTTTTTCTGTTCCATATTGGGGTGAACATATAAGTCCAGTGTAGTCGAAATGTTGGAATGTCCCAGTAATACACTAACGGTCTTATAGTCACAACCGACTTCTATACAGCGAGTCGCGAAGCTATGACGCAGTCCATGATACTTCAGCTTGGGAATATCAAGTTTCTCCATAAGCCTTTTATAGTAGTTGCGATATGTGCGTGGCTCTGTCGGACGCTCATCATTAGTAAGAATGTAATAATCGTCATTAATTACTTTTTTCAAAGGCTTTAACATAGTAAGCAATTCTTTGTTTATCGGGATTTCACGGCAAGAGTTTTTTGTCTTTGGCGTGTTGATGACCAGCTCTGTATGTTTTCTCTCTCCTTCTATGATATAGATGCGTTCTATCGTCCGGTTAACGGTTAGAATCCCGTCATATACATTGATGTCGCTCCATTTCAAAGCACAGATCTCCCCTATACGCAGACCGGTACTAAGGCTGATATAGATACCAAGTCCCGGAAAGGAAAAGTGGCTCTGAATATAGTTCAGAATCTTTTTATGATTTGCCACGGACAAGACCTCCAACTTTTTACCAGCAACGTCTGTTGGGTACTTAATATCCCATTCGTAATAGTTCATCCATTCGTTTTTCACCCCGAATTTCATAACCATCTTTAGGACAACAAGAATGTCCTTAACAGATTTCATGCTCAATCCGCCTTCCAACTTTTCAAGCACAAAGCCTTGTACATCATTTTCATGAAGTTCGTTACTCTCACCAAACTTTGGCAAAATGTGATTTTCAAGAATCAACATGTAGGCTGCCAATGTCGATTGTTTCACATACGGTCGCTTGTTCTCTCGCCATGCGTCCGAAATTTCTCTAATTGTCTTCTGATTCATAATCTTGAATTTAATTGGTTCTAATAATTAGAGAAATATAATAGGTAATGTTCCCCATTTGAGATTTCCGGAGTTTACGGAGGAGTGGGAGGAAACTACATTGGGCAAAATTTCAGAGATAACAAAAGGCAGTGGAATATCTAAAGATCAATTATCTGAACAGGGCTCTCCTTGTATATTGTATGGTGAACTTTATACCAAGTACAAGTCTGAAATTATTGATGAGGTATATAGTAGAACAGAGTTGGATTCATCATCGCTGGTTAAAAGTAAGGCTAATGATGTCATAATCCCATGTTCTGGAGAAACTGCTATAGACATATCAACAGCTCGATGTGTTCCATTTAATAACATCCTGCTGGGTGGAGATTTGAATATCATAAGACTCAAACATGATGATGGAGGATTCTTTGCCTATCAACTTAATGGTGCTCGTAAAAAAGACATCGCTCGTGTCGCCCAAGGTGTTTCTGTCGTACACCTGTATGGTGAAAACTTAAAGCATATTAGAGTTTATCATCCTGCCATTGAGGAACAAAAGAAGATAACACGTCTATTGTCTCTCATAGACGAGCGCATTGCTACCCAAAACAAAATCATTGAGAAACTGCAATCCTTAATTAAAGGGCTTATAGATGATATAATAACTCTGAAATGTGGGCAGTTAGTGGCATTTGAAACATTATATAGTAAAGCAGGTGAGGGTGGAACACCCACTACGTCAAATACAGAATTTTATGATAACGGCAGCATTCCTTTCATAAAAATAGACGATTTGAGCAATAAATATTTATCGGCTAACAAAGACTATATTACAGAGTTAGGACTCAAAAAATCTTCAGCATGGCTGATTCCTACGCACTCCATTATATACTCTAATGGAGCAACAATCGGTGCTATTTCTATAAACAAATATCCAGTCTGTACCAAACAAGGAATTTTAGGTATTGTCCCTAATACAAATATTGATGTTGAATTTCTTTATTACTTTATGCAATCTTCATATTTTCAAAAAGAAGTTGAACGTGTTGTAACTGAAGGTACGATGAAAACAGCCTACCTAAAGGATATAAATCACATAAAATGCCCAATACCAGATTTAGATAGGCAAAAAGAAATTAGTCATCTTCTTTCAGTGTTATCGCTTAAAGAGGATGTTGAAAGGCAACTATTACAGAAATATCAAATACAGAAACAATATCTATTAAGGAAGATGTTCATATAAACATCTTCCCCAACAAATACAGTTTTTGTTGATTGAATGACGCAAGAAGTTCTTGCTCAACAAAAAGTTTGCTCTCCAATTTGTCAAGCACGTTTGCGACACGCTTTTGTTCAGCAAGTGAAGGACAATATATTTTCGCTTTACCATAATCTTTGAAGTAGATATGTGGTATCGCCATACCAGTTTTGTACGGTTGAAAGTTGAACACTGACAGCGCAAAGTACAGATACCGCAAATCATTGTTGCCTATGACAGTAAGATAGTTGAGTGTGCCAATTACCGAAAATTTGCCCTGTGCATAGGAAACTGTACCAACACCCGAACCATCCTTGATTACCAGTATCGCATCACCGTTCATTTGTGGCACATCTTTATAACCAACCAATCCATTTGCACCAAACACTTTGCATAGTCCACTAGACAAAACCTCGCTCTCTTGAAGTGTTGAGCTATGACACTCTAAACACTGAGAAATTGCAATGTTAGCCTTTTCTTTGGTAGTTAGCGCAACTGCAAGCCCTTTAATTAAGGATTGCTGTACAGTAATGTCCGCAATTATTCATCGGTGCTATTCTTCACAAACAAATATGATTCCACTGTCCGAATTACTCAAACAATGTTCTGATAGAAATCGCAGTGGCTCTGATTTGCAAGTTCTTTCGGTTAGTAACAAATACGGATTTATAGCTCAATCAGACCAATTTGAGGACAGAGAAGTAGCAAGCGATGATACCTCAAATTATAAGGTTGTGAAGAAAGGTATGTTTGCATACAATCCTGCTCGTATAAATGTTGGCTCAATAGCATTGTACGAAATGGACAGTAATGGTATTGTTAGTCCCATGTATGTTTGCTTTACTACAAAATCAGAATTATTACCCAGTTATCTAAAGTACTATTTTGCATCACAAACATTCAAACATGAAATGTATAAACGCCTGGAAGGCAGTGTTCGCTTATGTCTTACTTTTGAGGAGTTGTGCAATATAGAAATTCATTTGCCAAGTATTGAGCAACAAAAGAATATCAGTAAGTACATTTCAAAAATCGAAAACAATCTTTCATTAGTGGATAGCATATTTTCTAAATATCAGCAGCAACGAAGATACCTGCTCTCGCAAATGTTTATATGAACATCTGCGAGAGCAAAAATTGCTTCAATTCTTGTAAAATAGAAATGCCCCTTTGTTCGACTTCAAGTTTAGTATAAAAAGCATCAATAATTTTACATATATGCTGTTGCTTTGGTATAGGAGGTAGTCTAATTTCTACCTTTTGAAATATATCCATTCTCAAAGATGGTACAGTAGAACCAACTGAATTTCTAACAAAATAAGAATTTAATGTATTCATAAAATGGTAACAATACTTTGGTATAATACATGAAGCGAAATCCGTTATGGCGTAACACCTTTGGTGTAAAGCAAATTTCCCATTATAATATCGAGGATAAAAACTTTGTCCTTCGCCAGCATAAATAACAGCTTCTTTGTCAAACGAATAAGTTGGAAACCATTTTAATTCTTCTGAACGGTCAAAGAAAGGATACCAATCTTCTTGATGTTCTGTATTAGCATCTTGCACGTCACCAGCACCATTCGTAATATGTGCAATTTCGCCTAAACGTATGGTATGAGCATCTGCTATTGAATGAAAGAGTAAATCTGTTATTGCGGACTTTAGTTTTTTCAAATCCTCAATGATTTTGTTTTGGGTGGCGATACGCTCATCCAATAGTCGAAATAGCTCTGCTATTTTTGTGCGTTCTGCATGGTTCTCAGGAAAGTAGAATTCAAATCCGTTAAAATCAGATGTCGTTATCTGATTTATTCTTGCTCCTAGATTTTCTCCCACTTGCGAAAAATACTTCTTTGTACTTAGTAATGGAAGTATAAATGGGTTATCGTTAGCTCGATATACCATCATAAATGCCCCAAATGTATTGTTAGCATCTTCTTGTTTTATTATAGCATTTTTACCTATCAGTCGTTGGCTGCCATTTCTTGCACATACTAAAATATCATTCTCTTTCGTAATGATTTTGTCCTTAATATGTTTATTAACACGTACTAAATCAGAATAGTCTATCATTCCGTTTTTTATATTCGAGGAACGAAAGACAATAATTCCGTTATTATCTACAACATCAGAAGGTTTATATGTTAAACCTATAATTGTTTCACCGATTTCACCTAATGAATGTTTCTTCCACTCTCCACTAAACTCAGGGAATCTCAAATGGGGAACATTGAGGACTTTATTTTCGTTATTATCTGCCATAATCATTATTCTTTATCGGGATTGATATCAAACGGCAACAATTTGTCACCATCATTAAACCGGTCGAAATCGGAGATAAACGAACGGTCTTGAATCACTTTATATTTTTCATACTCACAATACGCCTTCTCTCGTGCCTCTTCTTGAGAAACTTTACCGGCTGAATCTTGTGCTTGATAGTCCATTGTAGCAAGAAACTGTTCAAGACGCTGCTTCCAGTCTGCCATCGTTGTAATGATATGGCGTTGAGCACGCTGTTCTGCAAATTCAAGAAATGCGTTAGTTACGCCGTTGAGTTCTGAAACCTCTTTGTCAGACAAGTAGTTCTTTGCTACAATCGTATCAGATTTCTGTACTCTGCCATTGGGAGCTTTTTTCCAAGTGGTCAGTCCCATGTGCGGCATTTCCGAGTCGGCACGTTCATATACTATTTCGGCAGCAGTACGATGAGTTACAGCCAAGTGCATCATGTTTTGCACCATCTTGAAGAACAATTTGGTACAATCCGACTTCGGGTCGTAATCCGCACTGCATTCGGCATAGATGTCTGTTATCTTTTGGTAGTATCTGCGCTCTGAGGTACGTATCTCACGAATACGCTCCAGTAAATCGTCAAAATAATCTTTGCCAAAGTGTTTTCCCTGCTTCAAACGTTCATCATCAAGCGCATATCCTTTAATAATAAACTCCTTCAATACAGATGTAGCCCAGATACGAAACTGGGTGGCTTGATAGCTATTGACACGATAACCTACCGCAATAATAGCATCCAAATTATAGAACAGAGGTGTACGTTCCACATCCCTTTTTCCCTCTGATTGAACTATCCCAATTTTTCGGATAGTTGCCTCTTTTGTAAGCTCGCCTGTTTCGTAAATCTGACCAAGATGATAGTTGACAGTCCGTACATCCACCCCGAACAAATCGGCCATACGCTTTTGTGACATCCAAAATGTTTCACTGTTGAATATCACTTCTATTCGTGCCTCGCCTTGCGCCGTTTTATACAGCAAAATGTTAGAACTCAACGAATTTTGCATCAATTCGTTTGTCGAAATTGTTCGAGTAAAATAATCGCGAGCTTGTTGTACCAACACTTTTTTGACATCGGCATTTTCGGCAACAATCATACATGCCATACGAGACAGACGGAAGATATTGACCTTACGGAATGAACCGCTTCCAATCCTTACCATATCAACCGCTTGGTTGAAATGGTCGTCTACATTCATTCCTTTTTCACCTGCCACCTTGATAGCCTTGTCTATGACTCTTTGGAATTTCCAATAAGCCGAATAGCCCATAGCAGCGCACAGGTCGCGAGAACTCCAGTATTCGTTTCCGCCCTCATCCTGACGGCGTATATTGCCGAATGATGGACGCATTTCGGGGATGTTGTCTATCTCTGCCATAGTGTAATTATTCAACCAGCCCCAATTCTTTCAAATAGATCTCTATCTCCTTATCCAGTTCGGCTCGCTTGGCTTCCAATTCCTTTATTTCAGCCATCACAGCTTTGATGTCGATAGGCTCTTCTTCCTCAAAAGTATCGACATAGCGAGGAATATTCAGATTATAGTCATTTTCGGCAACCTCCTGCAACGTAGCAAGATGACTGTACTTTTCAATTTCCTTGCGGTCACGGTAGGTTTCTACAATCTTCTGTATATGCTGAGGCCGGAGTTTGTTCTGGGTCTTGACCTTTTCAAACTCTTTGCTGGCATCAATGAACAAGATATTATCGTCTTCCTTACGGCATTTCTTCAATACGAGAATACAGGTCGGAATACTTGTACCATAGAATATATTGGCTGGCAAACCGATAATAGCATCGATATAGTTTTTCTTCTCTATCAGGAAGCGGCGTATAACACCCTCTGCATTCCCTCGGAACAGAACTCCGTGCGGAGCAACGCAAGCCATCGTACCACCTTCATTGAGATGATGAACCATGTGCAGGATAAAAGCATAGTCGGCTGTTTTCTTAGGGGCAAGCCGTCCTGCTTTACTGAAACGGTCGTCGTTGTTAAATTTGTCGGCGGCACTCCATTCGGCAGAGAAAGGAGGATTTGCAACCACCGCATCAAACTGCATATCATCGAATGCATCCCATTCAAGTGTATCGCCATTCTCTATTTTGAAGCTGCTGAAGCGGATGCCATGCAGCAACATATTCATTCGGGCAAGGTTGTAGGTTGTCGGATTCTTCTCCTGTCCGTAGATATATGCTGCCTTGCCAATACTTGCAGCACGGAGCAACAGTGAACCACTACCGCAGGTAGGGTCGTAAACATTACGCAAACGGTTATGTCCAAGAGTAACAATCTCCGCCAATATACGGCTGACCTCTTGCGGAGTATAGAACTCACCTGCTTTCTTGCCTGCACCGGCAGCAAACTGGCTAATCATATACTCATAAGCATCGCCCAAAATGTCAATCTCCTGCGATGCCTCCACACCAAACTTTATGTCATCGAGTGCAAGCAGAACATTGCTAACAAGCGTATTCTTGTCATCTGCTGTCTTTCCGAGCTTAGGGGAAGCAAGGTCAATATCCGAAAACAGACCACCGAAATCCTCTTCACTGTCACGTCCGAGCGTACTATCCTCAATGCGTTTCAATGAACGCTCCAGCATCGGAAGTATATTTTCTTTCCGCTTGATAGCTTCGATTACGGAAGAAAACAAGAATTTCGGTTCAATGAAGTAGCCTATATTTTCCAAGCACTGGTTCTTGACCTCTTCCTGCAATTCCGCAGCATCCGAATCGGGCATTTCCCATAATTTCTTGAATGTAACTTCATCATCCTCCAAAGCACTGTTAGCATACGTTTCTATCTTCTCCGACAGATATTTGTAGAAAATGAAGCCCAAGGTAAAATACATGAAATCGCTTGCCGACATATTGCCGCGCAAACGGTTTGCGACCTCCCAAAGCTGGTCACGGAGTTTCTGTTGCAGTTCTTCGCTCATATCTTTATTACTCTATATTATTCTGTATTACATCACTTTCCGGCAATGGTATATTGCTCTCTATTATACTTCTCAGGTCATCCAGCACTTTCCCTTTATATGAGAAATATTTTGCCCCTTGATATGCACCTGATGTATTCCGTTTCTCTTCTGGCATAAACGTACCGACAAAAGGGGACAATTTATAAATACGCCCTTCATATTCAACGGAATCATCGCTTGCCACCTTGACTTCTGTATTCGTAGGAATAAAGGTAACGCATTCGCCTATTTTAATACCGACCATGCTGAATTTGAAACGTCCTCGTTTTACGGTTCGTTTCTGCATTACAGACAACGATTCTTTTTCATTATGACAAACCGGTTTATTATCTACATAGACCGTGACAACCGCATCATCAATCATCTTGGCTATGTCATTGAATATATCCAAAGCTATTTGCGGCGGCACATTGAAAAACTCCCGATTCTGGCGAATACGCAAATCCGTCAACCGGTCGATGGTCTTGTGTACATGTTTTTCAACATCGTTATATTTGACAGTCTGAATGGTTGCATAAATCTCAAAAGGCAACGGAACTGCCGTATTATCAAGTTCCTTGGAACGTATATCAACAGGTCGCGCACTTTTACCGATCTTGACCCAATCCTCACGAAAACTTGGATTAGTCAAGATATACACATATCCTGGTTCATTTGTCTTTACCATATCTGTATTCCTTTTAATCCCAACTGAAAGTGCGTATGATATTACGCAATCTGTCTAAAATCCTTGCCAACGCCTTTCTCGTTTTTATCAGGCCGAGATGCTTCTCTTTCAATGCTTTTTGTATGATTTCTGGCTGCTCTTTTTGCAGGTAATCATATTCTTTAAGGAAGTGATTCAATACCGATGACGATATATCCTCTTCCTCAGCCAATGAGTTGACGGCATTTTCTCGCTCAACGGCAATATAGCGGTTCAACCGTTCTTCCAAATCGCTTGTACCGTCAACCTTGCCTCGCTGCATCATGAAGTTTTCCTTATCGTCATCCACATTCTTTTGAATGAAGCCATCGATAAGTTTGGCTTTGCTGCGCATTTCAGCGTCCTTAATCATCGTGTCAATGATATTCTGACGGCGTTCCGCATAATCGGCACTATATGGGTCAAGTTCTGCAATGAGTTCAAGGATATATGCCACATTGATAACGTCGCTATGCAAAAGCTCAAGGCAGAAATCCACATCGCCGAGGTCTCCATCATCCGAAGTATCTGTATTATCATCCGGTTTGGAAGACGGAGCTGGATCAACGAGTGCAAAAGTATCATGGATATCAAGATACTTACTCCTGAAATCCATAAACTGCTGTTCCGTCATGCCGAGATCATCAGCTTCTTCGCTATAATCCTCATATATTTGAATCTCTGCGTGTTTACGGATAATATCACGAAATGCCAAAACAAACTCTTTCTTAGCCGTTTCGCTCTGCAAAAGGTCTATGCAGTTTGTGTCCGGGTATTTCTTCAGAAAATCGGATGCAAGTTCCTTGTATTCCTGTTTGATTTCTTCAAACGGAGGTCGCACTATTTCTTCCGGATTGTTGCTGTTACTGAATAATTTGATAGCAGCATCCACATTGCTCTTCAAATCACGGAAACATACAATCTTTCCGAAGCGTTTCTTTTCGTTCAGCACACGGTTCGTCCGGCTAAATGCCTGCAACAAGCCGTGGTATTCCATGTTCTTATCTACATAGAGCGTATTAAGTTTCTTGCTGTCAAAACCGGTAAGGAACATTCCGACAACAAGGCAAAGATCAAGCGGCTTCATATCGGCTCGCTTCTTTTTCATGCGCAGGTTGATGTCATCGTAATATGCACGGAAGTTCTCAGTCGTAAACGATGTGCCGAACATTTCGTTATAGTCATCCATGATGGCTTGCAGCTCATCGACTTCGCCTGCACTGTCATTCAGATAAGAACCTGTACCCATTCCTGTCAGTTCATCATCCTGACTTCCATTGGCTGCATAGGTAAATACTGCACCTATACGAATCTTAGGATTCAGTTCCTTGAATATCTTGTAATAACGGATAAGCATCGGCACTGACTGCACGGCAAACAGCGCATCGAACTCTCCGTCAAATGTTGACTTATTGAAATTATTAAGGATGAATTGGGCTATTTCCGTCATGCGATTGGTACTGCCGTTCTGCACCTCCTCACTGCCATGATAGTATTCCACAAGAAAACCGAGAACATTCTCATCAGCAATGGCATCCTTAATCAGATAGCGATGCAGGCAGTTGCCGAACACCTCTTTGGTCGTATGACCATCAACTGCATTCTCTGTAAATATTGGAGTTCCGGTAAATCCGAATATCTGGGCATTATCGAAGAATTGCATAATCTTCTTATGACTCTCCCCGAAATGGCTACGATGGCACTCATCGAATATCATCACGATACGAGAATGGCGTATCGAATCTATTTTGCTGCTATACCATGTCTTGCTTACGGCTGCATTGAGTTTCTGAATAGTGGTAATGATAATCTTGGAGTTGCTATGCAGACGTTTTACCAACTCGTCCGTATTGTCCGTACCGTCAACGGCTCCCGGTTCAAAGGCTTCATATTCCGACTGTGTTTGTGTATCAAGGTCATGGCGGTCGACAACGAACATTACCTTATCTACATCATCTAACTCCGAAACGAGTTGCGCAGTTTTGAATGAAGTCAAAGTCTTTCCTGCCCCTGTTGTATGCCAAATATAACCGTTATCATTGGAGTTCTGCACTCGATCCAATATCTTTTCTACTGCATAGAACTGGTATGGGCGCAACACCATCAAGCATTTATCACCTTCATGTAATACGATGTACTTTCCGATAATCTTACCGAGCGTACACTTTTCCAAGAAAAACACAGCAAACTTATCCAGTTCATTGAATGGCAGGTTTGCCGCATCCGTCCAGTTGAATGTAAATTTATATCCGCCATTGGGATTATTGGCGAAATAACGAGTGTTCACACCATTGGAGATGACAAACAACTGAATATAATCGAACAACCCATGAAAGGATGTCTTATGATAGCGTTGAATCTGATTGTATGCCTGTTTGAGTTCTACTCCCCGACGTTTCAATTCAATCTGAACTAAAGGGAGACCATTGATAAGAATCGTCACATCATAGCGACACTTCTTTCGTCCCTCCACCGTAATTTGGCTCGAAACCTGAAATTCGTTCTGACACCATTGGGTACGATTAAGAAACTCTACCCAAATGCGCTGTCCGTTAGCCGTATCAAGAGGATATAGGTCGCGAAGCTTCTTTGCTTTTTCAAAGCGAGTACCACCTTCCAGATAGATTAATATCTTCTCGAACTCTTCATCCGTAAATGAGTTACGGCCAACTTCCGCCAGTTGTTTCTTGTTGTGAATTTCCAACTGCCGCTTGAAATTGGCATAAAGATTATCTTCTTCGGTAATCTGAACATACTCGTAGTCCATTTGCCGAAGTGTGGCTATCAGTCCGGCTTCCAACGCCGCTTCGCTCTGTATTGACATATTCTTGCGCCCTGTTATGGTGTTATTACTTATCTATTCCGGCTTGCAGTATTCTGATGCCTAATGCATTTTCTATCTTGCACAAGGTTTCTAATGACAGATTCTCGCGACCTTTCAGCACCTTGGAGACATATTGCTGAGTGCAATTCATCTTCTCGGCCAACGCTCGTTGTGTCATACCAAGTTCCTCCATTCGGTTTGACATAGTTGCAGCGATAGCTTGCGAATGACACATCCACTTTTCGTCTTTATTCTCCTCCGTTCCTTCAACCAATCCTAAAACCGTGTCTATCTGTTTTTCAGCCATTGTATACATCAAAAAATACCTTTGCCTTACTCTGTAGGCAAAGGTAGTATAAATAATCGAGATGACACAACTTTCAGGTTGTTGATTGATTTTTTTTTGAGCAAAGAATATTCCTATTTAATTGCTGTTATCCTTAAATCATATCTACGGCTACCAGCATCAAGAGCAACATCATACTCTTTCAGTCCTTTTTCAACTGCAATCAGATGTAATTCATCCTTATCCTTTGGGATTATATCTGGACCATAATAAATTGCATTCAAACATCCGACATCTGGAATTGATGCATAATTATTCTCATCCTCTAAGTTATAATACAGCATTCTCCATTCATGTTCATGTTCGTATTCTTTTTGGTCCTTATAAAGATAAGATCGATACCAATATAATTGATTGACTGATATCATGGAAGACAAAAAGTTCAACCAATTTTTATCTCCAACTTGCTTAAAATACTCGTAAGTATGAATATTTCCCTCATCCAATGTAACGTCAGGTCTTAATTCAGTATAAATCACAGGAAAGAGATTTACATCCATTCCCAATGAGTTATATTTAAAAATACATTTTCTAAGATCGTATTCTAATGCAAATCCCTTATACCCATCAGCATATCTATCCCACATATATTTTGACTGTACACTTTCTGTAAAACATGCTATTTTTGCACTATTTCTCGGATTTCTAAAACGCGACTCTTGCTTTTTTATCGCAGACCCAATGTTGTTACAAAAATCCATATATTCATCTGTCAATATTTTATCTATAATTTGTTCATCCGTATATCCACACTCTCTGTAGTAACATATTTGCGTTGCCTTTTCTGCCCTTATATCAGAGGATTTCTGGGTTATATGCGACAATGTTATGCGCAATGCATCCTTTAATGCCTTTTTTAAATCTTCGCGAATTTTGTCTTGATCTATATATAAATATGAATCATACTTATCCGGAAACATTCCTGCATGGCATAATGAAATAGTTCCGGATTTTAATGATTCAATAGTATAACCTTTATCGTCTATTTTACGATATCTAAAAAGTTTTTCTGGAATATTAGGAAGTATCAATTTGTAAATATTACTCCATACATCTGAAGTTGCAGCTTTATCTATATTGAACGGAATATAGGATTGCTCTATAATTTCCTGAAATTGTTTTCTAAAATCTAGCATCTTTAAGTCGTGAATTGTTATATCCTTTTATTTCATTAACTCAATAACATCTTCTGGCAACATTGCATTCCCAGCATCATCTTTCAGAGCACTCTTAAGAAACAGCACCGGAACGATGGTGTAGTTCTTGATAAATAGTAACAAATTAGCTTTACGGAGAAGTTCGCCTGTCAGTTGTTTGCCATTCTCTTGGGTTGTCCATTTGCATTCGTCAACCAGCAGATACTTTTTATCGAGCGATTCTGCCATCACATCAAATTCAACTTGTTCCGGCTTCTTGTCCTCATTGAGACATGGGTAGCGCCTTGGTTATCGGCATTATGAAGTAACTCATACACAAAATGTGCTTTGTCTTTATAAAGATTCTGGGCGATTTCCAATGCTCCACGATACATAGGATTCTTGAAGATTGTCCAAGCCTCCCGACCTTGTTTACTGAGTACCTTGAAATATAATTCCTCCTCCTGATTCATAACTGCTCCTTGATTTTTCTGATGACGTCTTCCACCTCTTCGGTCATTATTGCACCATTTTCATGATCGCAAGTCGTGAAAAGATTTTCTCCGAGGGTATAACCTATTTCCTCGTAGAATTTTAGTTTACGCTCCCATGAAGCCTTGTATTCCGGAACGACAAGCATTCCCAGATGTTCCCAGATGATTCTATCACCCCATGGGGTTTCAAAGGAAAAGTCGGGAATGCATCGGTGGCCATTTTCTTCCAGTAGTTGCTCGTACTCAAATTCCACCCCAGCATTTACCAATTGGTTTACAATTACAACTTCTGACTTGCTACGCACAAACAGACCTTTCTTGGCTGTTCCATGAATCAGGCCCTCAACATAAGGAATATTAAGACGTTCGGCTCGAACGGAATAGTCAAATAGATTGGTATTTCGTCGTGCGAGCACTGAGGCTTGTGGTTTAGTAAATTCTCTCAACCAACCAATAGAATCTTGAACAAGCAGGACTACACGCTTCTTTGCTCTGGTAAGAGCTGTATATATCAACTCACGACTTAAAATGCGGCCGGTTTTGGGCAATACCACAAAAACCGTATCAAAATCGCTGCCCTGGCTTTTATGGATTGTAATAGCGTATGCAAGCTCAATAGCAGCATCCTGGTCTTCCCCTTTATCTCCCCTGAAGCCGAAGGTTTCATGAGGTATGCCAACATACATAACATTGATATGTCCTTTATTTATAGACTTAACAAAGCCTATCTGGCCATTGGAGAGAGGATATTTTTCTTTTGATGGATAGGATTCTCGTAATATATTTTGAAGTTGAATGACTTTATCATTCTTATATATCTTCTGGGTTCCGATTTCCTGATAATCCCCTTTGCGATTGATATTATTTCCAACCCATGACTGAAGATAGGAATTCAGTTGATATGTACCCCATGCGAGATTTATTACTGGAGCAAGAATCTGAAGATTTTCGAGCGCTGCCGGATCTGACTCAAGCGATTTTAAGTCGTCAATACCTATTTTTTGCTTCAAGGATTCTGGCAGTTCGACATCGGAACAAGCGAGTTCCTTGCAAATTGCATCCCTAAGGATTTGAGGCAGATCCTTTTCATCGTTCCAGTAATAAACTGAAAGATCGCCTTTGAGATTCTTGCTTTCGATTTTCCAAAATATTTCATCGGCAAATTTCTCCGGTTTGTTTCCACTGAACCAAGAGGCCAAAGTCAAGACATCTGAATCTCCACTGGCTATTGTGCGCACAACGGTGCGGAGATAGGTAATGGCAGATTTCAGATTGGCGTCCGCGTCATCACAATTAAGATAATGGCATAAATCCGAGAAAGCCCTGCCCGGACCTATCGGAGGTAGCTGATAGGGGTCTCCGATAAGTATTATTCGGTTTATGAACTTCAGGTCAAGCGACATAATAAGCGCATGAAACGTGTCGGTAGTTAGCATCGAACATTCATCAATGATTATATTCTTAGCACGTGAGTATTTGCGCGAGTCTTCAGTTAGACGCGGTTTCATGTTTTCAAAATCGAAGGCGCCGAGACTGGCAAGAAACTGAGCTACGGTTTTTGAACTCACATTTTCGGCCATATTACTGAGCCTTACTCTCGCCTTTCCAGTGGGAGCCAGCAGCAGAACGCCTTCTGCTTTTATCTTGTCAGAACAGAGAAAGGATCTCACTACGGTAGTCTTACCGGTACCTGCGCCTCCCGTGAGAACTGAAAGGCGCTTTTTGTCCATCATTTCAAGAGCTTTGGCCTGCTGTTCAGTAGCCTGTTGACTGCGCTCGTTTGTAGGATCATAATTCTTGTCTGACATAGCGAGGGATAGCCAGTCCTCACCGGTAGGCTTCTTAACATCTCTCTTTGCTCTTTCTCGTAGCACTTTCCGAAGAAACTCCTCCATTTGATAATATTCCTTGAGTTGGATAGCAGTAGGGTTCTCATCAGGAACATAATCGAAGGATACTTCAAAAAACTGGCGATGTGTGAGAAGTATGTTTTTCGGGAGGCGAGCTTTGTCTTCTTCCGTCATTATGTCGCGCAGATAGTCCTCCATCTCTTTTATTGACACAAGGGTATCACCATCTGTTAGAACGGAATAAAGCCTTTCAACGACTAATGATCTAAGGCGTCGAGTATCCAAAATGGACTCCGCTGCGAACGGAGGCACTGGAACATTATCACCCTGAATTGTTGGGTCGGGGAAGGCTCCAAGATCAATTGTACGCGTTGAAACTTTCTCTATAAAATTCCGAGCGCACCATTCGCTAATGAGGTATGGATTGCTTAGTATATCAGACTCTACATCATCTATAAAATGCTCAATAACATCGGATTCAAGTTCAAATCTGGATAAAGTGATAAGACGCTCACGTACATTACTTGTTTGGCCCTCCCAACTTATTCGATACGTAGGAAGAGACGAGTTGTAAACAGCACTATCAACTTTGATTTCCTTATTTAGCAACTTTTCAAAATGCCCCCAGGGATTGTCTTTCGGTCCACATCCTTTTTTTCGCAGGTCGCTTTCAATCAGATTGCCATAATCTATTCCCAGCGCTTTAAGTGCTGAAGCGAATGAAGGGAAGGGAGTGATTTGTTTCTTGACATGCTCAATACGGGCATCAATCCACCTGAGTTGACATTGCCATCCCTCGATTGAGCCAGCCAAGCCATGTCGAATTACTGCCTCCAACGAACGCCGAGCAGCTTCAAGAATCAATAGCATTGAATGATTGCTTATAAAATCACAACCATATGATAGTTCATCAAATATCTTTCCGCTACTGTCAAATTTATCCAGCGATAATTTGATCTCATCAAGAGCCTGTATCTTTGACAGACCCTTCCCTTGGAATATATTCTCATCCAACTCCAGATATTCTTTATAGGGGAGAATGAAGCCGCGAGATTCTTTCAGGTCTGGGCGAATGGAATGAGAGAACATTATCTCCCATAAGGGATATGTATAATCGGCAGTTGTTTCGTAGTCTTGAACACCACAATTTTTTACTATATCCCCCATTCCCACAATCATTCGTAAACCTTCATCGTCAATCGGATTGCCTTTCTTACAATAAAAGACGCATATCGATTCCTCGGTTATCTCTGAGCTGAACCATTTAAGCACATCATACAATCGCTCAGGATTATAAACCCAAGCCGAACCGAAAGGTGCACTTTCGGCAGGGCGAAATTCAGGATGCTCCTTGCTAAGGTCTTTCTGTGCATCCATATTCAAGTAACGGAATGGTATTCCAAGAGCTGAATAAGCTGGTATCATTACTTTTGTAGGTAATAACTTAGAATGTGGATTGTCTGAATTCCAAGCATATATGTGAATAAATTCACGCTCATAAGCCTTGTAATTCATGAATCCCCCATTCTCTCCAGCACAAGCAGGACGTTCTTTTGTAGTTAATTTAGACCAGTCGATTCCACACGACAACTGCTCACAATCTACTTTTGAGTTGACAATATTAGGTAGTTGTTTACAGAATGTATTACAACGAGGATTTGCACATACATGCGAATTCCAACCATTGTCGTGCCAAGGTACTCGAACAGATATATGTTTCATTTTTTTAATCTTTTTACAATGTTAAATTATTGTTATACAAAATCATTATTACAATTATAAACTCATCTAACTGAAACTACTCCATCTTACATCGCTCATCCAACACTCCGGCAAACATATCCATCTCTCTCTTGGAAATCCCCAATCGTGTTGCCAATTCTCGCCATCCTTTTATAGCTTCAGTTACCTCAACAACAATCTTTTCTGCTGTTGTACGGTTTAGCATATAGTCTTCGCAAGCATCCAGCAAAATACCCAGTTCTGCCTTATTGGAGGTTGATGAGACAAGCAGACTCTGATACTCATTCAAAGTAGGGTTCATGTCATATGCAGGAGAAAGCGTCCAACCTTTTGCAGTCAAAAGAAAACCATGATTACGGAAATGATCATCGCTATTACCAATGCAGATATTGAAAGCCACACGGCGATAGAGTTCCTGCAGATTCTCTTCCACATTCGTGCAGTTCTGGATTATGAAATCGACTATATCCAGATAACCATGCCCTGTAGTTGCATTGTCACCGTCATTGAGTCCCAATAAAGTCATTGCAGAAGCAAAGTGAATCCGTTTCCCCTCTTGGGTTCTGTCGAAGCGTTGAGAAAGCAACGTGTGATATTTCTTTCCGGTTGCCAGCACTTTGGTCTTTGCGGCATTTATACCGGCTTTTGCAGCAAGAAGGTGACTGAAATGCTCCCAAAGTCCGGCATCATAATCATCCTTGCGAGAAGGGAACTTGGCTATATAAAGCGTTTTATCCGTGTCTATCACACTGGCTTTAGGTCTTGCACCTCCCAATGAAGAACCGGGCTGCACGAGTTGGGCAACCCATTTCCTGTCAGGCAGGACATTCCCCTCTTCACTTTTCTCAATTTCCGCACTGGCCGCAATCAACTCCCTTATATCCGCCAGAGGTGGGATTTTCAACAACTCACTTACATTTATAAATCCTCCGTCTTTTAACTCCTTGAAACGGAAAGCACCCATTCGGGAAAAGTCATCGATACTAGTCAAAAAATCGAAAGAAGATAGTCTCCGTACCGGTCGCCCCTCTTCCATCGCAGCAATCTGCTCACGTCGCAACAACAGCGTTCGTCCCCAACGATCCGGCAAAGCATCCGAGAAACATCCGAATATATCTTTCTCCGGTTGCGTATATTGCTGTCCCGGATAATTATTGAGGTCATCACTCAGAAATAAATCTCCGTGTTTCTTCAGCCATTCATCGCTGAAGGTAAAGCAATAGCTGTCCGAGCCACGAAGAGATTCATAGCCTAACTCGCCAACGAGTTCTGTCTCGTTGAGCCAGTCAAAATCGGCATAAACATATAACATCTTCATCGTTTACTCCTTTTTTGAGGCACGTTCCCTTGTCTTCAAACTCAAATCCTGCAAGGCTTTTCCCAATTTATCTTCTTTGGCTAGCCACAGAATATCATCGTCCAGTTGCAGAGCATAGAGCACTCGCAAATAAATTCCGATTGCCACAGTCGGCGCACCTTTCTCTATTCGGGACACAGTCAACGGAGAACAGGTGGCACGTTCTGCCACCTGAGCTACGCTCAAATTCCTGCGCAAGCGAGCCAGTTTAATCTGCTCTCCCACAACTGACATTTTCTGCTCCAACTTTCGGGGCAACTTGGTTCCCATTGTATTTTTAGCCATAATCAACTTATCATATAATATGCAAAGATATTACTTTTTACCTATTTAATGATATATTGCGGACGCAAAAATCACAAATTCAAAAGATACGACTATTAAATACTGATTTTGCTACCAAAATAGAGATTTCAAAGAAGCAGACTTCTACCTTTATCTATGATTATAGTCAAGATAAAAGCCAGCTTCTTCAATTTAAGCATCACTCGATGGGTTTCACCAATTCTTCATCCTGCCATTCCGCAAGAGAAACAATCGCATTGTATTGCTCCAAAGTCAAATCCGATTCACTATCGTCTGAGCATTCGTATTCCCACGGCAGTTCGTAAACAGTACCTTCTTCCTGATAATCCATATAGTTATGGTACGTATTAGGAATTAACCGCACATAATCTTCTTCGCGCAGAATCCTCAAAAGTTTCTCGGCATCACGAATCAATAATGGCACTCCGACCTTATATAGAGCAGTGGCAACCTCAATGGCCAGCTCGACATTTGCCGAGTAGCTATTAGAAACAACTATCATCCAACCCTGCTGTGGCACCTTCGATGCAATGATGTTCAAGCGCGAAAACCCCAACTCGCCATAGTGGTCTGTTGCAAACCGTATAAAATCCTCCGGGCTGTCAATGTCATAGAGTTTATCTACATCTACGAATTTCACTCGTTTGTAATAGACTACATCTCGCAGTTCTTCCGGGATATTCGGTTGTTCTTCGTAGAGACGATTTCCAATACTTCGCTTCCGGTAGTATGCCTCATAAGCCTCGTTAGCGATACGATAATATGTGCAATATTGCCGAATGGTCATAGTCTTCAGATGAAGTGCGGAATGTTCCTTCGCAGAATCCTCCAAAGCCTTTATCGCTGTTTCCCGATCTTCCACATTAATCTTAAAGCTCGGAGCTATCCTATTGAGTTCCTTTCGTGCAATCCGCCCAATCCGTTGCTGGCACGGCAGATTGTGCGCCACATAGTCGTTGAACCCATCAGGATTTGCAACAATAACATCAACCAGCCTCTGCAAATAGCAGAAAAGTCGGGCAAGGGAATCCTGATACCATCCGTTATCTGATTCTCCTTCGGCACAAGAGGAGCGATTCGTTATGACGAAATGCGTATGTTTTCGGTCTGTAATGCGAATCGACCGGAACTCTTCGTATCTATAAGAGGCGATATGAAACCACTGCGTTTCCGTTGGATTGAATGCGAGCCAGTCCGCAAGGAACGCATCTTTGCTTTGATACTCTCCCGAAGCAATCAGTTCCTCGACATCACCCCATTCCTCAGAAGTGGGGCGTGGCACCTCAATGTAGAAGCCACGGTACTCATCATCTCCCATTACGGCAAATCGCTCGAACTGATGCTGAATTTCAACTAGACGTTCCAGCATATTGCCGCTAACTGTGATTTCACAATGACGCATTTCACCCATTGCTTCTATATGCGAAGCGTTCAAGCCAACCTCATTTGCCAAATCAATAAAGAGTTTTCTATCTATTATTCTTTCATCCATTGCTTAATGCTCATTAAATTTCAACATGCTTTTTCGGATCAAACCCATTCACAATGTGCTCATTCGCAAAAATATATCCCATCTGATTACAGATTACTTTTGTACTACCAATCTCTGTGTCTATATTGGTATGTGAATGTCCATAAATCCAAATATCTATCCGACTGTTGGCAATCCAATCACCATATTCGCTAGCAAATGCACTATTCAGTACGGAGTTCTTGTGCTGTGGATCAATCACCTCCAAAGTAGGCAAATGATGAGTAACCACCACAATATGACCAGCCGTGCTCTCTTCGACACTTTTCCGGATAAAATCAATACAGGTCTCATGCATCCGATTGAATTCCTCTACCTGTAGCAATTTTCCGTCAAATTTGATTTGGCGAAAGTCATTCATACCTTTCCACACGAAATACTCGTCATTCGGGTTAATCCGTGACCATAGCGTACTCAGGACAAAATCGGTATCATCGATACGGATTACCTGATTCTGATAGAACCCTACATTCTCACGGAACATCCACTTCCATTGCAGCCCTCGTTCCATCACGTCCGAATAATTATAGTATTCGTGATTGCCGGGAACAATCAGAACCTGCCTGTAATTATCCGAAGCCCATTTCCAGAATTTCATCATAGGAGCTATCCTATCCCTAAGATAGAATATATCTCCAGCCAAAACCAGCACGTCACCGGTAACAGGTAATTCATTATGCTTTAAATATCTGCTGTTCTCCCTGAACTCCAGATGTAAATCGCTCATGTATTGTATCTTCATTGCTCTTTCATTTTTAATTGTTCAACTTGTTTTTCAATAATTATCTTCATCTGTGCAAATGAAACCGGCATAAAGTTGTTGTTATCAACACCTACGTCATATTGTGTAGGATAGAGATACTGAAGCCGGGCTGCATCAATTCCAGTGTTATTCTTCCTCGTATGCACATGGCCGAACAGTTGCCATACATCTTTATAGCCGCCATCAAAGCACAGAAACGGATAGTGATTCAAATATATCTTCTGTTTATCCACTTCTATATGCATCTGCATGGTCACATGCTCAAACCTATCGACATACCCCTGCCTCAAGTTCTTTAAATCATGGTTGCCGAGAATCAGATATATCTTGCCATTCAATCTATCAAGAATTTTAGTCCATTCAGCTGAACCGCCCAGACAGAAATCACCCAAGTGAAAAACAGTATCATCCAAGCCAACTGTATTATTCCAATTGGAGATAATCGTTTCATTCATCATTTCCACATCCTCAAAAGGTCTGTTGCAGAAACGAATGATATTTCCGTGATAAAAGTGGGTATCAGATGTAAAAAATACTTTACTGCCATCAAATTTATAATTCATTTCTTCTCAATTTATGTGCATCACTGCACGTTAATAATCTGTTTGTCAATCACCCATCAGACGGAAATGACAGAAAAGCATCGTAAGATAACTGTCACAAATGGGTATAAAAACAAAATAGTTGGAAAGTTCGGTAAAGACTCTCCAACTATTCAGTTTATATTTTCAATCAGGGGTAGAATAAACTACACCATGCTATGTTCTTCGTTGGAAAGTATTTATAATACAAGGTTCAATGCCAAAGACATGAACACACAATACAGATTCAGGGCGTTTGTTACCCCAAATTGTGACCTTCGATAATATGTTCATTCTATTTCTTTGCATTGTTAGTTTTTATATCGTTTCAAACTCAGCGCAAAATTAGCAAATAAATTCCATATCACACATCGCTTTCTGAGAAAATCCACGTAACCTTTTGCCTATATGCCGCATAATAAAAACTGAACCTATGCAATTAATACACAGATTCAGTTCCTTATCATTTAGCTCACTCCATTGATTCCCGAATAATCCGCCGAGTCTCTTTCTTATACTCCTTGCGGTCATATTCGAATCCCCTGCACATCCAACAGCTACACGGAGTACCTGTTGTTTTGTAAACTTGTGCCCATTTCTCTTTTGCCAATTCAAACCAACGGGGATGCTCATAATAGCTTCCATCCTCACGAATGATGCAATGACCATAAGCGGCATAAAGAATCATGCGAGCCTTAAACACACGAGCCATTTGTTGGCGTCTCCAAAATTTGTTTCTTTTGTCCATCGTCTCTTTCTATTAAAGTTAGGATGAACGATGATGTTACTTTGGTGAGACTTAATATATCCATAGAATTATAC
>ERZ1643251.1516-NODE-1516-length-26248-cov-11.182988_pt1 | contig 26248 bp, 39 predicted proteins | sample MGYA00579261_ERZ1643251 | MGnify/ENA primary metagenome ERZ1643251 (study PRJEB29033, sample SAMEA4952267) | chicken gut metagenome | biome: Broiler Chicken; feature: Gastrointestinal Tract; material: Caecum | place: Ireland | collected 2018 | study: Broiler... | reverse complement strand
TTATAAATATCTTCCAAACTATTGGAACCGGCTCAAAGAATTTCAAAAAAAGACAAAAAGACCTTTTAAAAATAATAAGTGTACTGTTTTTGAATTAGAAGAAAGATTTAAAAATGAATTAGGAGAGAAAGATGAATAGAGAACTAAAAGCTGCAAAAAACATAATAAATACTATCTTATCTCAAAATTATAATATCGAATTGCTTGATTCAATATTAAAAATAAATAGTAATGATAAAAAAGAACTGCTCAAACACATTTCTGCTTTGAAGGAAATTTTTACAAAAGCCGAAAAGCAATTAAAGAAAGAATTAAAAAGTGAGGTGGCATATGCTAAAGATTAAAGATAACATAGATTTAAAAGAATTAGAAAAGTTTGGGTTTATTAAAAATAGTTTTTATTACACGAAAGAATTGGATTATAAGTATTACAAAATAAAAATAGATGTTGAATTGGACAGAAGATATATTATTATCCAAAATGATTATTATGATAGCGATTATGCCTGCTATGTACCTGATGTTATATATGATTTAATACAAGCAAATATTATTGAGAAAGTAGAGGATAAGTAATGGAATTAAAAGAAGGTATGTATGTAAGAATAAATAACAATTTTAGAACAATATGTATCGGAATTGGTAAAGTCGTTAAAATTTTTAATGATACAGTATTCGTTAAGATGAGTAAATTTGATTCACCAATATCATTTAAAAAAGATGAAATCAGCAATTCTAAAGGCTACTTAATAAATTTAATAGAAGAAAATGATTTATTAGAGATTAGATATTTAATCAAATCCAATGAATATCAAAAAGAAGTATTACAAGTTATTAAAAATGATGATGGGAAGCTTTATGTAAACTCATTTCCTAGGAAAGTATTTATAGAAGATTTTGACAGATATGGCGTAGAAATCCTATCAATATTAACTAAAGAACAATTTGAAAGTCAAAAATATATTGTAGAAAGTGAGTGATTAGAATGGATTTATGGATAAGAAGCCAAGATAGAGAATGTTTATTAAAAACTGATATAGTAATGATGGAAGTAATAACAAAAAACGAAGAATATTGGATTTGTGCAGGTTATGACATGTATGACCCATGCAAAGTTTTTGGCGTTTATCATTCAAAAGAAAGAGCATTAGAAGTATTAGATGAAATAGAAAATCATTTAATAAATAGTTCTTTCGCAAAGAAAACAAACGGATTAGGAGAAGTAAAAGATATTATACCAAACCCTTTATTTGTTTATGAAATGCCAGAGGAGTGATTAGAAATGAAAATAAAGATAATTGATTTGTTTAATAAAATTGTTAATAACGATGAAGTGCCAAAAAAGATAAGATATTTTGGAGAAATATATGAGTATTCAGAAGAAATGAAATTTTATTATCAAAACGGATTTTCTATGTACAGAGATTTTTTTACAGAAGGTAACTGTTTAAACGACGAAGTAGAAATTATAGAAGAAGAAAAAGAAATAGAAAAAATAGATATTACTAAGGCTTATTTATCTTCAAATTTTCATGAGAACGTTTTGGAAGATATTGCAACATTGCAAACTAAAGTCAATGAATTAATAGATGAAATTAATAAATTAAAAAAAGCAGGATAATTATGAAAGAGAAAATATTCAAAACATTATCAAAATATAAAAAAATACTTGAAGAAAAAGGCTATAATGTGATTTATGTTGGACTATATGGAAGTCAAAATTATAATTTACAAGATGAATATAGTGACATTGATGTTAAAGCTATAATTTTGCCTAATTTACATGATGTTATTTTCAGAAAAGTTACAAGTAAAGTGATTGAGTGTGAAGAAGGCAATATTGATGTCAAAGATTTGTTGACGTTTTATGATGTGATTAAAAAAGGAAATTATAGCTATGTAGAATCGATTGAAACTGAGTACAGTATTGGAGACAAGTATATAAAACAGTTATTTTCGAAGTTTAAACCGAACCTAAAATCATTTTTAGGTGCTATGCACGAAAAAAGAAAAGCATTGACTCATGAGTATCCTAGCAAAAAAGAAGAATTTGCTAAATGGGGCTTCGATCCAAAGCAATATCATCATATTTTAAGATTAAGTGATTTGCTAAGTGCTAATTATACACGAATTATGAATAATGAGCCACTTATTAGTTTCATTAAATATGAAGATGACGAAGAAAGAGAATTTCTTATAGATGTTAAAAGAAATTTAGTAAGCTATAATCGTGAATATGTAGAAAAACAAAGTGATGGAATTATTGAGCACAATAAGATGAGGATACCAGAGAATTATAAATACGAAGTTGTAAATATTGACGATGAAATAAATGATTATATCGAAAAGCATATTAAATTGGAACTAATTAAGGACAATCCTGTCTCTTATGCAAGAGAGATTAGAACATTTGATACGAAAATTCCCAAAAAGGACTTAGAAAAGTTTCCTGTATTAAAAGAATATGATGGAAAAGACATTTCTTATATTGTTTATGAAAGTTTAGAAATATTATAAAAAGAAAGTAATTTTAATGATTATAAGTAATAAAATAAAATGCAAAAAATGTGGAGATATTATAGAAAGTACTCATTGCCACGATTATAAGCATTGTAGGTGTGGCTTAGTTGCAGTTGATGGTGGTCATGAATATCTCAAGCGAGAATTTCCTGGATTCCCAATGGAAGACTGGTATGAAGAATTAAGCGAATGTGAGGAAGATAATGAAGACGAGCAAAAACCAGACTTGCATTCATTCAAAAAGTGAAAACGGCAAATTTATTTGTGATATTTCAGATTTTGAAGTTGATGGCACGCATTGTGCAGGATGTGTGAGTTATGAAAATGCAGATGATTATCAAGTGTGCGATTCATGTAAAAATTTAGTTAAGAAGGAAAATATGCATTATTATGGAAATGAATGTATATGTGAGGAATGTATTATAAATGGATATGGAGAATAATATTGATACGTTAGAATTGGGAGCTGGTCAAAATCCTGTTCCTGATGATTTAACAGAAAAGTGTTATCAGTTTAAATTTAATGCAACAATTAGTGGTTTAGGAATAGTATTTGCAGAAAACATGTTACAGGCAAGAGAAAAGTTAGAAAATAATGAATATGATGACCTTATTGAAACATGGGGTATGAAAATAGAAGAAATAACAGGAATTGAAGAGGAATGATAAAATCTGATATATTGCCATTATTTCATGTCGGAAACGGATTATATCAAAGCACCAAAATTTCATTAGATGCAATCATAAAAATTTGTGAGTCATGTAATAGCCCGTATTTTCAAATAAAAATGATGAAAAATAATTATAAAGAAGAAGGGGATAAAAAACCAGAGTATGTTTTTTGCATAGTTTCAAAAAAACCAAGAGGTAATGAAAAATGAATTATAGAATATATGGAAATCACAAGCTAAAAGGTTGGATTTTAATTGAAATGGTTTATCATGAAGAACTTGCGTATGATTGTGTTCGCCAAATAGACCAGGAACAATATTATACAATTCTCATTGTTAAGCATGATATAGAATTAAATATGGACGCATGTATTTATGATAGTAATTTAGATAGAGGATTTAGCAGGAGACGTTAATGTTAAAAAAAGAAATATATCCTAAAACAAAAAGAATAAAATGTTCTGGAGAAAAGGTGGTTGTTACAGAAAAATTAGACGGAAGTAATTTGTGTATTTTTAAAAAAGATGGTATAATTTATATAGCTCAACGCAAAAATGTTTTTAGCATTGATGAATTAGAAGATGCTAAGCAAATTATATACAAAGGGTTGTACCAATGGCTAATTGATAATAGAGATGCTTTAAATGATATTTATGAGGGTTCAGTATTATGTGGAGAATGGCTTGGCATGGGTTGCTTGAAATACTCTATAGATGAATTTGATAAAAAATTTTACATGTTTGCTAAAGCAAGAATAGCTGATGATTTTAGTTTGACAAATTTACAATATGATCATGATGGATTTATGTATTGTTTTGAAAGTCAAAATATTCCTAGCTGTATCGGGATAGTTCCTGTTGTTACTGAACTACATGTAATTCCTAATAAAGAGCATTTAGATAGCATTTATAAAAAATATTGTGATAAAGTTGGCAGAAATGTAGAAGGGTTTGTTGTAGAATATAAAAATATTATTTCTAAATATGTCAGAATGAAGAACGGAAAGTTACAAGAACATTTTGATCGTGAATAATGCAATATATTGTTAACGAAAACGGAGAAGTATTAGATACTATTCCGGAAGGCAGTAGTGCTGTTGTCATGGAATATGGAGATAGACTTGTTAAAAGAGGCACTATTGAATATTTAAAAGGAACAGTTACTATTGATTATAAGTTTTATAAGATAAGTATTGAAGCTTTAAAAAAATTAAGTGAATATGCAGTTCAAATTTGGCAAATCCTTCCGTATGTCAATTATGCTACGGGTATATTGTTGCATAGTAATGGAAAGCCTGTTCGCCCTAGAAAACTGGCGTCTATTTTAAAGAAAAAAAGACGTTCTGGAAGTTATACTATTGCTAAGTTAATCGAATTAGATGTAATTCATCGTCATAAAGATGGAAAAACGTATTATTTTACCTTTAATCCATACATTGCAATAAAAAGTAAGAGGATTACAAAAGAATTGTATGATGAATTTAAAAACACAGAATATCGTGAAAGGGAATTATAGTGATTGATGTAAGCGAGTATATAAAACGTGTCTTAAAAAAGAAAGGTTGGACTTTACAACAATTTGCTAATGAAATTAACTCTGTAAAGAAACAATCTGGAATTAATAGTATTACTACCAAGCAAAATATTAGTAATTTTTTAAACCATACTAAGGCACACGAATTACGGCCTAAAATGTTAGTGATCTGGGAAAAAGCCTTGGGTCTAAAAGATGACACGTTGGTAAACATGGTTGAACCCGTAAAAACAAGAAAAGCAAGAATAGAATTAGAAACAATAAAGGAGAAAGTAAGAAAATGAAAAAATTTAAAATTAATATTCCATTAGATTATGTACAAGGTCATTTAAGATATGGGCATGGAGAAATATTAGTAGAAGCAGAGTCAGAAGAAGAAATTAGAGAAAAGATTAAAAATAAGGAAATAGACTTATATGATTTTGGACTTATTGTAGATGACTACGAAGTAGATGATTATGGAATCGGTTCCTTAGAAGACATAGAAATTATGGAAGTAAACTAAATGATTGGCAATTTGTTTTTTGCAAAGGTTAAGCGAAAAAAAGAAACATTAGAGAATGAGTATGCTAATACAACTGGATATAAAAAAAGGCAATTGTTAACTAAGCTCTATGAGTGGAATAACAAGTATTTTCCTAAAGTATTTTGGGATAGCAAAGCAAAAGGAACATATAGAAAGAAAAAGAATGATGAAAACAAATAACGAAACAAGCGAGAGTGTCGAAAAAATTTTAGATGGAATTTGTGATACGATACAAAAAAATAAAAAAAGCATATCAGACATTAATAGCGATGTGCATAGTATCAGTATATATGTGAAATTGGTGCCGGAAGAAGTTCCAATAATATCAATTTCAAAAGATTATATTGCAAACTATGATAACAATGGTAAAGAAGCTCCAATAATATCGATTTCGAAAGATTATATTGTAAAACGCAATAGCGATGGTAAAGAAGTAATAGATTTATTTAATGTGGGATTGGAAAGATGAAAACAAATAAAAGAAAAGAAACTTTTGGAGTATGGTTATTTGCTTTAATATTTACCGTTGTAGTTTCCTTGCTTTTATTAGGGATAAACGGGTTAATTATTTGGGGATTAGGATTGTTAATTATTAATGCATTTCATTTAGCAATTACATTTACATATCTTCAAGCGTTTGTAATAGGATTAGTACTTGTAGTAATAGGGTTATTTTTTAAGTAAGGAAGGAATAAATGGCTTTAAAGAAAGGCGATAAAATCGCAATAAAAAAGCCAAAGCAAGAAATAAAAGAAGAAAAAAATCAATATAAAGAAATCTTAAAAGAAGCAATCTCTATTTTACAATCTCATAAAGTTTCTGAAACGCAAAAATTAGATGTGATATCCATGTCATTTAAGGTTTTGGAAAATTGGTTTCAAGAGTCTGATAGACAAGCGTGTTTGTTTGCCAAAGAAAAATTTATCCATGTATTAGAGTTTCTGGTTAATTCTGCAACGGTTGAATTAATGAGTGATTTTTACGAAAAGTATAAGGATGCTTATGCTTTTTCTGCACGTAGAGACTTTGAGTGTTTTGTAGATTACATGGAATGGGATATGTCAAAGAAAGTTTATGGCACGCGTCGAAACATTTTGGCGTCCTATGTATGGGCTTTAAACGAGAGTGCTTTTAATCCCGGTTTAGAATATATAGTTGTTTCCCTTGCACCATCTATGGGAAAGTCGTATCTATTAAATCTTTATAGTGCATGGGGGATAGGATTAAATACAAGTAATTCTGTATTAAGAATGTCTTATTCAGATGAATTGGTTCTTGGATTTAGTAGAACGATAAAATCATATTTGTGCAGTTCAAAATTTGCAGATATTTTTACTAATTTTAAATATTTTAATGGGAAGCCATTTGAAGTGGAGAGGGAAAGTGATTGGAAGGTAAAGAACGCACAAGTAGCAAAGTCTAATCATATTGCACGTACAAGATTTGGAGCAACAACTGGAGAAAGAGCATCGTTTGCAGAAATTTTTGATGACATGACTAAAGGAGCTCAAGAGGCAAATAACGTTCAAATCCACGAGCAGTTATATAATTCATGGAACACAGAATGGATTAATCGTAGGACAGAGGACCCTATAACATATATTTTCGTAGGAACTCAGTGGTCGCCCGAAGATATTTTAAATCGTATCATTGACGATAGAGAAGCAGTATCTCCTCTTATTCCACATGAAAAATATCCATATGCATGGGTAAGCGAAGATGGTTCTACTATTGTGATTAGAGTTCCAATGCTAGATGAAAATGGTGTGACGACATGTCCGAGTGTTTATCCTCAAAGCAAAGCGGACCATCTAAAAGCGACAACAGACGAATTTTTGTTTAGCTGTGTATATCAACAAAATCCAATCGCACCTACTGGAAGAGAATTTTCTTATGAGTTATTACTTCACTATGATAAACTTCCTTTGAATGAAGATGGAACACCCGCATATAGTAATAGTTGTTCAGCAGTGTTAGACCCGGCAAGAAAAGGGAAAGATAACGTGGCAATGCCTATCTTTGTTCATGGTAGCGATGATTATTATTACATGGTTGATTGTATTTTTAAGCAAAAACCCATGACAGATTTGTACGATTTAATTGTCGATAAAATTATTGAATGGAATATTGTGGAGTTTGTTTTAGAAAACAATACTGATACTTCTTTGAAAACTTTGATTGAAGAAAAATTAAAGGCAAAAGGTTATCACTTGTGCGTTATCCGCGAAAAATATAATGTTGCAAACAAAGAGCAACGAATTAAAGATAATCGTGGTATTGTGAAGCAACGTATTAAATTTTTGGAAAAAACCAAATATCCACCTAACAGTGATTATGGTAGATACATGAAAAATTTAAATGAATATTCTTTCGATTTTCCAAATAAGCATGATGATGCGCCGGATTCCGCATGTATGATGGCGAGCGAAATCATTGTTGGAAATCGTGGATTTTCTAAGCCTATTCCTGTTGATCGGAGAGAATATGGTATATAAAATGTAAACAATGTACGTATGTTTACATTTTTTTACGGCGTTTTTGCCTATTTTTGTAATAAAAATTGAAAATTCATAATGATGCTGTAAAATGATATGATATAATGATAACGATAAAATTTCTAATCTTGCTTTGGTGGGAGCATAAGCACTGCATATTATGTAGAGTTTATGTTCCTTTTTTTGGAACTGAAGGAGTATGAATGCCAAAACATTTTCATGGTAGACGCGTGTTATATGCTTCTTGTGATCCGAAAGATCTTACGAAAGAAAAAATAAAAGAAATCTTAAACGAAGTTTTTCCTATTCATTTAAAAAATAGGGCAGAAATGTGTTTTTTGGAACGTTATTATCGGGGAGTTCAACCTATCTTAGATAAGAAAAAAGAGGTTAGACCCAACATTAATAACATTGCAGTAGAAAATTTTGCATTTATGATGGTTGAATTTAAGAAAGCATATGAGTTTGGTAAACCAATTCGTTATGTTCAAGTAGGGGAAACAACCAATCAAGAAATTTCATTATTAAACAAATTGATGACGCATGATAGTAAGCACGAAAAAGATGTAGAACTATCTGAGAGTTTGTTTGTAAACGGTATAGGGCACAAAATCACATTGCCTTCAAAAAATAAAGATTATCCATTTGAAACAAATACATTAGATAGTAAAAATACATTTGTAGTATATTCGAGAAATATTGGTAACAAACCATTATTTGGAGTTACTTATTATGCTTATAAAGAAAATCAAATATGGAAATATAAAGGATATTTATATACTGCAAAAGAGTATTATGAATTTGAGTATTGTGGCACATTTATTTCAAATATAAATGATCCTGAAACACATATTTTAGGTGCAGTTCCAATTGTAGAATATCGTTTAAACAAATCGCGTATGGGAATTGTTGAAGTTGCGATGTCTATGTGTGATATTTTAAACAAAATTGCTTCCAGCGACATGGATGGAATAGAACAATTTATACAATCGTTGGTAGTATTTGTAAATAATGATGTTGATGCAGAAACTTTTAAAGAACTAATGGCTTTAGGAGCTGTAAAGGTTAAAAGTGAAAATCCATCTTTTCCGGCTGATGTAAAATTATTAGTGAATAATTTGGACCATAATCAAACCGATGTTTACTATAACCGTACATTATCTAATATGTTATCCATTGTAGGCATGCCCATTCCGACTACTAAAACAAGTGGCGGAGATACTGGAGAGGCACGTCAACTTGGAGATGGATGGACTATGGCTGATTTGAGAGCTGATAATGACGAGTTAATGTTTAAATCCGGAGAGATGAAAACATTAGAAATACAGCTTAATATTTGTAAAACTAGCCCTACATGTCCTATCAATTCTCTGACTCCTGAAGACATTGATATAAAGTTTGAAAGAAATAAATCAGATAACTTGTTGGTAAAAACACAAGCATTACAAACGTTAATGTCCGCAGGAACAGCACCACGTCCAGCTTATAGTGTAGTTGGCTTATGGTCTGATCCGATGGAAGTCGTAGAGGAAAGCGAAAAATATCAAGAAGAAAAAACTAAAAAGCAGCAAGAAATTTTTCAAAATCAAAATGTAAATCAATCTAATAACTCCGAAGTTAATTCGGAGAGTGAATAAAAATGTTGGTGGAGCATTTAAAAAACCACCTTTACTGCTATGTCGATGGTGTAATAGGAAGCACAATGGTCTCCAAAACCATTAGTTTGGGTTCAAATCCTAATCGATATGCCAAAGAAAAAAATCTTAGTGTTTAAGATTATTATAAAGAACTCGGTAGAGTATAAATACGGCACTCACGTGTCAACCAAGACAATAAAAGGGTATAGAGTGAAAGGATATAATGAAAGAAAAAATCAAGGAAATTTTAGCAGAAACTGGTATTGAGGATGTAGAATCGATTGTAGATAATATTGCAAAATCTGTTGCATTATTTACTGTTCCAAAGGATAAATATAACAATTTGTCTGAAAGAGTAAAAAATGTTGAAACAGAAAAAGAAAATATCGAAACAAAATATAACGATTTATGCAAACAAAATATGTCGGTAGAGGATTTACAGAAAGCTAGAGAAAAAGAGCTTGCTGATAGAGAAGCTAAAATTATTGAAAGAGAAAATGAAAGCGTAGTAGAAAGGCTTTTAGCGAAAAACGGTATTTCTGAAGATACTTATGGTATAGAAGAATATAACAGTTTAATCAAAAGTCTTAGAGGCTCTAACGAAGCTGAAACTACACAAAAAGCTAACTCATTTTTAACAATTTTAAGTAAACAAAAAGAAACAGTTGAAAAAGAAACAACTACAAAGCTACTACAAAATACTCCTAAACCTAAATTAGGCGGAGAACAAGATGAGCCAGATACGGAATTAGCCAAATATAAGAAGTTATTAGAGGAAGCTACAGAAGCTCACAATATGACCGAAATGGCTTATTATACGAGAGTAGTAAGTGAATTAGAATCAAAAGAAGAATAAAAGTAAAGGAATTTGAATGGCAGAAATTGACGGAACAATTCAAAGTTTTGGAGTATTGAATTACTCTGGTATGTTATTTAACAAAGGTAACGTAAAAACCCCATTCTTGTCTATGATTGCAGGTAAGACTGCATATACAAATTCAGTTGAGTTCGTAACAGGACAAGAATATACAAGTGAAGATGGAGAAATTCCAAGCATTAGTGAAACAGCATCATTAACTGCACCAGAAGCAAGTTATATTACAAGAGCACAAAAAACTAATGTTACGCAAATTTTCCAAGATGCAGTAGCAATTAGTTATGCAAAACAATCTAATATGGGTACTTTAAGTGGTGTAAATATTGCAAACCAAGAAGCTAACCCTATTAATGAATTAGATTTCCAAGTTGCTAGAAAATTAGAAAAATTAGGAAATTCTATTGAAAAAACATTTATTAACGGTACTTATAATAAAGCAACCAAAGATACAGATGTAAATAAAACTCGTGGTATCATTGAAGCTATTACTACAAATGTTGTAGCAGCCGGAAGCAAGCCACTTGGTTTATGGATGGTAAATGAATTATTTCAAAAAATCGCAGATAATAATGGAGATATTTCAAACTTAACATTATGGGTGGATACTACTTCATTAAATCAATTAAATGCTGATGCAATTGAAAATGGTTTAACAATCTCACCAGCAACAAGAAATGAAAACGGTATTCAAATCAGAAAATTAATCTTGCCACTTGGCGAAGTGAATATTGCAGTAGGTAAATATTTGCCAGCAGGAACAGCATTATTATTAAATTTTGATGTAATTCGCCCTGTAGAACAACCAGTTCCAGGTAAAGGCAATTTCTTCTTAGAACCACTAGCAAAAACTGGTGCAGGAGAAAAATATCAATTATTTGGGCAAATTGGATTAGACCACGGACCAGAATGGTATCATGGAAAAATCACAGGGTTATCTACGACATTTACTGCACCAAATGGAACGCAAAAAGTTGAAGTTACTAATACAGTAACGACTAAAGCCGAAGGGGCAGGAGCTTAGTAGAAAAGATAATATAATGGAGTATGTTTAATGACAGAAGAAGAACAATTAAAAAAAATGCGGTTAGAAATCCTTGGAGATATATCCAATATTGATTATGATGAAATCTTTAAATTGAAGCTAATAGACGCAAAGTATATCGCATTAGACATACTCTATCCTTTTCATAAAGAAATCATTGAATTGCCAGAAAGATATCAAAACTGGCAAGTTCGTTGTGCAATTGAATTATATCGTGGAATGGGAGAAGAAGGGTTTATTTCCTATAGTGAGAATGGACTTTCTTATACCCGTTCTGGAGATATGATATCTACAGCACTTATGAACGAATTAACTCCTCATGCGGGGGTGCCTAAATGAGTAAATGGCAAAAAGAAATATATATAGCAAAAAAAATAGATGGGAATACCAATGATGAATATGGAAATCCCATTGTTTTGTATGAAGAACCCAAAAAATATTATTTTAATGTTCAACCTGTTTCAAGCGAAGTGGATTTAATGGAATTTGGAGAAAAAGCAAGCATGATGCAAAAAGCAGTTATTTCTATTTCTTTCAAAAATGTGTTCAAAGAAAATGATGTAGCATATTTGGACGACGTTAAGCCTGATGGAGAAACGAAATATGGAGCTAATGCAAATTATCGATTATACCCACCTCGAAATGGAAATAAGGTAATCATTATATATTTTGAAAGATTGGCAGGGAAATAATGGTTAAAATTACAAATGGGTTTGTTGTTTTAAGTGTCACAGAACGTTCTTTAGATGGATACATAAAATCCGGTTGGAAAGAATGTAGAAAATCCGAAGAAGTTTCTGAGGAGCAAAAACCCCTTGATGAACAAGGATTGGCGGTTATTGATAATGGCAAGAGTGAAATTGCAAGCGACATTAAGCAAAAACAGTCTAGGAAAACTCGTAAAACAGATAGAGCAATACGGAAATAATTTCCAAAAAGGATTGCAATTGGGGGTGCAGGAAGCTACAGAACTTGCCTATAGAACCATTTTGCAAAAAATGGAACAATATAATTTATCCAATCATGCTGGCAATGTCTACATGTCTTATGATAAAGAGAAAATAATAGGTAAGGTCTATACATCTGATATTGTTTTGATTTTTCATGAATTTGGTACTGGTATCAAAGGAAAGCAAGATAAATGGGCTAATGAATTTGATTACCAAGTTAATGCAAGTGGAAAAGGAAAGAAAGGCTGGTTTTTTAAAAATGAAACGCATGGTTATCAAGGTATAACACATGGTTTAACGGCTAAACATATTTTCTACGAGACTTTAATGGAAGTAAAAAAACAATTACCTAAAACTGTAGCGATTTCAGTATCCAGAACTGTAGGAGCAATGTATTAATGATAGAACAGGTTCAATCTTTTTATGATGATGTTTATCAACAGTTAAAACAATATTTAAAAACCAATTCTATTTATAAACCGGAAGTATTAAAGGATAGTCCGGAAGAAAAAATATTCCCATTAGTGATTATAAAATTGCTTCCCTATACTGATGAATATACAACTTTAAAATACACAGATATTAGATATGAGTATGGGTTTGAGATTAATGTATATGCTATGCAGCAAGGAACGACTGCTAGGCAAAGCATAACAAACGAAATATCAAATCATGTAGAGGTGTTTTTTAAGACTGTTTATCGCATGAATGTTAAAGTCTCAAAAAACGTGCCAAACGAAGATACATCTGTTGCAAGAGATGTTGTTCAAGCTACATGTATTTTAGATACAAAATATAAAGATAAATTAGTAATTTATCCAAGCAAAAGATAATTTTAGAAAAGGAAATAGCAATGAAATTTGAACTTCAAAGATTTGCAGATAGTTTAGCTCAATCTGATGTAGGTATTATGCTATATCATAAGGTTGCAAGTGCATATCAAGAATTAATTGAAATCAAAAGTGTGCCAGCTACAGGTCAAGCCGGTGGCACATTAGAGACTACAACTTTAAAAAGTGCAAAGAAAACTTATATTCCAGATAGACCTGATACTGGAGATATGGATTATACCTATAATTATACCGAAGCTAATATGACTGCAGTTAAAGAAATTTGTGATGGTGCTCAACATGAGTTCTTGGTTAAATTTCAAGATGGTTCTGGTTTCGTTTATACTGGTCAAGCCCAAACATGGGTTAATGAAATTAGTGTTGGCTCTGTTGTTGAAGCAACATTACATACAGTACCAAGTATAGCTCCAGAGGAAAAAACTGCTACTGAAATCACTTCATTATTAGCTGCAGAATAAAAGTAAAAAAATAAAGGAAGAATAAATGAAAAAATGTACGATTAATATTGGGGAAAAAGACTATGAATTAGTGCTTACCAGAAATGCTATTAAGTGGTTAGAAAATAGAGGAATTACTTTAGATACGATTGATAAGAAATTGCTTACTTTCGTAGATGGAATGTGGGTAGCACTATTTATTGCAAATTATTCTGATATGTCTGAAACTGATTGTATTGCACTTTTGGAACAATATGAATCCGAAGGTGGAGATGTTTCAGAAATAGTAAAATTTGCGATAGATGAATATACGGCTTTTATCAATGCCCTAAGCGGTACCAAATCAAAGACGAAAAAGAAGAAAGCACAGATAACAAAGGCATAGATAAAGAGCAACAATATCAAAGCTTAACCGAATATTTTGAGGACTTACTTCCTTACGCAATAGAATACGGTATGACACCAAATGAGTTTTGGAATGAGAATCCCGACTTGTTTTGGGCATACCGTTTTTCTTATATGCAAAGAGAAAAACGCAAGCAAAAGAATATTAATTACACAGCATGGTTGCATGGACTTTATGTACACGAGGCGGTATCCGTTGCATTATCAAATGCTTTCTCGAAAAAAACTATCCATTATAGCAAAATGCCATATGGAGAATCAGATAATAAAGAACAACACGTGAGTTCTTTACAATTACAATTAAAAGCTCGTGTAGCTCAAGTTCAGAGTGTTATGAAAGAGAAAAAGAATGAATAACGAATTATCATTAGAAATTAAAACGTATGCCGATCGAGTGAACAAAAGTTTGTCTGATTTAAAAAACCAAATTAATAACATATCTAATGATGTTGGCAAGAATCAGCAAAAAATAAAAGGGTTTACCGATAGTGTAAAAAGCACATTTAATGTGACTGCAATTGTTGCAGCGGTAAAAACGGCTAGTAGAGCAGTATTTGGTTTTATTAATGACGCAAATGATTATAGCGAGGCTTTAAACCTATTTAATGTTGTACTTGATAATACTGAAAACAAACTGAGCGATGTCGGAAAAGCAGGATTGAAATTCCAAAACACATTAGCTGAAGCTTTTGGGGTACAAAGAACGCAAGCAATGACTTATCAAGCATTATACCAGTCTATGGCAGAAAATATGGGAATAGTCGAAGATAAATCATATATTATGTCAGAGAATACTACTAAGTTGGTAAATGACTTGTCTTCTTTATATAACAAAAGTGAGGCAACCACTGCTGAAGCTTTAAGGGCAGGTATATATGCTGGTCAAACTAAGCCACTTCGTTCATTTGGGTTGGATGTTACTGAACGTTCATTGACTCCTGTGTTAGAAAGTTTGGGAATTGATGATAGAACTGTTCGTGAATTAAACCAAGCAGAAAAGCAAATTTTGAGATATATAGCTGTCTTAAGACAATCAGCAGTAGCACATGGAGACTGGGCAAATACTATTGAATCTCCAAGTAATCAATTAAAAATATTCAAAAATCAATTGGTGGAAACATCTGTTGCTTTAGGAAGACTATTTCAAAGTGCCTTCGCAAATGTGTTGCCTTATGTTAATGCATTTTTGATGGTGGTAAAAGAAGTAGCTAAAGCAATAGCCAACTTTTTCGGTTTAGATTTAGGAGACTATAATTCTAGCATAGCAAGTGTTGATACTTCTTATGAAGATTTATCTGATAGTATTGATGGTGCTACAGAAGCAACTAAAAAATTAAAACGTGAAACATTATCATTTGATCAGATCCACAACATTGATGACCCTGATACTTCTGGTGGTGGCGGCGGTGTTTCTGGGATTGGTGGCGTAGACCAAAGACTCCTGGACGCTATTGAAGGCTATGATAATGGTATGGATAAAGTCAAAATGAAAGCTACAGAAATTCGTGATAGAATTATGGAATGGCTTGGCTTTACGAAGCATGTTGACGCAGAAACAGGCGAAGTTTACTTTACATATGATGGCTTGGGCAAGACTCTTAGCAACATGTGGAAGTCATTTAAAAATCTAAATACACAAGGAAAAATTCTTGTTGGTTTAGGTTTAGTAGTTGGAGCTACTAAATTATGGAATGTTTCTAAGAAATTGCTTAACACTATCGGAAATAGCGGATTAGGAAAGGCAGTTAAGAGTTTAATTACTCCTTCCAAAGATTTAATTAAATGGACAAAATTGGGAATACAAACCAATGATAAGTTGGTTGATGGAATATCAGAAGGAATACAAGCCTGGAGACAACAAAACGGCATTATCAATTCTACAACAGGCAAGCTAAATGGCTTTACAGGAGTGGCTAATGGTACTACAATTGCTATTAAAGGTATGATAACCGGTGCTTTGGGAATGGTTACTATTCAGGAGTCAATGAAAAGTATTTCTGATGAAGGTGCAAATCTGCTAAATGTTCTTGGCTTGATTGGTGGGTCATTTTCTACAATTATGAGCGGAGTGCAGATAGGAGCAATTTTTGGACCTATGGGTGCAGCATTAGGCGGGTTAGTAGGAGCGATTACATCTGTTATTACTGCTGTTGATTCGGCTCAAGCAAGTCACGATACACTCATGGGAAGTTTAAGAATTAGCATTGAAGATTTGAATGAATATGTAAATTCTATTAATGAAGTGCGAGATGCGACGCTAGAACAAATGAATACAGATTTGGCGGTTGTAGAAGTGAATAAATCTTTACGTGATGAATTAGACACGCTAGTCGATAGTAACGGAAAAATAAAAGAAGGGTATGAAGACCGTGTAACATTCATTTTAAGTCAGTTAAAACAGGCTTATGGCGTTGAGTTTGAAGTCGTTGATGGTGTAATCCAACAATATGATGAATATAAGAAAACTATTGACGATGTTATTAATAAGAAAAAAACCGAAATCATGTTAAACGCTTATTCCTCTTTATATGAAGAAGCACTTAAAAACGAAACGGAGTTATGGAAGAAAAAACAAGATGCATTAACAAAATATAATCAAGTTCAGCAAGAATATAATGAAGCACAAATAAAAGTAACAGAATATTCAGAAAAATTACAATATGTATTAACTAACACTCCTTGGGATGCTGCAAGTATTGGAGAATATACTGCGGCTTTAAAAGTTGGAGAGAGCACTTTAGAAAGTGTTAATTTAAAAATGCAAGAAGCTCAAACAAGTTTAGATAGTGCTAATCAAGCATATCAGCAAAATATTGAAGACCGCATGACTTATGAACAAATGATGGTAGCATCGACGCAAGAAAATTATGATAAAGTTATGGAATTGTCAGGTCAATTAACAAACCAATATACAATTGACGGACAAACATATACACTTTCTATGTCTGAACAATTAGCGAGAGCTCAGGAATATGCAAATACACAGATTGAAACATACAAAAATATGTATGGCCAAATATCTGAAGCACAAATTGCTAGTGCAAATTCTCAGTATGAAACAACAGTAAACTCACTAATTAGTCAATCTCAAACAGTAGAAAGTTTAACTCCGGAAATTACTGAAGCATGGTCTACATTAGCAAACCAAAATAGAGAAAAATATTTAGAAGCAATTACTAAATTGCCAAGTGATGTAAGCACTTCTTTAATTGAAGTTAAAGATTTAACATCGGGAGAATTAAGCGAAGAATTGGTTAATGCTTTTGGGACTTTAGCGAATAGTAACAAAGTATCATTTGTCACAAAAATTAGTTCTATGCCAGAAGATACCCGAAATGCTCTTTTAGAAAAAATGAAAGCTGCAGGGTTTGAAATTGGAGATGAGTTTAAAAAAATGCTTGAACAAGCTGGTTCTGCAGTTGACACGACCTCTCCAGTTGAAAATGCATTGGCCAATACATCAGCATCTGCAAGTTCCGGAAGCTTGTGGAGCAAAATAAAAAATGTTGCTAATAATATTTGGGCAGGAATTACTGGGAATTTATCAGCTTCCGCTAAAAGTGGTACAGGCTTAGGAACATTTGCTAATAACATGATTGAATCAATTAAAAATAAGTTGGGCATTCATTCTCCTTCCAGAAAAATTATAGACGCAAAAATCGGTAATTATATTTTTGCTGGTATTAATGTAGGAATGGAAGATGAAATACCTACTTTAAATAAAACAGCTATTTCTATGGTTAATTCCTTAAAAGGAACAGTAAATAAAGAAATGGCAGGATTAAGTTTAGAAATGGCAAAAGTGCCTGATATAAGCTCTGATTTTCAAAAAATCACACAGTTTACAAATAATGATTTGTCACAAGTTGATTATTCATTAATTGAGAGAGCTACTTATTCTGGAATTGCAAGAGCAATAGCGGATTATGGCTTTGTTGATATCAATGTTAATTCTAAAGTTCAAGAAGGTGTTGTTACTGATATTGCTATCAATGGTATTAACGGAATTAAACGTAGAACAGGAACATGTCCGATTGAGGTGTTGTAATGATTAATTCTCCACAAACTTTTTATTCGCGTGGAAATACATACAGATTAAATGCATCTGCTTTTACCCAAGAGGTTAAGTTAAACGGAAAAGATATTTCTAAATACTTAGCCTCTCCAAACGGATGCTCTGTGGGTTGGTATGATATATCTAAAAATTCTGGGCGAGAAACTCAAAATGCTAATGGTACAATGATATTAAATGTAATAAATAATAAATTTAGGCTAGATATTTTAACAAGGTACTTAACTTCGTCTGAAATGGTTGATTTCTTTAGCGAAATAGTGAAGTCTCCTAAATTAACAGTAGAATTTTATAACCCTTTCACGGGTCAAACCAAAACTATTAACGCATATCGTGGCGATAGAAGTGCTAAACCATATATGCCATATCAATCTGAATTTCTATATGAAGGAACTTCCATAGCACTTATTGAACTGTAGTGAGGCTTAATGACACCACAATTTAAAGAGGAATGTAAAAATAGTGCAAACTGTAATCGCTTAGGAAAAGTCTTTTATGATACTGACAAAGAAATATCATATGATAATACCTTAGCAAGTTTAGAATTTGTTGAAGATTGTTATGTTAATGGTAGTGTTCTTGGTACAGTAAATACTAAAGGACTAACAGTCAATACAATTGGAAAAGAAGATTTATACAATAAAGATATTGATGCCAAAATCGGTGTAAAATACGGCGATTCTAGCGAAGAATACATTAATATAGGTAAATATACTGTAGATAAACCAAACGACCAGGAAACGGCTAATTTGGGGCAATATAAGGCGTATGATTATTTAGATAAATTGAATGAAGATTACGCATGTAATATTACAGATTGGGCTGATATTACAGTTGCTGATATTTACGAAGATTTATGCGAACAAAGTGGATTGACTCCTGAAACATTAGAATTTGATAATTCTGATATTCCAGTCACTGGAGATATTTTCGAAGAGGGGTATAAAAGAAAGGATATACTTAGTGATATTGCTGAGTTAGCTGGTTCCTTTGTAGACATTGATAAAGATACAAACGTAGTTAAATTAAAACGTTTAGAAACTAATGTTGAGAACACAGTATCTGGTAATAGTGACATTTATATTGATGATGCTTTGAATCACAGTATCTATGATATGAAAATTGACGGAAATACAAGTCAGAAAACGACGACAGGGAAACAAATGTTACAAATGTGTGTAGAAACACGAACCCAAAATGGTGTGACGTTTATAAAAAATGCAGACGGTTCAGTAACATTAGATGGAACAGCAACAGCAGGAACATTTTGTAATTTAAATACAAGTTATAGTAATTCAGATGATAAAAAATATTTTACATTAGAAAATGGAAAAACATACACAATATATTGTAAAAACATTTCGTCTAACATGTATTTTGTTGTTAGAAGTAGAACGCAAAATGATTACTTACTTGATACATCAGATGGCAATGAACTTGCAGTCAAAACGTATAATAAAACAACAGATGAAGAATGTTATGGATATTTATATGTTCCAACCGGCTCTTCTTTTGACAATTATACAGTTTATCCGATGATTGCTGAAGGACAGTTTTCAGAACTTGAATGGGAAGAATACACAGGAGGAGAGCCAAGTCCAAGTCCAGACTATAAACAAGCTATTGCAACATTGAACGGCGATATCAAAATCGTGCAAATCGGTCAAAACGCATATAACATTGCTAACCGAAAAAATCCTGATGGCTATCCTGAAATTAGTGTTGATGAAAATGATTGGGTAACAATTGATAACACTACTCCAACTCGTCACTATGTAAACTTCTTTACTAGCAATCTTAAGCTAAAAACTGATACCGATTATGCGATAGTTTTAGAAGTAAAAGAAGCGTCTGGAGACGGGAAATTTATATTAATGTCTGATGACCAAGACCGTGGTCAATTTGAAGAAACGATTAGGTTTGAAGATATCGGAGAAATGGGCAACAACTCTGTTCAAGTATACATAAAAAAGTCAAAGTCTTCTTTTGAAAAATCGGCTGACGGTTTAAGAAGCTTTATAGAAACTAGCAACGGACAAAGCAATTTCATCACTTTTAGAATTTCGGTTGTAGAAGATACATCAATAACACCAGAAACGTTCGTCTATAAGTCTTATGAGTCTAACGAATACACAATCGATTTAAACAATAACGAATTAGTAAAACTAGCTGATGATATAAAAGATATAATAGAGATAGACAAGCTTGGAAATGTTTCCTTGTTAAAAAATACAACAAAAAAAATCTTTGATGGTACAGAAAGTTGGCATGAATTTGATAATCAATATTTAATGAATTGTGTTAGATTCAGACTAAATTATGATATTAATGATATCAATGCTTTATGTGATAAATTGCAGTTAAAATCAACGAACGAATATTGGCTAAACGATATCGAATGCTTGGGCTACAGTGCTACGGGCTACTACATCGTTGGGCAAATTAAAAAAAGTAGACTTGATGAAAATGCTTCATTACAAAGTTTCAAAGATTTTTTAGCAGAAAACAATTTAACTGTTTATCACAAAACAACTGAATTAACAACAATCAATCTTGGACAACTCACAAACTTCAAAACATTTGAGGGCGTAAATCATTTCTTCATAGAAGCAAATATAGATACAGATTTTGAAATAACCTATGCACAGGATATCCATAATGTTTCTCTAGACCCCGTTGTAAAATTAACGAAAGATAACTATTCATCCTTGACAAAAAATCAAAAATATGGCCCAATAAATTCCCTTGTAATAAAGGAAAGCGAGGCAGAAGGAGAAAATGTATCGTTACAAGATGACAATAGTATAGCTATTAATGGAGAAACACAAGTAAATATTGTTGATAATATTTTCCTATATACGCCTGAATTGAGACAACAAGTCATTGATAAAATTTGGGATGCTGTCAGTGGCCTTACTTATTATGATTGTAAAATAGAAAGTTATACAGGGTTGCCTTATTTAAATAAAGGGGATAGAATTTCCATAGAAGATGATTCAGGAAATTATTTTGATACATATGTGTTAAAACATACCTTTACTTATGACGGTACATTTAAAAGTGTTATAGAAAGTCCAGCATTAACATTGCAAGAAACAAAAATAAAAAGTCCAGTCTCTTTGGGCCAAATGTTGACGCAAACAAGAATTAATGTAGATAAAGCAAACAAAAATATTAATCTTTTAAATTCTCAAGTTAGCGACACAAATTCAAAGATTGCAGAAATAAATATCGATTTATCTGAAATTTCACAATCTGTGGTTGAAATTAATAATGAGAATGCAAGTATTAAAGAATCGCTAAATGATTATGCTACAAATGATACAGTTACTCAACAAATTAATTCTGTAGAGCAAAAAATAACATCTAATAATTTAAAAATAGATGTGATTGAGGAAACACTTGAAAATGGTGTATCTAAAGTTAAAACAGAAACGGGCTTTACGTTTGATAATAACGGGTTAAACATTTCTTCTTCGGACTCTAAAGTAAATAATACATTAAGCGAAATTGGTATGGAAATAGAGGACAATTCTACAGGAGAAACATTATTGTTTGCGGGATTTGATAATGAATTGCAAGAAACGGTAGTTATATCAAAAAATTTAACAGTAGAAAAATATTTAAACATACCCCACGCAAGATTTGAAAGATATGATAATCCAAATCACGGCGTTGGAACAGGATGTTTTTATATAGAATAGGGTATTAAATGCAAGTAAGACAAAGATGTGCTAATGGTCATCATACATTAATTTTTAACATTAATGAAACGGGCACGAATGTAGGAACAAACAAGTCTACAGTAAATTGGTCAATACAGCTTCAAGCTGATGCTGGATGGGGATTTTCTACAATTGGTTCTACACTTGTAGCTGCAGTAAATGGCGTGCAAGTCTACAATCAATATGCGCAAAGAAGTTGTGGCGCTGGGCAAACAGTTACGTGGGCAAGTGGTAATACAGAAATTACGCATAACGCAGATGGCTCTAAAACCGCTTCTTTTAGTTGTTCATATTCGCAAAGTTCTTCCGCATCTTATACTCCTGGTAATGCAAGTTTAAATGGTAACATTGTATTAACTACAATACCACGTGCCACCACATGTCCTAATTTAAGCGGAGATATTGAAAGTACTTATAATATCGCGTTAAATCCAGCAAGTAGTAGCTTTTCTCATTCTCTTAGAGTGACATTTGGTTCAATCAATCAATATGTAAATGCAAGCGGTAATTTACAGTCAGCAGAATATAAGTTCACAAATAAAAATATAAATTTCACAATTCCAAGTTCCTTTTATCAACAATTTACTGGTAAGAGTGCTACAGGGACGCTTACTTTAACTACCTATAATGGGAGTACTAATATTGGTACAAAAACGGGTACATTAACCGCTAACTGTTTAGAGAGCCGTTGCCGTCCAAGTATAAGCGGAACAGCCGTAGATGTAAATGCAACAACAATCGCCTTGACAGGTAGTGCAAATAAGATTATAAAAGGATTTAGTAATGTCAAACTTACATTAACATTAAAGGCCGCTACAACATCTGGCGATACTAAATCAGCCATAAGCTCTAGAAGTGTTGACGGTACGACGTTTAGTGGAACGACAGTTACGTTAAATAAAGTAAGCAAAAAAGATTTTAATGTTACAGTAACTAACAGCCGTGGATTTAGTACTACTGCGGTAATTAGCGCAAGTGAATTAATCAATTATTTTAGCCCAAATATGAATGTTAATTTTTATAGGACTGAGCAAACAGGTTCAAATGTAAAATTGACGTATTCTGGAACATTTTTTAATCAGTCTTTCGGAAGTGTTGTTAATGAACTGGAAATGGCATGGTATTGGAAAGAAACAAAAAATAATGCGGACTGGACTTTAGGTGGCACGGTAACCCCGACAATAAATGGAAACAATATCGCAAGTGCAACAATTGATTGCGGAGATATTTATGACTATCAAACCAATTATCGTTTCAAATTAGAAACTCTTGATAAATTAGGAGATGGCAATCGAGAAAATGACGTGCTTGCTGGTGTTCCAAATCACAGTTATGGAAAAAATTGGTTCCAACATCATACAAAATTGTACGATTCCAACAATAATGAAATATTATCGGCAAAAAAAATATTTCCTGTAGGAAGTATTTTTACAACTGTTACAAATACAAATCCATCTACTTTCTTAGGTGGAACATGGCAATCTTTTGGAGCAGGAAGAGTGCTTGTTGGGGTTGACACTTCTCAAACCGAATTTAATAATCCATTAAAAACTGGTGGAGAAAAAACACATGTATTGACAATTAATGAAATGCCAATTCATAATCACAATATTCACGTTGGGTGGGGAGATACTGGATTAGGTGCAGGATATGCTCGTGTGGATGCTAATAACCCTGAAAATCGTTGGGGAGTAGATAATAGTGGCGGTGGACAGGCACACAATAATTTACAGCCCTATATCACAGTTTATTTTTGGCGAAGGACTGCTTAATAGAAAGGAATTAATATGACTAAAAAAGAAAAAATAACACCTGTAGTATTGATTGCTATCTTAATATTTTTAGTAATTGAACTTGGGTATACCGTATTTAATTACATTGATTATGAAAATAGAAAGGAGTCAGGTAACGAAAGATGGCAACAAGTCGAAGAAAGAATAAAGAAAATTGAGGAGTGTTGCAACTGTGGAAGAAATATTTAACTTGATTGCTAATTATGGAGTTTCCATCATTATAGTTGGATTATTCTTGTGGGATTGGTTTAGCAATAAAAAAGAAATGAAAGAAACATTGCAAGTAATAAAAGAAACGTCGTTAAGTATTTCCAAGAGTTTAGATTTATTGCAAAAAAGCATGGATAGGCATGACGAAAAATTAGATAAATTATTAGAGAAAGGAAATGAATGAAACAAGCTTGGAATAGTGTAAAAAGCTTTGTAACGGTTGTTATGACAATTGCTATGGTAGCATTATTATTTATACCATGGGAAGTAAATAAAGAAGTATTAATGATATTTAGTGCAAGTTACGGTTCTGTAATTACATACTTCTTTAATAAGAAAGATAGCACTAAAAATAGTATGAGTATAGAAGATAATACAGAAAAGGAAAATAAATAAATGACTGATAGAGTAATCAATGAATCAAGTAAAAGAATCACATGTGCTTACGAAGGATATGCAGGACATAAAGGCGTAGACTTGGGTTGGAGGCAAGACGAGAGCCAAAACAGGGTCTACGCAAATTGTAAGGGCACTGTAGTTGAAATTCAAGATGGATTAGATAGATTACCGAGTTCAAGCGGTGTCAAATCATGGGGAAATTATGTATTAATTAAGCATCCAAACGGAATGTATAGTAGATATTGCCATATGAAAAAAGGCCTCTTAGTAAAGAAAGACCAAGTAGTAGATGAAAATACCCAACTTGGAATAATTGGAGACTCTGGTAATACTACAGCACGTCATCATCATTTTGAAGTTCAGACTGGGTATAGTTCAAATACCAGAATAGATCCAACACCATACTTGACGGAAGCAATTTATGTAGAACCCGCTCCACAACCACAACCAAAACCTGAACCAACTCCAGCTCCTGGCTTTAAAGTAGGGGATAAGGTAATTGTCAGTGGATACGCAACAAGTGATAGCTTAGGTGGTGGTTCAAGGACTGCAGAGTACAACGGTACAACTGATACACTTTACGTTACAAAGATAACTGACTTAAATAAGCCTAGACCATATCATATTAGCCGTGGCAATAAGCTTGGCGATCAAGATCGTGGTTGGGTAAGCAAAGAGCAGATTAAAAAAGCATAGTAAATTAAATCGAGGATAGCCTATTATTGGTTATCCTTTTTTAATTCTTAAAATAAGCACGAATTATAGTGAAATAAAAGCAATTTTGCAGTATAATTATAGCTGAGAAAGGCAGGTATAATAGAGAGAATTAGAAAGGATATATAGGATGGCAAAAAAGTCAAATAAAAACTTACCTATATATGAGTACGATGAAAAAGTGAATGGTCAAACAAGGTACTATTGTAGGCCTTATATTAGCGGAAAACAAACTACAATCAGGCTAGATGAAAATGGAAATATGTGGCTTGGAAGAGATGGATACTCTAAAGTGTGTGATTATTGCTTAAAATTAAAACAATATGATACTCCGTCAAATTATAATCCGGATGAACTATTTTCAAATGTGATTGACAAAATGTTAGAAGATTATGCTGAGACACATAAAGAATCTGGAACGTACAGCGCAGAACGAGTGATTGATAATTATATCAGAAGTTTTTTCCAAGATAAGTATAAATTAAAAGACATTTCAGAAGTATTATTTTTCAAGTGGCATGATTATATTTCGCAAAAAAAGCTTTCGTGGAAAACAAAAAATAAAGCATGCAGTTACTTAAGACAAATTTATAGATATGGGATACAAAACTTTGGATTGAGAGAAAATGTAATACATGCCATTGTAGGCTTTTCGAAAACTTCGCAAGAAAAAGATAGTTCGTTTGAACATAAAATTCGGTATATTACAATTGAAGATTTTAAAAAGTTTATAGATGTAGTAAATGATCCATTATGGTATGCTTTTTTTCATTTTTTATATTTTACTGGAATGCGATGTGGTGAGGTAATTGCATTGAATTGGAATGATATTGATTTCACAACAAGAAAAATTAATGTTTGTAAAAGTATTACTTATAAGACGAAAGAAAAAGGCTGTAAGATCACTAGCACAAAAACTATGGAAACCAGAACTGTAGAAATGTCAGATAAACTTGCAAAAGTGATGTACAATTATTTTGAAATTTGTAAAACCGAAAAAGAGTTTTCTATGAATGATTTTGTGTTTGGCGGAAAGAGAAATTTAGCGCCAACAACTCTTACAAGAAAAAAACATTATTATTTTGAAAAAGCAAATGTTCCAGAAATTACTATTCATGAATTTAGACACAGCCATGTTTCTTTATTGATTAACGAAGCAGTTAAGCAAAATATGGATATGGGAGCTTTTTTTGTTATCATGTCAAAAAGAATGGGACATACGATCGATGTTATGCAAAAAACTTATATGCATTTATTTCCAGATGTTCAAAAGCCTATTGTTAACCTATTAAACGGAATTGAATAAGACCAGAACAAGACCAGAACCATTTTAAACCACAAAAAAACCCTTTATACAAAGGGATATATTCTTAATGGTGGAGGACGTGGGA